>JAAUXY010040497.1_pt1 | contig 28964 bp, 24 predicted proteins | sample 7278121 | NCBI WGS metagenome assembly JAAUXY01 (sample SAMN14350117, study PRJNA611818) | marine sediment metagenome | isolation source: surface marine sediment (1.8m) | place: French Polynesia: Moorea | collected 2018-08 | reverse complement strand
CCCTAGGGGGAGAGGGAACCAGAATCCTCAGCCACACTCCAGGGCCATGGTACGATCGGGACGCTGCGGGGATCCGCGGCATTCCCAACAGACAATCCATTCGCTGAGGAGTGAAGATGCCTGATACCGCGAACCTGGAGAAGGTCTGCGACCTTCTCGCCGAACGTTACGATGACCTCGGAAAAAGCGCCGCCGAGCGGCTGCGACACTGGCTGTCCGGCGAGATTCCCAACGCCTACCCTGAGATCCTCGAGAAGCACCTGGCCGAGGAGCACGTCGACCTGCTGTTCGACGCCTTCTGGCAGGTCCTGCCCTTCGGCACCGGTGGACGCCGCGGCCCGGTGGGCTACGGCCCCAACCGCATGAACCCCACCACCGTCGCGATGACCGTCCAGGGCCACTGCCAATACCTGCACGAAGCTTTCCACGGCCGCGACGATCTCACCGTGGTGGTCGCCAACGACGTGCGGATCTTCTGGGATAACGCCGGTCGCTACGCCTTCCTGGGCGACGACCATCCGCTGCTCGGGGTCTCCGCGCGCTCTCTCGGGCGGCTGGCCTGCGAGATCTACGCCGGCAACGGCATCACGGCGTACTTTGCCGAGCCGGAGGCCGAGCACGCGGTCTTGACCACCCCGGAGCTGTCCTATCTGATCGACAAGCTCGGCGCGGTCGGCGGTATGAACCTCTCCGCGTCTCACAACCCGCCGGACGACAACGGCATCAAGGTCTACGATGCCTTCGGCAGCCAGCCGATCGCTCCCGACGACCAGCACCTGGTCGACGCCATGGAGAAAGCCACCGAGCTGAAGTCGATACCCTTCGACGAGGCGCTGGCCGCGGGCAGCGTCCGGGCCGTACCCACGGAGCTTCACCAGGAGTACGTCGACACCTACGTCGCGCTCTACGGCGACGTGCACTCCGCCGACCCGAACATACCGATCACCTATACGCCGCTGTGCGGCTGCGGCCTGACCACCGTCGGCGACGTGCTCGAGCGTCTCGGCTTCCCGGTGATCTCGCCCCCCGATCAGGACGCCGACGGCAGCTTCAAGGTGATCCCGTTCAAGGCGCCCAACCCCGAGGTGCCGCAGTCGACGCAGCCGGCCCAGGCCTTTGCCGACCAGCACGGCTCCCGGGTGGTGCTTTCAAGCGACCCGGACGCCGACCGCGTCGGCCTCGAGGCCAAGCTCGCCGACGACACCTGGTGCCACTTCGACGGCAATCAGATCGCCGCCATCCTGTGCTACTACCTGATGCTCGACCCCGCGGGGCCGCGGCGCAAGGGGCTGGTGATCGAGACGCTGGTGACCACCAAGATCCTCGGTAAGATCGTCGAGAAAGCCGGCGATTCCTGGTTGATCGACGACCTGCTGGTCGGCTTCAAATACGTCGCCGCGGTGCTCAAGACCCTCGAAGCCGGCAAGCCCTGGGGCGACGTCGACTGCGCGGCGTCGGACCTGGTGCTGGCGGCCGAGGAGAGCCACGGCGTCGTGATGCTGCCCAACATTCGCGACAAAGACGCGACCCCGGCCTGCATGTATCTGGCGGCCCTCTATCAGCGGCTCGCGGCCGAGGGACGGACGCTCCTCGACTACTACGCTCAGATCCTCGAGGAGCTCGGCGGTTTCGACAGCGTCAACCGCTCGATCATGATGGCGGGTGCCTCGGGCATGATCCAGAAAGATCGCATCATGGCCTCCCTGCGCGAGACCCCGCCTCAGGTGCTCGGCGGCCAGACCGTCCACCGCATGGTCGACTACTGGGATCAAGAGGCGTTCGGGCCGTTCGTCTCTGAGACCGACAAGCTGCCGCGCAACGTGCTGCAGCTGTTCACCGACTCCTTCGTGATCACCATCCGTCCGTCCGGCACCGAGCCCAAGCTCAAGCTCTACTGCCAACTGATGCCGCACGGCGAACCCTCCAAGGCCCGAGGTCAGGAGCTGCTCGACGAGGTGCGCGCCAAGGCCGACGCCATCGCCCGCCGGATCTACAACGAGCTGCTGGCACGGATCGACCTGTCGCTCACCGAGGCGTCGTTGCTGCTGCCGGACATCATCGATCTCGACCGCAAACGCAGTTTCGAGGATCAGACCGCGCCGGCGCTTCGCGCCGGTCTCGAGGACGGCCGCTTCGCCAGCCTCGAGGCGCTGCTCGATTGGTTGCGCGACGAGGTCGCGGCGATGACCCCGGGCAGCGATCCGCTACCCGCCCTCAAGACGCCGGTCGCGCATCTCTGTGCCGAGTGGGCCGGCGACGGGGTGGCGTCCGAGCGCCTGGATGAGCTCAAAGGATGGGCCGAAAGCTAATACAGCGTCTCCGAAGTACCCCCTCACCCTAACCCTCTCCCCCAAGGGGGAGAGGGGACCAGAGCCCAGATGGCATCCACCCACAAGCTACGGGCTAAACCTCGGGAGTCGCTGAATAACCCAAGCCTCCGGCCATCATGAAGCCTGCATGCTTAACGAACTCCTAGATTTCGATCTCGAGGCGGCCACACAGGTCGTTCGGGACCTGGCCAGGGAGCAGGGTGAGCTGGCGCTCATGCGCTGGCCGGAGGCCCAGGCCCGGATCGCCAAGGACCGGCGGGATTTCGCCACCGCGGTCGATCTCGAGATCGAACAGAATCTCAAACGGGCCCTGCGTTCACGGTTTCCCGGCCAGGGTCTCGCCGGCGAGGAGTCGGCCGGCGAGCATCCCGACGCCGACTACCAGTGGCTGATCGATCCGATCGACGGCACCAAATACTACGCGGGCCGCTCGAGCCTGTTCTCGGTGTCGGTCGGTCTTCTCTATCGCGGCGAACCCATCCTGGGAGTGGTCTACGCCGCGGCCTCGCGGCAGTGCTTCTATGCCTGGGACGGTGGCGGCGCTTTTCTCGACGGCGAGCGGCTGACGGGTTCTGCCGCATCCACCCTCGACGAGGTCATCGTCAACGTCGATACCCCCGGCGTCCATGATCTGCCCGAGGCTGAGCGCCAGTGGTTCGAGGCCAAACTGCTGGCGCTGACCCGCAAGGTTTACCGCGTACGTGCCTTGGGACTCGGCTCGCTCGCCGCCTGCTGGTTGGCGAGCGGCGCCCTCGACGCCTACGTCGACCTCACCGGCTATGCCAAACCGCAGGACCTGGCCGCGGGTCGAGTGATCATGAAAGAGGCCGGGGCACGGGTGGCGTATATCGACCCCGGTATCCGCCCTCGGCGACTGCTGGCGACGCCGCCACCCGTTTGGAATGAGTTGAGGGATCTTCTCACAAGGTCTTGATCGGACTATCGCCCTTGATCGGAAGATCGCCCTTGATCGGACGATCGCCCTTGATCCGGGCTACCGCCGGACTTGGCTCCTTATGACAATCTCTTCCGGCGCTCTTGAATATGCTTCGTCTACATTGTATCCTGTAGAGGCTACAAGTGCGGCGCCCTCACACTCGATCAGAACACCTAAGTCGCCGAACCACCCATAAATTTTCGATTAACGCGACTTATCGCGTATCGACCTGGACAGGCTTATCCGGGGCCAATATGAGAGCTCCCCTGGACGCCCAAATCTTTAGTTAGACGTCAAAGTAGATTGAGTGCTGGTCCAGCGATTCCTCAGAATTCAGACAAGAAGGGAGCTTGCAGTACACAAAACAGCAGATAGTTCTAAGACGCTAGAGCCGACGGCACCGGCCCCACTTGAAGTGGGCCCGGAAGCAGGCGCTGCTCTGAGCGACATGACCCTGCCCGAACGGTTGCCCGACGTGCTGCAGGCGGCCTGCGACCGCTATTCGGAGATCTATGTCATCGTCTCCCCTCCACGCTGCTCCTCGACCGCATTCGCGAGAGTGTTGTGGGAACAGCCTACGGTTCGCTACTACTGCCATGAGCCTTTCGAGGTCTGCTACTACATGGGCAAGGATCTCGACGCCGTCGCCCGGATGCTCGAGGCTCCCCTCGACCTGGAACAGCTCAAGAGCTTTCAGAATGGCGGCGGACAGCGGGCCTTGGTGGTCAAAGAGATGCCCTACCAGGTCGGTCACCGATTTCCGCTGCTGGCAGCGATGACCCACCATCCGATCATTTTCCTGATGCGGGATCCGCGCCTCAACATCGCCTCGCGCATGCGCAAGAAGACACAGGTCGGCGACAGTCCGATCTACCCGACCATCGAATCCGGCTGGGAAGTCTGGAGCCGGCAGCTCGAATGGTGCCGCGACCACGGCGTGCCTTATCTCCTCGTGGACTCCACCGACTTTCGAGCACGCCCGGAATCGGTCTTTCCGCGGATCTTCGAGCGGCTGGCCCTGCCCTTCGCTCCGGAAATGCTGCAGTGGCGCCCGTGCCCCCAGGTAGATATCGACAATCTCGGCGGCAGCCACTCACATCTCTATCGCGAGGTCCTCTCCAGCTCCGGTATCAAGCCGGACAAGACGCCGATGCCAACCCTCGAGTCTTTCCCTGAAACCGACGGATGGCGCGACCACGTCGCGCGATGCCTGGCGATCTACGAAGAACAGGCATCGTCCCAGGCCAGGATTCGCTAGCAAGTGTCTGTCCAAAAATACCCGTTAGCCGCCAAGGGAGCGGCGCCCGGATCCCTGAGCCCGTAGTCACCGAACAGCCAAAGCGAGTGTTCGGACGGACAGCAATCGAGGAGGAGATTTGATGATATTGACTGAGGCGATCCGACGCGACACGCTCTCGGACACCCGGCACGGTTCGGAGCTGCCGACCCATACTGAAGAAGTCGTCGCCCACATCTCTCCGGCGGCGATTCGCGTCGTCGACGAGTCGCCCTACGAGCTCGAGTACGGAGGCGTCTTACCCCAACTCGAAATCTGCTACGAGTGCTGGGGTAGCCTTTCCACCGAGCGGGACAATGCCATTCTGGTCTGCCCGTCATTCTCGGCCCATTCGCATGCCAGCTCGCATCCCGAGGATTCGTCTCCCGGCTGGTGGGAGGGACTGATCGGCCCCGGGCTCGCCTTCGACACCGAACGTTTCTTCGTGCTCTGTCCCTCGCTGTTGGGTGGCGCCTGCGGCACGACGGGTCCCGCGTCGATCCGCGGGGATACCGGCCTGGCCTACGGCAGAGATTTTCCGACCATCAGCGTACGCGACATCGTCGGCGTCCACGAAAGATTGCTGAATCATCTTCGGATCGACCGCCTGTTCGCGGTCGCCGGAGGTTCCCTGGGGGCGATGCAGTCGCTCGAGCTGGGGATCCGCTATCCCGAAAGGACAGAGCGGGTTCTGGCCTTCGCCGGGACCGATCGCACCCGTCCATACACCGCGGCGATCCACCATCTCGGACGACGGACGATCCAGCTCGGTCGATTGACCGGCGATCCCAAATTGGCCGACGAGGGCCTGCGGCTGGCGCGCGAGCTCGGCACGCTCTTCTATCGCTCGCGAACCGAATTCAACCGGCGCTTCCCCTGGCGCCCGGTGCGAGAGCCGAGCCGCGAAGGAAATACCTTCGAGGTCGAGTCCTACCTCGACTATCAAGGCCAGAAAGCCGTCGGCAAATTCAATCTTGACGCCTATTTGACGCTATCCCTGGCGATGGACCTGCACGACGTCTGGAAAGGAAGCCCGAGTCGTGAGGCGGCCCTCGAAGCGGTCTCGGCGGAATTCCTCAACATCTCCGCGGAGGAGGACCACCTGATCCCGGCCGACGAACAGATCGAATTCCATCGCCTGCTCCGAGCCGCGGGAAAGAAGAGCCACTGGTGCGACATCCCTAGCGTCGTGGGACACGACTCATTCCTGGTCGAGATCGAAAAGGTCGGCAAGCTGGTCGACGGATTTCTCTCCGGATCGCCCCGCGACGTCTGGCTTGGAATCAGATGATGAGCGCCGGAATTCTCGAGGCCGTCGGTAACACCCCCCTGGTTCGACTCGAGCGCCTTCTCAAGGGCTCGGGGCTCGCTGTCTATGCCAAGTTAGAAGGCTTCAACCCGGGTGGCAGTGCCAAAGATCGGCCGGCTCTAGCGATCGTCAAAGACGCTCTCGACAAGTCGATCATCGGCCCGGACTCCCTGGTTGTCGAGGCCAGCTCGGGCAATACCGGTATCGGGCTGGCGCAGGCCTGCGCCTTCTACGGGCTGCGCTTCCTCTGCCTGGTCGATCCCAAGACCACCCGGCAGCACGTCGCGATCCTGCGCGCTTACGGTGCCGAGATCGAAGTGGTCGAGAAACCGGATCCGGCAACCGGCGAGCTCTTGCCCGCCAAGCTGCGCCGGGTGCAGGAGATACTCGAGACCGTCGAGGGCAGCTTCTGGGTCGATCAATACAGCAATACGGAGAACTCGGGATCGCACTATCGCGGGACGATCCGCGAGGTCCTCGAGGCCCTCGGCGGGCCGCCGGATTACCTCTTCGTGGCTACCGCCACCTGCGGCACGATCCGAGGCTGTGTCGACTACCTGCACGACCAGGGGCTCCTGGCCACCGCCGAGACTCCGGCCGGATCCCCCGGTACCCGGGTGGTGGCCGTGGATGCCTTCGGCAGCCAGATCTTCTCGGACGTCAAGAGCCCGCGGCTGGTTCCCGGGTTGGGCTCCGCGATTCGCCCCACCCTATGCCCGGACGACTCCTACGTCCGCTGCCTCCACGTCTCGGACACGGATTGCGTCCTGGGCTGCCGCAAGCTGGTCCGCAGTGAAGCGATCCTGGCCGGCGGGTCTTCGGGAGGCGTGGTGAGCGCGCTGGCCCGCATGGCGCCCGAGATCCCGGCCGGCTCAAGCTGTGTCGCGGTCCTTCCGGATCGCGGCGAGCGCTATCTCGACACCATCTACGACGACACCTGGGTCCAGGAGCACCTGGGGGACATCGACCTCGAGGGCGAGTCACTCGTCTCCTGATCACGACCACAGCTCGAGTATCTGGATCGCATCTAGCCTCTTGACTTCGCTGCGCAAAGGGATAGCAGATAGAAACCGAGGACTCCTCGGCGAAACCCCTTGGGGTGCTAGCGAATAGCCACGGGTTTCAACCCGTGGCTGCATGGCCCTCCAATCCCGCGCCCTCTGGGGCGCTAGCAAGAGGCTGAGAGCTTGAGCATCGCCTGCTCGCGCCCCTCCGGGGCGCAGGTTGTTGGGGGAGACGCCCACCCGGGGCTGTCTCCGCGTCGCTAGGGCTCCGCGTCGAACGCCCCGGGCTAAATTCTTCGGCCCCTCCGGGGCCACACTCGGGCGACCGCCGGGTCACTCGGCGTCGGGGGGCTTGCTGATCGAGCCGGTGGTCAGGATCGGGCTCGCGTCGAGCTCCCGAGCCTCCATCATCGACACGACGCGCTGTAGGGAGGCGAGGAGCTGCGACTTCTCCCAGTCTTCGAGATTCTCGAACTGATCGGCGAAAGACTCCTGAAGAGGCGGTGGCGCGGTCGCCAGGAGCTCGTTGGCGTCGGAGGTCGGGCGCACCATCACTCGCCGCTTGTCGATCTCGCTTCGGCGCCGGGAGACCAGACCGCGTTTCTCGAGGCGAGTCAGAATGCCGGTGACGGTGGGCAAGCTGAGGCTGACGGACTTGGCGAGCTCGCTACCCGAGATCTCGCCCAAACGGGAGATCTCGCGCAGGATGACGAGCTGTGGCCCGGTGAGCCCGTAGCGTTGGATGAGGGAGCGGGAATGGAGATCGACGGCGCGCATGATCCGCCGCAGGGCAATCAGTACCTCGTCCAGGGAACTACCGGCCATTGCCCATTCTACCCCGCCATGCGGGTCTCGCGTTCCGCCGCGGCAGCCAGCGGTTCCTCTTCCCGCCACACGGTCTCGCCGTCGGCATAGTGCTCACGTTTCCAGATCGGCACCTCGCGCTTGAGACGCTCGAGTGCCTCGCGGCTGGCGTCGTAGGCGGCGGCGCGGTGGGGTGACGCCGTCGCGATGACCACGCTGGCCTCGCCGACCGGTACCTCGCCGAGGCGGTGCACGATGGCGACCTTGAGCTGCTCGCCGCCGGCTTCAAGCTCGCGCGCGATGCGCTCGAGGGTCTGTTCGGCCATCGGCCGATAGGCACTATAGGTCAGCCGGTCGACCGCCCGACCGCGATGATGGTTGCGCACCGTGCCGAGAAACAATAGGACGGCACCGCGGCCGGCACCGGCGACCGAGCGCTCCACCGACGCAACGTCGATCGGATCGTCGGTGAGCGCGGTTTGTGATCCGGTCGCGCCCCCCGACACCGGCGGCAAGAGCGCCACCTCACAACCGTCCGAGAGCCCCTGTTCACTCCGCACCAGGGCACCGTCGACGGCGACCGCCAGACGATCCCAGATGGTTTCGAGATTCGGATGACGCGCGACCAGCTCGGCTCGAAGCTCGCCGAGGCCGGCACCGTCGGGCAAGGCCAGCTCGAGGGCCTCGCGGCCGATGATGTCGCTGGCGGTAGCGAAAGCGATGATGCGTACCTTCATGCGGCCAAGACTACCAGTCCTCGAACAGCCGGGCACTGGGTCAGTTTGCTTTTTCCAGCGCTGACCAGAGGCTGCGCTGGAACAAGCAAACTGACCCAGTGCTGACAGCTGCCGGAACGATATCCTCGAACCGTGCACGTCGTTCATGTCTATAAAGACTACCCGCCGGTGATCGGCGGTATCGAAAACCACCTGAAACTGCTCGCCGAGGGCCAGGCCGAGCGTGGACTGACGGTCACCGCCCTGGTGACCGCCCTCGACCGACGCACCACAGAGAGACGGGAAGGCGGGGTGCGAGTGATCCGCGCCGCTCGGATGTTGGAGCTGCGGTCGACGCCGATCGCCCCGGCGCTGGTCTCGCGGCTGCGAACCCTGACCCCCGACGTCGTCCATCTCCATTTTCCCTATCCGTTCGGCGAGACAGCCCAGCTCTTCGCCCGCAAGGGGCGCGCGACGGTGGTGACCTACCATTCCGACGTCGTGCGCCAGCGCCTTCTCGGGTGGCTCTACCGGCCGCTGATGCGACGCCTGCTCGGCCAGGCCGACCGCATTCTGGCGACCAGCGAAGCCTACCTCCGGAGCTCCAAGGTGTTGACGGAATTCGCCTCGAAGACGACGGTGATTCCCCTGGGGATCGAAATTCAACGCTTCGCCTCGATAGACCCGGCCTCGGTCGAAGAGGTCCGGCAGCGTTTCCCCGGCCCGTTGGTACTTTTCGTCGGGCGACTGCGCTACTACAAAGGCGTCGAGACCCTGCTCTCGGCGATGGAGCGCCTCGACACCCCGGCGACCCTTCTGATCGCCGGCGGCGGGCCGCTAGCCGACCGCTGCCGTCGGTGGGTGCGGCAGTCAGGCGCCGCCGAACGGGTCCAGCTGCTCGGTGACGTCGCCGACTCCGAGCTGCCCGCCTACTACGCCGCGGCGGATGTTTTCGTCCTGCCCTCCTGTGCTCGCAGCGAGGCCTACGGCCTGTCCCTGGCTGAGGCCATGGCCTCGGGGACGGCCGCGGTCTCGACCGAGCTGGGCACCGGCACCAGCTGGGTCAATCGTCACGGCGAGACCGGATGGGTCGTCCCGCCCCGAGATCCGGCCGCCCTGGCGGCAGCTCTCGACCGGCTGCTGGGCGACTCCGAGCTACGACAGGCGATGGCGGAGCGGGCGCGCCAGCGCGCGATCACCGAGCTCTCCGCGGATCGAATGATCGATCGGACCCTAGAGGTCTACGAGAGCGTTCTCGACTCGTGATCATCCCCCCACGCCGTCGGCGGGTGAGCCCGGAGGGCCGTCGAGGGTCAGGAGCGCCCAGAGCCCGACGCTGAACGCGACCACGGCAGCCGTCAGGGCGATCGCCGGGCCTCCTCTGGCCGCCAGGGCGGCGAGCACCGCCGCCAGGGCTCCCGCGGCATAGATCCAGAGCGCCACGGCACGGGTCGACAGCCCCCTGCGCAGCAGGCGATGGGACAGGTGATCATGCCCGGGGGTGGTCAAGGGATTGTGCCCTCGACGCCAGCGGGACACTGTCACCAGAGTGGTGTCGAAGATCGGAACCGCGAGCAGCAGGACCGGTACCAGCGCGGCGATCCACGGCTCACTGACCCCGCGTCCGGTCTGGAGCTCCAGACCGAGCACGGCGAGCAGTAGCCCGAGGAAGTAGCTGCCGGCGTCGCCCATGAAGATCTTGGCGGGGTGAAAGTTGAAGAGCAGAAATCCCAGGGCGGCACCCAGCAGCGCCATCGCAAGCGCCGAAACAAACCCGCCCTGGTGAGCGGTCAGAACCACAAAACCCAACGCCGCGATCGCCGCGACTCCGGCGGCCAGACCGTCCATGTTGTCGAGCAGATTGAATGCATTGGTGATGCCCACGATCCACACCACGGTGAGCACGGCGTCGAGCCAGCCGGGCAGAGCCAGGACGACGAAGACGCCGCCGGAAACCAGAATCGCCGCGGCGATCGCCTGAACCAACAGCTTCTCGGCGGCCGGCAGGTGCCAGCGGTCGTCGTACAGTCCGGCGGCGGCGACCAACGTCGCGGCTCCGAGCACCGCCGAGAGATGACGTCGATCGATCTCGATCGGCCAGAGCAAGAGCGCCACCATGACCGCCGCCCACAGCGCCACCCCGCCGAGCAAAGCCACCGGCCGGTCGTGACGTCGATGCCCTCCCGGCGTGTCCACGAACGACCACCGAATCGCCAATCGACCCAGGAGCGGGCTGAGCACGGCGGCGACCGTCAGGGACACAACAAGGCGGCCCGGGAGCTCCAACGACTCGGTCATGGCGGCGGATCTTATACGGTTCAACCGCCCACTCCAGAGGACACTGCATCTGACGCTGCCTTCTGCCGCCGCGTTCTAGGGTGACGAGATCGAATCAGAATCCGCGGCATTCCGTACATAGAGACAAATGCCGACCGCGGCGAGATCACGGAACGTACCTTGCATACCAATATCTCTAAATGGACCCGGTCCAAGCCGGCGCAAGGAAGATTCGCGCCACGACATGAAATCAGAGGAACCATCTCTCAACCGGGTGGAGGCAAAGCTGAAGGACCCGGACGTTCGTACCCTCTAGCCATGAGCTCGAGACTCATTGCAGGCAATTCTCATCCTGTATCGACGCTTCGATGAACCGACGCAACACCTGGATCTTCGCTTGGATCTTGCCGGCGAGCCTGCTCTCGCTGGCGGTGGTGGCGGAGCCGCGCGGCAACATCACGCGATCCCGCGGCATCGAGCCGTTGAGCCCGAAACAGCTCGACCGACTCGAAGCGCGCCTGAGCCATCAACTCAGGGAACCGGGTATCCGAATCCTCGAAGGCGCTGATCCTGACGTCGTCGAGGGTGGATACATCGCCGGCTACCACGGCCGTAATGAGCCCTGGAATGACGTCCTGCAGGTCTCGCGCCTGGACAATCCCATGGTGTCCGAGGCGTGTCGGGAAAGCGCCCTGGAAAGGGTGCTCGACAATGCGCCGGATCGCATCAGCGTGCTCGATCACCTGAAGGCGCAGGTCGCTATCTGGAGCCAGGTGCGCCAGGGAGCTCGGCATCTCCGCCTATCGGAGACTCTCCTTCATCTGGCGGAGTGTCGCCACGGCTGTGCGGCCCACATGTCGGGAATCTTGAGCTGCCACATCAGCGGCATACGCAATCGGGATCGGGCAATCGTCTACTTCGACGCCGGCCGTCCGCGGTCCTACGAAGAAGACAGCTTCGAATTCAGCGCTCGGGACAGGCGCAGAGTCACCGATCTCGCCCGCAAGGCGATGGAGGAAGGCAAGAACATCATCCTCTTCAGCCGCGCCAGCGGGGGCGCCGCTTTCGATCGGTACAACACTTCCGGCGGCAATGCCCTGGCCTGGCGCCGGGCCCGAGTGGTCGACAAGTTGCTGACCGCCGGCGGCGTGCCTAGGGACCGGATCCAGTGGAAAGCCCTGGCCTGGGAAACGCCCCGGTTGGCGGCCAGCGACGTCGCCGGCGCCTACGGGTTTCTCGACGATTGGCGGAGCATGTCCGACAAGCAATCCATGGACCGGAGCGTCGTTCTGGTCGCCTACTAGATGAACGGAGAAGCATGGCTAGACATCGGTTCATGAAAGGTCTGCTCACCTGCCTGCTGATCGCGCTGGCCGCCCAGCCGATAAGCGCCCAGGATCGCGGCATCCGGAGGGCAGACGACCCAGCGGCCGGCGGCCTTCCGGAACGCCACGCCCTGATCGTCGGCAACGACGCCTACCGGCGTTCCGCCCTGGTCAATGCGGTCAACGACGCCCATGCCATGGGCGCAGCCCTCCGGGAGATGGGTTTTTCGGTTCAAACCCTGACCGACGCCGACTACCCGACCATGGATCGCGCGGTCGACGTTTTTGTCGAACGCTTGAGCCGCGGCGACGTCGCCCTGTTCTACTATGCCGGCCACGGAGTGCAGGTCGAAGGCGAAAACTACCTCATCCCCATCGATTTCGATCGCGCCCGAGTCGCGAAGGTCAAGTATCGGGCTCTGCCGGCGAACCTCATTCGCGAGCGCATGGAGAATTCCGGGGCGCGTCTCTCCATCCTCATCCTCGACGCCTGTCGCGACAATCCGTTTTCCGGCAACCGCTCCGCCGGCCAGGGGCTGGCCCAGATGTCGACCGGAATCGGCACCTTCATCGCCTTCTCGACCGCCCCCGGCCAGACCGCGGCCGACAACCCGACCGCCAACAACGGTCTCTTCACCCACCACTTGATCCGCACCCTCGAAACCCCCGGCCTATCGATCGACGAAATCTTCAACGAGGTACGCCGCAAGGTCTTTCAGGCTTCCGACGGCCGCCAGATTCCCTGGACCGCTACGAGCTTGATCGGCAGTTTTTACTTTCAGCCCGGCGCCAGCCCCAGGCCGAACATCGCGGTCAGCCGACGGCAAGCGACGGGCAGCCTGGCCGTGACCGTCAACCAACGCGACGCCGGCATCTATCTCGACGGCGACCGCGTGGCGACCAGCAACGGCGCCGAGATCGTCCGTCTCGACGACGTCCCGATCGGCAGCTACCGCCTGAGGGTCAGCAAGCCCGGCTTCGGAGACGTGGTCCAGAACGTGCGCGTCGAGCCTGATACCGTCAAGCGCCTCGAGGCCTGGCTGTTCCCACAAAGTGCCGGCGGCCGGATAGCCCCCGACTCCGGCCCCCAGTGGACCACCCCGGCGCCGCCGACCTACTCGGCGAACTCCGCCGATTTCTGCGCCACCCTGGAGCAGGTGTTGATGGCGTGCCCCGATCAGTTTCGCGACATCGTTGTACCGTCCAACTCGCGGACCCGAACCTTTCTGGAACCGACCGTCGTCTTGCCGGGGGCCTGGTACAGCCGGGTGTTTCGCTCCGGCTCCGGCGGCTTCGAGTACCTGTCGAGCTTCGACACCGGCCTCGGCGCCAGCCCGAGCCGGCGACTCCAGGACTTCGTCTACCGGGTCGAGGCCTGCCTACCGGCCGACACCATCGACTGGCACCAGCGACGCGCGACCCAACACCAGCTGCAGATCGGCCTGGCTCCCGGTGACTGTCGCCTCGACGTCGCCGTCAACGGCGAGACCGTCGACCTCGAGATCTATCCGGACTGACGGTAGCGCCGCGATTCCCTGATCCTTCGGATTGGGTGAATTGGATTATCCAAAGGGCTCAAATCGTAGGGGCGAGGCCTGCCTCGCCTCGGATCTCGCTGGCGAGATCCGATCCACAGAAGGCGACGCAGGCGTCGCCCCTACGCCAGAAACCCGCCTCAACCGAAAGATAGAGGCCCCTGAAGATTTTCAGTTCAGCTCAGGGATCCACAAACCGGCGCAGCTCCGGCAGGATCGGATCGTCGGAGTCAGGGCCGACGTGCACCATGAACGACTCGTGTACGAAGTGGTACTCGTGACTCGACAGTTTCCAGTAGAGGATGCCCGCGAGCAGCGGGTGCTCGAGCTCCGAGTGAGCTTGCCATAAGGCGCGAACCGCCCAGGCGCGCTCTTCGAAACGCCGGGGTTGATCGCGCCAAACCACGATCTCGCTGCCCCCGGACGGGCCGGGAATCAGCGAGAAACCTTCATCAGCCCAGGGATGGACCGTCGAACGGGCACGAAAGGTATAGCCCATCTCGGTAAAGATCACCGGCTTGTCATCCAGCGACCTGGAATCCCGAAACCCACCGATCTCCGACAAGGCGCCGCGCCAGCCGTCGACCAGGAGCGGATAGAGATGCTGCTCGCTCTCGTCGACGAGCAGCCGGTGGCGCAGCTTGAAGTAGGCGTTGATGCCGATCACGTCCAGGCTCGCCCAGAAGTCGATCAGGTGGTAATTGTCGAAGTTGGCCGCGTAGCCGATCGGCCCCGAGTACACGCGGCGGACGTCTTCGATCAGCTCTCGCCAGTGGTTCTTCAGCCGCTCCCGTCGACGATTGATGACGTCGAGGGCGTGGGCGTCTCCACCCGTCACCACCTCGGCCCATCGCCGCTCGCGGGCGATTCGCGTGTCGATATAGGACTCCACCGAATCAAAGCCTTCACGCCGGGCGAGCTCGGAGTCCCCCCGGGCCACCAATTCACGCCGGCGATCCGCCTGCTTGCTGGAGTTGAGGAAATACTCCTCGAGCTCCGGCGGACGGGTGACCGGCACGGTGGTCGCGAGGGCGTTCAGCTCGCTGCCGATCACGAAGACGTCGACGCCCTCACGCTCGGCCAGCTCGGCGCGCTCGAGAACATATCGACCGTACTTGGCGAACCAGGAATCCGTCAGCTCATCCGTCTCGGGGGCGATCATGCCGTGCCACATGAACTTGTTGTGCTCCGCCCGGGTGTCCATCTCGACCCGGCAGATATAGACCACCGCAAGACCGCGCTCCTCGGCGCCGCGAATCTCCTCGAGCAGCCGCGGCTCGGGCGCCTGCCAGGTCAGATCGTCGGTATCCCAGCCCCCCTGCCGGGCATACTCGGTGACATGAACGGTGTTCATCCCCTGAGCCTCGAGGGCGTCGAACCAGGCTTCCCAGTCGGCCTCACGAACCTGGATGCCGCCGAGAAAGAAGTCGGGCGGTGAGGAGCGAGAGGCCGGCGTCGGGGAATCGGACATCACGGTCGAGGAGTCGGGGTTCGTGCAACCCGCATGAATGAGGGCCGACGCTGTGAGCAGCGCAGTCGCAAAACAGTTGAGCCGGTTCGAACGAACGGCGGCGGTTTTCATGGATGCTATCCTACGCGCTGGTGGATCTCATTCGCTTCTACGTGGTCATCGCCGTCAACGGTCGCCCCAATTTCGTCTTATGACGCCCGGACCTCGAGCCCTCATAGGCGCCAAGATTCTGGCGTCGGTGTGCATGGAACTTCTCACGCCTCTGACCTACGGAGAGTCGATCGAGGTCAACGGGGTCGAGCACGAATACGAGATCAAAGGAGATGGCCCAAGCGTCGTGCTCTTTGAAGCCGGCGCCTTGTCAGGGATGGCAGGCTGGGACGCGATCTGGGACCGTTTACCCCAAGGCATCACAGCGATTCGCTACTCGCGACGCGGCGAAGGTAGATCCGGGCCGTGTCACGGCGATTTGAGCGCTATCGACTACGTCAAAGACACGGAAAGACTCCTCGAGTCACTCGGTATCGAGCGGCCCTTCGTTTACGTGTCCCATTCCTACGGCGGCAAGATCGCCAGGGAGTTTGCCGCGAGAAATCCCGCGAAGTTGGCGGCGATGCTTTTCATCGACCCGAGCAATCCACGCGACGTCGAAATTGTCCGCGAGATGGACCCGGTCCATGGGCCCGCCGAGAATGAACGCATCCAGAAGAGCGACTTCGAGGCTAGCCAGGGGAAGTGGTGCTTTGTGAAGGACCTGTGGCAGAAACATCCTGCCCCGGGAGTCGACAAGATCGGCGACCTACCGGTCACTCTGATTGCCGGCGTCCAGCGGGTCGAAAATCCGACCCTGATCTTCCACCGCGATGAAGCCCGTGAGCGATGGGGGCAGATTCAAACCGAGTGGGTTTCCCAGTTTCCCCGCGGCAAAGCGGTCATGGCGACGGAGAGTGGACACTTCGTACAGGATGACCAGCCAGACCTGGTCTTGAGTGAGTTGGCTGAGTTACTCGAGAGGGCAGGCGACGGCTGATCCATCAGCCGTCGACGTCGAGCCGCAGAGTCTCCCCGACCCGAACCTCGAGCTCCGGCCAGACCCGAATCGGCTCGCCATCCGCGCCCCCGCCAGGAATTTCGAGGCGATAGCGGCCTGGAACCAACGAGATCAGCTCGGCCTCACCCTCCACGAAGCTCACCCGGCGCACCTCGCCCTCAGCACCATAGAGAATCGCCGAGCTACCGGCGCCCGAGATCACGATCGAGCCACCCAGACCTTCGATTTCAGGGACGATCTGATGGTACGCGCCGCGTTCGAGTTCCATCTCGATCTGCCAGGTCAGGGACGATTCGGGCAGGAAGTGAGGATGTGAGAGCGTGACGTCGAATCGCAGACGGCCGCCTGGGCAGTTGCTCAGCTGAATCCTTCCATCCCGCCGAATGATCGACAGTCGGTGCCGAAGTTCCTTATCCGCATCGAGATCGAAGACTCGCGCTACCACCTGGACCTCGCGGACGTCCGGAAAGGCAACGTCGCCGGCGACCGCCGGCAAGAGATCGATCACCGGCGCACATTCCACCCGCAGCTGCCCGAGCTCGACGTCGGCCAGCGCCGGGCCACCTGAGAAACCCTCGCCGCCTGCTGGCCGAGCGACGTCACCCGCCGCAACATCAACCTGGAGCTTGGCCGCCTCGGCCGGGTCATAGCTTTCGAACATCCAGGTCCAGCGGTCGAAATCTCGTGGCTTGAGCGCCAGGTAATAGATGCCCTGCTCGAAGGGCCCGACCGTCAATCGGTCGCGGAGACGGCCCGTGAGAAACACCTCATCGTCCGCGAACGCCACCTCCGGGTCACCCTCGACCGCATCATCCGGCACAAAATCCGTCGGCTGAACGAAGGAGAGCACGCGTACCGCGACGGTATCCGGCATGTCCCAGCCATCCAAACACACCAGCGACGCGCTCAAGCTCGCCGCGGGCACCAGGCGGCCGAAGACTTCGACCTTTTCCTTGCCGGAAATCTCGAGCTCAAGCTCGCGCCTCAGATCGCCTTCATGGAGCCCGAGATCGATCAGCCCCCGAGTCCCTCGTTGCCCCTGCAGCTTGGCCCGCAACCGGTAACTCCCGGGATAAAGGCCCTTCATCGAGGTACGCCCGGACTGATCGGTGACGGCGGATCGCGACAGCTTCGCCCTAACGAACTCTTCCGCCTGGATCGTCAGATCCGGCGCGTCGCCGAGACGCTTGACCGTCAACTCGACGCCGGCCAGCGGTTCGTCGACCGGATCGGTCGCCCGCAAGCGGATCTCGGCACCATCCGGCAACACCACCGGGGGAATGCGTCGCTTCTCCGGGTCTCCAGGATCATAGTCCGGCAGGGCGCGCTGGCCCTCCAGATAATCGGCATGGCCGGCCACCAGGAGGTAGCTGCCCGCGCCGGGGTCGTCGAGCTCAGCGTAGCCGTGCCTGCCGCTGACCCCGGAGCGCAACGGCTCTGCCGAGTCTGCTGAGTCATAGACCTCGACCGCCGCGTCGCGCACGCCGACGCCCCGCTCGTTGACCACCCGAACCGTGAAGGACTTGCGACCCGAGCCCTTTCCCTCCCGCACGGTGAAATCCGCACGTCCGGTCTCGCCGGGAGCGAGCGTCAGCTCCACCGACTCCGGCTCGCTGGACTCCAGATACTCGCCGACCGGTGCAACGCGCCATCGGCCGTCGGGGACCACCATCTTGTAGTAGCCGGTGTGCGGATCGAGAGAAGCCGTCAGGCGCTGGAAGATCGAGCCGCCACGCGCGACCACGGCCTCGTGCCAGGGTCCGGGCTCGATCAGCGTCGCGGCCACCTGGACCGCCGGCACCCGGCCCGACTCCTCGCTCACCCAGCCTTCGATTTCGGCAGGCGCCACATAAGTCCAGGTCAGAAACGTGGCCGACGGCTCGTGCACCAGGTCGAGGCGGACGCTATGGCCAGGCAGCGGCAAGCGGTCCCGATCCAGGGCCACCAGCAGATATCCCGGGCGCGGCTCGACGCTCACCTCCCAGACCCCGGGCGGCAGCACGCGCTCGATCGACGTCACGCCCCGCCGAAAGAAACCGGTGCGGGTCAGACCGCTTCCCGGATGGTGAAAGACCACCCGGAAGCTGCTATGAGCGTCGTCCGGAAGCTCGAGACCGGTCGTCACCCGGACACCGCGCCAAAGCACGATCTCGTGCGCGATTTGCTCCGACTCGTCGAACAGCGTGAACTTGGGCGCCGGAGCAAAAGGATTGTCCACGGGCCGAACGTAAGGTTCGGTCGAGTAGACGGCAACGTTGACCGCATAGGTCCCCGGTTGCAGGCCCTCGAACCTCGTTTTACCCGCGGCATCCGTCAGCCATGGTCGTCGCGGCCGGCGGAAATACGGAGCATCCGTCTCACCGGCCGTCGCCAGGGGCTGAAGCGTCACGCGCCGCCCCTCGAGCGCCCGGCCGTCGCTGTCGCGAACCGTCACCTCCACCGTGCCAGCCAGAGTCGGTGCGGCGGCCAGGGCAGCGAGCAGGGCGATCAGCGGGATCTGCCGACAGGTCATCACTTCCCACTACGTATGCCGGCCCGCCTCCGTCGCAGATGGTGGAGCCGTCAAGCTCTATGCTCAGCCCAGAATGCCACCCTTTCCGTCGTCAGACAACTACATATCTCTCGGGAAGCCGCCAATTGCGAGCTGCAGATCGCGTCTTTAGGTGGGAAGGAGCGATTCGGCCGCGCCGAATGGCTCCTTCCCGCGTAAGGACACAATAATCGTCGCTCGACAGGCCTCTTCCGGCCGAAGATGCTCCATTCTGATCCTGCAACAAGTGTCTTAAAGCGGCTGCAGCGAGACAACTACCGCGGCGAGACCTGACGGGCGCACCGTCGGACGATTCGAATACAGGAGACTTTCAACTTAATCAAGCAAACCCACTTCCATCCCTGATGATGCTGACGCACTTTCCCCCTTGGCGCACATGGGAATCGAGACACAGCTCAGACGAGCCCATGTGCGCGTAGGGGGAAACTGCGTCAGCAGCATCAGGCTCTCGGACGCGATCCTCAAACGCGGTCGCAGAGTCAGATCCGGGATAGTCGCGAAGTCCTCACACAACTTTCTTCAACTTAGCCTACAGAACGCCGACCGGTTTCACGTCTTATATAGGTAGCGCTTGCCATAAGTGCGCGCTGCTGGAGAAGACATGGGCCGACCTGCACGCTACATCCCCGAGAACAAGAACGGCGTCCTCGTCGAGGTCACCTGCCGTGCGATCGGCGGCCGAGCATTGCTCACTCCAGGTCACAATCCCTTCAAGTTCAACGAGCTCGTCGCCGGAGTCCTCGGCCGCGCCCTCGAGATCGCGCCTCTCGAGCTCTGCTCAGTGATCTTCGTGAGCAATCATCTCCACGCCCTAGCAGTCGTTCACGACCAACAACAGCTCAGCCGCTTCATGGCTCATACCGGCTGCAACCTGAGCAAAGAGATAGGCCGACTCCGAGGATGGCGAGGAACCCTGTGGGAGCGCCGATACGACGCCATCGTAGTCAGCGACGAGCCGCAAGCGCAGTGGTCAAGACTGAAGTACTCTCTAGCGCACGGCGTCAAGGAGGGATTGGTGGAGCGAGTCACTGACTGGCCTGGAATCCATGCTGCGCGCCATCTCGTCCATGGCGAGCCGCTCGAGGGAGCTTGGTTCAACCGGTCGAAAGAGTGGGCAGCCCGAAATCGAGGCCAAGCCTACGGCACTTACGACTACGCCACGCGATATGCGATTCCGTTCGTGCGATTGCCAGCCTATCGTCACCTCGCCCTGGACGAGTATCAAGATCGAATCGCCGAATTGATCGGCGAGATCGAAGCCGAAGGCGAGAAGAAGCGTGACGGCGGCACCGTAGCTGGCGTCGAGAGGATTCTCAGCCAGAATCCACTCGAACCGCCGACCCGGGTCACCCAGCGATCTCCAAAGCCGCTCTTCCACGTCGCCTCAAAAGAAGCCCGCGACGACCTCATCGGTGGTTTTCTCGCCTTTCAAGCTAAGCACCAGATCGCCTCGGCGTCGCTGCGCGATGGCAATCTCGATGCCGTCAGCTGGTTCCCGGAGGGGTCTTACCCAGGGCCTCTGCCTTTCGTCGGTCCAAAGCCGCGGAGGCGTCCGCCATGGCCGCCTACGCGTCAAATCAAGCAACTTGACGGTGGACGGGTCGAGCGAGGCGAGATTCCACTCATCAAGATCGACCCCAAGGCGCGCGGCCAGCCGCCGTAGTCGTCCGTTCGCTTCGTGCCGGCTTGAGGCCAGCCGGTACGAAGCGTCATCGCGCGGTTGATCATGGCCGGCCGACCTCGGTGCTTACCGGTGCCCTGGTAGAGGTGTGTCTGGAGAATCTTTGGATCGGCGCGCAGGCTTTTGAGAGGGCCGGTTCTTGTCTTCTTCCGCCTGTCAGGCAGGGTTTGGGTGTCTTGCTTGCGAGCCTCTCGGTCGAACCGAGGGGAACGATTGGCGTAAGTGTCTCGATACCAGGGATTAAAGTGGTGCCAGGCACCACTTTCTGGCGGACGCTTCGTCCACCGACAGCTGATTCGCTTCAATCCACCCGGGCGGCCCCAGGTCGCCCGGGCTCTTCACTCCGTGACCGACCATACAGCTGTGACAACGTGATTCACCTCTTTGCCACTCTTGGTCTCTGGTTGCAGGACAGCTGAAGGTCAGCGACGGGCGAAGCGAGTCCGCTGCACCGCAGTGTCCGGCGCGGATGTGGGCGGCAGCAACCTTGGTTCATCGGAGAGCTTCTCTTGCTCCCTGAGATACCGACAGAATGCATTGAAATCGTAATTGAACTGTTCCATCCGCTCTTTGCGCTGTTGATGCAATTCGTCAACGATAGGATCGGCGCTCATTAGCGTGCTCCAAGAAGTTCTTCGGGTGTGCAAACATATGGAGATCGAAGTCCATGCGGCGCCGCTCCCACCACTCCGCCGAGATCTGTTGATGGGCTGCAACGACGAGGTCCCGGCTCGGCCTGGCAGTGAGGTAACTCACCAATGAGGTTTCTATGTAGGCTCTGGCTACCATGAAGGATACAATACCATCTATACAATCGAGGGTTGGTGGAACCTTGAGAGCTCATTCCGGCGAGGCGATGAACGTCCTGAGACAACGCTGAGTCGCGACGATCGCCGGCCAGCCGGCATCGGAGGAGACCGCGCTCCGGAACGTCGAGGACACGAGCTACCGGGAGATCTTCGCCCACCTCGCCGACGAGCTCAAGACGGCCAAGGAGGACATGATCTCCGCCAATACCGGCCACCTTGCGCCAGTTCGCTCTGATCGTCGATCTCAAGAGGCGTCGCGACGCTCAGACCGGCACTCTGCTCGACCGCTTCCTCATGGCTCGCCATACTCGTCGAACAGCGTGAACTTGGGCGCCGGAGCGAAAGGATTGTCCGCCGGCCGGACGTAGGGCTCGGTCGAGTAGACGGCGACGTTGACCGCATAGGGCCCCGCTTCCGTCGCAGATGGTGGAACAACTACCATCAGTGATCGCGATCCACCTAGACCAGCCGATCAATCGACCAGCCTTCAAGAGCGAGATTGCCATTGAAGTACTCCGTGAAATCCGCCAGTCGTTCGAGATCGGCGGGTGTTACGATGAGATGGTAGGGGTCGCTAGCCGCGACTGCGGCTTGTATCTGGCCGGGATATGTCTCCTGGCCTTCGCCAGGATGCCGACCATGACGCGGGCCAGTTGGGAATTGGCGGAAGCAGGTAAGAAGCCACGGATCGTGCGGGTGGCCTGGCCGTCAAGCACAACCGAGGTGAATAATGTCTCTCATTGAGCACTTGGACAAAGAGAACTGGCAAGACTTCCTGCGTGGCACCTTCGAGTATAGCTTGGAGCTGCTGAAAACCGATCGTTTTCGATACGCCGGAAGTGCTGTTGACGACATGAAGGGCTGGCTGGCTGTTGGCGGTGTGAAGCGCGTGAAATACCACCTCAACAATCAGATGGAAGATCTTGGATATCCACCGGAAAAGAAACTGTCGACGAATCACCTTCTCGACGAGCTCGTTCAAGAGCATCGAGTCGAGATCGTAGATTTGATGGCCCACAACATCATCCCTGCTAACCCACGGGATTTCTTCCTGACTCTCGGAGTTGCACCCTTAGAGATTGAAGATTTGTTGCGACAGTTCTCCGAGGGCAAATCTCTGGAAGAGGTGGCCCGGTCTTACGGATATCCAGATGATGAGATAAGGCAGGTCAAACGGCTTGTTGACGATTGGTTTGATGACCGAACCAGTAACTTGCCGACCCGTCATAGCACTGATTGATCGGATGACGGTCGAGGAACCCACTATCGGTATTATCCCGTCGGCTGGCAAGACGGTGAGTTGGTGATGGAGACGCGGGAGCCGTCGCTGCAGCGGCTGACGATTCCCCGCGTGGAGACGCTGGAGGAGGCGAGGCTTCGAGGATTGGTGGCGGAGGTGGCGCGGCAGAAGGGAGTCGCGGTGGACGAGGTCTTGATCGTGATGATGGATTGATTCGCTGCTCGACCGCTTCCTCAAGGCCCGCCATACCTTCGAGACGCTCTACGGCTCGGAGAAGCGCTTTCCGGTGCTGGCGATCTCCGGCGACACACCGACCGAACCGAGCGGCCTCATCGTCCAGGTTCGGGATAGTGTCAACTTCCTGGAGGATCTCAAGGTGGAGCCGCCGGCGCATGACGTGCCCGGAATCGAGCTCGATCCGCCGACGATCGCCGGCCAGCTGAGCGCCGACGCCGACCTTCTCGACGGTACCCTCGTCGAGGTCAACGAGGCAGAGAAGCAGGCCGACGGCACCCGTCAGGCCAAAAACGAGGCGATCACCGCCTACGATCGAAAGTTCTTGCGCGTCGCTCGGGTGGCGGAGAGCCTCTTCCACTTCGCCGGCATGCACGAGTTGGCGGATCGGGTGCGGCCGTCAACCCGCCGTCCCGGACGCCGTCTGGCTGAGGAGAACGGCGAGCCGACCGGCGAGCCGGACACCCAGGCTGTCGAGGCGCAGGCCGACACCGCCGGTGAGCCGGATGATCAGGCGGTAGAGGCACAGACCGACGCTGTCAGCGACCCGGCGGATGCTTCATCCACCGACAGCTGATTCGCCTCAATCCACCCAGGCGGCCCAAGCCGTCCGGGCTCTTCTCTCGGTGACAACAAGATTCACCCCTCTGTCATGGTGGTCTTCACTTGCATAACGATCCAGGCTGAGCGGCGGCTTGGCGACCGCTCGAGACAGTGGTTCATTGATGAGGAGACTGTGAATCATTCCTCGTCCTCGTCGGGTTCAGAGCTCTTACCGGCAACATTCCGCTCAGCCTTCAACTGGTCTTCATGCCACTCTGCCCACTGGTTTCGTTCAAGTCTTACCTGCTCATCGCTGACGATTCGGGGTCGTAGCAGCGCTACTTGGTCGTCTGGCTCAGCCGAAAAGATCATCCGATCGGCATGCTCCGCGATGAAGCGCCGGACCATCTTGGCTTGGATGGGTGGCATTGCCTCTCCTCGGGATGGCGGGCGATCTCCAACTTGACTCGCTTCTCTGTAGACGCCCAGCGCTTCAGATATCCACGAGAGACGTAGTGATTGTTCCTACGAAAAGCTTCCCGTGTCACAGCAGGCTAGCTCCGAATCTCATCTGTTATCGGCAGAAGTTGAGTCGCACTTAGAAGCGCGATCCTATCGTCAACCATGTCACTAGCGCCGCGACGCAGCTCATTGACAACAGCGACACTCGATACTAACTCGAACTTATCAGAGAAGAGTTCCCACTATTCCCTGGTCCAACTCATTCGCGACACGGACTTGGCACTTGTGTGCTTCGTGTAGAAGAGACTTGGAATCGTCGTCTCGATGTAGACGCTCTTCTTCACGGCGGCTCCCTTCTGATCCGCACGGGCTAGCTGCTTCGGCCCCTCCAGGGCCAGGACTAACCCTTCTGAGACGGTACGGGACCTATACCCTCAATGAATGCAATCACCCGACACGACTGAAGCGTAGTTTGTTACTTGAAGACGCGTCAGGCCATGGTGTCTGCGCACTTTCAAGCTCTTTTTGACACTATTTTCATAGTTTTCTCGCAGACAGACGCCGAAGCGGTCTTCTTCGGTGGACCGCTGAGATGGACAGCCGCGGCATCGATCGTCATGGCTCTGGACCGACGAGGCCATCGCGGGGATCGCCGTATCTAAATGACGGATCGCAAATCATTGCGGAGGGAGAAAATGATGGATTCAACGAACACATCACGCGCTACCTGTGCCACTCTGGACAGTGCCCCTGGAGGCCCGAGGTGGACGAGCAACTTCAGCAACGTCGTGGGAGACCACAACCTTTTGATTCTGCTCCTCCTCGTCGTGCTCACGACCTCGGGGACTTTCGCACAGACCTTCGACGAAGTGCCGCAGACAGGCGGTTTCGTCGCGCCGAGCCTTCCGGTCGACCTCGGCTTCGGCTCGGACACGCCGGACATCAAGGATGTCGACTTCGGTGATCTCGACGGTGACGGCGATCTGGACCTCTACGTCTTCGCGAGCGACAACGATGGTGCCGGCACGCATCTGGACCGAGTCCTCATCAACGGCAACCTGACCGGTCTGCCGGGGGCGTTCTTCGCCATCCCCGTCGCCGATGACCTTGGAAATCCGCTGATTCCGGCATCGGAATTCGACAGTACTGAGATCGGTATCGGCCAGCGCACCTATGACGGCGATCTGGTCGACGTCGATGACGACGGCGATCTCGACGTCATCCGCACGGACGTCTCGGGTGTCTATCTCCTGCTCAACAACGGTGACGCAACGTTCCAATTTCGCCCGGATCTCATGCCCACGAAAGCCCAGATCGAGACCGGTGTCGGGATCGCCAACTTCGACGGCATCGGAGGCGTCGGAGCCATCTACTTCGATGGGGTGGACGCCGACGACGTCGATGGCGACGGCGATCCGGACGCGATCATCGCCAGCTACAGCACGGCAGAGAACCTCTACCTCATCAACTGTTGGACCCTGAGCGGCGCCGGTCGCTGTCCAGCGGCCGAGGGATTCGCGATCGGCAACGTCGATGGCGACGTGTTCGACACCCTGAGTGCCGATCGAACGCACGGTCTCGCCTTCGGCAACGTGGACGTCGGCGTCGCGCCCGATCTTCCGGACGTGTTTTTGACCAACACCGATTCGGGAGTGGCCAGCCGCCTCTTGCGCAACACCGGACTCTCCGGCGACGGTACCGGCAGGGTCGAATTCGTCGACGCGACGGCCAACATGCCGGCGGGCGGCAGCAATACCCGACAATCGGTCGATGCCGAATTCGCCGATCTCGACGGCGACGGGGACCTCGACCTCTTCGTCGTCAATCGTGGCCAGGACAACGTGCTGTTCTGGAACAACGGCTCCGGTAACTTCACCAGCCTGGGCGCCGGCTTGCCGGCGCTGGTAGGAAACGTCGCGAGCTACGACCTTGCCATCGCCGACTTCGACGACGACGGCGACCTCGACGTCATGGAAGCCTGGGGAGACGGCGCTGCAGCTGGCAGCGCGCTGGCCAACAACCGGCTGTTATCGAATCAGGACAGCGGCACCGACGCGTCGATGTCTTTCAGTGTGGTGGCGGCACCCTTCGGACCCGCACCGGCTCACCGGCTGACGATTTCCCCTGGAGACTTCGACGGCGACGTCGACATCGACGTCGTCGGCGGCAACTTCAACACCGACAACGTCGTGCTCTACGAGAACGATCTCTACGATCCGGCCGATGAGACCTTCGATCTGGTGGTGACCGTCGATGCCACCGGCAGCATGATAGCGACCGATGGTTTGCCGAATATGCGGATCGATCGCGCCAAGAACGCCGCCAAGGTGGCGTTCGGGGGCAAGAGCCCCGACGATCGGGTCGCGCTGACCGAGTTCGCGACAGCGACGGACTCCGCCGAGCTGATCAACCTCGGGGCGAATCCGACGCAACTCGTGTTCGACACGTTGGTCGACACGATCGTCGCTGATGGCGTCGCCACCTCGGCGGGTGCCGCGCTGGATCAGTCGCTCACAACGCTTCTGGATCCTCTATTTCAGATCCCGTTTCGCGAACAAGCGCTGTTGATCATCACGGACGGAGAACACAACTCCGCTCCTCTTCCTGAAACCATCATCACCAACAACCATGGGGGTAGCTGGCCCGACATCACGTACAACGTGATCAGCATCGCCAACCTGGTGAATCCGACCTTTCAATCGATCGTGACGCACGGCAGCAATTTCTACGCCTCGGATACCGGCCTCGATCTGACGGAGCTGATTATCGATGCGGAGGCTGATACGACTGGCAAGCTGGTGCTCAACGTCGAGCCGACGATCGATCCTGCGGTGGTGATGAGCCAGCGGGACCGGCTGGATCTGCGACGCCTCTCCATGGCGGACTCGGATCCGGGCGAGGGTGTCCGGTTCCAGCTCGGCTGGGATTCGAAGCTGGTCCCGACCCGGGCGGCGATCTCGGCAAGCACCGCCAGGTCGCGGGCGCCATGGACTGTCGACTTCGCGATGCCGCAGTCGGCGGTGGGCATGACCATCACCGCCGAGAAGCCCACGACGGCGAAGCTGCAGATCTTCAACAACCGGATGCGCCTGCTGGGAGAGACGGTCGCGAAGGCTGGGCCGACGCCGACGTTCATCGGTCTTCGCACCGAGATTCCCAACGTCGTCACGGCAAAGCTCGAATACGCCGATGGCGGCACCCTGACGATTCAGGAGCTGGCTTTCAGCCATGGGAGCATGGCCTCCGCCGGCAAAGGTGTCAACGACGTCATCGAAGACCATACCTTCGTCGTCGGTCAGGAGGACCGTCAGCTAAGAGCCTCGTTGACGTGGCAGCTAGGCGAAAGTCAACCGACGCTGACGCTGATTGACCCCGACAGTCTGGTGGTCGTTCCGGCCGCCGATCCAAGAGCCACCGAGACCATCGGCTCCGTCTACCATATCGTCAAGGTGTCGCGGCCGAAGCCGGGGACGTGGAGGGCGCGTGAGATCCGGCCCAGCAACGAGTTGACCTTCGTCGGCGTCGTCGCAACCAGTGGGCCGTCCGGCTCGAGCGAGCCGACGCTATTCGATGCCGGGCCGGCGTTGTTGCGCAACTTCCTCTCCGTCCCTCTGATCATCAACGCCAACTTCAACCTCAACAACCCCAACCTTCGTGTCGGCGCAAAGCCGACGGTGACGGCACTGGTGGAGGACCCCCAGGGGGAGCTGTCGACTGTCGAAGGCACCGACCTGGGCGACGGTAACTTCGAGCTGGTGTTGGATCCGCCGAGCCTGGAGGGAGCCTACGACGTCCGCATCGCCGCGGGGTTTGTCGATGGTGGCGGTTTCCAGCGTACGATCACTCGCCGATTTGCCGCTGAGGTCAGGGCGCAGGTGCCGTCGGAGATTTGCGACGCCAACTCGGGCATCTCGGTGACGCCCGGGGTCCTGACCGCCGATGGCAGGAGCGAGACGCTCGTCCTTGCCGAGCTGAAAACCTGCTCCGGCGAACCCTTCCAGGGCGAGCCCGAGGCAGTCCAGTTCCAGACGACGGCGGGCGAGTTTGTCGGCCAGGTCGTCTCCGAAGGCGGCGGGCGATACAGCCGGCGCCTGCGTGCGCCGACACTGCCGGGAGTCGCTCAGATCTCTCCATCCGTGGGCGGACGGCGGATCCAGACGGAAGCCAGCGTCGAGTTCGTGGTCGGGGACGCGGACGCGGACACGTCGACGCTTGCCTTCACCAACTCCGAAGGCTTCCTCTTCGCGCAGGAGGGCGCGACGGGCACCGTCGTGGTGACGCCGCGCGACGCCCTGGGCAATCTGATCGGCGACGGTGCCACCGTCGACCTGACGCGTCTCCCGGCATCCTCGGTTGAGCTGTCCATCGACGGCCCAGTATTCGTCGGCGGCCAATACGTGTTCACGATCACCATCGTAGGGAACCCGGCGCCGGGGGATCTCTTCTTGAGCGCCACCGTGGACGGCGTCGTCCTGAACCAGACGCTGCGCATCCCTGTCGTTGAGTTCGACCAGCCCGGCCAGGCCTGCGTCGCTGGCCCCAACACTCTCTGCCTCAATGACAACCGTTTCAAAGTAGAGATCACCTGGAGCGACTTCGGCGGCAACACCGATCCGGCTACCGACGCCGGCCTCGTCTCCCCGGATTCCGGTCTCTACTATTTCTTCTCCCCAGACAATTGGGAGGTGCTGGTCAAAGTGCTCGACGGCTGCGGCATCAACGATCGCTTCTGGGTGTTCGCCGCCGCCACCACCAACGTCGAGTACACCCTCGAAGTGACCGACACCTGGACCGATGTCGCCAGAACCTACGTCAACCCCTTAGGCGTCGCCGCGCCGGCGATCACCGACACCAGCGCCTTCGCCACCTGCTCGGCCCAGGCGCCGGCCGGCGCGCCGGCCCCGGTGGCGGCGCCCACGTCTCCGCCTTCCTGGGCACATCGGACGACCCCGGCGAATCCGGGCGATTGCACCCCGGACGCGAGCCGCCTTTGCCTCAACGAGGGGCGCTTCGCCGTCGAGGTGGACTGGGTCACCGGCGCCGGCAGCGGCAGCGGCAGGGTGGACGCCTTCCAGTCGGCGGACTCGGGCCTCTTCTGGTTCTTCTCGCCCAACAACCTGGAGATGCTGGTCAAGGTGCTCGACGGCTGCGGCATCAACGACCGGGTCTGGGTGTTCGCCGCCGCCACCACCGACGTCGAGTACATCCTGCGGGTCACCGACACGAAGACCGGCGAGGAGAAGGAGTACGCCAACGCCGCCGGCAACGCCGCCGACGCCGTGACCGACACCGACGCCTTCGCGGCCTGCCCCCCTTAGCTAGAACTTAGCGCGCTTCGCGCGCGAACCCTGAAAGGGTTCCACCCAATAGCCCAGGGTCAGCTGGCGCGAAGCGCCGCGCCACCCTGGG
>JAAUXY010027755.1_pt1 | contig 28982 bp, 30 predicted proteins | sample 7278121 | NCBI WGS metagenome assembly JAAUXY01 (sample SAMN14350117, study PRJNA611818) | marine sediment metagenome | isolation source: surface marine sediment (1.8m) | place: French Polynesia: Moorea | collected 2018-08 | reverse complement strand
TCCAGCGCGCCAGCCGTCGCTCGTACGCCTGGCGGCCGAGCGCTGCGAGCTCCTCCTCCGTAATCCCGGTAATGTCGTCCACGGTGGCCTGCAGCATGTCCTCATACTGCAGGCGTCCGAGGCCGTATTTCAGGAACATGATGCCCAACGAGACGAAACGCAGCGGCCCCATGTCACCGTTGAAGAGCTCCTGCCAGGCAAGCGCGGTAAGTGAGTACCCGTCGATCAGCGTACGGTCGAGATCAAAGAAGGCGACGACGGGCTGCTCCGCCGACCCGGGGACCGCATCAGACAAAGATTCCAGATATTGCGCGGTTGCCGCTCTCATCGTCATTGCGCGTCCCGCTCCTTGAGTGCACGCATGTCTTCCGGTTCCCACTCGTTGCGAAACGCAAGCAGCAGACCCGCTCCCGTTCGCTGACTGAGAGGCAGCTGCGCATCTGCGTCCGCTGCCTCGTTAAAGTCATCGTACAGGCGTCTCAGCCTGTCGAGCGTGCGCTGCGCCGTCGTGGTGGAAACCGTGCCCCAGGCGAAACGGAAACTGTCTTCCGTGCGCACGAGTTTCCGGTCGAGGAAACTGGACAAAACGCTCTGGATGAAAAACCGCTCTATGGGTCCGTTACGGCGCCAGCGGAAACCGCGGGAAACGCGCAGGCGGTATCGATTCTCCGGCAGGAGCTCGATGATGCCCAGCCGGTCGAGACGGGCGAAGATCCGCTGCAGCTCGAGCCGGTCGATTTTGTAACTCGCGAGCACGTCTTCGAAACGATAACGATTGAGAACACAGATGGCCGCAATGAAGAGCGGCAAATTGTCCGCAAGCTCCCGCTCCGCCTCTTCCGGCAGCTCGAGCGTGCGCTCTTTTTCGTCATCCACGGAGCGCACCAACTCGAGAAGATCCGCACCTGCAAGCTCACACAACATTTCCATGCGCTCAACGCTGAAAGACTGCTCCTTAAAGAGCCTTTTGACACTCGCCTCTGACAGCTCGAGGTGCTCAGCCGCGTCTGCATACGTCAGACCGGCCTGCTTGAGCAGCCGTTTCAGGGCCTCTGTGAGATCGCTGGTACGCGACATGAATGCGCGTCTCCTCATCCGCAAAGTGTGAATTGTGCCAGCAATACCCTGTGACGCAATTCACAGTGGCTGCGCCCCGGCAGGACCCGCATGGGTGGTTCTTGAGATGCTTGTCTTTGTTCATCTGGCGCTGATTTCCCGGCCCCGATTTAGACCGATACAGACACAGGACAAGCTGTTGTTCCAACTGACCATCTGGTCCGCCCCGCCCATCGCCGCCGCTGCAATTGCAATGGCGGCGTTTCTGCGCGCGCGCAAGCGCAGCAAGGCGCCCGGGGGCACGGCACTGGGCTTTTTGTTCCTGATGCTCTTTTTCTGGTCCGCCGCACAGGGTATTTCCACGCTCGTGACGAGCCCTGCGGCAATCATGCTGGCGGCGCAGTTTGCCTACGTTGGTATTGCGCTGACGCCCGTTGCCTGGTTCCTCTTTGCGCTGACTTATTCTCAGCGCGTTCTGCGGATCTCCCGTCACGCGCTGAATACCGTGTCCATCATTCCCATGATCACGCTGACGCTCGCCTTGACCAATCCATGGCACGGGCTGATCTGGAAAGACTGGGAGTTCATCAACACCAACGGTTTCATTGGCTTCACGACCCAGCACGGCTTCTGGTTCTACGTCCACGCGGTTTATTCATACGGCCTCATCCTCACCGCTACCGCCATACTGGGATTCGCGCTCACCCAGTTCAAACAGCATTATCAGACGCTCCTGGCGGTGATCTTTGCACCGCTGGTTGCGGTTGTGGCGAATCTGCTTTTCCTCTCGCCCCTCAACCCTTATCCGTGGCTCGACTTCACGACCATGGGCTTCGTGCTGGGCGTTGTCATCCTCGACATGGGCGTCATGCGTGAGGGTCTTCTCAATAGCGTACCGGTCGTGCGCGACGCGGTTGTCGAGCAGCTGAAAGACCCTGTCCTCGTCATTGATCACTCGGGTCAGATCATCGATGCCAACCAGTCCGCGCTCGCAGCTTGGGGCGGCAGTCAAAGCATGCGCAACACGCGCGTCGACCAGCTCATCAGCTCCATCCCCACCACCTCCATTCTGAGCTCACGCAAGAACTCCGAGGTGACCATTGATGGACGCGCCTACGAAATTGCCTCCACCCACCTCGACGCCACCAATGCGCAGAGCAACGTTGCGCTGGTGTTTCGCGACGTGAGCGAACGGCGGGCCGCAGAGTACGCGTTGAAAGAGGCCAAGGAAGAACTGGAGCGCATGGCGCATACGGACGCCCTGACCAACATGTTCAACCGCCGCTTCTTCATGCAGCGGCTGGGCGAAGAGTACGAACGCGTGCGCCGGCACGGCAGCATGCTGTCGGTGCTCATTTTCGATCTCGATCACTTCAAGCAGATCAACGACAACCATGGCCACGACGCCGGCGACGCCGTGCTGATTGGCGTGTCAGCAGCGGTCAATGAGGTGAAGCGGGTCACCGATATCGCCTGCCGTCTCGGCGGCGAAGAGTTTGCGCTCCTGCTACCGGAAACTGCCCGCCCGGGGGCCATTCATCTGGCGCAGCGGCTGCGCAGAAGCATTCGTGATTATCCTTATCAGGTGTATACCGAGGAGACGCTGAAAGTGACGGCAAGCGTTGGCGTGGCGACGGTCAGCGCCGGTGCCACGCCGCCGGAAAGCCTGCTGAAGGTGGCTGACCGCGCGCTCTACAAGGCTAAAGCCAGCGGCCGCGACCGGGTGTGCGTCGAGGAAGATCTGTCCTAGCCCACTTATCTCATCGATTTTCGTAAATCGGCGAGATAGACAGACTCAGCGCAGGTGCACGGTCAGCGTCAGCGCGCCGCCATCCGCCACAGGCTCGAACGATAGGGAAATGTCCTGCTCTTCAGTAAAAAACGCCTCGTGCATGAACCGTGCGACGAACTGTCCCACCGCATACCCCACGAATACGTCCGAGAGATAGTGTTTGTCTGCCTCGACCCTGGCCAATCCCGTTCCGCCGGCAACGCCGTACAGAGACCAGGTAATCACGTCACGGGTCCAATCGTGGATGTCCAGGTACTCGAGGTTGCGAATGGCCATGGCCGTTCGCGACGCCGCCTTCGAGGCATGTCCCGAAGGCATGCTGTTCTCGTTAGCACCATTCGGGCGCTCGCGACCGGCGAGGTCCTTGAGGCCCTGCGAAACCATACCGTCGACCACCATGGTTGCCGCGCCGACGCTCAATCCTTTGATCTTGTCACCAACGTTGTCGCTGGGCGCCGCCAGCGCGGTCACCAGGTAAGCGGCCGTCGAAAAGTCACGCAGGTTGGTGCTGATGTCTTCGGCATCGTCACCGAAGAAATCCTGATTCTCCGCCAGGTCTTCGGACCAGTCTTTGTCCACGTCCGTGGCGATGAGAAGACCCGCCGTCGCCAGCGGGACCCACGTTTGCGGATCGGTGGCGGCATTGCGGGCGGCTGAGGCCATCCGCTCGACGCCGGGCAGATGTACACCGGCGCCCCAGTTCCCACCCTGCCCGACGCAGCCGCCGAGCATCAGAAGCCCCAACACGGCTACAATCATTCTCATTTCTTATTCTCCAGACACGTCCTGTTTGGTGTCCGCGTCGACTTCCGCTTCGACCGCAAAGCTGATGTCGGTCATGAGCAGCTGTTCTGCGATATACGTTGCGACGCGAAACGCGCCGGCGCGGGCCGCATCTTCCACGAAATAATCTCCGTCGTCACCTACCCGGGAAATATTGAGCGTCTGCTCGCCGCCCGCGTGAGTCAGCTGCAGTGTCGCCAGAGCAACTGCTTCAGCCGCAGTTTCCGCCTCACCGAGGACCTGCAGACTGACGAAACGGTTCGCATACGTCGTTGCGGCCGTCTCGTCCGCGGGGTCACCGTTGAAGCGCCAGCCGGAATCCGTGCGCTCGAGCACCTGACCGGCTTCGTCTTCAGCGGCGAAGGCCAGGGCTATCCGACTTGGCGCATCAGGCAGGGCGAGCAACCCTTTGTCGAGCCAGTGGTCCGAACCCACGCTGATCTCGTAGTTGGAAAGCCCGACGCTGTAGACCTCGTCGCTATCCGCGCGGCGCACGTGCACACGCTGGTAGCCCGGCGAGGTACCCAGATAGAAGTCGCCCACGGTCGTGCCTTCTGCCTGCAACACGACGTGCCGCTGGAAATTATCCGCCTCTACCTCGAACCGTTCTGCTGACGCGGCGCTCCGGGCAACGGGCCACGGCGCTCTGAGCGCAGCCATCTTGTCGAGCAGATCATCCACTTTTTCGCGGTCGGCCGGCAGGTCACCGACTTCCCAACCCGCATCCGAGCGGGTGAGCAGAACCTCACTGTCTCCATCGGAAATGGTGAGACTGTCCACTTCGCTCGCGCCGAACTCGAGAAGCACGCTGCGTTCGGCGGCATTCTCTCCACCACCGAACCAGAAGATGGCAATGAGCGCCAGCTGCAGGGCTACCAGACCCGCCAGCAAGCCTATTCTGTGATTCATGCCGTTTCTCCCGCCTGCAGCCAGTTCCTGTACACCGCAGCCTGACGGCCGGCACGGCGTCTGAAGATGAAGAGCACAATGCCAATGCCCATCAGCGCCAGCAGATAGTTACCGTACTCGATGACGCTCTGCTCGGTTGACGTCAATCCCGGCAACGTGCGGTTGAAGTTGCCGCGCGCGCGGATACCAATGAGGTTCTGGTCTTCCAGCGCCCAATCGACGGCGTTGACAATCATCTGCACGGAGTTCCCCGAGATGGTGCCGTCGGCTGAGCCGACCATGCGCAGAGTCTGATCGGCCAGGAAGTCATTGGATCCGAACACCAGCAGGCGCGCTGACTCCGCTGACCGGTCGATGACGCTGCTGACGGTCAGGGTATCCTGCGCTTCCTCACCGGCTGCCTCATCCACCTCGGCATCAGGCTCTTCACCCGCCAGGAGCGGCGAGTCCTGACCTGCAAAATAGCTCACGAAACGCCCTTCGAGCGCAACGCCCAGCACGTGTGTGCCCTGCTCACCTTCAGGCTCGAATCCCGACATGCCCTGCTCGTCGAAGCGAGGCATGACGTTCGTGTCCGTGGACAACCAGGCGTCGGGGCTGCTCTCGAGCAAGGTTGTCGCGGTCACAGTCTCCGTAGCGCTCACCGTGAGCGGCGATGCCCAGGAGAGTGTCACCTGCGGCAGCCCGACGTTGATGGGTGCGTCCTCCTTGAGCCCCTGGCCACGAACATCGACAAAATAGGGGTAATCGAGCATGGCAAGATCCTGGAAGGTAAATCCGCCCGCTTGACGGGTGACCGGCACCGGAAACGCCGAGTTCTGCGGATCCATGACCAGCGACGCGCCAACCGCCACACCGTGATGCTCGAGCCATGCCTCGAGTCCGCTCGAACGCGGCACTGCGCTCAAGGCCGTGGCGCTTGCCTCGGCGCCGTATGCACCGCTGGCGACGGCCACGGTTCCGCCTTTCATCAGAAACTGGTCGAGCGCAAAAACCTGCATGTCCGTGAAGTTCTGCGGGTCGACCACCACCACCATCTCAGCTTCTGCGGGCACCGTGCCCTCGGTCAGATCGTCACGAACCACGCTGAAGTCCGCGGTGAGAAAACTTTCCAGCTGCGTGAACTGATTGCCCGGCGGCACACCCTGCTGCTGCATGAACGGCGGCGGCGCGGCCGGGGCGCTCAATACCACTGTCTTGAGCAGACCCGTGGCAAACCGCTTCAGGCCTTCCTCCAGACTCCCCCTGACCCCTTCGGGAGACAGCGCCTGCGGCACCGGCACCTGCACCAGGGTTTGACCGTCCGTCAGGGTGAGGTAGAAGTAAAAACGGGTATCGTCGAAGAGGCTCAGCGCCATCGGCTGAAACCCATAAGCTTCCGCAATCTCGAGAGCGACGCTGCCGTCCCCCGCATCCGGGTCGACGAAGCGCGCGGCGAACTTGCCGCCGGATTCTTCTGTCAACGCCGCCAGCACGCCGTCGAGCGTCCCCTTGAATTCGAGCAGTTCCTCCGGCAGGACGCTATCCGCCGAGACGTAACCGACAAATTCGACTGGATTCGAGACGTTGTCGAATATCGAGGCGCCACCTTGAAAACCGTAAAGCACCTTTTTGATGCTGCTGGTGACGTCGAACTCCGGGTTTCTGAGCTGCACATCGAGCTCCGTTTCGCCCTCCACCTTGACCTCAATCAGATCACTGAAGCTCAGCACCTCATACTCGTCGCCATAGCTGATGAGCACGTTGAAGTAGGAGTTCACGAGGCTCGCCTGATAGCGGTCGGCAACCTGGAAAGGTACAGCCTGAATACCGTATTTGGTGTTGGCCTCGTTCTCGATCTCGGGGTCGTCCGCCGGGTCGACGATCTCGACCCGCACCCGGCCGTCACCGGCAATCTCGTATTCGCGCAGCAGATCTTTCATGCGGGGCACCAGCGGCGCAAGCAGCGGATGGGTCTTGGCGCTGAAATATCCGCGAATCAGCAGCGGTTCGCGCAGCTGCTCGAGATAGCCTTCGGTCGCGTCGGATATGGAGTAGATGTTGCCTTCGGTCATGTCCGCCCGCAGCCAGCTCACGTTGTGCAGCCAGACGTTGGCGAGCAACAGATTCGCAACAAGAAGCCCGGTACCCAGCTGCCAGGCCTGATGGTGTGCCGCGTCGCCGTCGGCAGCCCAGCGCTCCCGCTCGAGTGCGTAGACGTTGAGCGCAAGAAAGACCAGCGCCACCGACACGTAGAAGTAGAGATCGCGAAGATCGATGATGCCGCGCGTGATGGATTCAAAGCGTGCGCCGCTGGCAATGGCGTTCAGCATTTCCTGCGTCGCCGCGCCAAAAAGTCCTGCAATGGTGGCGCTGCCCAGCAGGTAGAAGACGCCGCAGAGAAGACTCGTAACCAGCAGACTCACGATCTGACTGTCCGTCCGGGCGCTGACAAACAGGCCTATCGAAAGATATGCCCCGCCGAGCAGCAGCGCGGCGAGGTAGCCGGCCAGCACGGGACCCCAGTCGAGGTCGGCAATGAAAGCAATCGAGAGCGGCAGCGGCAGGGTCAGCACCAGGGCAATTGAGAGTAGGACCCAGCAGGCGAGAAATTTGCCCAGCACGAAGTGCCAGGTGCTGACGGGTATGGTCGCCACGAACTCCAGCGTGCCGGTGCGCCGCTCTTCGCTCCACATGCGCATGGTGATGGCTGCACTCAGGAATATCAGCAGGATCGGCAGCCATTCGAACATGGGACGCACGTCGGCGATGTTGCGCGCAAAAAACGACTCGCCCCAGAAGAACACGAAAAGCGTTGCCGCAAGATACGCAGCCAGGAAGAGATAGCCGATCGGTGACGCAAAAAAGAGCACCAGCTCTTTACGCTGAATCTGGGTGATGGCGTTAAGCTGCATCGGTCACCTCCCCAGCATCGCTGACATCGCGAAAGACGTTCTCCAGATCCCGTACCTGCGGTGCAAGCGAAAAGATGGGCACCCCGGCGCTCACCAGCTTGTCGGCAACGCGCGCAATCCGCTCATCCGCCGCCTGTACCGGTTCCATCAGCTCAATGCGCCAGCTGTCGTCCGCTACGCGGCTCACCGCTCCCACGTCGCTCAACCCCTCGAGCGCCGCGGCAACGTCCGCATCCGCCGCCGTTGTGAGAAGCGCGGCGTCAGAGCGCTGCAGGTCATCCAGGTGCTCGTCCACGACCAGCTTGCCGCCGCGCAGGATCAGCGCGCGGTCACATACCGCATTGACCTCCTGCATGATGTGCGTGGACAGGATCACCGTTGCATTGGCGGCCAGCTCCTTGATGAGCGCACGCATGTGCTGAATCTGATTGGGGTCCAGGCCGTTGGAGGGTTCATCCAGGATCAGAAACGCCGGTTTGTGCAGAATCGCCTGCGCCACGCCAACCCGTTGCTTGTAGCCGCGGCTCAGCGTGTGGATCGGATCGAGCGCCTTTGACTCGAGCTGCGTGGCGGCAATGGCTTCCGGCACCGCCCGTCGTTCGTCGAGCCCCCTGAGCTCCGCTGCGTAGCTCAAGTATTCGCAGACCGTGAGTTCCGGGTACAACGGCAGGTTCTCCGGCAGATAGCCCATTTCGCTCTGCACGGCGATTCGATCGTCCTGCACGTCCAGGCCGTTGACCTTGATGGAGCCCGCCGAAGGCTCGAGAAAACCCGTCATCATTTTCATGATCGTGGTTTTACCGGCGCCGTTGTGGCCGAGGAGCCCAACCACCTCGCCGGAGCCTATGTCGAACGAAACGTCGTCCACGGCGGCGAAATCGCCGTAACGTCGCACGAGATTTTTGACTTCAATCATGCCTGCTCCTGATTCGTCAGGTTCGCAAAAGTATTTATCTGGAAAAAAATATCAAGACTCTCTTGCACACGCAGTTGCTAAGATCTGCGGAAATGCCGATTTCACACCGAAGAGGGGCTCGAAAATCCATGCAAATTCAAGGACCAGCCGGCGCCATCGAAGCGCAACACGACCTTGCCCCGGACGGGCGTTCCATCACTGCCGTCATGTGCCATCCGCACCCGCAGTACGGCGGTTCGATGCACGATGCAGTGCTCAGCACCGCGGCGGACGCCCTGCTCGCCGCCGGTGTTAACTGCCTGCGCTTCAACTTCCGCGGCGTTGGCGCAAGCGCCGGGGCGTTTGACCAGGGTGAAGGTGAAACGGACGACCTCATGGCCGTGGTGGACTGGCTTGCCGATGAGTACCCGGGCAACGCGCTCTGGCTCGTCGGCTATTCGTTCGGCGCCGCCGTGTCCTGGCGCGCGCTGTCACGCTGCAATCCGGCGTTGACGCTGCTCATCGCACCGCCGGTCGGGATGATGCCGTTCACAGAGCACGGCACGCTGCCGGGAAAGGTCGTGGCGCTGGCGGGCGATCAGGACAATTTTGTCGATCAGGCGACGTTCGCCGCCTGGGCTGGGGTGGAGACCCATACCATAGCCGGAGCTGACCATTTCTTCGGCGGCCGTCATGCGGAGCTGGGCAACCTCGTTGCAGCCGCTGCTGCAAGCTAGATGACCACCACGCCAAACAGCGTCTCGTGGAAGTAGTAGAGCGCGCCGTACGCCACCAGACCAACCACGGCAGGCAGCCACAGCTCATTGATCTTGAGCGTATTGCGTCCCGTCACAATGGCTGCAAAAGGCACATTGGAGGTCACGGCCGCATACTGCGCCCAGCCTTCGCCCATGGTCTGCGCTTTCTTGTGGTCCATGAGAAACGAACCCAAGAGGCTCAATAGCAGGAACGAGCTGAAAAAGATGACGGATACCCAGTCGCCGTTGGCGACAATGTGGCCAGTCGCCCAGAGGATGACGCCCCACTGGAACGGGTGACGGGTGATGCGTGTGACGCCGGTTGCCATGTCCGCAGCCCGGGCTGGATCGTCAATTGACATGCCGACGTTCGTCGGATTCCTCACCATGAAGCCGCCGAGTGCAAGAAAGAGCGCAATCGGCATGGTCACTTTCGCCACCCAGTAGAGGTCGGGATTCGGCAACCAGATGTAATCGAAACGCGGCACGTCGGAGTAAACCCAGATGAGGTTGGCCAGCGCCGCCGCTGCGATCAGCGAGTAGATGCCGAGGTAACCACGCTCCCCGACCAGCCCGACAATGGTGCCACGCAGAGGTGTGCTGGAGATTCCCAGGTGACTGAATACCCAGAACAAAGCCGCAAACCAAATCTCCGTCATTTTACATTTCCTCCCAGTGGCCTCATGACAAACGTTGCCAGCGCGTCGAGCACTTCGTTTGGCCGCTCCGACAACATCGAGTGGCCACAGTCTTCCAGGACCACGGTTGTCGAGCGTGGCAGCAGTTTCGCAACCGCCTGCCCGGCGCGCAGAGGGGTCATGAGGTCAGCTCCGCCTGCGATGACAAGAGCTTCCACGTCATCCACCACAGGCTGATCGACGTAGTTGTTACACGCGTCAAGATCGGCGTAGTACACCCCGTCGGCCATCCGTTCCAGCCAACGCTCCCCACTGACGAGATTCGACAAACCCGGGTTCTGTGCCGAGCCGAGCGCACCCCGGGCGCTGTGGCTCCAGGTATTGGCCATATCAATGGCTGCGTGGTGGCTGTCCTCTGCCGCCTTCAGCAGCGGCGGCCCGACTGGCATCGGCAGCGACGTGCCCAGCAGCGCAATTCTGGCAACCCGCTCTTTGTGCCGGTGGGCAAGCGCCAGCGTCACCAGCGATCCCATGCTGTGACCAATGACCACGGCCGGACGATCACAAACGGTGACAATGAGCGAGGACACCCAGTCCGCCATGTCTTCGATACTCGTGAGCGGCGGGCCCGCGGAGCGCCCGTGTGCCGGCAGATCCGGCGCCACAACCTGAAAGCCGTGCCGCGCGAAGTAGCGCGCCGGCATCACCCAGACGCTGTGATCGAATCCGGCGCCGTGTACGAAGACAATCGGCTCGGCGTCCGCGGCGGGGTGTCCGCTGCCGGTACCGTAGAAGACCGTCTGCCCGTCAATCTCGGTTCTCATCAAGCGGTTCCCACCGTTTTCGCCACCACTTTGAGCGCGGTGCGCAGATCGGCGATCAGATCGTCGGGATCTTCCAGACCAACCGACACCCGGACCATGCCCGCGGAGATGCCGGCGGCTTCGAGACTCGCGGCGTCCATCCGATGGTGGGTTGTGCTGGCCGGGTGGATGATCAGCGACTTGGCGTCTCCAATGTTGGCCAGGTGCGAGAAGATCTCCAGATTCTCGATCAGCACGCGCCCGCCTTCGCGACCGCCGCTCACGGTGAAGGTAAACACCGCACCCGACCCCCTGGGCAGCAGCGTCTGCGCAAGTTCGTAGTCAGGGTGGGATTCGAGACCCGGATAGACGAGGGCTTCAACCTGCGGCTGCCCTGCCAGGAATTCGAGCACCTTTTCCGTGTTGGCAACGTGCTTCTCCATGCGCAACGGCAGCGTCTCGAGACCCTGCAGAATCTGAAAAGCCGTCATCGGCGCCATGCAGGCGCCGAAATCGCGGATGCCTTCCTTGCGAGCCCGGGTGATGAACGCCTGGGGACCGAACTCTTCGGCGAAGACGAGATCGTGAAATCCCGCATAAGGCTCGGTCAGCGTCGGGAATCTGCCGCTCGCTTCCCAGTCGAACGTGCCGCCGTCAACCAGCACGCCGCCAATCACCACGCCGTGACCGCTCAGAAACTTGGTTGCCGAATGCATGACCAGATCGGCGCCAAGCTCAATCGGCCGGCAGAGGTACGGAGTCGCAAACGTGGCATCCACCAGCAGCGGCAGACCGTGCGCATGCGCAAGCTCCGCGAGGCGCGGGATGTCCAGCACCTCCAAGCCCGGATTGCCCAGCACCTCGCCGAACACCAGCCTCGTGTTGGGCTGGATGGCTGCAGCAAACGCATCGAGATCGCGCGGGTCGACGAACGTTGTTGTGATCCCGAACCGGCTGAGCGTGTATTCGAGAAGGTTATGGGTACCACCGTAGAGCGAACGCGACGCCACAATGTGATCACCCGCTCCCATCAGCGTAACGACGGCGAGGTGCATGGCTGCCTGACCGCTGGCCGTGACAATTGCGCCAACGCCGTGATCCAGCGCCGCCATGCGCTCTTCGAGCACCGCATTGGTGGGATTGGAAAGGCGTGAGTAGACGTGCCCGGCCCGTTCAATGTTGAAAAGCCCTGCCGCAAAGTCGGAATCCGGGAACACGAACGATGCGCTCTGATAGATTGGCGTCGCTCGCGCGCCGGTGGTCGGGTCCGGCGATTGCCCCGCATGCAGTGTCAGAGTGTCGAATCCGATGGGTTTCGGACCTTTGTGTCCTTCGTCGCTCACGCCTTGCTCATTCCGTTACGCCGTTACGGTTCTTGTTAGTCGATGTATCCGTCTCCCCGGCGCGGTAGCAGACGCCTGCGCCCGGGCGAACCTGAAAGAGGGTGGCGGGTTTGGCGGTTGGAATCAAGCACAGCCGTAGACGCTCTCTGCGCCGGACCGTACACTCACTCGAGCGCCAACGAGGAGAACTCATGTATCCCGCAACGCTACCCCTGTCAGAGCGCCTTAGATCTGCGCACGCGCAGACCTGGCAGCTGATTGCGCAGCCCGGAGATTTTTTTACGGGGGACCAACGTCAGAAGATGGTGCGGGCGGCACGCGAGGCGCTGACCTGTCATCTCTGCGAGAGGCGCAAAGCGGCGCTGAGTCCGATCGCGGTTGAGGGCGAGCACGACGACAGCACCGGGCTGGATGAGGTCATCGTCGACGTGGTGCACCGCATCCGCACCGACCCCGGACGCCTTACCCGGGCGTGGTTCGACCAAGTGCTCAAACGCCTGTCCGCGCAGGAATACGTAGAGATCGTCAGCGTCGTGACGAGCAGCGTCATCGTCGACACGTTGCACAACGCGCTTGGTCTGGGAGTGGCAGCGCTGCCATCTGCGCAATCCGGCAGGCCCGGTCGCAGCTACAATGAGGACGCCGTCGACGCAGGCGGCTGGGTACCCATGCTGGATGCTTCCCAGGACATGGCGGACACCGGACTGCCCGCGGTGCCGAACATTGCCAGAAGTCTTGGCCTCGTTCCCAGCGCAACGGAGCTCTTTTTCGGCACGTTCCGGCCACACTACGCGCTGAAGGACATCCCGCTGTCCATCAGCCAGGCTCAGGCTGAATTCGTCGCATCACGGGTATCGGCCATCAACGAGTGTTTTTACTGAACCACCTCACACACGATGCTGCTCCGTGCGAGCAGCCAGCATGATCAGGCAGACTACAACCTGCAGAGCGTGACCGACGAGCACCTCAATCCCGGCGTGGCTCACGGCGAGCACCTGAGAGCGCTGACCGAAGCCACAATCCGCGGGGACTGGCTGAGCCTTCCTCAGATCAGGCAGCGTGCCGCGGCAGCCATGGGCGAGCAGAGCGCGGTGGACGCCCTGGTCGTCGCGGCGGCATTCAACGGGATTACCCGCGTCGCCGACGCAACCGGTGTGCCGCTCGACGACAACACCGCCGCCACGACCGGCAGCCTGCGCGCTGAGACCGGCATCGACGACTTCGCCTACGCGGCGAAATCCGCGCGCTACGACCAACCGGCCTGACGGCCCTCAATAGAGGTGCGCGACCCAGTCGAGACGATTGGGCGGGCCGCTGAGCTCAGGTAGATTCGGCGGCGCCCATGCGTCCGATGAGCTCGGCGGGTTGATTTCCACCTGCTCGTTGCCGCTGCCGCCAGCTACGGCGGCAAGCGCGTCCGGATCGAGCGTCATCAGCGCCGTTGCGGGGGTTTCTCTCGAGCTCTCAAGCATGTACGTCTCCAGATCAGATTGGCTGGAGAGCATAGCCCGCGGTGACATCACATGACTGCGGCAACGGGGCGCGGTTGCGGTACGCCCGGCGCGCCGCGGCGTGTCGGACAGCGTCGCTAGATCACGCAGACATTTCCGGCTACTGTTCCTCTTCGTTTGCGAGCAGCACGGAGTGCGCCATGGCCTTTCCAGATCCGGAAATCATTGCGGTCAACGACATTGAGCTCGAGGTATTCAGCGCCGGCAGCGGTCGTCCCATTGTGCTCTGCCACGGCTGGCCGGAACACGCCTACTCGTGGCGCCATCAGATTGAGCCCCTCGTTGCGGCGGGCTATCACGTCATCGTGCCCAATCAGCGCGGTTACGGCCGCTCCACGCGACCCGAAGACGTGACTGCTTACGCCATCGAGCATCTGACGGCCGATCTTGCCGGTCTCCTCGACCACTACGGTTACGAGGAGGCGTTATTCGTCGGCCATGACTGGGGCGCGATTGTGGTGTGGAACATGGCAATGATGCATCCCGAGCGCGTCAGCGGTGTGGTCAATCTGAGCGTACCGTTCATGGCGCGCGGCGAGCGGGAGTGGGTCGAGTTCTGGGAATCAGCCCTCGGCGGCGATTTCTACATTGTGCACTTCAACCGCCAGCCGGGTGTGGCGGACGCCTGTTTCGACGCAAACTGCGAGCAGTTTCTACGCAATATCTACCGCACGGGGCAATGGTTGGAAGCGGCGCCGGAACTGCCGGCTGGCATGCCGTTCCTGGCCATCGCGGAAATGACCGACATGCCCGGTGAGCCGCTGATGAGCGACGCTGAGCTCCAGGTTTTCGTCAACGCGTTCAAGCACGCAGGCTTCACCGGCGGCATCAACTGGTACCGCAACTTCACTCGCAACTGGCACACCCTGGCTGCCTACGAGCAGCGAATCGTCCAGCCTGCGCTGATGATCTACGGGCAGTACGACAGCGTCCCGCAATCGGCGACGCTTAAGGACCACGTCGCTGATCTGACGACAGTCACGCTGCCCTGCGGACACTGGATCCAGCAGGAAGAGCCGGATGCCACCAACGAAGCCATCCTCAACTGGACCAGGAAACATTACCCAGCATGAAGACACCGGACATAAAGGGGCTGCACCATGCCGCCTACCGTTGCCGTGACAGCGCAGAGACCCGCGCTTTCTACGAGGACTTTCTGGAGCTGCCGCTGGTTGAAGCTTTCCCGATAGCGACCACCGCAACGGGACGCGAAGCGAATGTGCTGCATACCTTCTACCAGATGGCGGACGGCAGCTGCATAGCCTTCTTCGAGGCACCGGACCAGGCGTTCGAGTTCAAAACCCAGCACGACTTCGATCTCCACATAGCGCTCAGCGTGGACTACCCGACCCTGGAGCGCATGTTTGCCAAGGGCAAAGACGCCGGCATCGAAACACGCGGCGTCAGCGACCACGGTTTCATCCACTCTATCTACTTCCGCGACCCGAACGGCTACGTCGTGGAGCTGGCGGCTCCTGTGGGCGAAGGCAGCGGATTTGACTCGGAACGCGCGGCCGCGCGTCTCGAGGAATGGCAGGCGCGCTAGCCGATCAGCAGCGTGCGCACCGCGCCGACGAGCGCCGCTGCGATGAGCAGCACCGAAGCGGCCATGGTTACGACCATACCGACGCCGCGGCGTGAGGGTTCAGCGATGTAGCTGCGAAAGTAGTGCGCCCGCGCGACAAGCCACACCACACCCAGCGCCACCGCCAGCAGCGCGCTGGCGTAGTACGCTGCCGCATAAATTGCCGGAATGAAGACGACAAGCTGCTCCAGCGTGTTCTGATGCGCTCTGTGAAATCGCTCGAAATGCTCATCGCCGCTTACCGACGGTGCGTCCACGCCATGGCGCAGACGGGCGCGGCCCACCGCCACGCCGAAGTACAGATATTCGAGCAAAGCCAGCATGACAATTACGCTCACGTATGCCATTTCGGCCTGCATCGACATCCCCTCTATTCCTTCACCGGAATCATGAAAGACGCGCTTGCTTCGGCGACGACAAAGTCGTCGGCAGCGCGGATCACTTTGCCTTCCATCATGGCAAGCCGCCCTTTGCGCTTCACGCAGCGGCCTTCGAGGCGTACCGGCGTGCCGATCGGCAGCTCCGAGCGATAGCGGATATCGGCACGCGCGGTAAAACACTGCTCACCCTGCAGCCATATCCAGTTGGCCATCACGTCGTCCAGCAGGCTGAATACGATCCCGCCGTGGGTTACCTTGTCGTAGCCCGTATGCTGCGGCTCAGGCGTAAACTCTGCGCGGCAGACTTCGCCGTCCAGACGAAACGTCACTCCAAGTCCTATTGGATTTCCCGGCCCGCAGACAAAACAGTTGTTGCCACCGGAACGCAACATGTCATCCCTACTCAATTTCAACTACCACTTAATTAGACCCATGTCGTGGCCAGGCTCCTCGTGGGTGCGCTTGTAACCACATATATCAACCCCGGTCCGGCCCCATTTCGGTATGATGCATCTTTTTCGCACGACAAGCATCCGTGTTCACCTTAGACGACGTCAGACGCGCCATGCTCGCCCACGAACCCGAACTGGTGACCCCCAGGGCCACCACGCGCCAGGCCGCCGTGGCCATCATTCTGCGCGAGACGGCAGGCGGGCCGGAGATGCTCTTCATCAAACGCGCCGAGAAACCGGGGGATCCGTGGTCTGGACACATGGCTTTCCCTGGCGGTCATAAAGACCCGATAGACGATTCTCTGGAGGACGCCGCGCGCCGCGAAACGCTGGAAGAAACGGGATTCAGCCTCGAGGGGAGCACCTATCTCGGTGCCCTGGATCATCAGCAGGCACAACCTCGCGGCCGGGTGCTGGACATGCTGATCGCGCCGCACGTGTTCGAAATCGACGGTGATCCCGCATTTGCCCCCAACTACGAGGTCGACGAGTGCGTCTGGGCTTCGCTCCCCGCCATGGCACGCAACGACCTGCACGATACGGAGACGAAGCTTCTGGACGGCAACCCGACAATATTCAACGGGTACCGGCTGTCGTCACGCCATTTCGTGTGGGGTTTGACCTATCGCATGCTGAAGACGTTCTTCTACACCGTCGATTCAGCCTGGCAGCCGCCCGATGAGCTGTAGCGTCCCGGAGACTCAACGCCAATCGTGATAGCTTGCGACCGCGAGGCCCGAGGCAACGCTGGTGAACGGATCGTGCTCGACGACTTTGTGTGGAAAGTGCTCGTCCAGCATCTGCTTCACCGCGGGAATGAGGCTCGAACCACCCGTGCGCAGCACAATGTCGATGTCGCTGTCGGCAAGCTCAGCCTTCCTCAGCGTCACTTCCACCGCCTCGGCCACCCGGGTCAGCGGCTCGGCAATCAGCGCTTCGAATTGGGTGCGCGACATGCGGATATCGACGTCAATCTCAGGAATGTCCAGGTGCGCCTCTTCGGTTGAGGAAAGCTCCGCCTTGAAGTCCTTGATGCAGGCGAACAGCAGATAGCTGAGGTTGTGCTTGATGACCTCGCGCAGACGCTCGAATTTGCGCTTGCCCGGACCACCCTGCTCGATGCATTCCATGACCGGCGTGGTGTACTTGTTCTGATTCAGCGTGTAGGTGACCGCCCAGTTGAGCAGGAGGTCCGCAAAGTCCTCGAAGGGAAACGGCGTTTCGATGAGCTCCCGGTCGAAACCTTTACGGCGCCAGATTTCACCCTGTCCCAGCATGGGAAACAGGAGCTCACGAAACAGCAACTGGTCGATGTGGTCGCCGCCGAGACCAATGCCGTGCGTCGCCACGACGTCAAATGACTCTCCTTGACGACGCAACACGCAGAGGTCGAGCGTACCGCCACCGAAATCGACGGTTAGAAGATGCTCACCCGCCACGCCCGGATGGGCGTGCAGATAGCTGGCCGCCGCCGCGATGGGCTCGGGATAGAACACCTGCCGGGTGACGCCGGCATGCTTGTACGCCTCGCCAAGCCGGTTGAGCGCCAGACTGTTGCGATGCGCCTCGCGGCCTTCGAAATTCACCGGATGACCAAGATGCCCGTAAGAAGCCGTTTTGACCTCTTTCTCTATCGTCTGACGCATGCGCAGCAGAATCGGCGTGATGAGCGCAACCAGCCGGAACGGGTGATCGAAGACCATCAGACGCCGCACCCTTTCGTCACCCAGGAGCCGCTTGGTGCCGCGAAAGAGCCGTCCCTGCAGGCCGCTGTCGGTAACCGGCGCGCCGTAAATCTTCTGCGTTGACGTCTCGACCTCGTTGGTTTCGCCGCCTTCACCATGCTCAACGAACTTACTGACCTCGGCAATGACCTCCGGCACGAGCTCTACCGTGCGCCCGGTGTTGTCTTCGATGTACCGGTCGATGGCGGCCTGGCCGGTGAGCGATTGCAGCGCGCGATCAATATACGTTGCCGACGGCATGATGGCGTCATTCGCCTCGAGCTGAATGAGGCGCACGGTTTCACCGTCAAACACCGCCGCTGCCGAATTGGTGGTGCCGAAGTCGATGCCGATCCCGAGTTTCGCCATCGTCACTTCTCTTGGGCGGAACGTGACACCAGCACATCCTGCCAGGTGTCGATCTCGGCACCTTCCATGCCGAGCCAGTCGCTGAGCACCTCTACATTGTGTTCGCCAAGCAGGGGGGCGCCACCCTGCACACGTGCATCAGCGTTCTGGAACCGATACGGCGACTGCGGGATCGGCCGCGTGCCGCCCGCGCGATCGTCCACCTCGGTGATGGTCCCCCGCGCCTGCACGCTCGCAAGCCCGGTGGTGTCCGCGGCCGTGCGCACGTCGCCCCAGGCGATGTTCATTTTGTCGAGCGCGGCAATGACCGCTGCACGGTCAGCACAGGTTTCGGTGAAAAACCGGTGGGCGGCGGCGCGGCGCGCCTCGATCTTCTCTTCGAGCGTGGCATCGCTGTCCAGCCCGTCCTCGACACCGCAGATTTCGCTCAGCTGCTTCCAGATGTAACGAAACTCACCCGCCAGCATCATGTGGCCACCTGCAGTCTCGTGCACCTCGTTGGGCAGCGGGCGGCGCAGACCGTCCAGCGCGTAGTTCATGCCGTCGTTGGTCACGAGCGTGGCGTCCACCATGGCAAGATCGATGTGATCGCCCCTGCCGGTCTGCTCGCGCGCGTAGAGCGCGGACAAGAGCGCAACCAGTCCGTGCAGCGACGCGTTGGTGTCGGCAACGCTGCAGGCGATGTCTGCCGGGAAGGCCGCGCTCAGATCCGCCTGACGCTCCACCAGACCGGTCTCGGCATGCACAATCGGCGCATAAGCCGCCCGCCGGCTGTCGTCGTTGCCTGCGCCGAAGCCGGAGATGGAGAGCATGATGAGCCGCGGGTTGATCGCTTCGAGCGTCGCGTAATCGAGCCCCAGGCGCGCCATCACATCCGGGCGGAAGTTTTCGATCAGGACGTCCGCCGCGGCCACCAGGCGCTTGACGAGCTCGGTGCCTCTAGCCTGGCTGAGATCCACAGAGACGTCGCGTTTACCGGCATTCTGCTGATTGAAGTAGCCCGACACGCCGCCTACTCTGCGGCCCCAGATGCGCGTGATATCACCCTCCGGAGGCTCCAGCTTCACCACGTCGGCACCCATGTCAGCAAGCATGCGGCCCGCGAACGGTCCGGCCAGGACCCGGGACATGTCCAGTACTTTTACGCCAGCAAGCGGAAATGCCACGTCAACCTCCTGTCTTGAAATCTGCTACGTAATCGGGGAGCGCAATCGTCGCCTTGAGATCGGCGCTCGGCTGCGGCGCACCTGCGGTCTCCTGCAGCGGGATGACGCCCGCCCAGACGTCGCTGTCGAGGTCCGCTGCATCGTCAATCGGATCACCGCCGCGCACTTTGGCGGCAGCTTCGGCGAGCGGGATGCGCACCACCGCCGTAGCCGCAAGCTCCTGAGACGTAGGTTCGCGAACCGCTGCCGCGTGCCCCGGTATGAGCGCATCCACGAACAGATCCAGGATCCTGCGGTGCTCATCCCCCGTGACGGCCTCACCCCGGCCGAAGAGCACCACCGAGCGGTAGTTCATTGAACAATGAAAGCCGCTGCGCGCCACCACAATGCCGTCGACCAGCGTGACCGCCACGCTGACCTCGCCGCCTTCCTCGAGATGTCTGAGAAGCGCCGCCTGGCGATTACCATGCAGGTACAGATGCTCGCCGTCACAGATATACAGGGTAGGAATCTGCCGCGGTTCGCCGTCTTCCACATACGCCACGTGACAGAGTCGCCCGGCCGCCAGAATGCCGGCAATCTCCTGCGGATCGTAGACGGCGCGGCGGGCATTGCGTTTGAGCGTGGTGCGCTCGGAGACTGATTGCATGGTCCGGCATCATTTACGAATGGGCCAGCGAGTGTATACCGCCTGACGGCGCCTGTGCACGCGTGCGGTCACGACATCCGCTACACTGCGCACCACCGTTGCCGTCGAAGCATCTCGTGTCGAAACCCACTTCCCTGGACAAATACAGAAAAACCCGACGCAAGCGCGCGGCTCAGGGGAAAACCTTGTGCAACCGCGGCTTCCACAAGTGGCAGTTCGACGAGAAGAAACAGTTCGACGTGAAGTCCGGCAAACTCGTGAGCGTGGAGGTCTGCAGCCGCTGCGGCGCCAGACGCAACCACGTGCAGTAAATCAGCCGAGGGTCACCAGCGGTTCGATGTCGCAGCCGACGCCGGTGCCGCCGAGGCCACAATAGCCGTTGGGCACTTTGGCCAGATACTGCTGGTGATAATGCTCGGCATAGTAGAACACCGGCGCCTCGCGGATTTCAGTGGTGATCTCACCGTACCCGGCGGCGCTGAGCGCTGCCTGGTATTGCTCCCGGCTGGCCTCAGCCACGCTGAGCTCGGCTGCGTCGTCGACGTAAATCGCCGATCGATACTGGGTGCCGAGGTCGTTGCCCTGACGCATGCCCTGCGTGGGATCGTGTCCTTCCCAGAAGCTCTTCAAGAGTTCCGCGAGACTGACTTCCGCGGGATCATAGACAACCAGCACAACCTCGGTATGGCCCGTACCACCGCTACAGACCTCCTCGTAGGTCGGGTTTTCGGTGTAGCCACCGGCATATCCCACCGCGGTGGTAAAGACGCCGGGCATCTCCCAGAAGCGGCGTTCAGCGCCCCAGAAACAGCCCATGCCCACCTGCAGCTGCCGGCAGTTCTCGGGAAACGGCGGGGTCAGCGTACGTCCATGCACGAAGTGCTCGGGTGGTACCGGCATGGTCTGCTCACGACCGGGCAACGCCTCTTCCGGGGCCGGCATGGCCAGTTTTGCGCCGAATCCCATTTCTCGTCTCCGCTTGGCTGTACGATTCGCACAAAAGTTTAACCAAATCGCACAACGAACACCCGGAATTGTGGTCTGACACTTGAGACGCACGACGTAAGTCTCACTTTCACACACCCTGAGTTGAATGCTATAACGATGCCAATGCGTAACTTGATTTTCTTCTGCCTGGTGCTGGCGTGCAGCGGTTGCCAGACCAGCGCCGCGTCTTCAGCCGCAGCTGCCGACCTTCCCGAATCACCCTCGTCGGAACGGCGCGAGTTCCTCGACGGCGACGAGTTCGCCACTCGCTTTGCGCGCCTCGTCGAGCTCGAAAAGCAGGCGCTGCAGCTGGCAGTCGACGAGCCGCTCAAGCTTGGCAGCATCGGCTCGGCAATCCTCGACCTGTACCCGCGGAGCCAGACCGGTCACTACGTCATGAGCCGCTTCTACGAGCACGTCGAAAGCGCGGACGCCCACGCCCGCCACGAAGCGGACCTTGCAGCCATCCAGAACGAGATGCGTGCCTCAGGCAATGGCACCCGCGAAGCGCCCTTCCAGATCATGACCGTGTACGACGCGCACACGTACGCGCTGACGCAGGACACCTCGCCGGTCGGCGCCATCTACCAGAGCTACGAGGCCGCCGACTTCGGCTACCTGCTGGTTGCCCGGCCCGCGGCGGCGCCGTTGCAGCAGACCTTTTTCGATTTGAGCCACCTGCTGCAGAACCTGCCAGGGCACAGCGATACCGAGGCGCCCAACGCCTGGACCTATATCCGCGTTCTGGCGACCGCCAACATGGACAGTGCCGCCCAGACCGCCGTTGGCGCCTACCTGGCATCTACCCAGAAGTACGAAGACGCCATCGACTGGCTGAAGGTCGCCGCGCGTGCCGACAACGTGCTCGCAAACGCGATGCTTGCACGCATCTACTGGACCCTGTCGGAGGAAACCGAAGAAGAGGGCCAGGTGGCGGAGCTGCGTGAGCTCTCGCTGGAAAACCACCTGCACGCGATTGCGCTCGGCTCCACCGAATCGATGTACACCCTCGCCAACCTCTATTTGAACGACATCTACGGCGAGGAGAATCGCGCGGCCGGCGTGCCCCTGCTGCGCCAGGCAGGCGATCTCAATCACGTCGAATCGCTCATCTACCTCGGCCATCTGCACAGCACCGGGGCAAACGTGAAACGCGATCCGACCCAGGCGAGCCTCTACTTCGAGCGCGCCGCAGCCATGGACAGTCCGCTGGCCGTGTTGAGCCAGGGCCGCTTCCTGGTGGCTCTGCCGACTGAAGACCACGGCTCGGTCAACCTCGATGACAGCGCTGTTCATACCCGCCTCGAGGCCCTGGCTGATGACGACAGCGCAGAAGCGATGGTCATCCTCGGCAACCTGCATGCGCGCGGCGTCGGCACCCGGCCGTCGACATCCCGCGCGTTCAAGTGGTACAAGCGCGCCGTCAATCAGGCGCCGGACGATGCGGACATCGTCAACGAAGTCGCCTGGACCCTGACTGTGTCCGACGTTGACGGCATGAAACGGGCACGCTACGCCAAACGCATCATGGACAGCCTCATGGAGAAGAGCGAGCCGGCTCGCGAACGTCCCGAGTATCTGGATACATGGGCGGCTATCTATGCCGCGAACGGCGATTTCGAGCGGGCCATCGAGCTGCAGCAGCAGGCAATTGCCGCGGCAACCAGTCAGGAACGTGACGATGTCATGGACATCCTGTTAGACCACCTCGAGCAATTCAAATCCGGTGCAACCATTACCGAAAAAGCACCCTGAGGTCAGCGCCGCCGAGGTCATAGCGGACGATCTACCGGTTCTGGACGTCCGCGCCCCGGTCGAGTTCGAGCAGGGTAGCCTGCCCAACGCCCGCAATCTGCCCATCCTCACCAACGACGAACGCGCCGCCGTTGGCACGCGCTATCGCGAGGCGGGCCATGATGCAGCCGAGAAGCTCGGCTACGAGCTCGTCAGCGGCAAAACTCGATCCGATCGTATTGCAGCCTGGACCGAATTTGTTGCATCTCACCCTCGAGCCGTCTTGAGCTGCTGGCGGGGCGGCCAGCGCTCACAGATTGCGCAGCACTGGCTGGCTGATGCCGGTTTTTCCATCAGGCGGGTTGCGGGCGGCTACAAGGCAATGCGCCATGCCTGTATGACCCTGCTGGAAACCGCTGCGGCCGACGCCGACTGGTGGGTGGTCGCCGGTAGAACCGGGACAGGCAAAACCGTTGTCATTCGCGAGCTTGTCAACGCCATTGATCTCGAGGCAGCGGCGAACCACCGCGGCTCCGCGTTCGGGGCAAAACCCGAGCCACAGCCCGCCCAGGCGACTTTCGAGAACGCGCTTGCCTGCGCCTACCGACACCATCCCGGCAAGCACCTCATCGTCGAAGACGAGAGTCGCACCATCGGCCGGCTCGGCGTGCCCGTGACGTGGCATCAACGCATGCAAGCGGCGCCGCTGGTGCTGGTGGAGGCAACGCTCGAGGAGCGTGTGGCACACATCCGGCAGGAATACGTCGTCGACGCGCTGACCTGCACATCGGCTGCAGCGCTGGCCAGCCAATACGTGGACGCGCTCGGTCGTATTCGCAAGCGCCTGGGCGGCGCACTGCACGCAACCCTCGAGCGCCACGTCATTGACGCGTTCGACAGAGATTCCGGGCACGAAACGTGGATCGAAATGCTGCTCGCGCAGTACTACGACCCGATGTACGACTATCAGCTCAAACAGAAGACCGAACGCATCGCCTTCCGCGGCGATCGCGCAGCGGTGACGGAATATCTGCGACAGCACGCGGCGTGACCGTGATGTCTGGCCAGGGCGCCGCTTGATTCCGTGACTGCAGCTCACTGAGGATGAACACCATGAGCAGAGACGTTGCACTCATCATCGGCGTTGGCGAAGCGACCGGCCAGTCCGTCTGCCGCGCCCTCGCTGACCGCTACACCCTTGTGATGGTTGCCAGATCCAAAGATCTCATTCACAAGCTTGCCAATGATCTCCCCGATGCCCACGCCCTGCCCTGTGACGTCGCCGACCGGGAGGCGTGGAGTGCCGCGCTCAATCTCATCCGGGATCGGTTCGGCACGCCCGCACGGATACTGGTGAACACCGAAGCAGCCGCCTGGGGTGCATACCACGAGCTGTCGCTCGAGCAGCTGAGCTTCAGCTTCGACGTCAACGTCGTCAGCCTCCTGCAGCTGGTGCAGACGCTCTTTCCCGATCCGACTGCCATCCCGCCGGACACCCGCATCATGGTGTCGAGCTCGCCCGCGGCGTACACACCGCCCGCAAGCTTCCTGGGACTCGCGCCAAGCCGGGTCGCCCAGCGCGTGCTGGCAGAGCTCCTGGATGCGAACCTAGCGGACTCGGGTCTCGAGTTTTCGGTGTTTTCCATCAACGGCGCCATCGATGAGCCGAAGATGCGCGCCGCCTATCCCGACAAGCCGACAGCCTTTTTTATCCAGCCGGCTGACATCGCCAGAGAGATGGTCCGGGTGTTCGACGCCGAGAAGTTCGAGCTCGCAGCGGAGATACGCGGCGAGTCATCCTTCGCCTGACACGAGGGGACAAAATCTGCGAAGATAAAGGCTCGTCAGCTGAAGGGGGAACAGCATGGCAGAGGCAAGAGAAACGCCTGCAACGGATAACGACGCCTACCAGACCGGACGCGCATACGGCCGGCCGATAGCCACCAGTGACGATGACCTGGTCCGAGTGGGCCCGGGGACCAGGGGCGGTGAGCTCCTGCGGCGCTACTGGCAACCGTTTGCGTTCACCGGGGACGCGGGCGAGCTTCCGAAACACGTCAAGATTTTCGATGAATGCCTGATCCTGTATCGCGACGGCAACGGCACGCCGGGGCTTCTGTATCCCCGCTGCATGCATCGCGGCACGGACCTCATCTACGGCAAAGTCGAAGCCGACGGCATTCGCTGTTGTTATCACGGCTGGAAGTTCGACGCGGAAGGTCACTGTCTGGAAATACCCACCGAGAGCAACGACAAGCTGCGTCAGCGAGTGCGTCAGCCATGGTATCCGATCGTGGAAAAGCACGGATTGCTCTGGGTGTATATGGGGCCGCCGGAAAAGCAGCCTGACTTCCCGACTTTTTCGATTGAGGAAGATCTCGGCCCCGACGAGGCCATCGCGCCCTATCGCTGGGACACCGGGCCGAACGGGCCGCCGGACCCGAAGCTCGCCGCACAGGGCGACTACAACTGGTTTCAGATGTACGACAACTGGATGGACCCGTTCCACGTCTGCGTACTGCACTATTCCATCAACGGCCCGCAGTTCTCACCGAACCTCGGCATCATCCCGGAAGTGCGCTTCGAGGAGACCGACGATGGCGTCATCTCCATACAAAAACGCACGCTGCCCGACGGCAGCATGCAGCAGCGCCTGAGCCAGGTGATCATGCCGAACATGAACTGCACCGCCGGCGTGACCGACGACGACCTCGGCCGTGCGAACCTGAGCTGGACGGTGGCACACGATGACACCAACTATTCGATCTTCGGGCTCGCGCGCATCGACACGAAAAATCCGCCGCAGCCTTCCCGCATCCCGATGCAGGAGGACCATTGGGGTCCGGATCACGACAGACCGTTTGTCGAGTGGTCCCTCGAGGACCACCAGCGCTGGCAGACCGACTATGTGGCGCAGAAAGGTCAGGGAGACATCAGCCTGCACAGCGAAGAGCATCTGATGGCCGGTGACAAAGGTACCGCCCTGTCCCGCCGCTTCTTCCGCCAGGAGGCGGAGAAAGTCGAGCGCGGTGAAGATCCCATCGGCGCCGTGCCCGGCGAGTCTTACCGGGTGGAAGTGCTCGGCGGCAACGCGCTGCTGGATCCGGAGACGCTCGCCTGTCTCAAGGGATTTGCCGCCCGCACGTGACGCGCTATTGAGGCTGCTCCTCGCGCGCATGATCAATGGCAAACGCCTCTTCCGGCGAGAGAATCATGCGCCTGCGTGCGTAGAAGCCGAAGTAGGCAAGACCGGCAAGAAACCACAGCGCCACGCCAATGACGCCCGGGCGGAAGTCCGGATTGGCGAAGAGCATGACGAGCGCCACCAGCGATATCACCAGCGCGAGAAGGGCTCCTGGATTTCCTAACGGGCTGCGGTACGGCCGTTCCATGTGCGGGTGACGGAAGCGCAGGACGAGAAATGCCCACATCTGCATGGCATAGGCGATGAGCGCGCCGAACACCGCCATGTTCAGGATGACGCCGCCGAAGGCGCCGCCGTCGCCGAGGATAAACAGCAGCAGCAGCACGCCGTAGCCCACCACGGCACCGACAATCAGCGCGACGTGCGGAGACTTGCGCACACCGTGCGTGACGGACATCCAGTGCGGAAAATAGCCGGCCCGGCTCAGTGAATAGATGTTGCGACCATAGGCATAAATGATGGCGTGAAAGCTCGCAACGAGCCCCGCCACCGCAACCAGACCCAGGAGTTTGCCGCTCGTCACACCGAGCGTGATCTGCAGCCCGTCGAGCAGCGGCTCCTCCGTCTCGCTGCCGAAGTATGCCGCACCGCCGCCGATGCCGACGTTGAGAAAGGTAATCAGCACACCGGTCAAAACCAGCGTGGCCAGCCCCCAGATCAGCCCTCGCGGCATGTCCCGTTTGATGTCCACGGACTCTTCCGCGGCCAGCGGCAGCTGCTCGATGGCGAGATACAGCCAGATCGCAAAGGGCAGCGCCGCGCCCACCGCGGCCCAGCCTTTCGGCAGATACTTCGACTCGCCCGGATCCGGCGGGATGTTCCAGAGGTTCTCCCAGGCGAAGTGGGGAATGGCGCTGACAAAAAAGAGCGCAAGAATTAGAAGCGCCACAATGGTAATGAAGACGACAAAGCGGAAGGACTCCGCCACCCCCAGAATGTTCAGGCCGACAAAAACCACATAGAGGCCCGCCCACCACACCGGCTGAAACGCATCCGGCGTCGCGAAGATACTCTGCAGATACGCCGCGGCGAAATAGCAGACAACCGCCGTGGTGATGACGTATTCCATGTTCTCGGCAAGGCCCGTCACGTAGCCACCCCACGGACCGAGCGCAGTCCGCGCGAACGAATACGCGCCGCCCGTATGCGGCAATGCCGGTGACATCTCGGCAATCGAAAAGCAAAGCCCCACGTACATTGCGGTGATGACGACAACGGCCAGCAGGAAGCCGCCGAATCCGGCCTGGCCTACGCCCAGGTTCCAGCCGGAAAAGTCGCCGGAAATCACCGCCCCCACGCCAAGCGCCCAGAGCGAGAAGACCCCCGCGTACTTTTTCAGGCCGCGCTTTTCGAAGTAACCGTCTTCGGGCTGCTGGTAGGTGACGCCGGGCGTGTCTTCACTCATGAACCGGCAAACCGCTGTATCACGTCCATCACCTCAGGCTCCTGTTCGATGTGTGGATGATGGCAAATCTGCAGGCAGCTCGCGGTCGCCTTCACAGTGATGCCCTCCTCTCCCCGGATCTGAGCGTATCACCGGCTTTTTTTCACGTCCAAGTCAGCCATAGGCACAGTGGCACTTCGAATTGGCAAGCAGACACGATCGCGGCGACGCCAAGGGTTCGCTAGGGCGCTTCCCTGGACCGGCGGTAATGCTTTCTCAGGAGCTGGTGGAGTAGAACCTCGGTACCGACCAATTCGAACACCATGTTGGTTTCCAGGCTTCCGAACAGTGGATCGCCTCCGCCCAACAATATTGGAATCTCGGTAATGATGAGCTCATCGATCAGGTCGTGGTGTAAGAACCGCTGAATCGTGATTCCGCCATCGACGTATAGATTGTTCATTCCCTGTTTCTTCGCTTCCTGCACGATCTCTGGCGGCGAGCCGTTTGCGAACTGAACGTGTGCTTTGAAGTCGGCGGGAGCAGTCGCTAGCGTCGAACTCAGGACAATGCCGGGTTTTGGATAGGGCCAGCCAAACCCAAAGCCAACCACCGCTTCGAATGTACGGCGACCCATGACAACCCCGTCGACCCTGTCCATGAACTGAGAGAACCCCAGGTCGCTGCCTTCAGGATTCGGCACCGTGTTCATCCAATCCATGTTTCCGTCGGCGGACGAAATGTACCCATCAAGACTCGTGCCGATGTAGACAATGTTCGTCATTGCGCTCACTATTTCTACAGTGTAGATTTATTCTCACACCGAATCATGGAAACGGCAAGTGCCGAAAAACAGAGGTCGACCCAGGAAAAACACCGGTCGGATTTCGCCGGAGCGCATTGTGGAGGCAGCCAAAGATCTGACGGTCTCGTCCCACAAGCTTCCGTCGATCCGGTCGATCGCGGCGCATCTCGAGGTGGATCCGATGGCGATCTACCACTATTTCGAATCGAAACAAGCGCTCCTGGAGAGCATGGCGTCGTCCATTGTGACGTCCGTGTATCAACCCAAAACTGCTCTAAGATGGGAAAACGAACTCGGCAAACTAGCCGTCAGCTATGTCGATACGCTGCGCGCATATCCGGGCTTGCTAGAGGCGATGCTGGCCAACCCAGTGGTCGGTCCTGTCCATATGTTTGCTGAACGATTCAACGTTGCCATAGCGAATCTGGCTATCGACGAATCAACGCGTCGCGACGCCCTTTATCTGTTTGTCGACTACCTGCATGGCTTCGCCTATTCCGCGACTTGTGCCGGAGAACTGGCAAATCAACTCAAAACCAAAGAGGTCGTCAGGCCACTGCACCTGTTATTCAAAGGTATGCAGGTCGAAGCCAAACATTCGGTGTAATCGGGACACACACCACGGTGTAATCGGTGTAATCGGGACACACACCAAAACAGGCTTACAAACCAACAGGCCATGAGCCTGCAAGCAGGCTGCGGTAACGGTTTTCTTGGGTCGAGTGGAAGCGGCTCGAGCCTAGGGCAATGGCCGAGCGAGCGGATCTGCGCACTGAGGAAATGAGAGTGCACAGGCCGATCCATCCTGACATTCAGGCAACATGTTGTGCGTGGGCGGTCAGCGGCAGAGAGCGTGAGATAAGTTCAGGGAACACGTTGCGACAAAAGTCGAGCCATGTAAGCCACATTTTGTGTGTGTCCCCATTCGAGAGTCAGGGACGATCCGGCTCGGGGATCTTGTGAATACCGTCGATATTCGAAGCCCAGGGCATTCCAGATCCGCAGAAGCCTTGCGCTTTCGGGATCAGCTTATCGCGCTGTTTGATTGCGCCGACGCGCAGATTGAAAGGCCCTTCGATCTCGCTTTTCGTCGAGTAAAGCGCCGTGCCACAGTCTCCACAGAACGCGACCAAGACCTCTCTGCCGCTTCCCCCGGTTTT
>JAAUXY010012704.1_pt1 | contig 29000 bp, 20 predicted proteins | sample 7278121 | NCBI WGS metagenome assembly JAAUXY01 (sample SAMN14350117, study PRJNA611818) | marine sediment metagenome | isolation source: surface marine sediment (1.8m) | place: French Polynesia: Moorea | collected 2018-08 | reverse complement strand
CGCTTTTCAGCGTCCGAAAGCACCGCGTAAGCTTCGGCTGACTCCTTGAATTTCTCCTCTGCTTCAGGATTGCCCTGATTTCGATCGGGATGGTAGCGAACCGCTAGCTTGCGGTACGCCGATTTGATGTCCGAAGCCGAGGCGTCGCGGGAGACGCCGAGCACTTCGTAGTAGTCGCGTTTACTGGCCATCGTATGTACTTCAGGTCTTCGCCTGATCCGATTTTTCTAGCATGATTTGCGAAAGCTTCTGGGATATCGTGTTCAGGTCGAAGATCGCCGCCTCGAGGTCTGAGCGTTCGTCTTCGTTGAGCGCCATCCGAGCGCGCAAGAATGACTGATGAATGCGCTTCTTCTCTTTTTCATCGACCGCGTGCTGGAACTGCTCGAAGACCCGCTCGTTGGAGTAGATCAGGCCCTCGAGCCGATTCTTGAAGCGTCGAAGCTCGCGCCGCTTGGCGTCTTCTTGAGCGAACTCCTGGGCATCCTTGACCAGACGGTCGATTTCCTCGTTGGTCAAACCGCTGGAAGCATTGACCTCCATCCCGTGCTGTTGGTTGGTGGCGAGGTCGCGAGCCGACACGTTGACGATGCCGTTCGAGTCGATCGCAAAGGTGACCTCGATCTGAGGAACACCTCGAGGGGCCGGTGGTATTCCCACTAGCTCAAATCGACCCAGAGAACGGTTCTCCGCCGCGATCTCGCGCTCACCCTGCATACAGTGGATTTCAACCTTGTCCTGGTTGTCGATAACGGTGGTGAAGATCTGAGTGTTCTTGGTCGGGATCGTCGAGTTGCGGGCGATCAGGGTAGTGAACAAACCGCCGTGGGTCTCGATGCCGAGAGATAGGGGGGTGACGTCGAGCAGTACGACGTCTTTGATCTCGCCGCGCAGGATGCCGGCCTGAATGGCGGCGCCCATCGACACCACCTCGTCTGGATTGATCTCGCGATTGGCCGCCTGATTGAAAATGCGCTCGACGCTCTGGAGCACGATCGGTGAGCGGGTCTGGCCACCCACGAGCAGTACTTCGTCGATTTCGTCGGGATCGGTTTCCGCGGCTTCCATCGCTTCCAGGCACGGGCCCTCGGTGCGATCGACCAACTCGCGGACCAACTCTTCGAAATGGGTGCGCGTCAACGTTCGCGAGAGATGGCGCGGGCCACTTTCGTCAGCGGAAATGAACGGCAGGTTGATCGCTGCCTCTTCGGCCGTCGAGAGCTCGCACTTGGCTCGCTCTCCGGCTTCTTTGAGACGCTGCAGCGCCATGCGGTCAGCCCGCAGATCGATATTGGTCTCGGCCTGGAACTCGCTGATCAGCCAGTCCATGATCTGTTGATCGAAGTCCTCGCCGCCGAGATAGGTATCGCCGGAGGTGCCCCGGACCTCGAAGATTCCCTTGGACAGCTCCAGGATCGAGATGTCGAAGGTGCCTCCGCCCAGGTCGTAGATGGCGACCGTGCGATCTTCCTGTTCGCGGTCGAAACCGTAGGCGAGAGCCGCGGCCGTGGGCTCGTTGATGATTCGGCGCACCTCGAGGCCGGCGATCTTGCAGGCGTCCTTGGTCGCCTGGCGCTGGGAGTCATCGAAATAGGCGGGGACGGTAACGATCGCCTCTTCGACTTCTTCTCCTAGAGACTCCTGAGCGAAGTTCTTCAGCTCGGTCAAGATGAATGCCGAGATCTCTTGAGGGCTGTACTCGCGACCGCGGATCAGCACCCGAACGTCGCCGTTCTCGGCCTTGGCCAGACCGTAGGGCAGGACTTCTCGCGCCCGCTGAACCTCCGGATCGTCGTATTTGCGGCCGATTAGCCGCTTGACCGCGAAAACCGTGTTCTGTGGATTGGTGACCGCCTGGCGCTTGGCGATCTGCCCGACGAGGCGATCGTCATCGTCGGCGAAAGCGACGATCGAGGGAGTCGTCCGGCTACCCTCTCGGTTGGGAAGCACCTTGGGCGCCAAAGCGTCGACAACCGCAACACAGCAGTTGGTCGTTCCCAGATCGATGCCGATGATCTTTCCCACGGCGATATATCTCTAAATGGAGGCCGGGCGCCACTGTAACCGATCCGAGGGGTCACGGCGCAACTTTCGCCTCTCGAGCCTGGAAGAGCTGATCGCAAGGTCAGCACAAGCCGCGAGCGCGCGCCACGGATGCCTTTTCAGCCCGAAGCCCCCCCGGAGCCGTCATCGGAGGGCTTGCCACCCGGCATTGCGACAAAGACCATGGCAGGCCTGAGTAGCCGATCGTGCAGCAAGTATCCCCTCTGCATTTCCTTTTTCACCGTCGGGACCTCGACCTCGGAGCTCTCTTCGCGCGCGACCGCCTCATGAACCTTCGGATCGAAAGCCTGACCGACGGCGTCTACCCGCTGGACGCCGTGACGGCGCAGGATCTCTTCTTGCTGACGGATGATCATCCGCAATCCCTGCTTCAGATCCTCAGCGCTCCCCGAGGAATCCATGGCACGCTCGAGATTGTCGAGTACTCCAAGGAAGTCCTTGAATACATCGAAGTTGGCGAAGCGCCGTAGGGTCTGCTTCTCGCGCTCGGTTCTCTTGCGGTAGTTGTCGAAATCCGCCAAGGTCCGCATCAGGCGTTCGCGCAGACCTTCCGCTTCGGATTCCAGCGCCCGTTGCCGGGGTTGCTGATCCTCCGCCGGACTCTCGTCACGCGTCTCGCTGGCCTTCGAGCTCGGGGCCTCGTCGGTACTTTCGGCGTCCGACGGGTGGTCGGAATCTTTGGCGCGATCGACAGCGGCGACCGCATCTTTGAATGCTTCGTCGATATCAGCCGGGGCGTGCTCTTCGAGATCGAGCTCGTAGAGACCGTCCGACGCCTTCTCTTCAGGCGTCTCGACACCGGAAGCTCCGGGGTTTTGTGTCGGGCTTTCCTCCATTGCGAAACTCCTACTCCCTGCTGCCAGAGGCCAGGGCTTTGCTCAAGGTTTCACCCAGATAGCGAACTAGTGGAACCATCCGAGGATACTCCATTCTGGACGGGCCAATGATACCGAGACTTCCCAAGGTCGTCTCCCCGACGCCGTAAGATGTCGCGACAAGACTGAAATCGAGCTCGGACGTGACATCCGAATCTTTGCCGAGAAAGACACGGACACCATCTCCGGTCAGGCATTTGTTGAGCATCTTGACTAGTCTCGCCTTGTCGGCGAAGGTGTCGAATACCAACCGGATCTGATCGACATCGGAGAGCTCGGGCCGATCGAGCAGCGACGTGGTGCCTTCGACGAGTACCTCTTTCTCCGCCGTGCTGTCGATCGCCCGACGCGCTAGATCGATTGCGGAGGCCAGCCACCGATCGAGATGCTCTCGCTCGGCGTCCATCATTTTCAACAGCTGGTCCCGAATGTCCGGCAGGCGCCGGCCGACAAATCGATCAGTGACGTAGTTGGAGATCCTGACCAACTCCTCGCGGGAAAAGTCCTCATCGACTTCGATGACGAGATGATCGAGGAAACCGGTGGTCGAGACCATGACACACATGACTCTGCGCCGACCCAGAGATACGAAATCGATCGATTTGAGCACGATCTCATCGATCGACGGCGTCAAAACGACCCCGACCTGGTCGGAGAGCTCAGACAACAGGTGGGTGGCGGCCCCCATCAAGTGATCCGTGTCGTTGGAGGCATCGAGAAGGTACTCTTCGATGTAAGAACGCTCTCGATTCGAGATCTTGCGCATCGGCATCAGTCCGCCGACATAGAGTCGATATGCAGCCTCGGTGGGCACACGACCGGCCGAGGAATGCGGCTGAGTCAACAGTCCGGAATCTTCGAGATCCGCCATGATGTTACGGATGCTGGCTGCCGAGAGGCTGTGCTGAGAATGCTTGGACACCGCCCGTGAGCTCACCGGCTCGCCGCTGAGGATGTGCGTGTAGATGATATCCTTGAGGATCTCAAGATCGCGCAAACCGAGGCCATCGGTCTCGGCCGCGGTCTGGTTGACTGATCTCTTGACTGGCACGACTGACGTTTCCCTGATTGACGGCGGCGGCGCCGTCGGTTTCAGCTCAAGCTCACGTTTTGTAGGCTGGACCGAGCCTGAGCTCGACCGCAACGGCTCTCCGGCGAGATTTCGCCAAGATTCTGAACGACTCCTCCGGTTTCGACCGGAGTTGTTGTTCATCCCGGAGAATCTTTCGCCCCGTCCCGAACCGTTCCCGGTTCCGGTCGGAGATTCTCCGACTCCGACAACCCCAGCAGCGACCGCACTCGGCCGTACTGGAATTGGCGAGCAACCCGTGAGTCGCCCTCTCTTCGGCAGCAGGGCATTCTATCGTATGGCTGCACATGCCGGCGACTCTTCGAGATCGGAAACCGGAATCTCTGGAAATGGACTGGCCTTCGGCCGATATTCCAGCGTCTCAGCAGGCGTCTTTGTGCCGTCCGGTGACTCCGGCCGAAAGGGTGCGGTTTAGAGGCCAAAATCGACTGCAAGTGTTGGCCGTTGACCCCCTACAGGCCAACTGCTAAGCTTTCCTATCCTCCTGACGCTGAGCGCCAAAGGTGCGCAAGCGGACTCAAGTGTCGTCAGACAAAACTGACTTGCGCCGAACTTAATTCGCGCCAGACTCAACTCGCGCCATGGTCTTCTTCAACTACAGCACCATGCAGATGGCCGCCAAGGTCGTCTATTATGGCCCTGGTCTCTGCGGTAAGACCACTAATCTGCAGTGGATCTTCGAACATACCTCGACGGAATCTCGCGGCGAGATGGTCTCACTCGCCACCGAGACTGACCGAACGCTCTTCTTCGACCTGCTGCCGATCGATGTCGGTTCAATCGCGGGATTCAGTACCCGCATTCAGCTGTATACGGTTCCGGGTCAGGTGTTCTACAACACCACCCGTAAGCTGGTGCTGAAGGGCGTCGATGGCGTGGTGTTTGTCGCTGATTCTCAGCGTCCCATGCTGCAAGCCAACGTCGAGTCGTTTCAGAATCTCGAAGAGAACCTGGCGGAGATGGGGCTGTCGCTCGACAATATTCCTGTGGTCTTGCAGTTCAATAAGCGAGATCTGCCGGGAATTTGCTCGTTTGATGAGCTCAACCAGGCGCTGAATCGCCAGGATTGGCCGGCCATCGAAGCTTCGGCGCTCAATGGTCAAGGTGTTTTCGAGACCCTCAAGATGATCTCGAAAGCAACTTTGCTGGCTCTTAAGAAGCGGTTGACGAAGAGTCGACCCGAGGGAGCCAGCACGGCGCGGCGTCCGTTGCCACCGGTCACCCGGCCGCCGATCCAGCCACCGCCTTCTAAAGGCAACAGGCCTCGGCCGCCGGCCGCGGTCAAGCCGCCGGCTCCACCACCGGCGGCACCCGAGCTGGAAGACAGCGCTTCGGACAGCGCCATCGACGACGCTTTGGCGAAATTCGATGTCGACCTTGAGCCGCCGGCATTAGAGGCGGCTCAGCCGTCGCCGGAACCGGCCGAGGAGGCTGCGCCCGAACCGGTGTCGACAGACGCAGATCTGGATCAAGAGGAACCGATCGCCGTTTCCGCGGAACCACCCGCGGCCGAGCCTGAACCGGTCGCACCCGAACCGGTCGCGGCAGAATCGGCTGCACCCGAACCGGCCGCGGAAGAGCCGGCCGCGGCGGAGCCGGCGGAACACGAGCCCTCAGCCGAGCCGGAGCCGCCGGAGGTCGCTGCGTCGGAAACGCCGGCGCTCGAACGTCTTCCCGAGCCGTCCGCACCCGAGCCGGCTGTGCCCGAAGCGGCTGCGCCTGAACCGGTCGCGCCCGAACCCGAGCGAGCTGCTGCGATCGAGGCCGCTGAGCCCGAGGATGCCGAGGTGGCAGCGAGTAAGCCCGTCAGTTCGACGCAGTCCACGATGGACAGTCTGTTGGACATGACGCCCGCGCGACGTAAGAAGCGAAGGGCTCGATCTTCCGGATTCGACGCACTCCAAGAGCTCGAAAAGTTGCGTCGGCAAACGATTGATCCTCGAGTCGCCCCGGTCAACGGTAAACGGGAGATCAAGCGCAGTGTCCGGATGACCCTGAATCGTGCCGATTTCAGCCGAGCTCATCGTGTGACCCTCACGCTGAAGGTCGAAGATGCCGATCTTCAGGTCGTTGACGAAGCACGGCACGTTCATGTCGACCTCGAGAACGCGGAATCGCTCGAAGAGCTCTTGCTGCGTCTCAATATCGCGCTTAATGCGACGGCTTGAATACGCGGATGAACTGTCCGTTCTGTTCCAAGAACAATGATCGTGTTGTCGATTCTCGGGAGAGCCGGGATGGGGCGACGATTCGGCGACGCAGGGAATGCCTGGATTGTAAACGGCGATTTACGTCATACGAGCAGATCGAGGCCATTCCGTATCTGGTCGTCAAATCGGACGGCCGGCGTGAAGAGTTCAGTCGTACCAAGCTTCTCAGTGGATTGATGAAGGCCTGCGAGAAGCGCCCGATCCCCGCCAGGAAGCAGGAAAGCATTGTCGAGCTCGTCGAACAGCGCCTCCATCTCAAGGAAGAGCGAGAGATATCGACTCAGGAGATCGGCGCGACTGTCATGGATGAGTTGCGCGAGCTCGATCCGGTCGCCTACGTCCGTTTCGCCTCGGTCTATCGGAGATTCGAGGACATCGGCGCCTTCGTCGAAGAAGTCAAGAGCCTGCTAGGTCAGCCCGGCGCCGCCGCGGACTGACGGCCTACCCAGCACCGAGCTGGTGTGTCATCGCGCTCGGTGCATCCTGCCTTCAAGAAAGACGGCATGCTACAAGATCCATCGCCTGACAACGGGGAACCCCTGAAGCTACCGGATATCGTTCCGGTTCTGTCGTTGAAGGAGACGATTGTCTTCCCTTTCATCATCGTGCCTCTGTCGGTCGAATCGGAGATGAATGTCATGGCCATCGATCGGGCCTTGGGCGACGATCGTTTGGTGATGATGGTGGCGCAGGAAGATCCCGAGGTCGAATCGCCGGCTCCATCACAGCTGAGGTCGATCGGAACCGTCGGCCTGATCATGCGCATGTTGAAGCTGCCCGACGGCAGGGTGCGGGTCCTGGTTCAAGGCCTTGCCAGAGCTCGGCTGGAGAACCTGAGCCAGACTTCTCCCTACCTCAGAGGGCGCATCGAACGGATCGAAGGTGACGAGTCGCCGCAGCCGGATCTCGAGAATCAAGCTCTTGTCCGTAACGTTCGCGACAACCTGGAAAAGGCCATCCATCTGGGAAAGAACATCTCGCCAGAAGTCATGGTCATCGCCGCCAACTTGGACGACCCCGGACGTCTGGCCGACCTGGCCGCGAGCAATCTCGAGCTTTCCGCCGCGGAGGCTCAGAATATTCTCGAAACCGCCGATCCATTCCTACGGCTGAGCTCGGTAGACGAGTATCTGCATCGTGAGATCGATTTGCTCAACATGCAGCATGAGCTCTCTTCGCAAGCCCAGGGAGAGATCGATCGGAGCCAGCGCGAGTACTTCTTGCGGCAACAACTCAAAGCGATCCGACAGGAGCTCGACGAAGAGGACGAGCTGGCGGAAGAGATATCAGGTTATCGCCGTCAGGCAGAGAGTAAAGGGCTGCCTGAGGAAGCTGCACAGGAGCTCGAAAAGCAAATCAAGCGTCTCGAACGCTCGCATCCGGAAAGTGCCGAAAACACGGCCATTCGAACCTATCTGGATTGGCTGACTACATTACCCTGGAACATCTTGAGTCAAGATAACCTGGATCTTGACCACGCACGGAAGGTTCTCGACCAGGATCATTATGATCTGGATCAGGTCAAGCAGAGGATCGTCGAGTTGTTGGCGGTACGCAATCTCAAGGCGGATGCGAAAGGTCCGATTCTCTGTTTTGTCGGTCCGCCGGGAGTCGGCAAGACCTCTCTAGGGCGTTCTATTGCCCGGGCCTTGGATCGCAAGTTCGTCCGTATCTCGCTGGGTGGGGTTCGGGATGAAGCCGAAATCCGGGGCCATCGCCGGACCTATGTCGGAGCGATGCCGGGCCGTATCGTCCAGGGGCTCCACCAGGCTGAAACCAGCAATCCGGTTTTCATGCTCGATGAGATCGACAAGATCGGCATGGACTATCGAGGTGACCCGTCCTCGGCATTGCTCGAGGTGCTCGACCCCGAGCAGAACTTCAATTTTCGCGATCACTATCTCGGGGTTCCATACGATCTGTCCCGCGTGCTCTTCATTACCACCGCTAACCTTCTCGAGCCGATTCAGCCGGCGTTTCTGGACCGAATGGAAGTCATGCGACTTTCTGGCTATACCGAAGACGACAAGTTGGAGATAGCCCGGCGTCATCTGATCCCCAAGCAGCTTGAAGAGAACGGATTGTCACCGTCCCAGCTACATTTCACCAAGCGCGGACTGCAGGAGATCATTCGTGGATATACCCGCGAAGTCGGCTTGCGAAATCTCGAACGCGAGATCGGGGCGATCTGTCGCAAGCAAGCGGTTCACGTGGCGCGGGGAAAGAAGAGCCGCGTATCGGTCGGGCCGCGGCGGGTCGAGCAACTCCTCGGTCCCGAGAAACATTTCAGCGAGTCGCTGCTGGATCGAGATCGAATCGGAGTCGCGACAGGCCTGGCGTGGACCGCCAGAGGTGGTGATCTTCTGCTTATCGAAGCGGTCGCGGTGCCAGGGAAGGGGAGGCTTCTGCTCACCGGCCAGCTTGGAGACGTCATGAAAGAGTCTGGCCAGGCCGCTCTGTCCTATGCTCGAACGTTTACGAACGCGGAAGATGTCGCCCCTGATTTCTTCGCGCAACACGATATTCATGTACATGCTCCGGCAGGTTCGATCCCCAAAGACGGTCCATCGGCCGGTATCACGATCGCGACAGCAATCCTCTCGATGTTGGTCAAGACAGCGGTCGACCGAAAGGTCGCCATGACCGGTGAGATCACTCTCCGCGGAGATATTCTGCCCATTGGGGGGCTCAAAGAAAAAGCGCTCGCCGCGCACGCGGCCGGTATCGAGACCCTGATTGTTCCCAGGCTCAATGAACGCGACATGTCGAAACTGCCGGCTCGTCTCAAGAAAGAGCTGAAGTTCAACTTTGTTGGGCACATGGACGAGGTTCTAGAGCGAGCGCTCATCAAGAAAGATGTCCATGAAGCAGCTTCTTGACGGGATAGTCATTCTCCAGAGACAGCGATAGTTTCCGGGAAGACTGAGAGTCCGTCCCCGTGAATGAAGATGAGCTGATCCGTTGGCTGGTTCATCGCACCTCTCGCCGAGGCGGCCGGAGGATCGGAGACGATGCTGCGATTTTGCCGCGTGACCAGTGGGCGGTCACGATGGATAGTCAGATCGAAGGAGTGCATTTCATGCCGGGGCTCGACCCGGCGATCATCGCGCGACGTTTGCTGGCAGTGAATCTTTCCGATCTTGCAGCGATGGGAGCCAGGCCAGCCTTTGCCTTCCTGGCGCTGATGGCTCCCCGCAACTTCGACCATCGTCACTTTTTCTCGGCATTGACCAAAGCCTGTGATGAATACGCTCTGGAGCTCGCCGGCGGTGACCTGTCGAAGCATTCAGGAGTGACGGCGGTTCTCACGCTATTGGGTAGGAGATCTGACGGTCGGAGGTGGCTCAGGCGCAGTGATGCTCGCCCGGGTGAAGCTCTCTGGTTGGGAGGTACGGTCGGCGAGGCGGCCCTCGGTTTGAAACTGCTCGAACACGGGGTGACCGTGACCGGGCAGATTCCTGAGCATTTAAACATGCCGGCCGAGCTTCACAATCGAGCTAGACAGGCTGTACAGCGGCAACTATTGCCGAGGCCACAACTCGAGCTTGGACATTGGCTAGGCGGCACTTCTGCCGGTGCGGCGATCGATCTCTCAGATGGACTGGCGCGCGACCTGCACCGCCTATGTGCCCAAAGTGACGTCGGCGCTGAAATAGCTCTCGAACAGTTGCCGCTGGCCGATAGTCACAAGCGGCTGGCTGCTGCTCTAGGTGGTGATTGGAAGGATCTCGCACTCTCAGGTGGCGAAGACTACGTGCTGTTGTTCTCCTTGGCCGAAGGGACCGAGCCCCCAGGCCGGTTTAAGTGCACCCGGATCGGCACCGTTTCTGAGGGTGACGTTGTCCTTGTAGATGGGGAGGAAAAAATGCCGCTCGTGGCCGCCGGTTGGGATCATCTCAAGCGAGATGAGTGATGGAGGCAAACGAAAAAAGCCCTGCCAAAGGCAGGGCTTTTTCTGCGCCTCAAGGCCTTACTATCGCTTAAGCACGACCCGATAGGGCTTCTCGATCTGTTTCTGCTGGCGAGCGCACAGGCGTTCGAGCGCACGGACGCCTTTTTCCAGCTCCTTAATCCGAGTCAGCAGGTCCGCCGGATCGACGGTCTTCGGCGGACGGCCCCGGCGCCGAGAAGCTGCTTTCTTCGGTGTCGCAGCGGCGCGTTTGGTGCCCGCGGCTGCGGCCGCGGCTTTGGGCTTGCGTCCGCGCCGACTGCGCGATCGTAGATCTTTAAAAACCGCAACAGCTTCGGGCTTGAACCGCCGCGCCCTGCCGGTTCCCTGGTGCGGGATATCCTTGATGTTGGTCTTGACGTAGCGTAGAAGCGTCGGGTATGAGATTCCGGTCATTTTGCTGACCTGGGTCAAGGTCAGGAGACCTTCCGGAGTTCTCGACTTGGTAGCGGCTCGTTTCTTGGCCGCGGGGCGCTTTCTCGCCTTCTTGGCGGGTTTCGTCGCCGCTTTAGCAGGAGCCGGTGCCGGCGCCGCGTTCTTTCTCGGACGTCCGCGACGGCCGATGTTTTCTTTCTTGAGCTCCAAGAAGACAGGGATGGCAGATTCCGGATACCGCTGTTTGCGTCCAGCGCCTTCTGAAGGAATCCGGTCCTGGTAGAGCTTCTTGTACCGCTGCAGGGTCGGCATCGAGATCTTGGTTCTGTTGGCCACTTCTGTCAGTGTCAAGAGCTTATTGGCTGCAGGCATATCGTGAGCCTCCTTTGTCGCCAGTTACGGGGGTTGTGATCAACCAGAGAGTGGTCACAACGCAGAACCGACCGCCTTGCGCGGTGAGGACGCATGACGATAGGAGACGCATGCGGTTGGCGACGTTCAGTTGTAGAGTTCTTGGTGAGAAATGAGGAATGAGAGCCCTATAGGGCATTATTGAGGCGGTAGATCCCGAATGTCAAGAGTTTCAAGAGAACTTGACGAAAGTTTTCTACCCAGCTGCTAGATTTACAGTTCGACTTGGAGAACAGTTTTGAAAGCTGAACCTTCGGCCTGAGTTTCGGACCACCCTTCGGGGCAGGGCATCTGTTCTTAGACTCAGCAGAGTTATACGCCGGGCGGCAGCAATCAGATCAGCCCAAGTTGTCGAACTAGATAGGATAATGCCTGACGGCTCAAACCTAGACGCCGGGCGGCGGCTGCTCGATTGCCACCGGTCTGTGCCATGGCTTTCGAGATCAAATCTCTACGGTATTGTTCCACCATTTGGTGGTAGTCACCTTTGGTTTCGGCAGCCGGTGTAGGTATGTCAAGATGCTTTGGCAGGATCTCCCGATCTTGAGCGAGAGAATCAGCGACCCCTAGAACGTTCTGTAACTCACGCACGTTACCTGGCCAATGATGCGATAGCAGTCGTGCCCGTGCCTTGTCGGACAGCCGATTCTCGGATCGTCTTCGAGTTAAGAAATGCTCGACGAGCAGCAGAATGTCTTTGCCTCGGTCCCGTAGTGGTGGCAACGTGACGGTCGCCACTTTGAGTCTGAAGTAGAGGTCGCCGCGAAATTCATTCCGGCGAACCATCTGATCGAGATCCCTATGGGTTGCGGTAATGACCCGCACATCGACCTTCCGGGCGAAACTTTCACCGACGCGGCGGACCTCACCCTCTTGTAGGACCCGTAACAACTTTCCCTGAACCACGAGTGGCAGGTCTCCGATCTCATCGAGAAATACCGTGCCTGACTTAGCCGACTCGAAGATCCCGGGGCGATCACGTTCCGCACCGGTAAAGGAGCCTTTGACGTGACCGAAGAGATCAGATTGAACCAGTGATTCTTGGACGGCTGCGCAATTGATTGGGACGAACGGTCCGGCGCTCCGGCGACTCTTTCGGTGAGCTCTTCTTGCCATGAGTTCTTTGCCGGTACCGCTCTCGCCGAAGATCAGAATTGGCAAGTCGTCTTTTGCCAGGAGGTCCAGGCGTTCGAGTGAATCGCGTAGGGCTTGGCTTTCGCCAACAATGCCATCGCTCGTGGCTGTTGCGGGTCGGGGGATGTCGGGGGATGTCTTGAGATCTCGCTGGATGAGAGTCAGCAGGGTTGTCAGGACATCGTCGATGTAAGGTGCCCGTAACCTCAGGTGGCCGCCGGCCGTGACTTGACACGAAAGGGTTTGATCGCCGCCGGTGCCGGCGATCAGAACCTGCTCACGACCGTCTCGAATCCAGCTCAGGTGGATATTGTCATATCCGATGTCGGCGAAGAGGTCGGCGAAACCCGGCTCGGCAATATCCGACTTTATGGCAACCGTGGGTTCGGTTCGATTGGAGAAGGTCTGCAAATCATCCTTCTGTGACGTTTTGGCGAGATAGCGACCGAGGGCTCGCCACGGGCTCAGTGACCTATTCTCCAACCTTTCAGCCATGGCTCCCGCGTTACAGTGCTTCAGGGTGACGATAGCTTGCCGGACCCGGTGAGGCGGTACGATGCCGGGTAGGAGGAGCTCACAGTCGAAGATCAGTCGGGCAGCGCGAAAGGGTTCCAGAGATGCGAGCTCATCCCAGATTTCAGGAGCCGGGTGGGAGCCGGCGGCGATCGCTTTCCACAGGGGCGCCCAGCGCGATTCACCCGCTTCTCTGCAGGCTTCCTCCGGGCGACCCGCGTGGGCCCACAAAGCCGGTCGCTCTTCGGGTTCGAGCTCGAAGATCGACTCCTCGCCGCAATTGCCCAGGCACTCAGCCGCCTTTTGCCGGTGGCCCAGCCAGCCATGCGCGCGGGCGGCAAAGACTTCGAAGATGCGGCGCCGCTCCGCTTGGCCGTCACGATCGAGGCGTAGGAGCGCCTCGGTGCAACGAGCGAGCGCGGCGAGGCTCCGTCCTTGAGCCAGTTCCAGGCGTACCCAGAGCTCGAGATCTTGAATCTGGCCTCTCAAGTTGCCGCCGCGACGGTTTTCCGCGATCGATTGCTCGAGTATCTTTTCGGCTCCTTGACCGCGCCCGCGCCGAATCTGAATCTCAGCCAGGTTGTAGAGCCCCAAGGTTGTTCGAATCGGCCCGTCGCAGTCCCGCAAGAGTCGTACGGTATGGTTCGCCGCGCGTTCGGCGCCCGGCAGATCGTCACAGAGGCTTCGGCTCAAGGTGAGGTCGTTCCACAAGCGACCTGCTTCGGCTTGGGACATCCGTTGTCGATCGAGCCGCAACGCGGTGGTGATATGCCTCACGGCGCTGAGCCCGTCCTTGATCCGCGACGAATACAGACCCCGCGTATGATGCCATCGCCCGGCAAGCTCGGGGTGCTCTAAGGCCTCGCGGGACATCTCGAGATAGCGGTCCATGGCGCGGGGATCGTCGCGGTCCCAGGCAGCACCCGCCGCGGCGATCAAGGCTCGTAGTCGGAGCTTACCCCGGGCTACGGCCAGGCTTTTCTCGACCCACGACTCGATTTCGTCCGATCGGCCGCGATTGGCGAGCACTCGACTCGCCAACTCCGTCAGCTCGACGGTCTGCTCTGGAGACAACGCCACTTTGGCCAGCCGGCGCATGGTGGCCTCGGCCGCGAACTGCTCTCCCAGGAAGTTCTGGCTCCACCCGCGCAGAAGCCTGACTTCCGGATCGCTGAGTCGTTTCAGCGTCTCCAAAGTCTGCGCGTAGCGACCGAGGGCGAACAGGCACCGAGCATAAGCAAGTCTGTCTTTTCGACCGCGCGGCGGATTCCGACTCCAGGCGATAGCTGCTTGCCGCCTCAAGCCTCGGGCCATCAGTTCCTCAGGATCCGAGCCCGGCTGCCATCCATCCCAGAGGTCCCGTGCTTCGGCGCTGGTCAGCCGGGTTTCGACCTGTTTCAGATCATGACCGTGGCTGAGGAATCGCCGACGTGCCGCGCCCGTGCCGGCCAACCAGAGATGGGACTGGCCGTCGGCGGAGTGCTCGGCGACCAGCGCGGTGCGGGCTTGAGCGAAGGTGTCGCCCCATAGAAATGGAGCAGCCTGAAGAATCTCGGCGACCGCTTGGTCAGCGGTCGTCGGTGCCAGAATCTGCTGCCAACGGTCGGCCAGATAGCGGGCCGCGGTGCGTGCAGCACCCCGCCCGGCGATCCGTCCCTCGGTGTGAAATAGGCGACGTAGGAGACGGCCAAGAGCGACCTGGACCAGCTGATCGGATCGACCCGAGCGGATCGATCCGACGCTCAACAGGCCTTGCCGGTCGAGGGTGACGTCATCCCAGCCGCCGGGAAGGGCCCAGCCTCCATGTTCGAGCTGGGCTAGCACTGCCGCGCCCTGAAGCACCACGCCCAGGCGCTGTTGGTCGCTGAGTCGCGCTTGGTCGAGCGGTACACCTCCAGTGACTGTCAGCGGTGCGTAGCGCAAGGCCGGTTCGGTCGAGGTCAGCTCGGCGCGGTCGGCCGCGGACGCCCCGGTGGTCAGAAGATCGAGGTGTTCCCAGAATTCGGGATATGACTTGGCCACCACCTCCGGGTCGCGGATAGCAATGCCGGCGCGACGCAGCCCGACGAGAGCCATGCTCATGGCGATGCGATGGTCACCGTAAGTGCGGACCTCTACCGGCTGGGTCGGTGGTTCGGCGCTCGCCCAGACGCCAGGGATGATTAAACCGTCCTCCAGCTCCTCGACCTCGGCGCCCACCCGGATCAACTCGTTGGCCATCGCGCTCAGACGATCGCTCTCCTTGATCCGGAGGTGCGGTACTCCGGTGATACGGGTAGTGCCCTCGGCGAACGGTGCCAGGGCGGCGAGGGTCGGCACCTGATCGGGTGTTGCGGACAGGTTGGCGTCCACCGCTTGCAGAGTTCCCGCGGTAACCTCCAGCCCCTCCTCTCGCCAACGAATCCGCGCTCCCATGCGTTCGAGCAGATCGACAAACCCCCGGTCTCCCTGCCTCGATTCGGGCCTCGGCCCTTCGATCAGTACTTTTCCGCCGGATAGCATCGCCGCCGCCGCGGGATAGGCGACCGCTGAGAAATCGGCTTCGACGGTCAGCTCCTCCGCTGCCAGGGTTGCCGGTTGGACCGAGAAGACGTTGTCTTGGCGACGGGTCGAGCCGCCGAACTCGGCGATGGCGTCTAGGGTCAAGTCGACATAAGGTTCCGACGTCAGCGCCGCCACTTCAATCTCGACCGGCTCTTTCGCCACCTGGCCGGCCATCAAGAGAGCCGAGAGGTACTGACTCGATGCCCCGGCGTCGAGTCTGCAGCGCCCGCCTCGCAAGCTGTCGCCGGTGATTCGTAGCGGCGCGTAGCCGTCTTGCTCTGGGTACTCGATCTCGGCTCCCAGCTGACGCAAGGCGGAGACCAGAGGCCCGATCGGGCGCTCGCGCAGGCGCGGCACGCCGTCGAGCGTCCAGGTCCCGGGTCGGGTGGTCAGAGCCGCGGTCAGGAAGCGGAACATGGTTCCGCCGTTGCCGCAGAAGATTTCTCCTCGAGAGCGCTCTTCAGATGGCGTCAGACGAACATGGCCATCCAGGATCTCGCAGCGAAAGCCGCAGGCACTCAGAGCGCCGAGGAACAGGCGTGGGTCTTCCGACAGCAACGGTCGGTGGACGACTAGCGGCAGGTTGCCAAGCAGCGCCAGGTTGAAGTAGCGCTGAGTGATGCTCTTGGAACCAGGGACTGCCAGGCGCCCGTCGATCGGCTGACCGGAACGAACAACGTAAAGTTCAGTAGGTTTCGAAGATTCTTGCATAGACGGCGGCATATTGTGTCAGATCAACGATTACACCGCGCATAACGATCGCTGGGCTCTGTCTGCCGACGCTCGGTGCTGATCTTCTGAGGTCAGGGTTCGTCGGGGGCAGTCCTTTTTTTCCATCGAAGGTCTTGAAGATAGGGCTTTTTCGCAGGGTGTGTCCGCATATGGGATGGCATTTCCCGCAATCGGACAGGGGCCTCGGTGACGCGGTGGTGAGAGAGCTGAGCCGAGCCAAAACCTAGCTACTTTCTAAGCGTAGAGGTGGTACCATCATTGGCATACTGTTTGCCACAGCCAGTCCAGGAGGTGCTTCATGGACATTCAACGTCCCTCACGAAAGAAAGAGCTCCGGCGTCGCCGGATGTTGATAGGCGCCGGAGTCGGCGTCGCCCTGATTTTGATCACAGTCGGCATCTATAGCCTGGAGCCGGCGGTGCGCAGCGTCGAGCGCGGCTCGGTGTGGACCGGCGTTGTTCAGCGGGGTGAGATGTTGCGCTCGGTGCGCGGCAACGGTGAGCTGGTGCCGGAAGAAATTCGCTGGATTTCGGCCCAGACCGATGGCCGAGTGGAGAAAATCGTCATCGACGCCGGTGCCCGGGTGACCCCGGACACGGTGATTCTCGAGCTATCCAATCCCGAGCTCGAACAGGCCGCTCAGGATGCCGAGTTGCAGCTTCGAGCCCTCGAGGCTGAATATACGGATCTCGAGGTCAGGCTCTCCAGCGAGCTGCTCGATCGGCAGGCCAACATGGCGACGGTCAAAGCGAATTATGAGGGCGCCCTGCTGCAGGAAGAAGCCGATCGCGAGCTGTCGGAAAACGGCTTGATCTCTTCGATCGATCTGAAGAGGTCCGAGCTTGCAGCGGAGCAGCTGACGGTGCACTACGAGTTGGAACAGCAGCGGCTGGCCAAGAAGGAGGAGTCGATCGAGGCACAGCTGGCGGTCAAGCGAGTCCAGGTCGACCAGCAGCGTGCCCTCTACCAGCTGCGCAGCGAGCAGCTCGATTCGCTCAAGGTCCGCCCGAGCATCGCCGGCGTGCTCCAGGAAGTGCCGCTGGAGGAGGGCGAGCGGGTGACTCCTGGCGTCCGCCTGGCGCGGGTCGCGGAGCCCAAGGAGCTGAAGGCGGAGCTGCGTATCAACGAGACTCAGGCGAAGGACATCGAAGTCGGCCAGGTGGCCAAGATCGATACCCGCAACGGAGTGATCGACGGCCGTGTCGCCCGCATCGACCCGGCGGTCCAGCAGGGAACGGTGACGGTCGATGTCGAGCTGATTGGCGAGTTGCCCAAGGGAGCTCGGCCGGACCTGTCGGTGGACGGCACGATCGAGATCGAGCGGCTCGAAGACACGCTCTACGTCGATCGGCCGGCTTACGGCCAAGCCGAGAGCCTGGTGGGTCTCTACGTCGTGGATCCGGAAACCCAGATCGCGGCGATCACCCAGGTGCGTCTCGGGCGCACTTCGGTCAACACCGTCGAGATCGTCGACGGGCTCGCGATCGGCGACGAAGTCATCCTGTCGGACTCCAGCCAGTGGGGCGACGACGCGCGGATCCGCCTGGTGAACTAGGACATGTTGATTCAGCTCAGACCAGCTCACAGATTCCTGAACCGCAGTTGTTGTACGGTTCCTTCGGAACCAAACCGTGTTCCTCCGGACAGCAATTGCAAAGGAGGGGCTGGGCCAAAGTGCGAATCCAGGATTCGCATCCTTGGGGCTGTAACTTTGCTTACGAGATAACGTACTCTTTGCAGGAGCTTGAACATTCCCGGCGGCCGCCGTTGCGCAACTCGATGTTGTCGACCGGCACCACTTATCCCGGTGAAACGCCGGACCTGAAGATAGGAGTCAGCTATGACCGAACCTCTCATCCACCTCGATGGCGTCAAGAAGGTTTTCTACACTGAAGACGTTGAAACCCATGCCCTGGCCGGCATTCATCTCGACGTCATGCCCGGCGAGTACGTGTCGATCGCCGGTCCTTCGGGTTGCGGCAAGTCGACCCTGCTTTCGATCCTCGGCCTGCTCGACACCCCGACCGAAGGCACCTACACGCTCAACGGCAATTCGGTCGACAACCTGTCGCTGTCCGACCGAGCGCGGATCCGCAATCGCGAGGTAGGATTCATCTTTCAGGCCTTCAACCTGATCGGCGACCTGACGGTTTATGAGAACGTCGAGCTGCCTTTGACCTATCGCGGCACGCCGTCAGCGGAGCGCAAGCAGAAGGTCCAGGATGCCCTGGAGCGGGTCGGCATGGCCCATCGCATGAAGCACTATCCGGCGCAGCTTTCCGGCGGTCAGCAGCAGCGTGTCGCCGTCGCCCGGGCAGTGGTGGGGGATCCCTCGATCGTGCTTGCGGACGAGCCCACCGGTAATCTCGATTCGTCGAACGGCGAAGCGGTGATGGACCTCATGAGCGAGCTGCACGCCGCCGGATCAACGATCTGCATGGTGACTCACGATCCGCGCTATGCGCGCCACGCTCAGCGGACCATTCGACTCTTCGACGGTCGGGTCGTCGAAGAGGAAGAAGCGGCCGCCTAAAGCCCCTAAAAACTCAAGCCTTCGGCTTGACTTCCTTGGCCCAGCCCCTCCTCGGCAGGTTTGGGCACGCTACGCGTACCCAACCTGCGTCTAAGCCTTCGGCCTACTGCGAGAATTTATGAGCGACAGAATCCCAGGTATGGCTCCGATTATTCGGACCCGCAGCCTCGACAAGTTCTACGAGACGGGTTACGGCCGCACCTATGTGCTGCGGCGTATCGATCTGGACATCGAGGAGGGGGACTTTGTCACCATCATGGGGCCTTCGGGCGCCGGTAAGTCCACGCTACTGCATATCCTCGGCATGCTCGACGGCAAGTGGGAGGGCGAATATGAATTCCTCTCCCATCCGGTCCATAGCATGAAGCCGAAGCATCGCAATGCGCTGCACAAGGAGAACATCGGCTTTGTCTTTCAGAGCTACCACCTGCTCGACGACCTCACCGTCTACGAGAACCTGGATGTTCCGCTGTCCTACCGCAAGATCAAGCGCGCCGAGCGGCAGTCTTTGGTCGCAGATACCCTGGATCGTTTCCAGATGGTCGGTAAGAAGGATCTCTATCCCAATCAGCTGTCCGGCGGCCAGCAGCAGCTGGTGGGTGTCGCCCGGGCAGTGATCATGAGCCCGAAGGTGATATTCGCCGACGAGCCGACCGGCAACCTCCATTCCGGTCAGGCCAAGGAGATCATGGAGATCTTCAAGCAGCTCAATGAGGACGGCACCACCATCGTCCAGGTGACCCACTCCGAGGCCAACGCCGCCTACGGCAATCGGGTCGTCAACCTCAAGGACGGCTGGATCGTCGACGAACCTGGGTATTAATCACCCTTGCCGTTGGGCCGAGTTGAGACCTCCCGCGCCCAGCTTTCTTAGGCTCGCGGTGGCCGTCCGCGACTGCGAGTGCGTCCGTGGCGCTGTGTCGCGTCACGACATCGAAACCCTCGCGGCCTGATCCGCATCCAGCTGGGCGCGGGAGGTCCCAACTCTCCAGTTCAGCGGCGGCGCTCGCACGAGGCAGGCGCTAGTCGGACAGGATCGCGCGGGCCGCGTTGCGGCCCGCTAGGCCGCTGAGGGGCCCACCGCCGTGGGTGCCGGCGCCGCAGAGGTAGAGGCTTTCGATCGGCATCCGGTGCTGGGACCAGCTGGGCATCGGACGCATGTAGAGGAACTGATCTAGGGCCGGCTCGGCGTGGTAGAGACAGCCGCCGCTCATCCCGAAACGCCGTTCCAGATCGAGCGGGGTGAGCACGTCGCGAGCCAGGATCCGGTCGGAGAATCCGGGGGCAAGCTCTTCGATGCGCTGTTCGACGACCGTACCCAGGTCGTCCCGCGCCTCGTCCCAGCTCTTCTCGCGCAGGTCGTACGGCGGGAACTGGACCCAGGCGGACATCACGTGCTGGCCGTCGGGTGCCAGGTCGGAATCGGCGATTGTCGGAATCGTGAGGTCGAGATAGGGACGCCTGGGCAGGCGCCCGTATTTGGTGTCGTCAAAAGCCTGTTCCAATTCATCCAGGCTGGCGCCGATCTGGATGCGGCCGGCGAGGTGAGCCGGGTCATCAGGCACGCCCGCGAACGCAGGTAGGGCATCGAGCGCAAACCTGACGATTGCGACCGTACCCCGGGAGCGAATGTTGCGGGTCGCGAGCACGAACGAAGGTTCGAGATGCACCGGGCCGACGAGGTTGAAGAGTGTCGTCCGCGGATCGGCATTCGAGATCACGGCGGACGCCGCGATCTCTTCGCCGGAGGCGAGGGCCACGCCTGTGACCGCTCCTTTTTTGAGCAGCACCCGCTCGACCTCGGCTTCCGTGCGAAGGGTCACGCCGGCGGCCTCGGCGGCCTGACGCAGCGCGTCAGTGAGCGCGCCGGTGCCGCCCAACGCCGGTCGAGGGAAGCCGAGGGCGCCGCGGCAATGGCCCAGGCGATGCTGGAGCAGGTTCAGGGCGCTCCCCGGGGAGCGCGGCCCGAGCCAGCTGCCGGTGATGCCGCCGGCACCGATCGCCGCTTTGAGCGCGGCGGACTCGAATCGTTCGTCGACCACGTCCGCGATCGGCATTGGCAGGAAGCGCATCGCCTCGGTGAGGTCGCGGGCTCCCATGCGGCGCAGCAGCCATCCGGTCCCCAGGAGATCGAGGATGCCGCCCAGCCCGGACGGCTCGAGGTCCGGTAGCGGCTTTCCCAGAATCGGCAGGAGGGCATCGCCGAGGCGGCGGACGAATCCGTCGAGCTCCGTGAAGGCTGCGACGTCCGCGGCTGGAATGCCGCCGGTGCCTTGGTCGCTCGAAGGCGTGAGATAGAGCGCCTGTTTACCGGGCCGCGGTACCAGGATTCCACCGGCCGGTAGCAGTCGCAGCCCATGGGTTTCGAGATCGAGCTGCTGGACGATCGTGGGGTCGAAGGTCTCGACGCCAGCGAAGGTCGCCGAACAGCGGAAGCCGGGGGCGAACTCCTCGGTGACCGCGCAGCCGCCGACGGTTTCGCGGCGCTCTAGGACCAGCACCGAGCGCCCGGCGCGAGCCAGGTAGGCGGCGCAGACCAGGCCGTTGTGGCCGGCGCCAACGATCACGACGTCGTAGCTCTTTGCCTGCATGAGATCCGGCATTATACGAGACGGCGTTAAGCTCAGGCCTCTGGACTCAGATCTCTGGACAGCGACGGCCTGATCGGGATGGGCTGCATGCGGCTGTCGCCGTAGCCTATGACGGGATCTAGCTCAGGGCTACGCGACCCCCTTCGATGCGCCAGATCGTCTCAGTCGAGGCAGTCGCCAGGCCGGTGTCGTGGGTGACCAGCACGAGCGCCCCCGGATAATCGGCAAGCATCGCCTCGAGACGCTCGATCGACGGCAGGTCGAGGTGATTGGTGGGCTCGTCGAGCAGCAGCGTCCAGACCCGGCGCGCCAGGCCGAATGCCATCTTGAGCTTGCGGGCTTCACCCGGCGACGGACTCGCGGACGCCAGCAGGCGTTTGGGGTCGCAGCCCAGGGCCGCCACCAACTCGAGGATCCGGCCGCGCTCGTCGGGCCCCTGTCGTCGTAGCTCGCCGAGTAGTTCCCGGCCCTCGGTGGCCCCGAGCTCCTGAGGCAGGTAGAGCAGCCGGTCCTCAGGTACGGCAGCAGTCGCCTTGAGGGCCTCCAGCAGGGTGGTTTTGCCGGCGCCGTTGTCACCGGCTAGCCAGACGCGGGTGTCCCGATCGACCACCAGGTGGACGTCGCGCAAAACCGCCTTGTCTCCGGCTGAGAGCGCTGGTGCGTCGAGCGTCGCCAGACGACGAGCGGGTGACGGCTCGAAGTCGACGAAGAGCGAACGACCTTTCGCCTTGTCAAAGCGGAACGCGGCGCGCTCTGCCGTGCTTTTTTCCAGCCGGGCCCTCGCCACCGCGACCTGGCGTCCCAGCCGTTGCTCGGCATTCCGCACCCGATTCTTGGCCGCCATGGTGCGAGCGTCGTGATCGCGCGGGCCTTTCATACGACTGCGTGGGCTGATCTGGGCACCCGCCGCCTGCTGCTGGCGCCGTTTGTCGGCCAGCCGTCGCCGGAGCTTGCGCTCCTCGCGCCGGCAGCGCTCGTAGGCGTCGCGCTGTCCCTGCTCCTCGGCCAGCCAGAGCTCGCGGGCCGCGGAGTAGGCGCCTGGCCAAAGGCGTAGACTGTCGCCGTCGAGACGCAGGGTGGCGGCGGTGAGCTCGTCCAGCAGTCCCCGGTCGTGCGATACCAGCAAGCCGACGCCGCGATAGCCGGCGAGCGCGGCCGACAGCAGGTCGCGGGCGGTGGCGTCGAGGTGATTGGTGGGTTCGTCGAGCAGCAGGATCTCAGGCTCGGACCACAGCGCGGCGCCGATCTGCCAGCGCTTGCGCTCACCGGGCGAGAGCGTTGGCCAGCGCTCGAGGGCCTCGGGCTCGAGCCGCAGGCGTCCACGGAGTCTTTGGGCCGGGCCGTCCCAACTCTCGGCGAAGGTCTTCAAGAGATCGGACAGGTCTTCGACCCGTTGAGCACAGAGCTCGACGCGCGCGGCCGGCGGCTCGAGACGAACCTGACCATCCCGCGGTTCGAGCTCGCCCGCCAGCAGGCGGAGCAGGGTGGTCTTGCCGGCGCCGTTAGCGCCCGCCAGACCGGTCCAGCCGGCGGTTAGGTGAACAGTACCGCCGGAGAAAAGAGGGGCGCGATCGGAATAGGAAAACGAGACGTTCTGCAGGTGTAGAGAGAGCATGGCAGCTCCTGAGTTGGATGTCGTCGCTTCCCGGTGCATCGCCGACTGGGGCGATCGCCGGTGCGGACATCGATTGCCGGGTAGGGCTTCAGAACTCAGGAACTACTGACGCACGTCCTTATCTCCATCACTGCGAGAGCAAGATCGCTCATCTGTATTCTTGCCGACCCGCCGCTATTTGGCAAGCGACAGCTTCTAGGAGTCACACCATGCCACTCTTTGGTATGCTGACAGGGTGCGGTTCGAATGGGATCCCGCCAAGCGGAAAGCGAACCTTCACCGGCACGGGGTCGACTTCACAATCGCGCGCAGAATCTTCGAGAGACCGGTCCTCGAACGGCAAGCAGGGCCTGCGGCTGAGCCGAGGTCCCTATGAGGCTGGTGCTGTCGAACCCTCCGCGGGCCACTCCGCCAGGGACTCGAGCAGGTAAGGTGCGGCGGCCTGGATACGGTCCTTCTGCTCACGGGTCAGCGCTCTCTTGCGAAGGAAGGCTTTCAGCTTGGAGAACGCCCCTTCGTCGCCTTTGATCCGTTGAGCCTCGATGTCCTCAGCGACGGCAGCGAGCAGGTCGGTGAGCTGCTTCTTGCGGGCCGGATCTTCGACCTCCTGTCGCTCCAGCTCCCGCCGCCACGACTCGATGTCGGCGGCACGCAGGACGGCGAGCACTTCGTTTGCCGTTGGCTGGCCCCCGCGGATCGTTTCGCCGACGGCTGGTGCCTGAGCCGGATCCAAGGTCTGAATCAGAACGTCGCCAGGCGATCCATCTTTCTGCCTCTGCCGGGCGATCAGGACCCCGTCCACCACCTCGACGTCTCGACCGCCTTCGGCGACTCCGGACAGTAGATTCAGGGGTGGATCGAGCTTCGACCGCCTACTCGTCGGCATCCGCGCGATGCGTTCGATCATGCAGCGATGAATCCAGGCGCGCTCGGGCAGCTTGCGACGCCACCATCCCATGGCCCACCAATATGGAATCAGCGGATTGTGAGTGCGCTCGAAGCGCTCAGTGACGTCATTTTCGAGCTCGGCAGCCAGCTCCGTGATGTCGTCTTGCCCGAACCTCTGCTCGAGTTTTCGCGTCCAACTCTTGGCACCCGTCAGGGTGTCGCCTAGCTCAGTGGCAAGCTCCCGCCATTGGCCCCGGCCCTCACGGGCGCGCTCCTGGGCGAGGCCGACCCGCACCAGGCCTCGCCTCGAGTCGAGGTCACGTTCGAATCGATTCCGGTTGACCAGTAGCCCGTGAGTCTCGGCGGCGTCCATCATCCACTCGAGGGCGATGTCGGCGAGGCCCCTCTCGGTGGCGCCGTAGCTGCCACCGACATCTGAATGGACTCCGGGAAACCAGACAGTCTGACAGTCACCGTCCGTCCGACCGGTGGCCGTCCACATCTTGTTGCGGTACCCACTGCGTTTCTCGGCGAGCGAAACCGCATGGCGGGCGTTGGATACGTTGGGCAGGCTGCTGGTGAACGGGAGTACCACGCTCCGGCGGAACAGCCCGACTGATTTGACTGTATCCCAGACGCCGAGAAAGTGCACCGGAACCCGATAGCGCGGGCTGTCCGCTTGAATCTGGCGACAGAGGGTGCCCTTGAAGGCTCCGATGTCCGCCCATTCGCGCTTGCGGTGTTGCGAATACTGACGAATCGCGTAGTACAGGAGATTCTCGCTGCCTTTTTCGAGCAGTCCGATCGTCTCGAGCATGCCGGCAATCGCCCGCACCGTCTAGGCGCCGCGGCTGAAACCGAACATGAAAATTCGGTCCCCGGGCTGGTAATGATTCATCAGGTAGGTGTAGGCGTCGACGATGTTTTTTCGCAGCCCATAGCCGAAGGCGAGACCGAGCGCTTTGGTCGCGATTTTGGCGAAAATCGTCTGGGCGCTCGGAGAGCTTTCGGTGCCGAGGCCCGGATCGTAGTAGATGAGTTGCCGGCTCGGGTGTCCACGCATCAGCTGAACGAGTCTGAAAACGTTGGAGCTGCTGCCGGCCTTGGGTTCGTTGGCCGTGCCGTCGCAGCAGATCACGAGATTTCTACTGGATAGGGGCGCCGCCTGCTGGCTTGAGCCCTGGCCTTCCGGGGAGCCCTGGTCTACTTCAGACATCAAGATCTCCTTCGCATGGAGTTTCGACTCTACAAAGCACTGTACCAGACCGACGCCCATTTGCCTTTCCCCACTCCGCGGGAGGTCAGCTTGAGCGTACCGAGTACTCCCTGTCGGCTCCCTCCGGGCTCCGGCAAAATCGCAGCTCGGACACACCCCCTTCGCTACTCCTCTGGGAGTCTTCCCGCCCACGCATCAGCAAGTGGTACCATGTCGGCTGCGGTAACCGGGGGCATGGCTGCACCTGCCCGCCGAGCATCGATAAGGTCATCTATCGGTAAGGACAATGTACGCCTGGGACATCCCACGATATAGCCCCACCGAAGCCGGTCGCCTGGCAGGGCTCAAGCCCGACCGCGTCCGGCGTTGGTTCCGTGGCTATGAGTACTTGTACTCGCCCGCGGGCGCCGATTCAGTCCAGAAGGTCAAGCAGGCCCCGGTCGTTGTAAGAAAAGGCGCTCGTGATTCGTCCCACGCATCCTTCCTGGACTTGATCGATCTCCTGTTCGTCAAGCGTTTCCTCGAACACGGTTTCAGCCTTCAGCGGATCCGTCGAGCGTTGACAGAAGCGGAGAACATCGTCGGTGGCCACCACTTTGCACAGAGGTGCTATTTCACCGACGGCGAGAACATCTACCTGCAGGTGAAAGATGGCCGTGCCGAGAATCTCCTGCAACTGCTCTCAGGTGGCCAGTGGGTCATCGCGGACGTGATCAAGCATTTCGCGACGCAGGTCGACTTCGATGAGAGAACCGGATTTGCCGAGAAATGGTTTCCCGATGGCAAGCATGGACGTATCGTCCTGGATCCGCGTGTCTGCTTTGGCGCTCCGACGATTACCGGCCGAGGAGTACGGACAGCCAACGTCTACGATCTCTATCAGGCTGAGTCACGAGACACAGCCGCGGTAGCTTCCTGGATGAGCCTCGATTCACCTGACGTTGAGGCAGCCGTGGCGTTCGAAGAAGCACTGGCTGCATGAGATTTTTTGTCGACAATAATCTCAGCACAAAGCTCGCTCGCGGCATGAGCGCTTTCGGTGAGGCCGTCGATCACTTGAAAGACCATTTCCCCGAAGATGCGCCCGATACGGAGTGGCTGGCTTACATCGGCAATAATGACTTTTTCTTGATCACGCGAGACGACAACATTCGCAGGAATCCAGCTGAGATTCGAGCATTGAGGGAGTATCGCGTTGGTGCCTTCTTCCTTGGCGGCAAGAATCGATCTCGCTGTCAACTGATTCAGCAGCTCGTCCGAAACTGGCCGAGGATTAAAGAATTGTCTCGGGCTACATCGCGGCCTTTCGCCTTCAGGGTGCCACCGAGCGGGGCGAAGCTCAGCAAGATACCGTTGCAGTAGCCGCGTGCAAGATCGCGGCGCGATGTCCCTTACTGTCGTCGCCGCATGCTGTCTTCGCCGAAGCTGACCGGGCTCGAGAGCTTTCATGCACTGTACCAGACACGCGGCACTGCCGAGATCTGACAGAATCAGCGGCCCAAGAAACTTGAATCGATTGAGAAACGAAAGCGCGTCACGTCATGAGCTTTGAGATGATCTTCGTTCTCTGCGTCCTGGTCGGCGCGGTGGTGCTTTTTGTCACCGAGAAGTTGCGAGTCGACCTGGTCGCGCTCCTGGTGCTGCTTTCGCTGGCGATCTCAGGGGTGATCGAGCATGAGGCGGCGCTTCTCGGCTTCAGCAATCATGCGGTGATCGCCATCGCCTCGGTCCTGGTTCTTTCCGGCGGTTTGCAGCGAACCGGGGTCGCGGACCTGGTGGGGCGGCAGGTGATGCGCCTGGCCGGTACCGGCGAGCGGCGGCTGATCATGGTCATGATGACCACCGTGGGTCTGCTGTCAGGCATCATGAACGATATCGGAGTCACCGCGCTCCTGCTGCCGGTGGTGCTCGACATCGCGCGGCGGCTCGGAAAACCACCGTCAAAGCTGTTGATGCCGCTGGCCTTCGGTTCGCTTTTGGGAGGCATGACCACGCTGATCGGCACCAGCCCCAATATCCTGATCGCCGGCGCCCTGCGCGACCATGGCCTGCGGCCGTTTTCGATGTTCGACTTTACCCCGGTAGGCCTGGCCGCGCTCGCCGTCGGCGTCCTCTACATGGTGCTTTGGGGGCATCGTCTGCTGCCTGATCGGGATCCCGGGCGCGAGTCCGCGGATGCCGCGCAGCGCGATCTCGAGAGTGTCTATGAGCTGCGCAAGGTGCTCTCCACTCTGACCCTGCCGGCGGATTCCGCGCTCGCCGGGCGGACTCTCGCGGAGAGTCGACTGGGAGTCGCCCTGGGGCTCAACGTACTGGCCATCCTGCGGGACGGCCAGCGTATCCTCGCCCCTGGACCCGGAACCGAGCTGGCGCCCGGTGACGCATTGATGGTCGAGGGGGATCGCAAACAGCTCCAGGCGCTACGCGATTGGCAGCACCTGGAGGTCACGGACAGCGTCCATGACGATCTACGCAAGATGGTCGACGAGGCGGCTCGAATCCGTTTCGTGCTCGCCGAGGCGGAGCTCGGGGAGGGGTCCGAGCTCATCGGTCACACCTTGCGTGGGCTGAGCTTTCGGGGCCGTTTCGACCTTCACGTGCTGGCACTCAAGCGCGATGGCGAAACCCACTTTGTCGATCTCGTCGCCAGACGTTTCCGTGTTGGCGACGTGCTCCTGGTCTCCGGTCCGCGATCCGGCCACGACAAGCTCCGCGACCAGGGCGGACTGGCTTCGTTTCGCTATCTCACCGGCGCCGATCTCCAGTCGGACTACCACCTGGATCGCAGGATGTTGCGGGTGAAGGTGCCCGAGGCTTCACTCCTTGCGGGACGGATGCTCGCTGAGACTCGCCTTGGCAACGCCTTTGGGCTGTCTGTGGTCGGCATTTTGCGCGACGGCGAAGAAGTCGTGCTGCCGGCTCCGGGGGAGGCCCTGCGCGCCGGCGATCAGCTGCTGATCCAAGGCCGGCGAGAGGATCTGCACGTCCTGGGAGCGCTCCAGGCGCTTGAGGTCGACGAGGATCGACGCCCCGAGGTCGATCAGCTCGAATCTGACCAGGTCGGCGTCGCCGAGGTCGTCCTGTCGCCGCGCAGCACGCTGGCCGGCCGAACTCTGCGCGAGTTGACGTTTCGCGAACGCTACGACCTGTCGGTGCTGGCGGTCTGGCGACAGGGGCGGGCGTACCGTTCGCACCTGGCGGCCATGAAGCTGCGCCAGGGCGATGCCTTCCTGGTCTTCGGTGATCGCGGCAAGCTGAAGCTCTTGGACCGAGATCCGGACTTTGTGGTGGTTTCGGGCGAAAGCCGCGAGGCGCTCAAGGTGCATAAGGCGCCGGCGAGCGCTCTGATCATGGCGAGTGTGTTGGCGTCGGTGGCTTCGGGCGTCTTGCCGATCTACATCGCCGCCCCCGCCGGCGCCACCCTGATGGTGCTTTCCGGCTGCTTGTCGATGGAGGAAGCCTATCGCTTCATCGAGTGGAAGGCTTTGCTGCTGATCGCCGGCATGCTCAGCCTCGGTCTCGCCATGCAGGAATCAGGCGCTGCCGACCTGATCGCCCGCACGGTCCTGGGCACGGCCGCGGGCTATGGTACGACGGCGCTCATCGCCGGTCTGTTCCTGATCACCGCGCTCTCGGCCCAAGTCATGCCCACTGCCGCGGTGGCAGTATTGATCTCGCCGATCGCGCTGGCCAGCGCCGCCGAGCTCGGCCTGTCTCCCCACGCTCTGATGATGGTGGTCGCGATCGCCAGCTCCTGCGCCTTCATGAGCCCGGTCGGCCATCCGGTCAACCTGCTGGTGATGGGCGTCGGCGGCTACCGTTTTACCGACTACACCAAGGTCGGCCTGCCTCTGACCGTGCTGGTTTTCCTGGTGGTGCTCTTCGTCCTGCCGCTGGTGTGGCCGCTATAGTCGACGTATTGAGAGGAGGAGCTGATGAAGGATGGAATCCTGCGTGCCTTATTGAAAGTGGGCCTCAAGCTCACCGCTCCCTACCTAGATGAAGTCGCGCTCACTGCCATCGAAGAAGGCAGTGGCATGCTTCTCGACCAGGCCGCAAAGTCCAGGGCGCAGGACGTCGAAGATCGCCTTCTGCAGAGGATGAAGAGCTCGGCTGCGGATTTCGCCCGCGTCGAAGGTCTGTCGACGGAGCGTATGGACTACATCCTGCCGACGGTTGAGGAGATACTTCGCCGCTTCCCGATCTTGCGATCGGACTGGGCTCGCATGGGTTTCCAGCCCGAGGTTGCCGCCCGGATTG
>JAAUXY010068852.1_pt1 | contig 29062 bp, 32 predicted proteins | sample 7278121 | NCBI WGS metagenome assembly JAAUXY01 (sample SAMN14350117, study PRJNA611818) | marine sediment metagenome | isolation source: surface marine sediment (1.8m) | place: French Polynesia: Moorea | collected 2018-08 | reverse complement strand
TCCGGCGTATCGATCGTCGCCGTCTGCCCCGTGACCGGCTCATGAATGAGATAGCCGTAGTTGTCGTTCAGGCATGGGAACTGATGAACTTCCAGGGTCATGTCGATTTCTCCTTCTTTCACGCCGCGAGGCGCATTCCAGTTGCAAATGCCTCAGGCATCGGCAAGTGGGATAAACAGGCAGCTGCGCGGCTGCCCGTCGACGTTGCGGCTCTTGTGTCCGCGGCCTGTCGTGTCCTCAGCCAGCAGGATGTCACCCCCATCGAGGCGCCGCACGCTGCCGTCGCCCACTTCGATTTCCACCGAGCCCCGCAAATTTACCACGAGTTGGCGGCGCGGCGCCGTGTGGAAGTCGAGGTCGTAGTCGCCGCTGACCGTGCGGAACATGACCCCTTTGGCCGGCCAGAGCTCGGAGATAGCACCCGCCATACCCTGCTCGCTGAGCTCAATGTCGAGGTCTTCGAAGTGACTTTCACCGTCGTCGCCCGTGTACACCCTGACTATCCGCATTCGCTCCTCCCGCTTTGCTCCGCGTGCAACGCCGCCTATTGTGCCAAAATCGACGCATCACGTTGATGTTGCTCATGGCTGATCCGCAACCCGCAACCCCGTTTCCGCTCAGGCTCTGGTATCTGCAGTGCTTCGTTCGCACGCTGGTCATGATTTTCCCCACGTATCTGATCATGATGCAGGACAGCGGCATCGGCAATCTGGGTCTTGCCACCCTGCTGGTCATCTGGTCACTGTCCGCATTCCTCTTCGAAGTGCCAACGGGCGTAATTGCCGACCTTTTACCGCGCCGCACGGTGCTCATCGTCTCCGGCTTCGTGCAGGCTGGCGGCTTTACCTGCTGGCTCGTCTGGCCGGACTTTCTCGGCTACGCCGTTGGGTTTGTCGTCTGGAGCCTGGGCAACGCGCTCTACAGCGGCACCTTCCAGGCCTACATTTACGAATCCCTGCATCGACCGGAAGACTTCGACAAACCCTATGGGCGCACTGAGGCGGCACACGGCATTGGCATTGCCACCGCCCTGTTCTGCGGTGGCTATCTTGCCGAAGGTGGCTACACGCTGCCGCTGATCCTGTCGATTGCCGCGCCGTTCGTCGCCATCGGCGCGATGTGCCTGTTACCTCACAGTCCCCCTCTGGCGCCCGCAGGCCGGGAGGCCCATGAAACGTCTTTCCGCACCGTGCTCGTCTCAGGTCTCAAGACCACATGGCGCACGCCCCTGGTGCTGACGCTCGTTCTGATCAGCGGTTCCATGGTGGCGCTGCCGGGAACTTTCGAGGAATACCTCGGGGTGCTCCTCACCGAGCGGCAGTTTTCACTGACAGACGTTGGTCTCGTTTATGGCGGCGTGTGGACCGCGCGCACGCTCGGTAACCTGGCCGCTGGCCGCCTGTCCGGCCAGCCGCTGCACACGCCGCTGGCGATCTTTGCCATCGTATCCGCGGCTACTCTGGCTGCGCTTCTCGCCGCGCCCGAGCTGCTCGTCGTCGGCCTGCTGGCGTTTTACGCCATGGACGGACTCTTCAGCGTCTTTCTGACAAGTCGCCTGCAACAGGCGGTGGATGACCATCATCGCGCCACGATCACATCGGTCATGAGCATGGTCACCGAAGGATTTGCGGTGCTTTACTTTTACGCGCTTGCCATGGCCGCTGCCCGCTCCAGCTGGTTTTTCTCCCTCCACTTCATGGTTGCGACCGGTGTATGCTTGGCGCTTCTCTGGATATGGCGCAGCCGCAAGCTCTGAGGACCCTTGAATCCCGTCTTGAAAGAAATCCTCGATCTACTCAACGTCGAGCAGATCGAACGCAATCTCTATCGCGGACAGAATCACAACACCGAGCACGTGTTTGGCGGCCAGGTGCTGGCGCAGGCCCTCGCCTCCGCCTATCGCACGGTGGAGGCGCCGCATCAGCTGCATTCGATGCACGCTTACTTCCTGCGCGCCGGTGACTGGAAAGTGCCAATTCTTTACGAGGTGGACCGCATCCGCGACGGCCGCTCCTTCAGCACGCGCAGGGTCGCCGCCATCCAGCACGGCCGCGCCATCTTCAGCCTGTCGTGCTCCTGGCAGAAAGCCGAGGACGGCATGACGCACTCTCAGCCCATGCCTGACGTGCCCCCGCCGGAGTCGCTGCGCGGCGACCTCGAGGCGTATCAGGCGCTGGCTCGGGAAATGCCCGACATCGCGCGTTTCAGCTTTCGTTTCGAGGCCATCGATTCACGTCAGGTGGAGCGTATCCTGATGACGGACACCGCTGAGCACCCACCTTTCAAACACACCTGGCTGCGGGCCCGCGATCCGCTGCCGGATAACCCGGAGGTACACATTGCGCTGCTGGCGTACATGTCGGACCTCGACTTCATGTCGACCTCCATGCTGCCGCACGGACGCAACGCCATCCGCGAATCCGTGCGCGGCGCAAGCCTCGATCACAGCCTGTGGTTTCACCGACCCTTCCGCGCGGACGAGTGGCTGCTGTTTGCAAAAGAGTCCCCCAACGCGAACAACGCAAGGGGGTTCGTGCGCGGTCACTTCTTCACCAGGGAGGGTGAGCTCGTCGCGACGGCGGCGCAGGAATGCCTGATCCGCCCCGTTGGGGAAGTCCGGGACAACTTGTTAGCCAATTTGTCATAAAGCCAGAGGAACAATCGCTGCACCGGTTAGAGCCGAGCTAACGCACGTCGTCCAGCCACTTCTCCAGGTCCGGCAGCTCAGCGCCGGCCAGTAGATCGAGCAGCTCGTCTGCGGTTGGCGCGCTGCAGAGCAGGCCGCGGTGCTCCGGGCGCAGGAAAGACTCCGCCACCACCTGGTCGAGAAACGTCTCGAGCGCATCGTAGTAGCCCTCGACGTTGAGAAGCCCGATCGGCTTTTTGTGAATGCCGAGCTGCGTCCAGGTCCACACCTCGAAACACTCTTCGAGGCTGCCGATACCGCCTGGCAGCACCGCAAACATGTCCGCCATATCGGCCATCAGCGCCTTGCGCTCATGCATGGAGCCCACAACCTTGAGCTCCGAGAGACCGGTGTGGGCAAGCTCGCGTCTATCCAGCCAGCTCGGCAACACGCCAACTACGCGGCCACCGGCAGCCAGCGCCGCATCCGCGGCTGTGCCCATGAGGCCTACGGAGGCGCCGCCGTAGACCAGCCCCATACCCCGTTCGGCGATGGCGGTGCCGAGCGCCGCTGCCGCTTCGCGGTAACCTGCTCGCGCGCCGCTGCTGGACCCGGCAAATACGCAGACATTCATCACCGCATGGCGCCCGGCATACCGCCATCAACCACCATGATCTGGCCGCTGATGGAGGTGGAGCGCACGAACGTCAGTACCTGCTCGGCAATGTCCTCCGCCTGGCCGACCTTACCCAGCACCGCCTGGGCCCGCGCGCCGGCGGCAACCTGTTCCGGCAGGCGCTTGGCCATGCGGGTTTCTTCTACGAGCCCCGGCGCCACGCAATTGACTTGCACCTGCGGCGCCATTGCAACGGCCAGGCACCGGGTCAGGTGGTTGAGACCAGCCTTGCTGGACGAATAGGCGATGCTCGAGCTGCCTGGGCTGATGCCGCCGGCGGAGGAGATGTTGACGATGTGTCCACCGCCGTCTGCTTTCAGGAGACTCGATGCCGCACGGGCGAGCAGAAACGGCGCGCGCAAGTTGGTTTCGAGCACCCGGTCCCAGATCTCCGGGGTCAGCTCATCGAGCTGGGGGAACGGGATGCCGATATTCCAGGCGGCGTTGTTCACGAGCACGTCCAGACGTCCATGTTTTTCCGCAACCGCGGCGATGCAAGCATCAATGGCTTCAGGGTCGCGCTGATCGAGCTGCTGCATGGAGCCGCTGCCGCCGGCCTCGACAATGGCATCGACTGCCGCCTGCGCCGCCTCCTCCGCCCCCACGTAAGTCACGACGACGTGGCAACCCTCTGCCGCCAGCGCTTTGGCAATGGCGCCGCCAATGTCGCCGCTGGCGCCGGTAACGAGCGCTACCTTATTCTGTAAATCCATACTCCCCCCTAAAACAGTTGATCCACGCCGCGCTCCACAATGGCCGCCCCCACCCAGGCGAGCGGCGGCACGACAAGATAAAGCATGGCGCGGGAAAATACCCGATGATCCACCGGCCACTCGCGCGTGTCGACAATCCTGTCACGATGCGCAAGCAGTGTCTCCAGCGCCTGCGGCTCGTCGCTGTCCACGGCGGCGATATGGCCATGCAAGCGCTCGAGCGCGCGGCTTTTGGCCTGCCTGATTGCTTTACGCAATCCCCATTGGGGCATCACAAACAACGCGATGGCCGCCGGAATGCCCACGACAAAACCATTGATGTAAAACTCGATTCGAAACGGCGTGCTGAGGCTCTGTATGGGCATCAGCGCGAGCGCACCCATGGTGACAAACACGTTGATGCTCGCCACGCCGGCAACGGGCTTTAATGGCATCAGGTCGAAAAGGTCTATCTCGGCCAATGCGCCGAGACGGTTGAGATAGCCGGCGGTGGCGATGGCCCGCCCCAGGAACCAGCCAACTGCGAGCCAGACGACGCCGTTGCCGACGCCCAGCACGATGGTCGTCCAGCGGGCGCCGTCAGAAACCTGCCACCACGGATAGTCGAATAAGCCAAAAGCGGCCCCCAGAATCCCGAGCATGAGCGACCACAGCCAGGGCTTCGAGGGCACAACCGTCTCACCCCGAGCCTCGATCCGCATCAGACGCTCGAGCGTTTCTGCGGCGAGGTCACGACGCCTGTCGACGAGGCTGCTGATGGCAAGAAAATAGCCCGGCACCAGCGCGTACAGCAACGTCATGTCACCGTAGCGCGCCTCGGACATGTAGCCCCCCGTGCCCCATACCATGCCTGCAAGCGAGAACAGCCCGTACAGGACAACAATCAGTCCCAGACCTGAAAGCAGACGCGTCACGTGAGAGTGGCCGGCAGATGCCGGCCCGATTTGAACCTAGAGCGCTTCGAGAATCGCTTCAGCCGCGCTCACCTCGAACTGACCGGGATCTTCCACGGCAAGCTTGGAGACGGTGCCGTCGTCGACGATCATCGCGTAGCGCTGCGAACGGGTGCCGAGACCGAAGCCGCTGCCGTCCATTTCGAGGCCCAGGGCTTTGGTGAAGTCGCCGTTGCCGTCTCCCACCATCAGGAGCTCTTCGGCGTTGGCGTTCTGCCCCCACGCATCCATGACAAATGCATCGTTGACCGACAGACAGACAATGCTGTCCACGCCTTTTGCCTTGATGGCATCAGCGTTCACGACATACCCCGGCAGATGGGCCTGTGAGCAGGTGGGCGTGAAGGCGCCGGGTACGGCGAAGACCACCACTTTCTTTCCTGCAAACAGATCCGCCGTGGTCACTGCCGCGGGACGCCCCTCCTGCATCATGTGCAGGGTGGCTTCGGGTAGTTTTTGTCCTTCTTCGATGGCCATGTGTCTTCCTCCTGGTACGTTGGCTCGAGGTCTTATTTCGAGCCGCCGATTGTGGAGACTGGCCCGCTTCGGGTCAACGTCGTCGACGTCGGACAAGGGTTATCCACAGACTTTCAGAAGCGTTGGCGTATATCATTTGTATACCACTGAAAACAAAGCATTTTTAGTGGCCAAGTGGCCAACAAATCCTTAATATCGTGCGCCACGGCACAAAAAAATCACCAGCCGCGTTGTCAAAGCAGGACACAGCACAACGCTGGGACCTCGTGGCTGGACTATGATTGGGGATTGGCACGGCGCTCAAATCGTCACAATGGACTTGCGGACAACAACAACAGCATTAACCGCTGCGGGCATTCTCGGCCTGGCGGCCATGTATGGCTGTCAGCAGGGCACCGAAACGGCTGCCATTCCAGCAAAGGCGACGCCCACCGCCGAGATGCTGAACCTCTCCGTGCACCGCCCGCCATTCATCGTCAGCCTCGAGCGCAACGCCGACTGGCACAATCTGCAGGCGATGCGTGCTCCCGCCCTCGACTTGAGCTTCACCGTGGCAGCGCCGGTGCTCGAACCACAGGCTGAAACTGAGTCCGTAGCCACGGCAGACCAGCAAGAAGCCCCCGCTGAGGTACAGGTCGTGGAACGCTCGGTTGCCACCTCGGTGCTGCCGCCGGCCGGTCCGGCGGAAGTTGTCGGCCAGCACGTTGCGGAGCTTCTGGCGTCCGAGTTACCCCCGGGCAAGCTCATTCAGACCACGTGGTCTGCGGGCGAATCATTGCACGGCGCAAGCATTCCGACGCCGGTGCTGGTTGCCAACGGCGTCGAAAATGGTCCGACGCTCTGCGTGACCGCGGCCGTCCACGGCGACGAGCTGAACGGCATCGAGGCCGTGCGCCGACTCATGTATTCCCTGAAACCGGATAAGCTCTCCGGCACGGTCATAGGCGTACCCATCGTCAATCTGCAGGGATTTCAGCGCCACTCCCGCTATCTTTCCGACCGCCGCGACCTGAACCGTTTCTTCCCCGGCAATCCACGTGGCAGCGTCGCTTCGCGGATGGCGTACAGCTTCTTCAATGACGTCATCCGCCACTGTGACGGTCTGGTCGACCTGCATACGGGTTCTTTCCACCGCACCAACCTGCCGCAGCTGCGCGCCGACCTGCACAACGCTGACGTGCTGGCGCTGACGAAAGGCTTCGGCGCAACGGTCATCCTGCACAGCTCGGGCGGTCCGGGAACGCTGCGTCGTTCCGCGGCGGACGCAGGCATACCGGCGGTGACGCTCGAGGCTGGCGAGCCGCTGCGCCTGCAGGAAGATGCTGTGGAGCATACGGTCAAGGCGCTCTTTACGCTCCTCGACACCATGCACATGTACGATAAGCGCAGCCTCTGGGGTAATCCGGAGCCAACCTATTACAGCTCCGCCTGGGTACGCGCCGACCAGGGCGGCATTCTCCTGACCGAGGTGAAGCTCGGACGCCGCGTCAAAGCCGGAGAGCTTCTGGGTACGGTCACCGATCCGATTTCAAACGAGCAGGTGCCGATCGAGGCGCCCTACCCCGGTCGCGTCATCGGCATGGCGCTGAATCAGTTTGTCATGCCCGGCTTTGCAACCTTCCATCTGGCAACCGAAGCGCAGATCGAGGAAGCGAGCGACCAGGAGCACTTCCATTCAAACGCGGAAGGTCTGGACGTTGCAGCCGCCGAATCCATGGGCAGCGAAGAGTCGGAGTAGCTACTTCCAGGCAAATTCCGGCTGCTCATAGTGCGCCACCCGGGTGTGGCGCCCCTGTAGACACACTTCTCTGAACTGATAGATGAGCGCAGCCGTTGGGGCAGCAATGTAGTCATCACCAACGGGCATGCGCAGGATCGGATGTTCACTGGTGTGCGTCTCGTCCAGCAGCGGCGCATCGCTGCGCATGAACTCCCTGAGCGGAATGCGGTGCACGCTCTCCACCTCGTCAGGATTGGGCGTCGCCTCGAGGCCGGCGCCGCCCCAGACGATCACCGGCGTCATGGCAAAACCGGACCGGGTGACAAAGTCGTCGAGCACGCCGAGCACGGCATCTTCACCGAGATCCACACCAACCTCCTCGTGCATTTCCCTGAGCGCGGTCTGCACGAGCGTTTCGCCTTCATCCACGCGTCCACCTGGAAACGCCCACTGCCCCGGATGATTTCGCAGCCTGGCGGATCGGCGGGTCAGAATGAGCGCAGCGTCCGACAGCCATTGTGCGGGGGTTTCGAATCCAGGCAGGTCCGGCCCGAAGCCGACATCGGTTACGGTGATCGCCACGGCTGCCCGGCGCAGTCCCGGATCCGCCGCAGAGCGAACCTCGAACTCGTTGATGTTGGCGCTGATTCTCTGGAGCAACGCGTCGTTGCACTGCATGGCACGACCGTAAATTGTGACGACACGCCAATCTAGTCGTTATAGTCCGGGCATGGAAGCCCCGGTACAGCAACAAGGTGATGAAAGGATCGCGCTGAGCTGCGGTCTTGCCGCGGTGCTGATGTGGTCGACGGTAGCAACCGGTTTCAAGCTGGGTCTGCAGGCGCTGGCGGTGGAGCAGCTCCTCTGGCTCGGGAGCTTGATCTCCTGGGCGGTGTTCCTCGTCTACGCGCTGGCCACGGGTTCGCTGCGCCTGGCGGACGGTGACAAGTGGCTGGCAGTGGGGCTCGGGCTCATCAACCCGCTCACCTACTACCTCATCCTCTTCGGCGCTTACGACCGACTGCCGGCACACATTGCGCAGCCCTTGAATTACACCTGGGCCATCACGCTTGCGCTTCTGGCGGTGCCAATTCTCGGCCAGAAGCTGTCCGGCCGATCCCTGGCGGGGATTCTCGTCTCTTATGCAGGCGTGGTGCTGCTGCTGTTGACGGCTGAGCATGGCGGCGGTGGCTGGGACGTGCTCGGCGTGATCCTGGCCCTCTCGAGCACGGTGCTCTGGGCCGTGTACTGGTTGCTCAACACCCGCTGTAAAAGCCCCGCCGCTGCCATCATGTTCTGGAGTTTCAGCGTCGGCACGCCGCTCATTGGCGTCGTGTGCTGGCTCGGCCCCGGCTGGCCGACACTCTCGTCCGAAAACCTGTTATACGGGGCCTGGGTGGGACTCATCGAGATGGGCGTGACATTTGTGCTCTGGCAACAGGCGTTGCGGCGAACGAGCAACGCCGCGCGCATCGGCCAGCTCATTTTTCTATCACCTTTTCTATCCCTGGTGATGATCTACCTGGTGCTCGGTGAAGCCATCGGCTGGGGCGCCGTTGCCGGACTTGCCGTCATTGTGGCCGGATTGCAGCTCGCACGACCGCCTGCGCCGGGCTGACGCCCGGCCCGCCTAGCTCATCCAGTCGACAATGGCCGCCGCTATCTCGTCCGGGCTGTCTTCCTGGATGAAGTGTGATCCCGCTACCGTCACCTCGGTCTGATTCGGCCAGGCCCGACAGCGCTCCCGCTGTGCGCCGATGAGGATTGCACCCGGCTCGGCGTTGATGAAGAGCTTCTTCACATCGCTGCCGTCGAGCCAGCTGGCATAGGCTTCCGCAATCTCGACCACTTCGGGTGGCTCGCCCGCAATCGGGATCTGCCGCGGCCAGGTGAGCGTCGGGCGTCGACCCTCGCCGGGCTCGGCAAAAGGACGCCGGTAGACCGCCATCTCCTCTTCCGTCATGTCGCGCAGGATCGAGCCTGGCAGCACATTTTCCACGAAGACGTTGTTCTCGAGCACCATCGCCTCACCTGCCGGCGAACGGAAACCCTGAAACACGCCCCGCGCGGCTTCAGGGAAGTCGTCCCAGGTGGCCATGGGACAGACGATGGCTTCCATGTAGCAGATGCCCGCCACCGCGTCGCGATGCTGATTGGCCCAGTGGAAACCGAGCGCAGAGCCCCAGTCGTGAATGACCAGGGTGACGTTCTCCGTGACGCCAAGCTCCGCCATGGCGGCATCGAAATATCGATAGTGCTCAGCGAAGGTGTAGCGGTCCGGGCCTGAGTCGTCTAGCTTCTGCGAATCTCCCATGCCGATGAGATCAAGGGCAATACAGCGCCCCAGGTGCCCAACCGCCGGCATGATGTTGCGCCAGAGGTAAGAGGAAGTGGGATTGCCATGCTGGAAGACAATGGGATTGCCTTCCCCCATTTCCACGTAGCTCATGCGCTTTCCCAGTACCTCAATCGTTTTTTTGGGGTGCTCCGCAGCGTTCATTTCCTGCTCCCTTTCATGCTCCCTTTCATGCTCCCTTTCATGCTCCCTTTCTTGCTCCCTTGTCACGCTCCCTTGAATTCGGGCTTGCGTTTGTTGAGGAACGCTTCCAGGCCTTCCTGCCCGTCTGCCGAGCCGACCAGACCGGAAATGGCCCGTGCCTCGAGCTCCATCTGGGTTTCGAGACTCTGATCGAAGCTCGAGTTGAGGAGCGCCTTGACCTGGCCGAACGCAAGCGTGGGACCGTTGGCAATCTTCTTCGCCAGCTTCATGGTCTCGTCCATGAGCTGATCATCCGGCACCACCTGGTTGACGATGCCCCAGTCGAGGGCTTCCCCGGCTTTCAACACACGGTTGGTCAACATCAGCTCCCGGGCGCGTCGATCGCCGATCTTGCGCGGCATGAAGTAGGTGGAGCTGCCGTCCGGCGACAGACCGGCGTTGGTATACGCCATGGTATAGACCGCGCTCTCGGCGGAGATGGCCAGATCGCAGAGCATCACCATCGAAAACCCGGCACCGGCGGCAGTGCCATTGATGGCGCCGATGACCGGCGCGTCGTTGCGCGACAGCCGTGAGATGCCAACATGCAGATCTCCCGTCATCTCCAGCATCAGCGTGCGGGCATTCTCACCGGCAGCATGGAACGCACCCAGGTCGCCGCCGGCGCAGAACATCTTGCCATTGCCGGTGATCACCACCGCGCGCACGTCCGGATTACCCTCGACTTCGAGGGACACCAGATTGAATTCCCGCGCACACAGCGGCGACATGGCGTTGGCCGCATCCGGACGGTTGAAGGTGATGGTGGCAACGCCGTCAGCGACGTCGTAGAGCAGCGTTTCATAGCTCATGGAGGTGTCTCCTTCCCCTCTAATAATTGCCCTACATCCTACTGTAATACGCACCTTAACTTCACCGCACGAAAGCTTTAAGCTCCCGCGCCGACGAAACGATGAGATGAGATAAACAGTGGATATCGATCTGAGTCCTGAGGATTTGAAGTTTCAGGAAGAGGTACAGGCGTTTCTGACCGACAACGCCTACGAAGCTGGCGAAGACTACAACGCGTGGCGCATGAACTGGTTCAAGCTCGCGCGTGAGAAAGGCGGCTGGGACGTGCCCAAGTGGCCGGTCGATTTCGGCGGGCCCGGCTGGACCCCCACCCAGCACTACATCTGGGAAAAAGAGACCGCAGCAGCCAACATTCCATGGGATCTGCCTTTTGGCCTTTCCATGCTGGCGCCGGTGCTCATGAATTACGGGAACAAAGAGCAGCAGGACCGTTTTCTGCCCGACATCCGTGATCGCAAAGTGAACTGGTGTCAGGGTTACTCCGAGCCGGGCGCGGGCTCAGATCTCGCCAATCTCAAGACCAAGGCGGTGCTTTCCGAGGACGGCACGTACTACACGGTCAACGGCACCAAAATCTGGACGACGCTTGCGCACATTGCGGACTGGATCTTCTGCCTGACCCGCACCGACGACAGCGGCATCAAGCAGGAAGGCATCACGTTCCTGCTCTTCCCGATGAAACAGGAAGGCGTCGAGGTCAAACCCATCATCACGCTGGGCGGCTCGCACAGCGTCAACATGGTGCACTTCACCGACGTCAAAGTGCCGGTGGAAAACCGGGTCGGCGAGGAAAACAAAGGCTGGACCTACGCCAAGGGCCTGTTGCAGCACGAGCGCACGGGGCTTGCCGGCATTTCCAAGTCGCTGGTAGCGCTCGAGAAACTCAAGGAGCAAGCGAGCAGCGTCAAGCGTGGCAACGGCACGCTCCTCGACGAGCCGAGCTTCCGCGCCAAAGTGGCGGAGCTCGAAGTAGATCTGCTTGCGTCCGAGTTCACCGAGCTCCGGTCGCTCGCAAGCGCAGCAGCCGGCGCCGATCCGGGACCCGAGTCCTCGATCCTCAAGCTCAAGGGCACCGAAATCCAGCAGCGCATCCAGAAGCTGACGGTTGAGGCCGGCGGGCTCTTCTCTTCCGCCTGGGGCGCCCTGCCCGTTGGTCCGGGCTTTGCCCGTTCCGGGATGTCGGGTTATCTCGCCAGCCGCGCGTACACCATCTACGGCGGCGCCAGCGAAGTGCAGAAAGACGTCATTGCCAAGAACGTGCTGGGCATCAAGAAGTCGGGAAGTTGATATGAATTTTGAACTCAGTGAAGAACAGCAGCTCATCCAGGACAGCGTCGCCAAGTTCGTCCAGGACAACTATGGGTTGGAAGAGCGGCAGAAACTCGTTGCCGGCAAAACCGGCTTCAGCGCGGAGCACTGGTCGACCATGGCTGAGCTCGGCTGGCTCGGCCTGACGGTCAACGAAACAGACGGCGGCTTCGGTGGCAATCAGATCGACACGATGCTCGTGATGGAGCAGTTCGGCAAAGGGCTGGTGCTGGAGCCGTTTTTCGCCAGCATTGTGCTCGGCGCACGGGCGCTATGTCTCGGCGGCAGTGAAGCCCTGCGCGCGGAGCTGATGCCCGGCGTCATCGACGGCAGCCGACAGCTGGCGCTGGCGTATGCGGAAGAGCAGTCACGGTTCGACCTCGACGACGTCGTGACGCACGCAAAAGCCGACGGCGACGGATATGTCATCAACGGCACCAAGTGCATGGTGCAGAGCGCGGCCACTGCCCACCAGATCATCGTCAGCGCACGCACCAGCGGCGGCCAGACCGACAAGAACGGCGTGAGTCTCTTTGTCGTAGACGCAGATGCCGAGGGTGTTGAGATCACAGGCTATCCGACGGTAGACGGCCTGCAGGCAGCCGAGGTGAAGCTGACCAACGTGTCGGTACCGGCTGATCGCCTCATCGGCGAACTCGATCAGGGTTACGCCATCCTCGAAGCTGTCGCAATGGACGGCATTCTCGCCATCAGCGCGGAAGCAGTGGGCGCCATGGAGATGCTGTACAAGGACACCGTCGAGTACATCTCGGAACGCGAGCAGTTCGATCACCCATTGTCCGATTTTCAGGTGCTGCAGCATCGCATGGTCGACATGTTCATGGAGTACGAGCAGTGCAAGTCGCTGCTGTACCGCGCCACGCTGGAGGCCGCGCAGAGCGGCACCCAGGCGATGCGCACGGTGCACGCGCTCAAGCACTACGTCGGCAAAGCCGGCATCATGATCGGCGAGAACGCCGTGCAGTCCCACGGCGGCATGGGCGTCACCGAGGAGCTGAGAATCGGCCACTTTTTCAAGCGCCTGCTCGTCATAGATGCGCAATTTGGTAATTCTGATTACCATCTGGAGAAGTTTGCCGCCTGACGGCGGGCGAAACCGACAAGGCGGGAGAAACCGATAATAAGGTATGGCTCGCTGCGTTCGCGCAGCGGGACCATTGCCGGAGGGGGAACATGACTCTGTCCATAGCAGGCAAAACCGCGCTCGTCACCGGCGGCGCGCGGGGCATCGGCGCGGGTATTGCGGGCGCGCTCGCCAAAGCAGGCGCCAACGTGATGATTGGTGACATTGGCGTTGGCGGCGATGGCGACGAATCCTGGCGCTATCAGCTCGCGGATACCGCAGATCTCGAACGCACGCTCGCCCAGGGTGACAACATCAGGGCAACCGCGCTCGACGTGACCAATGCTGAGGCCTGCAGCGCAGCCGTCCAGGAGACGCTCGACGCGTTCGGTAGTCTCGACATTCTCATCAACAACGCGGGCGTCGTGGACAGCGGCCCGGTTGAGAACTTCGACGAGGAAGCCTGGGACAGGATATTTGCCGTCAACAGCAAGGGCCTCTTTCTCATGACCCGCGCTGCACTCCCGGCGCTGCGTGAAGGGACGGACCCATGCATCGTCAATACGGCATCCATTGCGGGCAAGAAAGGCTATCCCAACATGTCCGCGTATTGCGGCTCCAAGTTTGCCGCCATCGGCATCACCCAGTCGCTGGCCGCCGAGCTTGCTCCGGAAAACATCCGCGTCAACGCCATCTGTCCCGGCATGGTGGGCACCGCCATGTGGCTCGATCACCTGCTGCCCTCCAACGCCACCTCCACGGAGCAGCGTGAGGAAGAGTTCACCACGGCGATGCAGACGACCATCCCTCTCGGCCGTCCGCAGACGGCCGAAGACATGGGTGACGCCGTTCTCTATCTTGTCACCGCACCCAACGTCAGCGGCGTCGCCCTCGCCGTTGCCGGCGGTTTCGAGATGAACTGATGAGCTGGCTGCGCGACCCCCTTGTCGTCTTTCTCATTGCCGGCGCCGCCATCTTCGGCGTTGCCGAGTGGTTTGGCGAAGAAGACATCCCCTACACCATCGATGTCCGCGAACAGGACATCCAGCGTCTGAACGATCAGTGGACCATGCAGATGCGCCGGCCGCCCAACGAGCAGGAGCTTGCGGGTCTCATGGAGCAGTTCATCAAGGAAGAGATCTACTATCGCGAGGCACAGCGTCTCGGTCTCGACGCCAATGACACCATCGTCCGCCGCCGCATGGTGCAGAAGCTGACGTTTCTGACCGAGGACATCGCCACCGCGGTGCCGCAGGACGAAGCGGCGCTGCGCGCGTTCTACGACGAGCGCATCGAAAGCTACCAGCTGCCCGAGCGCTACAGCTTCACCCATCGCTACTTCTCGGTCGATCGTCGGGAAACCGCCGCAGAGGATGCCACCGCGGCGCTCGCGGACACGAGCATCGAAGGTGATCCTTTCATGCTGCAGCGCGACTACGCGCTGCGCTCCGAGCGCGAGATTGGCGATCTCTTCGGCCGGGATTTTGCCGCCGCGCTTGCCGAGCTCGAAGCCGCGGAAGCCTGGCAGGGACCGCTGCGCTCGGCATACGGCTGGCATACGGTGCGTTTGACGCAGGTTGCACCCGCCAGCACCGAATCCTTCGAGACAGTCCGCGAACGGGTGCGCGTCGACGCGCAACAGGCAGCCCGCCAGGCTGCCAACGAACGCTACTACGCGGACTTGAAGGCACGCTACGACATCCGCTATCCCAGCCCTTCATGAGATACCCGCCGCTGCCATCACGGCGCCTATTGCGCCAGATTGGTCTCGTTGCCGTTCTGCTCGTGACGTCCAGCACCGCCTGGGGACACGAGGTGCGCCCGGCCTTTCTGCACATCATCGAGCACACGACCGACGGCAAGTCCGTTTTCGAAGTGTTGTGGAAACAGCCCATCGTGCAGAACGGGCGGCTGCCCATCGATCCGGTGTTTCCAGCCGGCTGCGAGCTCGAGGACGCGGCACCGCCCGAGGTCACGGCAAGCGCGCTCCTGCACAGGTGGATGACCGACTGCGATCTGAGTCAGGCATCCATACACATCAGCGGACTCTCCGTTACGCTGACCGACGTGCTGGTACAAGTCGACGATGCGGACGGGACAAGCCGCAACTACCTGCTGCGCCCGGAAGATCCGACCCTCGATCTCTCGAGCGATACCGCGCCTGCGCTCAGCTACCTGATCATCGGCATCGAGCATCTCGTCTTCGGCATCGACCATGTCCTTTTTGTCATTGGCCTGGTGCTCTTCATCCGCGATCCCTGGATGCTGCTGAAAACCATCACTGCCTTTACCGTTGCGCACAGCATCACTCTGGCGCTGTCGGTGCTGGAGCTCGTGCGTCTCGAGCAGGGTCCGGTGGAGGCCGTCATTGCGCTGTCGATCCTGTTCCTCGCCAGGGAGCTTGCCCAGGACGAAGACCAGCGCTCGCGGCTGACGCTCGGCACCCCCTGGATCATGGCCTTTGTGTTCGGCCTCCTGCATGGCCTCGGCTTTGCGGGCGCGCTCAGCGATATCGGCCTGCCGGAGGATTCCCTGTGGCTGTCGCTGCTGCTTTTCAACGTTGGGATAGAGCTCGGCCAGATTGCCATCATTGCCGTGGTGCTCGTGCTTCTGCGGCTCCTGGCACACCTCACAACCCTCGCTCAAACGATGCGTATCGGTGCTTTCGCCATGGGCGCCATGGCCGCTTTCTGGACCATAGACCGTACGCTGTTGCTGCTGTAACTTTGCTTTCTTAGCCCGTCCAACGTTAGGAGACGCCATGTCTATCCGCCCATTTGCCATCTGCATTGCACTGCTTGCCGTCTACGGCTGCTCGGAGCAGGCACCGCCCGCAGTCAGCGAAGCGGCGCCTGCCGAGGACTTCACAACCACGCTGAGAACCGCGCTGGAAACCGCCAAGCCAGGCGACGTGATCGAAATCCCCGAGGGGCGCCACGAATTCAAGCGCAGCCTGGTGCTGAAGGCTGACGGCGTGACCATCCGCGGACAGGGCATGGACAAGTCTGTCTTGAGCTTCGCCGGTCAGGTTGCCGGCGCTGAGGGTTTGAGCGTCTCGGGCTCAGACTTCCTGATTGAAGACCTCGCCATCGAGGACACCGTGGGCGATGCGCTCAAGGTCAACGAGGGTAACAACATCGTCATCCGCCGTGTGCGCACCGAGTGGACCAACGGCCCCGACGTCAATAACGGCGCATACGGGATTTATCCCGTGCAGACCACCAACGTGCTGGTAGAAGGCTCCATCGCCATCGCCGCGTCCGACGCGGGCATCTACGTTGGCCAGTCGCGCGACGTCATCGTGCGTAACAACGAGGCGCGCGACAACGTCGCCGGCATCGAGATCGAAAACACCATTGGCGCCGACGTCTACGATAATCTTGCCGAAAACAACACCGGCGGCATTCTGGTTTTCAACATGCCGCAGATCCCCCAGCGCGGGCACAGCACGCGGGTGTACAACAACAAGGTTGTCGCCAACAACACGGAGAATTTCGCCGCTCCGGGCACCGCGGTCTCCGGCGTGCCGAAAGGGTCCGGCATCATCATCAACTCCAACGATCGGGTGGAAATCTTCGCCAACGAAGTCTCGGATAACGAGACGGCAAACGTACTGATCTCGAGCTACTTCAGCGCCAACTATGCCGGTCAGCGCGAGCTCGCCGAGAGCTTCGATCCTTACCCCGAAGAGATCTACATCTACGACAACACCTTCAGCGGCGGCGGGAATGCGCCCGGCTCAGACTATCTGGTACAGGTACGTGATGCCGTCTACGGCGCGGACGGCGCTTTTCCAGACATCATCTGGGACGGCATAGTCAGCCCGGAGAAACCGGCAGAGCTCAACGTGATCTGCGTACAGAACGGCGATGCAGAGCTCCTCAACATCGACACCGGCAACGGGTTTGCCAACCCTGGTATCGACATGAGCGCCCACGACTGCGAGGTCGCGAAGCTTGCGGCCATTGAGCTCGAGCTCAGCGGCGCCGAGTGAAACGCTTTGCGCTCGCCGCCCTCCTCTTGTTGACCGGGTGCGGCGGAGCGCCCGCCGTTGGCACATTTCCATCTGACGCCTATCCCGAGCGGCTGTCGGCGTGGGGGGTCGTATGGAAAGAAAACGGCAGTCTCGAGCTTGCGCCGCAGAGCTTCGTCTATGATCTCAACACCGCCCTTTTTACCGACTACGCGCTGAAGCTGCGCACCATCTACATCCCGCCTGAAGCCCAGGCGAGCTACGCGGAATACGAGGCGTTCGAGTTTCCGGTTGGCAGCATCATCACCAAAACCTTCATGTACGCGGTCGACGATGACGGCCGCACGCTGCTGCATGCCAGCTGGGACGGCAATCCGGCCACGCTGCCCGCGACGGAAGTCATCGAAACCCGCCTGCTGGTCCGCCAGGCGGATGGCTGGGACGCCCTGCCGTACATCTGGGATGGAGACGACGCTTATTTGAGCATCACCGGCGATCTCATGACGGTGCCTACGACCACCGGCGATCTCAACTATCTTGTGCCGAGTAAAAACGAATGCGCCAGCTGCCACGCAACCAATCACACGAACGGCGCCATTCAGCCGGTTGGCATCAAAGCCCGTCACCTGCATCGCGCCCACCCGGTCACAGGCGAGAATCAGCTTTCGTTATGGGAGTCGCGCGGTCAGCTGACCGGCACCCCGCCACTGGGTGATATTTCTGCCAACGCACCATGGGGAAGCACTGACGCGAGCCTGGAACATCAGGCCCGCTCCTACCTCGACATCAACTGCGGCCACTGCCACAACCCGCAGGGGGCGGCTGACACCTCCGGACTACTGCTCGACTACCAGGACCACGAAGCTGGCGCGCTTGGCGTCTGCAAGGCGCCTATCGCAGCCGGTCGAGGTTCGGGCGGATTCCTGTACAGCATCGTGCCGGGCGACGCAGACCAGTCCATACTGACCTTCCGCATGAGCACGACCGACCCGGCGACCATGATGCCGGAGCTCGGGCGTACGCTCGTTCATGAGGAGGGGCTTGCCCTCGTCAACCTGTGGGTTGATTCACTGCAGGGTGAGTGTCTTTAGTCTCGTCTGATGCTTCCGTCACCGCAGCAGGCTTCGCCCGGCGATGATTGAAGACAAAACGCCGCATCATCAGAAAATTGTGGGTTGAGGCGAGCGCTGAGCCGATGACGAGCGCAAACAACGGACGCCCGGCAAGCGGCCCGGTAAGCACCAGCACGGTGTAGCTGAAGAAATTGATCGCCGCGCCCATGAGCTGCACGGCGACGTATCGACTTTTACTCGAGCCGCGCACGGATACGCCGAACGTGTATCGGGCGTTCAGCACAAACGTGACGCTGATGGTGATGACAAAAGACACCACCCGCGCCGGAATGACGCCCATATCGACCACGTAAACCAGAAACCAGAGCACGCCGGCGTCTATGGCGAAGCCAATGGCGCCAACGTTGAGGAATCGGTAGAGGTGCACCCAGACCACTACTGCCGCCCGGTGACTTCCGCTTCGATGAGATAAGGACCTTCGATGTTCATACCTTCTTCCAGGGCCGCAACAAATTCTTCTGCGCTTGCGGTCTTGCGTCCCGGCACGCCGTAACCACCGGCAAGCTTCACCCAGTCGATGTCGGGATTGGAGAGGTCGAAGAGACTCGCCGCTTTTTCGCCCACCGTATTGACGCCCAGGCGGCGGTATTCGACGTCCAGAATATTGTAGCTGCGATTGGAGAATATGACCGTCACGATGTTCAAACGTTCTCTCGCCGCGGTCCACAGATACTGAATAGTATATCCCGCGCCACCATCGCCAAGGAGCGCAAACACCGGCCGGTCGGGACAGGCGACCGCTGCGCCAACTGCTGCCGGCCCACCCTGGCCAATACTGCCGCCGGTGAGATTCAACCAGCTGTGGCGCACCGCTTGCTGCAGCACGGGATACGCAGCACCCCCACCACCCGAGTCGACCGCTATGATCGACTGATCCGGAATGAGCGCTGCCAGCGCCTGGGCTACCCCACCTGTCGTCAATTCACCTGTGGGCAGCGCGGGACGGTTACCGTGCGGCACCGTATCGGGAAACTCCGGCGCATCCAGCGCATCGGCCACGCGCTTGAGCGCAGCCACCACGTTTTCGTTGCGGTGCGCAAGCGTCGCCACGTCCGTGCCTGCGGCGACCAGGCTGCTCGGCGTCTCTGGATAAGCAAAAAAGCTCACCGGCGCCTTGGCGCCCGCCAGGACGAGTTTCTTGACGGGCTCCATGACCGCCAGGACGTGCTCCGGGAAGTACGGCATCCGCTCCACCGGGAAAAGGCCGGGACCCGCTTCCACGCGCGCCGGGAAGGTCGTCGAGAATACTTTACAGCCGGTTTTCTTGGCGATGCGGCCGGCCTGTTGCACCCCTTCCGCGCTCAGGCCAGCACCGTCGAGCAGCAGCATTGCATCAGCGCCGCCATTGCCGAGCGCATCAACCGCTTCGATGACCCCGTCGTTGGTCACCTCGGCGAACTCGCGGGTGAGCCTCGGCCCATGTGTCGCATGGCCGTTACCCCAGGCGCAGTCCGCCGGCACAATCAGCGTCGCTATGTTGCCGAGGCTGTCCGGATTGGCGGAGAGGGCTGCAGCGGCAGCATCCCGTGCGTCCTGGCCCAGCCCTTCCGCCGTGCCGGCGCTGCGAATCCATGCGGATACGCCGCGCGCTATGTCCTCGATGTTGGACGTCAATGGCGCATCGTAAGGCAGATGATAGCCCGCATGATCTCCAATGATATTGATGAGCGGCGTCGCCGCGCGGCGGGCGTTGTGCAGATTGGCAATACCGTTGCCAAGGCCCGCGCCAAGATGGAGCAGCGTGCAGGCCGGCGTTTCTTTCATGCGCGCGTAGCCGTCGGCCGCGCCCGTGCAGACACCTTCAAAAAGGCAGAGGATGGCACGCATGTCACTGACGCCATCGATCGCCTGCACCATGTGCATTTCGGACGTTCCCGGATTGGCAAAACACACGTTCACACCGGCACTGACCAGACCACGGATCAGCGACTCGCCACCGTTCATCGACACCCTCAAGCATTGTCCCCAACGCTGCCAAGCTTACTCGATTTGACGCCAGATTACCGGCAGCGGCACACTCGCCGCTTCGTCCAGGAATAAGAGGTCCACAGGACTCATGAGCGCAGCTTCGCACCCACTCGGGACACCCGTCGTGTGCCCGCCCGAGACCGTCATCGAAGACTGGATCGACTACAACGGCCACCTGAACATGGCGTTCTACAACGTGCTTTTCGACCATGGCGTCGACCACGTTTACGATCATATCGGCATCGGCGAGGCGTACACGCGCAGCGGCGCCGGATCGTGCTTCACGCTCGAGGTTCACGTGCACTACCTGAATGAGCTTGCGCTCGGTGACGAAGTGGAAGTGCACTTCCGCCTGCTCGACTTCGACCACAAGCGCCTGCACTTTTTTGAGGAGCTTTATCACCGCAAAGAGGGTTACCTGGCCGCAACATCGGAGCAGCTGGCCATGCACGTCGACATGCAGAGCCGACGCTCGGCGCCTTTCCCGGATGCCGCCCTGGCTGCCATCGAGGCGCTGCACACCGCGCACGAAAATCTATCGGTGCCTGCCCAGGTGGGCCACCGGATCGGCATCAGCAGGCGCTAGCGCAGAGCATTTTCCAATTGCGCAAAAAAAAGCTGCCGTACGGCAGCTTTATGAGTCGGGCGCATCGCGCGGATCAGTATCCTTCCAGCTCACCGTAGCGGTTGCGGTGGAAATTCACGTCGCCAAACGTCTGCTCGGTAACGGCAGCACGCGTGATGAAGAAGCCGATGTCGAACTCATCGGTCATGCCAATGCCGCCGTGCATCTGAATGCCTTCCCGGGATACGAGGTTGAAAGTCTCACCCACCTTGGCCTTGGTCAGGCTGGCAAGCTTGGCAACTTCTGCCGCATCGCGGCCTTCGTCGAGGGCGGTAAGCGCCTCGAGCACACAGCTCTTGGAAAGCTCAATTTCGCAGAACATGTTGGCCGCGCGGTGCTTCAACGCCTGGAAGCTGCCGATGGCAACGCCGAACTGCTTACGCTCCTTGAGGTATTCGACGGTGCGTTCGAAGCACTCCTGCAGGCTGCCAAGCATCTCCGCGGCAAGACCTATGCGGGCGATGTCGAGCGCCGGGTCGAGAATGTCGGCGCCGCCGTCGACAGCACCGACAACCGCATCCGCGCCGACGCTGACGCCGCTGAGCTCAATATTGGCGGCGTTGCGGGCATCGACCATCTGCGTGCGGGTCACGTTTACGCCGTCGGCGTTGCGGTCGACGAGGAAGAGCGTAATGCCGTCCCGGGCGTTCTGATCGCCGCTCGTGCGCGCAGCGACGATGAGCTGATCCGCCACATGGCCGTCCAGAACGAACGTCTTCTTGCCGTTCAGCGTGTAGCCATCGCCGGCTGACTCGGCGCTGGTGGCAATATTGTAGGGCGCGTGACGGTGGCCCTCCTCGAGCGCCAGTGCCAGCAAGAGCTCACCCGTGGCAACTTTGGCCAGCATCTCCGCTTTCTGCGCGTCGCTCCCTCCCAGATTGACGACGGTGCCGCCAACCCATGCGCTGCTGAAGAGCGGACTTGCGGTCAGCGTGCGTCCGGTTTCTTCCGTGACGACACCAAGCCCTTTGTAACCAAACGCCAGGCCGCCATGCTCTTCCGCCCAGGGAATTGCCGCCCAGCCAAGCTCCACCATGGCATTCCAGGTATCGCGGTCGAAGCCGTCCGCGTTATCGCTGTCACGCAGGCTGCGCAGCTGTGCAATTGGTGCGTTGTTCGTGCAAAAGTCTTTTGCACTGTCTTTGAGCATGTTCTGCTCTTCGTTGAGGATCATCGGCATCGAGCGCCCCCCTACTCCTTACGGTCTCATTATTGGTGTGTCCGGCGACGAAGCTCAGCCGCGGCAGCGGCGCGAATCGCGTTGGGTCAAACCGTTTATGGAACCAGAGTAGGGACGATATGTCGAGAGGCTAAGGCCGCCTGATCAGGTCGCAGAATTACGTTTTTCTTACATGCGCCATACATGGGCAGCGCAGTACCCTGTGACGTGCTTCTCTAAAATTCTCCGCAGTACTTATTGAAGTGATCCTGACGTGAGACGAACTCCGTTACTAATAGCCTTACTATGCATGATGCTGTGCACACGCGTATGTGCCGCAGATGCCGGGATTGCTGAGGCAAGTACCATTCCTACCGATGTTGTCATCACCGCAACGTCGCAGGAGTCCACCTACGGGGCGTCCGCGCTGGAGCAGAGCAGTACCAGCGCGGACTCCCTTGACTTCTCTTTCATGGTGGTCCTCACTCTCGGCGTCATCGGTCTTCTGTGGGTACGCCGGCAGAGCCAGGCGCTTTAGCCAGATAACGACCGCCAGACGACCTTTTTAGTCAAATTTATTGTCCGTATAGGATGTTGCACCCGACCATTGTCGAGCTGCAGGCTCGTCTGCACCGCACCCTGCCGATGGGTCGTATCGAGGTGGTTGAGCTACCGGGGCTGCCACAGCTCGAACTTGGCCTCATCAACGCAGACTTCCCCACCGGCCCGCTGCCTGGCGACGTCATGCACGCGGTCATTGCCGAGCCCGCCTACTGGGCATTCTGCTGGGGCAGCGGCCTTGCCGTTGCGCAGTGGCTCGCCGCCCACCCCGAGACCGTCGCCGGCAGGCGCGTGGCAGATCTCGGTGCCGGATCAGGGGTTGTTGCCATTGCCGCGCGACAGGCAGGCGCGAGCCGGGTCATTGCCTGTGACAACGACGCGGACGCCCTGTACGCCAGCCGCGTCAACGCCGCGTTGAACGGCGTGGATATCGAATTCAGCGCGGACGTCCAGGATCTGCCGGACGACCTGGACCTGCTCTTCATGGCCGACGTGCTCTATGACCGCAGCAACTTTGCGCTCATTGAGCTCGCCAAGCCGCTTGCCCGGCGGCTCATCATTGCCGATTCCCGTGTCACGAGCGTCGAGGATCCCGCCTTCCGAACCACGCACCAGGCCGAGGCGTTGACCTACCCCAATCTGGGCGAGTTCGATGAATTCAGGAACGTGCAGTTTTTCGAATACACGCGCGACGCGTACGATCGCTGATTGTCCTCGCGTGCACGAGCGCTCGCGAGCTTCGTGGCTAGCGTGAGTGCTTCTCGTACACGGCAAGGCTGAGGTCTTCGACGTTGCTGTTGAGAATGGCGCGTTCGGTCTCCATCTCCCGGGAGCGCAGCCAGTCGAGCGCCGCTTTGATGTCGGTGAAATCGGCGATCAGGATTCTGTTCCAGCGGCTGTCACCTTCGAACACTTCGACCCGGCTGTCCCAGACGATGCGTCCCTGGGTCGCCGCGAGGCGTTCGCGAAGCGTGACGAACGGGTCGTCCGCGGCAACCGCGCGCCACACGATCAGCCCGCGGCGCCACTGATCCACCGCCGGTTCGTAGCTGCCGAGCTTCAAGGTTGCAATATCAGAAGTGCCGCGGTTGATGAGGCGATACGGTCCGGACGTCATGATCTGCGCCAGATCCTGTGCCCGTGGCAGATGCACCAGAGACAGCTCCTGCCATTCGTCGGCACGGCGTCCTTCGAGCAGATAGATCTGCCGATAGCGCGAAGTCAGCCGCGCGCCTTCGCTCGCCAGCAGACCCACCAGCGGCTGGTGGTAGCGCGCGTCGAGCGCCGCGGCGGGTTCCAGGCGCACAAAATCAAGCAGCGTGTAGGGTGACTCCCGGTTCGGATCGATGAACGCGATGTTCGCCAGTCCCGGCCCCATCCACATTGTGGCGCCACCAACCAGCACCGCCACCAGCAAGAGCATGCCCGTCAAAACTCCAAGGCCCCTGACCAATTGATCTCCCAGCGTTGTCAAAGCGGTAGATGATAAGGCTTTCGCGCATCGAAGTGTGCGCCGCAGATCTGGTACCCGACCCGCAGACCCGGTACGCTGCATAGCTCGCGAGATTCAAGGGGAGGAAGACATGAGCACCGTCGAGTACGAGGACATCATCTACACGGTCAAAGATCCCGTGGCCATCATTACCCTCAACCGACCTGACGCGCTGAACGCATTCACCACGCGCATGCTGGCTGAGATCCGCCACGCGCTGGCTGCAGCGGAGACTGACGAGAACGTCGTTGGCATCGTGCTGACCGGTGCGGGACGTGGTTTCTGCCCCGGCATGGACATGGGGGCGCTCGATAATCTGAGCTCGGGCTCCGGCGAGGCGGAAGACCTGAGCGCGCTGCGTGCATCGCCCGGCGATCCGGCACTGGGAGAGAACTTTCAGATCACGTACACCTACCTGCAAGCCGTGCGCAAGCCGATCATTGCCGCCATCAACGGCGCCTGCGCGGGTCTGGGTCTTGCGGTAGCGCTGCTCGCCGACATGCGTTTCGTCGAACGTCAGGCCAAGTTCAGCACAGCCTTTGCGCAGCGTGGACTGATCGCGGAGCACAGCATCAGCTGGACGCTGCCGCGCCTCATCGGCAGCGGTAACGCGCTGGATCTGTTGTGGAGCGCACGCAAGTTCGACGGCGAAGAGGCCAGGGCGCTGGGGCTCGCCGAGCGCCTGGTCGAGACCGGAGAGTCTCTCGACGCCGCAGTCTCCTACATCGAAGAGCTGGCTGCCAACTGCAGTCCCACTTCGCTCAAGGTCATCAAGGCTCAGGTCCACCGTCACCTCAACATGCCGCTGGGCGAAGCCATGCAGGAAACGAACGAATGGATGGCGCAGAGCCTCGAACGGGAAGACTTCCGCGAGGGCGTGCGCTCTTTCATCGAGAAGCGGCCGCCTGAGTTCAAGCGTGTCTCCGTCTGAGACGGTTACACAGCAGCGCTTAGCGAGTCACGATCTCCACATCAACGTGCTGGAGGTTGGTCCCGCCGACGCGCCGCCGTTCATCATGGTGCATGGCCTGCGCGACAGCGCGCACGCGCTCGTGCCCGTGGCGCGGCAGCTCAGCGCGGGCAACCCGGATCTACGCATACTTCTACCGGAGCTGCGCGGTCACGGCGACAGCGATCACCCGTCAGCCAACGCCTATTCGCTGCCGAACTTCGTGATGGATCTGCACACGGTTTACGAGACGTTTGCACCCGCAGGCGCGGCGCTCTTCGGCCACAGTCTGGGCGGCCACATCACCACCAAATTTGCGGCTATGTTTCCCGAGCGGGTCCCGGCACTGATTCTGGTCGAAGGCCTGGGGCCACCGCACCGCCCGCATGAAGGTGATGCGGAGCTCGAGGTTGCGGCCTTCCGTGACATGCTGCTGCATCGGCTTGCGCCCGGCCACGGCCGTGGTCGGCCCATCGAAGGGGTCGAGGACGTGACCGCCCGTCTCAGACGCAACAATCCACGCCTGAGCCCGCAAGACGCCGCCGCGCTGGCGCCGCACCTGATCCGCAAGACGGAAACGGGCTGGCGCTGGGCATTTGATCCGCGCGCAAGCAGCGTTTTCGTGGGCGCGTCGAGGGCATGGAACGAAAAATTCTGGCGCCAGGTGAAGGCACCAACGTGTATCGTCAGCGGGACGCTGTCGCACGAATACTGGGGTCGGGAGATGCCGGCTGCCGCGTTTTCGGGACACTTCGCTGAAGGTGAAATGGAAGCGCGAGCCGCCGCCTTCGCCAATCATGAGCATCACTGGTTCGACGGCTCGGGGCACATGGTGCATTACGACGAGCCGCAACGCCTGGCGGAACTCTGCCGAACTTTTCTGGAGGAACACTATGTCTGACGTCATCGCCACCGATCTCAGCCAATTCGACGGCGCTGAGATTGTCGCCGGCCTCAACCAGTACCTGCGCCTGCGCACGACACCGATTGGGATGAAACTGTTTACCGACAAAGCCGAGATGGAGGCGATCCCGCGCATCCGTCGACCCAAGGACGTGCACACGACCGACCAGATTGTCGGCCAGGCGTCACGCAACGGCTGGACGGTGGGCATCACCGCAGGAGACCTGGTCGGCGCCCAGTGCAGCACGGTCATTGGCCTGCACCCGCGCAGTGAAGAGTGGCTTTCCGGCGACCGCATGACCGGCGTGTGGTATGCCACCCAGGAGGACGCCGCCGCCCACCAGGAAGCCATGGACGTCGTCCCGCATGGCCAGTACGAGGCCATGGCCGTGAGCCCGCTTGCGAGCGGCCGTCTCAATCCGCCGGACATCTGCCTCATCTACGCCACGCCTGCGCAGATGATCATCTTCATCAACGGCCTGCAGTGGACCGGCTACAAGAAGCTCGAGTGGGGCTGCGTCGGCGAGTCGGCCTGCGCCGATTCCTGGGGGCGCGCGCTCGCCACCGGAGAACCCAGCCTGTCGATACCCTGCTTTGCGGAACGCCGCTACGGCGGCGTGATGGAAGATGAGCTCCTGATGGCCATTCCGCCGCATTTCCTGCCAAAGGTGATTCAGGGACTCGATGCCTTGTCGAAGAACGGCCTGCGCTATCCAATCCCGCAATACGGCGTCAACAACGACGTCCGCGCCGGCATGGGCGTGACTTACTGATCCGAGCGACAGGAGACCCGCGTGGAAATCTACGATGCCATGTCGACGCTGCGCGCCGTGCGCCGCTTGAAGCCGGATCCCATTCCGGATGACGTGCTCGAGCGCGTCCTCACCGCCGCCACCTGGGCGCCAACCGGCGGCAACCACCAGTCGTGGCGCATTGTGGTCGTGCGCGATCCGGCGAAAAAACAGGCCCTGGAAGATCTCTACCGGCCGCACTGGGAAGGATATATTCCGGGCTACGAAGCCCACATGGCAAGCATGCCGCCGGCACAGGCGGAAAGCTCGCGCAAGGCGCTGGCGGCCGGAACTTATCTCGCCACGCACCTGCACGAGGCGCCGGTCATCTGTGTCTTCTGCTTCAACCCGTCACACATCACCATTACGGATGCGCAGCTGCCTCGACCCAGCGTGGTCGGCGGCGGCTCGATCTATCCCGCCGTGCAGAACCTCCTGCTTGCAGCCAGAAACGAGGGGCTGGGCTGCGTGCTGACGACGCTCTTGTGCATGGAGGAACCGGCGGTCAAAGCGCTCCTCGACATTCCCGAGGAATGGCACACGGCGGCGCACGTGCCGCTCGGTTACCCGGTGCTCGGCGGTCACGGCCCCATCTCGCGCCGCTCCATCGATACCATGGTGCACTGGGACTCCTTCGGCGCCTGATCCGTTCACATCACTTTGATGCGGGCATTGCCAGCATGCCGTCATGCGCACGCTGATATGTGGATGGTTGCTGATGCTGTCTTTGTCACCGCAGGCTGATCCCGCGGCTGACCTCGAGCCTTATCTCGAGGAAACCGCATACCTCAATTATTCCGATCCATCGCTGCAGGCTGCGCTCACCGCGCTGCGCGGGAGGACCGACAGAGAAACGGCCGTCAACATCCACAACTATGTGAGAGACGAGGTACGTTTCGGCTGGCGGCCCGATTTCTACGCCATGACCGCAAGCGAAGTGCTGCGCGCTGGTGTCGGCTACTGCAACACCAAAAGCACACTGTTCGTTGCCTTGTTGCGCGGTGCCGGCATTCCTGCCCGTCAGCGTTTTGTCACGATCAACGCCGACATTCTCGAGCCGTTCGTGCGTCTGCCCCAGCCTTTCGTCGACCACAGCTATTCCGAGGTTCTGCTCGGCGGTCGCTGGTTGCGCGTGGACAGCTACATCCCCGACCCCGCGCTATTTGCCAGAGCGCAACAGGCCCTGGAGCGTGACGACCGAGGCATGGGCTATGGCGTGCATCGCCTTGGTAAGAACGTCTGGGACGGCGATTCCGACGCCTTTGCGCAGTTCGTGGCAAGCGACATCGCCGCCATCAGCGATCGGGACTACGGCATATTTGCGGATACGGCAGCATTCTACGCAGCGACGGATCGGAACGAAAAGCTGAGCGGCATGAGGCGCTTCGTCCTGCCGGTTGCCATTCGCTTTTCCGACCGCGCCGTGCGCCGGTTTGTACGAAACCCAGGCTGATTTTTCGCCAGTTGTTGGCATTTTCGATCACGCCAGCCAGCGACTATTTTTCGTAATCCATTGATTTAGTTAAATTTTCATCGGTGGCTCAGTTATTGCAGATCAGTTAGTGCAAAGTAGTCGTGTTGCGCACGAGAGGAGCCTCAAATGACAAAACTCGAAACGACCATGACCTCCCTGGTGGGTGTGCTATCGATTCTGGGCGTCGTCTTTACGGTCGCCTTCATGATCAACGGCGGCGCCAATGAAGGTTTCGAGGAGTATCCGGTCGTCACCAATCTGCACGTCATTCCAGGTCTCCTCTATCTTGCGCTGGCGCCGCTGCAGTTCTTGAGTCCTATCCGTGACCGGTTCCGAAGCTACCATCGCTGGAGCGGACGGCTCCTTGCTGCGATCGGCTTGATTCTTGGCGGCGCCGCGCTCTTTATCTCGCTGGTTTTTCCCTACTCTGGGCTCGCGGAGCAGATCATCGTCAGCGGCTTTGCCGTGTTCTTTCTCATCTCGATCGTCAAAGGCTTTCAGACCGCCCGAGCGCGGCGCTTTGCCGAGCACCGCGAGTGGATGCTGAGGGCATTTGCGATTGGCCTCAGCATCGTGACGATGCGGCTGATCTTCATACCGATCCTCGTGGCCATCGGCGGACCAACGCGTGCGGAAGCAGAGTTTTATTCCATCGTGTCGTTCACCATCGCCTTTGTCGTGCACTCGCTCGGCGCTGAGCTCTGGATCAGGTATACACGCTCGATTGCTCGCATGTCGCGCGACCCGCTGCCTGCGACGGGCTGAAGCGGTTTCCGCATTTGCAGCGAGGCACCGAACATAGCAGACTGACGCGGACTCTCTGCCGGACGCGCTCATGACGACTCTGCAGCCTCGCATCGATTCACCTTCCAGCTTGAACATCGTCAGCCCTGACGTGACGCATGAAGATATGCGCGATCGACTACTGGAACACGGTTATCTCATCATCGAGGAACTTGCGGTCGATCTCGCTCGCCAGGCCAGCGCGGACCTCGCTCCTCATATTGTCGCTGCCCCCTTCGGCCACGACGAATTCCTGGGCGCCAGAACGAAGCGGCTTGGCGGCATCTGGAAAAAATCGGTCGCCGCCCGGGACCTCGTGACCCATCCAACGGTCCTGGCCCT
>JAAUXY010060043.1_pt1 | contig 29085 bp, 16 predicted proteins | sample 7278121 | NCBI WGS metagenome assembly JAAUXY01 (sample SAMN14350117, study PRJNA611818) | marine sediment metagenome | isolation source: surface marine sediment (1.8m) | place: French Polynesia: Moorea | collected 2018-08 | reverse complement strand
TAGACTCCCGCCGGCAGATGTGGAACCTGGAAGGTGCCGTCGGAGCGAGAGTAGACGGTCGCGTGGATCGCGAGCTCCACCGTTCGCAAACGGATCCTGACTCCTGAAAGCGGTTCGCCATCCGACGTCGCCCGACCGGAGAGCCGGCCGGTGGCGAGCGGCAATCGTAGCTCTCCCGCCTCGATCTCGGCCGGCAGCGTCGCCTGCCGGACTTCCAGTTCGGCACCGGTTTCCGGCTCGAAGCGATGAAGGAATAGCTCCAGGCTCTCTCCTGCCCGATGGCGGACAAGGAAGGCGCCATCGGGCTCCGGATCGTATCGCTCGACCCGCGCCGGCGTGCGCGCCGACAGGCTCCAGGCAACGCCGAGCGAGGGCTGGAAGACGATCCGCACCGTACGCCGGCGCTGCCCAAATCGTAGGGTCGTGACTTCTCCCGGGCGAACCCGCGCATGGCGCATCTCGGCGTCTTCTCGAGCGATCACCGTCGACCCCAGATGGCTGATCCTGGGCCTGTGGACGCGGTACCACCCCGGTTTCAGGGGCGCCGAGAGAGCTTCGCCAGCGCTGCCGGTCATCAACTCTTCGGCAGACGGCCGGATCACCAGCCGACAGCTCTGGCATGGTAGGCCAGTGCTCTCGTCCCAGACCAGTACTCGGATTCTCCCCCCGCGCTCCAGCGTGAACAGGAGCGGCTCGCGCTCACTCAGCCGTTCGGGAGGGATGGAGATCTCCCGGCCGACGTAGTCCGAGGCGCTGAGGCTCAGCACCAGAGGTTCCCGGATCCGGGTCGCGAGGACGAATTCGCCGTCTTCGTCGGTCACCTCGAAAGCGGCGCCTGGCGGCGAGACAGCGCGGATCTCGACACCGCCGATCGGCTCGCGGCTCTCGGCGTCGATCACCCGACCTTCGAGCTCCCGGCCGTGGAGCAGAACGATCGTCTCGAGATCCATCACCTGGCCGGGCTCGAGCTCAAAGGTCCGCTCCTCGACTCCGAAATCTGGCGCTGCGGCCTGGAGCCGATAGCTACCCGCAGCCAGCTCACCGAGGACAAATCTGCCGTCGGGGTCGACCACGGCCGGCGGTACCGATGGCAACGTCTCGAGGGGCTCAACCGGGACATACTCCAGGGAGACGGTAGCGCCCGAGGGCGACGAGCCGTCGATACCCAGCACCTCGCCACGTACTGTCGCCAGGGGCTCAAGGACGCAGCTCACCAGCACCGGCAGCAGCGAATAGTGCTGCTCGAACGTCCGGTAGCCAGATCTCTGACAGCTTAGGAACACTCCTTCCTCGACCGAAAAGCCGCTCAACCGGGCGACGCCGTCGCCGTCGGCGATCGCCTGATAGTTGATCAGGCGACCCGGCGTCTCGCCCTGGCGACCAGCGACCACTGCACCGGCGAGCGGCTCGCCCTGCGGATTCGTGACTCGAAATTCGGTCACCAGTCCGTCGCCGACATCGATCTCACCCAGATCCCAGACCAGAGTCTGGCCTGCACCCAGACCCGCCTGCAGAGCAGAGTCTCCAGGGTCCGGAAGTTCGAATGGCTCACCCCGATGCAGACGACCTGACGGCAGCATGGTCTCGAGAAAGTACTCGCCCTGCGCCAACCGCGGTAGGTCGAAGTAACCATCGCCGTCGCTGGTGACTTCGCGCCGGAGCTTCGGAACCTCGGTGCTCGACGGCTCCGATTCCAACGGCATGGTGAACGGACGATCCACGTCCAGACCCGCCGGAACAACCGCTACTCGCGCCCCGGCGATCGGCCAGCCGTCGAGCAGATAGCGCCCCTTGACAGCAAGACCTGGCTCAAAACGTACCGACACCGCTAGACTTTCACCGGGCTCGACCCAGGCCTCACCCTGAACAAAGATCTGCTCACAAAGCACACCGGTATCGGCCGCGCCGGTGCACAACAACGACGCTCCCGGCGGCACCCCCGGCCGCAACCGCAGCTCGTCGTCTTCGAGTGTCCGATCACCGAGCTGGATCCGAACCGCCGGTGCCTCATGGGAGACCAACGGCGTCAGCTCCAGCCAGCCCTGCTCGATTTCGCCGGGCTCGATCACCAACTCGCTGATCGAGACCGCCAGGCCGGTCTCCGGGTCGAGCACCGGCTCGGCTTCCTGAGCCGCCGGCTGAACGCCGGCGACGATCAGAGCCAGGCAGAGGATTGTGCGGATCGTCGACATCACAGCTCCAAGAGCTTATACGGGCCTGCCGCTCTCTGCGCCCGCACCGGACAACAGTGGACAGTCGTATACTGCACCGATGCCATCCTGCTGGTCCTCGTGGCGTTAACCGTGAACACCCTGCCCCATGTCGTCGGGCTGATTCTGGAGCCGGTTTCGATAAGCTTAAGAGCCAGGAGACGAAAGATGACGACCAAGACACAAGAGCCGACGATTCATCGTCGTGCCAAGTTCCTCGACGACCTCAGCCAGGCCTACAACCTGCGCCGTAAGAGCCTGGTGCTGCTCACCGGCGACGTCCACGGCCTATTCCCCAGCTCGGCCGCCGACGACTTCGTGGCGCTTGAAGAGGCGATACGCGCCGAGCTCAAAGACAAGTTCAACCTGGTCCGGATCGATATTGCCTCGGGCGTCACCTTCTTCGATTCCGAAACCGAGCAGGAAGTCATTCGCATCAGCGAGTCGACCGACGGCACCAAGGTGCCCGAATCCCGGCGGCGGTTGATGAAGGAGCTGATCGAACGCAGCCGGCACAGTCCACTGTCAGCTCTGGTGCTGCTGCGCGGCATCGCCGACGCCTTTCATCGCGCGCGTGAAGAAGGCGAGGCGATCCGCCCGCTGTGCGTGGTGATGCAGTACGCCGGCGCGCTCTTCCCGGCCGGTGATTTTACTCGCCTTTCGGAGCTCGACCGTCAGCGCCTGGTGCTATTTCTGCACTGGGCCAACGATCCGGTTTTCGTCGGTGGCCCGGACCTACTGCTCCTGATCAATCCGGTGAAAAGCGAAGTCTCGGCCAAGATCACCGCTCTACCGGCAACCGATCACCAGGAGATCCAGCTGCCCGATCAAGGCGAGCGCAAGGCACTCGTCGAATGGTTTCGCAAGCGCCATCAGAAGCTGCGCTTCGAGGGCGGCTGGACAAAATTCGTCGAGGACGCCGCGGGCCTCACCCTGACCAGCATCAAGGATCTGCTCGAGCTGGCCACCCGTACCGGTCGCCGGGTTGAACGCTCCGACGTCGTGCAAGAGGTCAACCGCCTGCTCGAGGCCGAGCTCGGCGAGATCATCCGCATCAAGTATCCGCAGCACGGGCCGGACGACGTCATCGGCCATGAGCAAACCGGCGAGATCTTTCGTACCATTTTCGAGCGTTGCGAAGAGCCTGAGACCGCCGTTTCGGCGATCCTGGTCTCGGGTCCCAACGGTGGCGGCAAGACCTTTCAGCTCGAGGCTCACGCCTCTGCCTCGGGTCGCGTGGTCGTCGAGCTCGCGGGCATTCGCGGCGCCTACTTCGGCGAGACCGACAAATTCTTCGAGCTGTTGCGCTGGCACATCAAGACCTTCGGCAAGATCCTGATCCTGGTCGACGAGGCCCACACCGCTTTCGGCTCGATCCATTCGGGCGAGACCCACAAGACCGAAAAACGCTTGTCGGGCAACATCATCAAAATGATGGGCGATCCCAGCTTCCTGGGCAAAGTCTTGTGGGGCTTGATGACCTCACGTCCGGACGAGCTCGATCCCGACATCAAGAGTCGCTCGCCGATCCAGATCCCGATCTTCGACATGGAAGGCGAAGACCGGCGGGAGTTCGTCACTGAGATGTTCCGGCGCAAGGGCATCGAGCTCGAAGCAGACGAGCTCGATACTCTTTTCACCGAGACCGACTACTACTCCGCCCGCGATTACCGCAACCTGGTCGCCGAGACCCTGGCCTCACGTCGCAAGAACCCCGAGATCCGCGCGACGGAAGTCCTCGAGGGCTGGCAGGCCAGCCGCTCCATCGAACGCGAGCGCGAGCTCCAGACGCTGATCGCCGCCCTGCATTGCTCCTACCCGCGACTCCTGCCCCAACGCATCAAAGACATGAGCGAGAAGGAAATCGTCGAACGGGTGGAGAAGATCAAGTGGATGTTGCAGCGGTAATCCCGTTCCCACAGGCCTACGCGAACATCGGTACCGCTATCGGGTGTTATAGACTACTGGCATGAGCATCAAGACCGTCTCCATTGACTTCGACACTGAGAATCTGCGTTGGTTGGAATCTCGGGCGAATATCTCGGGAGCTCGGAATCTCAGCAAGATCCTCAATGAGGTTCTCGCCAAAATCCGAACTGGAGAATTCGCGGCTGAACCTCGAAGTGTTCGGGGCACGATCAGGCTTCCTGAGGCGGATCCAGATCTGGAGAGCGCCGGAAAACACTTAAGCGAGCTGTTTCATCGATCCCTGGATCGAACCGCGCAAGCCTTAGCCAAGACCGCGCCGAAAGCGTGAAGCGCTATAACGCTCTGGTCAGCGATACGCACGCGATTCTCTACCATGCAGCTGGTGGGCGAAAGCTCGGGCCAGCAGCAGCGGCGCATTTTGAGGCCTGTGAAGAACAAGCTGCGATCCTCTATGTGCCAGCAGCAGTGGTCTGGGAAATTACGCTTCTTGCACGTGCTCGGAAGATCGATCTTGGGCGCTCTTCGCAACGATTCTTTGACGATCTGTTCAGCAATCCAGCTTACCAACCTGTGGATCTGACACCAGAACAGATCTATCTGGCTGAAGAGATAAGACCCAACGAAGATCCTTTCGACGCACTGATCTGCGCAGCAGCACGGAGTCTGGATCTTCCACTGCTGACTTGCGATGCGGCGATAGAAGAATCCGGAATGGACACGATCTGGTAGATCGCAGGGGCAGTCGTTGGACAAAAAGGTGGTATCGACTCCATGCTTGAGCTCATCTGCAAACGCACCTGATCGACCTGTCGCAAGGCGGTCGCCTTGCTCGACGAACGTGGAGTGGAATACCGCTACCGCGAATACACTCGGGAGCCCCTGAGTGAAGCAGAGCTGCGCAGTGTCCTGGCAAGCCTCGGGCTCTCCGCACGGGAGGTGCTGAGGCGTCATGACCGTGCTTTCAAGGAGCTTGCGCTCACCGGCGATGAGAGCGACGACACCCTCATCGCCCACATGGCGATGCACCCGACTCTGCTTCAGCGCCCGATCGGAGTGCTCGGCAAACGAGCGATCGTCGGTCGCCCCGCGGAGCGACTGCTTGAGCTGATCAACGAGTAGCGGCCGGAGCCAAGACGATATTGCCGACACCCTTCTCTTGAAGGTAGTCGTTGAACGCCGGGATCTCGACATCGCGCAACTCGGCGAAACGCTCGCGGTGCATCGTGAACTCGTCTTTCAGCTCGCGGTAGACCTCGAGCTGCTGGTCGGTGGGCGGGTAGTCGGCTTTGGTCAGGCTCCACGCCAGGTAGAAAAACCGCGCGAACAGCAGTCGCTTCCAACGCAGGGTGTCCTGACCGGCCTGGGTCAGCCGCAGGTCGAAGAAGTGGCCCTCGAGTTGGCGCAGGTCGGCGTCGATCGCCTCAATGTCGGCAATGACCTCGTCGATTTCAGGCGTCGCCGGCAGGCTCACCAGCCGAGCTTCGAGATCGACCAACTGCTTGCGCGCCCATTCGATCTCATTGATCGTCCTTGCCGCCTGATCGATCAGGTCACGCAGATCCAGCACTACTTCGGTCTGCCGACGCAGGTCTTCCTCGGTGCCGGAGGCACCTGGATCCTTGAGCACTAAAAGCTCATGGGTCAGAGTCACGCCGTCGGCCTCCAGTCGCACGGTATAGACGCCCGGCGGCGCCAACATCGCATAGCGACCGCCGTCGATCAGCTCACGCCAACCCTCGTCCGAGAGACCGATGTGAGGATTCTCCAGGGGCCGGGTTCGCAGCTTGACCTCTTCAGTCTTGTCGTAACGGAGATCCCACCAGACACGGTGGAGGCCGGCCGCGGTAGGCACATCGCCCAGAGTGCGAATGACGGCGCCGTCCGCATCGAGAATCGTGAGCCGCGGCCGGTCTTGCGACGCACCCTCCGGCAACTCCTGATCGCGCTCCGGCAGGTAGACATAGATCGAAGCTCCATACTCCGGGTTGGAGCCCGCGGCGGGATCCTCGGGCTGCATCATCGACGGTTCGCGCTCATGGAAACGATAGGCTGGGCGGGGTGCGACCAGGACGGGCTGGTCGTCCAGGGCGTCGAATTCAAGCTGCTGCAGCGGCGACAGATCGTCGAGGATCCAGAAACCTCGACCGTAGGTCGCGACAACCAGATCGTTGAAACGCTCCTGAACCGTGAGCCATGAAACCGGCGCGCGAGGCAGATTGGATTGCAAGGGATACCAGCGCTCGCCGTCTGAGAACGAGACGTAGACGCCGTTCTCGACTCCCAGGTAGAGCAAACCAGGGCGTTTCGGATCTTCGCGGACGCAGTGGGCATAGCCGAAAGTATCTTGCGGCACACCATTCGAGATGCGCTGCCAAGTCTCGCCATAATCAGCAGTTTTGTAGACGTAGGTCGCGGTGTCGCCCAGCTGATGCCGGTCGACGGTGAGATAGGCCACACCCGCGGCATGGCGCGAAGGCTCTATGTTCGAGATCGTGCCTCGAGGCGGCAGACCCGGAAAGTTGCCGCTCACGTTCTGCCAGAGATCACCGCCGTCGCGGGTGAGCTGTACCTGCCCGTCGTTGGTGCCGGCCCAGATCAAGCCTTCTTCGAGCAGCGATTCAGCGAGGGCAAAGATGGCCGGGCCGAGGGTTGGGCCGGCGTCGTCCAAGGTCAGACCGCCGGTGCGCTGCTGGAGCGCAGGATCGCCTGTGGTGAGATCCGGGCTGATCTCGGTCCAGCTCTGTCCGTCGTCGACTGTCATGTGCACGTATTGGCTGCCGACATAGACCCGGCGAGATTCATGCGGCGAGATGGCGATCGGAAACGTCCACTGGAAGCGATACATGAGATCGATCGCTGGCCAACTCTCGACCGCCACCGGCCAGACGCTGACGTCGCGAGCATGGCCGGTGCGAGCATCGAAGCGCTCGAGAATGCCGTCGTAGCAGCCGGTCCAGACGACGTTCGGATCGGCCGGGCTGGGTACCGCGAAACCTACCTCGCAGCCCCCGACCGAGCTCCAGGCACCGATCGGAATAGTTGAACCGGCCAGCGTATTGGACGGCCCGCGCGCCGATGGACCATCCTGGCGATTGCCGTAGACAAAGTAAGGGACACGATCGTCGACGTGGACGTGATACATCTGGGCGATCGGCAACTGCGGCTTGAACCAGGACTCTCCACGGGTGGTCGAGATCGAAATGCCGCCGTCGTGACCAACGATCATGCGTTCCGGATTGATCGGATCGATCCAGATGTCATGATGATCCCAGCCGGCCTGATGGTCCTGGCTTGAGGTGACGCCACCGTCGAGTGAGCGACTGTGACGAACCGCCATGAAGTGGACCTCATCGGCGTCATCGGGCGCCGCCAGCGCCCGGGAGTAATACAGCGGTCGCTGCGCCAGATCGTTGTCAGCCGAGGTCATGGCCCAGGACTCACCTCCGTCATCCGAACGCCAGAGCACACCCTGAAAAGGATCGGACGGTGCAAAGTCGCGGTTGGAGCTGGTCTCGATCAGGGCATAGACGCGGCGCGGATCATCCGCTGACATGGTGAGGCCGATCTTGCCCCACGGCGGTTCGGGCAACCCGTTGCCCGCCAGCCGGGTCCAGTGATCGCCGCCGTCTCGACTGACGTATAGCCCACTCTCCGGGCCGCCGCTGCGACGGCTCCAGGTGTCGATCTGCATCTGCCAGAAGCCCGCGAAGAGAATCCGAGGGTTGGTCGGATCCATCACCAGATCCGAGGCGCCGGCATTCTCACCAACAAAGAGAACCCGCTTCCAAGTCTCGCCACCGTCGGTGGTGCGGTAGACGCCGCGCTCCTGCTGAGGGCCATAGCAGTGGCCGAGAGCCGCGGCGTAGACCACCCGCGGATCTTTGGGATGCACGATCACCCGGCCGATCCGACCGGTTGCCGCCAACCCCATGTGGCGCCAGGTCTTGCCGGCGTCGGTAGATTTATAGATCCCGTTACCGATCGAGACGTTGGCGCGAATGAACGTCTCGCCGGTACCGGCCCAGACCACGTTGGGATCCGATAGCGCGACGGCCAGCGAGCCGATCGAGGAAACGGGCTGGTCATCGAAGATCGGTTGCCAGTGGGCACCGCCGTCGACCGTCTTGAAAATACCGCCGGAGGCCGCGCCAACATAGTAGACGTTGGCGTCCCCGGCGACACCGGTCACGGCGACGACCCGATTGCCCATCGGCCCGATATGACGATACTCGAGATCGCTGAAGAGATCCGGCGGAATCTCCGCGGTTGCTAATCGCACCGTCATGAGTAGCGCCACTACCCACCATGGCGCAATAAGAAATCGGCTCATGCTGCCCTCCTGTGAGATCTACTGGCTTGGCTAAGGAGTCGGAGCGTAGCACGCCGGACAGAGAGTAGATCCGGGCTTGACCGCTGCTTGGCTGGAGAAATCCATGCTGGGAAGAATGCCCGGCCCTGCTGGGAAGAATGCCCGGCCTGAGTCCCAGGATCGACCTCCTCGATCAACCTCTGAAGGAGAAAACTCTCCATACGGGGCCATCATGGGTTCCGAGGCACTGGCACGATTTTTGGATATATGTAATGCCATTCGAAAGGTTGGTCAGGAACCATACTCCATCGTATGCAAGCTGTAGATCTCGTCGGCTCCGCCTCGCGGAGCTTCGTCGGCCGTCGGCCGTCGGCCGTCGCAGGCAATGTGGCAAGGCCTCAGTCGTCCACACCGAGCTCGGACGGACGGGACCTCCTTTTGTCGGTCCTGGTCGCTCTTGCCGGCTTGATGGCGGCCGTGGTGTTGGCGCCGGTCGGCGGCTTGCGCGCCCTGGGTATCGGCTTGCTCGCCCTGGTGCTCGTCGCGTTCGCAATCGGACGTTGGCTCCGCCTGCAGCGGCGCATCCGGTCAGTTGCAAAAGAGTGGCAACAGACCATCGACGCGGTCGACTCCCCAATCCTCACCCTCGATTTTGAAGGTCGTATCCTGCGTATGAATCGCGCCGCGATGCTGCTTTCCGGTCGGTCGTACAGCCAGAATCTAGGCAAACGGATCGCCGATCTCGGTCCGGGTGAGCCCTGGCAGTCCGCCGCGGAACGCGTCGATCGAGTGCGCGATGGGCGCGGTGCCCAGGCGGTGAGATTCGAGGATACGGAAACCGGCGAGAGCTGGGAGATCACCGTACCGCGAGTTGACAATCCGGGCTCGGAGGGACCGACGATCGTCGTCGTCGCTAGAAACGTTACCGAGTTGGTGGCCCTCCAGGAGTCCCTGCACCGCCAAGAGCTGATGGCGGCGATGGGAGCGCTGGTCGGTGGCGTGGCGCACGATATGCGCAATTTTCTGTTCGCGTTCAACGGCACTCTCGAGGTCTTCGAAAAACGCTTTGCCGAACGCGACGATCAGCAACCTTTCTTTCAAATGCTGCGCAACCACTCGGGCAGGATCAATGGCTTGATGCAAAGCTTGCTCGACTACGGCAAGCCGATCCGACTGGCGCCGCGGCCACAGGCAGTCGACGGAGTGATCGCGGAAGCTCGCGATATCTGCGCGATGGCGGCGGCGGAGAAAGGTGTCGAGCTGGTGATCCATCCCACCGATCCGTTGCCGAGGATACCGCTCGACCCGACGCGGATCCTCCAGGTTTTCAAAAACCTGATAGAGAACGCTGTCCAGCATTCACCGGAGAGCGGGACTGTGCAGATCGAGGCCGAGCTTGTCGACAGATGGATCGAGTGCCGTATTCGGGATTCGGGCCCCGGACTCGGGGAGACAGAATCTGGTCGGATCTTCGAGCCCTTTTTTACCAAGCGCAAAGGCGGTACCGGCCTTGGGCTGACGATTGTTCAGCACGTTGTCAAGGAGCATGGAGGCGAAGTCAACGCCACCAATCACCCCGAGGGCGGCGCCGAGTTCCAGGTGCGTCTGCCGATCTCGCCTACTTCTTAGTGTCCTGTGTCTTGCGCCGCCCAAGCCAAGCGAAGAGGCCTTGCCACGAGAGATCCGGGACAACCCCGCGAGTGGTTCCTGATCGACCCGTATCCAGAAGCCGAGACGCTGTAGCAGCGGGCCGGAGCGCCCGGACGCTACAGCCGCCGCCTGAATTCCCTCTCGAATACCGAACGCAAGCTGCTGCCCCGGCGGCCCTCCACAGCCGCTGCCGTCCGTTCGCACACCGTATCGTCGCCGCGGTGGATTGCAAGTGCCACCAGCGCCTGGACCGCGCGTCCCTGGTTGTCGCCCTGGATCAGCGACAGCAGGTACTCGAGCCCCGGCTCGCGACGCAGCATCGAGATCGCGATCAACAGCGTCTGTTCGAGCCGTCGGCCCGCGCCACGCTGGTAGCGTCGCGACAGGAGCGGAACCGCTTCCTCAAGTCGCGACTCGCCCAGGGCCAGCGCCGCCGCTTCGACTACAGAATCCTCGTCCGAAGACAAGAAGCGACCGACAAACGACAGCGATCGCCGCGGCGCCAGCGCCAGCAACCCGACCAGGGCTTCGCTGGTCACTTCGGGTTCTTCATCGCCCAGGTGTGCCTTGAGACGCAGTAGCGGCTCGGCTTCCACCCGTCCCGAAGCTGCCAGCACCCTCGCCGCGGCGATCCGTGCCGGCATCTCCGGATCGATCAGCAGCTCCGTCAGCTCGAGCACCAGATCCGGGTGCACCGAAATCATCAGTCCTTCGGCGCTCGACGCCCGCAGCGGTACCGCGGTATCGACCGGTTTGCCATATGACGGTTCGGGCTGCCTGTGGCGCACTCCGCGCAGGTATACATCCTCTTCCCGCGCGTCGAGATCGACCAGCGCCTTGACGATGGCATTCTTGGCGATGCAGCCCTTGTCGGTGCGTACCGGATCGACCATGAATCGGTCGAATGCTTCCGCCAACTCCGTCGTCAGCTCGTCAAAACCCAGCTCCGCCGTCAGCTTGGCCGCCTTCGCCACCAGGTGCTGGCTGCGGTCGCCAAGGCTCTTCGCCAGCTCTCGTCGGGCAATGCCGGCCTCAGGCTCCACAAGCAGTTCCGAGAGCCGGGCGAAACGGTCTTCGAGGGAGGACTTGCGACTCATTTGCGTTCTCGACTCCGAATGTCATGAGCTCTCATCAGACCCTGAAACATTGCGAAAAGATAGCAGAGCCCAGCGTCGTCCGGCTCAAGGCGCTCATCCTTTGCCGGATATCGATCTACTCGTCGATCTCAAACTAGTATGAGCACCTCCTCGGCGCTGAGAGGCCGCCTAGATCTGTCACCTTGAGAGGCTAATTTGATCTGGCTTGTCATAGGCACCGCCTCGCTCTTCGCCTGGCTCTACCTGATCTCACTGCACGGTGGCTTCTGGCGCGCCGATCAGCGGTTGGAAGATCAGGAACCCGCGGTCGAGACCTGGCCGGGAGTCGTGGCGGTCGTGCCGGCACGCAATGAAGCAGACGTCATCGAACGCAGTATCGGCTCGCTGTTGGCGCAGGACTACCCGGGACCTTTCGCGGTCGTTCTGGTAGATGATCACAGTGATGACAGCACCGCCGAGAAGGCGACAGCCCTCGCCGAGATTCATTCCCAGGGATCTCGTCTGACGGTCGGGCAGGCCACGACGCTACCGCCAGGGTGGACCGGCAAGATGTGGGCGGTACGAACAGGAGTCGAGGCTGCGACCAGACTGGCGCCTCTAGCGGAGTATCTGCTCCTGACCGACGCTGACGTCGTCCACTCCACAGGCAACCTGCGTCGCCTGGTCGCCAAGGCTCAGACTGAACGGCTCGACCTGGTGTCACTGATGGTCAAGCTCCACTGTCAAAGCGTCTGGGAACGGCTGCTGATTCCGGCCTTCGTCTACTTTTTTCAGAAGCTCTACCCGCTCCCGCGAGTCAACGATCCCACGGCGCCCACCGCCGGCGCCGCGGGAGGGTGCATGCTGGTGCGGCGCGAGGCCCTTGAGCACGCCGGCAGAATCGAGGCGATCCACGCTGAAGTGATCGATGATTGTGCTCTCGGTCGACGACTCAAGCAGCGCGGCTCGATCTGGTTGGGGCTGACTGAGAGCGAGCACAGTATCCGACCTTATCTCGGACTCGGCGACATCTGGACCATGGTGGCGCGCATCGCCTACACCCAGTTGAACCACTCCCTTCCCCTGCTCGTCGGAACGGTCGTCGGGCTAGCGCTCGTTTACCTGACACCACCTCTGCTGGCTCTCGGCTGGTCGCTACATGGCAACAAACTGGCGGCCCTGGTCGGGGTCGCGGCATGGCTCCTAATGGCTCGGACCTTCCTGCCCACTCTGCGCCTCTATCGACGATCACCGGCCCTGGCCTTCACGCTGCCGGTCGCGGGCCTGCTCTACCTCGCCATGACCCTCGACTCGGCGCTGCGACATTGGCGTGGTCAAGGTGGCAGCTGGAAAGGCCGCACGGCGTCTTCACTGCTAAGCTCACGTCCCAAGAGACCCATCCTTCGCGCACCCAACTCTGCCTCTAGGCCTCTGCCTCCGGCTGCGAGAATCTGCACCTGGAGCGCCCCAGATACATAGGCTGCCGGCGTATACTCCCGGGACATAGCATTTGAGCCCGATCAGCTGGAGGATACACCTAAGATGGCCATGAACCGCAAGAAGCTTTTGATCGCCGCCGCGGCCGTAGTCGGACTACTGGCCCTGGCAGTCTTCGCCGTTCTATTTGCCGAATTCGATTCACCGGAGCTCGGGCGACTGGCGCTCGGCGAGGTCGGGAAGGCCAGCGGCTTCGATCTCCAGGCCAAGGGCTTTCGCCTCAACCTGCTGCGCGGGCTCGAGCTGGAGGAGGTCGAGGCTCGCTCGACGGACGGCAGTCTTTCGGCGTCGGTCGACAAGGTGGTGCTCAAACACCGCCCGGCAGATCTTCTGGGCGGTACGCTGACGGTAACTGAGATCCTGATCGACAGCCCGGTCGTCGAGCTCGAAGCCAGCGGTGAGACGCCGGCCAGCGAGCAGACTCCGGCGACGCCCCAGCCGGCTGGGACTGACCCGGCGGACGGCAGCAGCGGCGATGAGGCGACATCGCTAAACCTGGAGATTCAGGAAGTCCGACTCAAGGACGGCACCGTGGTGCAGCGCACCACGACTGGCGAAACCACCGAAACGACGGAAGTTCGAGGGCTTGAGGTCGAGCTCGACGACCTCAAGCTCGGCGCTGGCTCGGGGGATCAGGCCGCGGGCACGGGTGAAATCCGCATCACAGAGGTCGAGCTTTCAGACGGCGAGGCAACGACCACCGTCCGCGACATCGAGATCGATCTCGAGGCGCTGGCCCTGGGCCGCGGACTGACGCTGGCAGATACGTCGCTCACGGGCCTGATGCGGATCGCGGAGGTGCATTCGGCGAGCGAAGGAGTCGATGAAGAGCTGGCGGCAGACTTGAACGGTCGCCTGGGGCTCGAGGCCGGTCAATTCAAGCTCCAAGAGCTCGAGCTCACCGCTCCCCAGGGGACGTTCAAAGGCGAAGTGAATGCCGACGTCGCCGCCGATCCGCTGACCTACTCGCTGAACCTCCGCGGTGACGCGCTCTCCACCAGCACGCTGCTCGGGCTCGGCAATCTCAAAGGGCTCGGTACCAGCGTCTTCGAGCTCAACGCGTCGGGTGAAGGCTCGGAGCTGGCGCAGACCGTGGGCAAAGGAAGCCTGACGATCAACGAAGGCAAGCTGCCGGACCATCCGGCCCTCGCCCAGGTCGAAAAGCTGCTGGGCAACGTTGCCCTGATCGGCACGGGCTACCAGGCCTTTCCCGTGGAATTCGACATTCGCAGCCATCGCATCCACCTGACGCCTTGCACGCTGAGCGCCGGCCCGGTATCCCTGACCCTCGGCGGCTGGGTGGACTTCGACGGACCACTCGAGATGGAGCTCACGGCGCTGGTGCCACAGGAAGGGCTCAAGCTCAAGGAGATCCCGGCCGAGGTTTTGGAGGTACTGGCGGAAGAGGACGGGCGTATCAATCTGCCGATGTTGCTGACCGGCACGGCGGAGGCCTCGAAGGTGGCGCTCAATGAGGCCTACCTCAAGCAGCTGGGCAAACGCTACGTCCGTAAACGGGCCGAGAAAGAGATCGGTAAGGCCCTGGGGCGCCTGTTCGGAGACAATTGACCGAGCTTCGAATCGCTGGCAACGTAGAAGCAGCGTGTCCACACCGCAGCCCACGAATGAGGGGGCGAGTCTCGAGAGACTTCGCGCTATGGAAGAGCAGCTGCGCCGGGAGACCGCACGCCGCGAGGAGCTTGAGCGAACCCTCGAGGAGATCCAAGAACACCTACAGGATCAGGCTCCGACCAATGCTGCCTCGGCCAACTGGCTGGCCTTGGCTTTGCCTTCGGCGAGCCGCCGGCCCGCTGCGATCGACTTGTCGAGGCGGCGGCGCGCCTCTTCGCCGACTTTGTCGAAGAGCTCGATGCGGTCGATGCCGACATCGTCGAGCTCGGTGGCCAACGCATCGAGCATCGGCTTCAGGTGGGCGAAGACTTTATCCAGCCGGTCGTGCAATTGGTTCGAGAAGGCCTGCGCCTCTTCCTCGGAGCTCTCATATAGGCGACCGAAGCGGTCTTCCAGATAGATGTGGTTGAAGCCCAGGTGACGCGCTTCGTCGAGCAGGATGCCGTCGGCGATGTCGGTGAGCAGCGGGTCGAGATCGAGCCGCCGAAATTCCTCCATCAGCTTCTTGGCGATCACCTCGCTCACCAGCACCCCGGACAACCACTCTGCAGGCTCATCGGAGACGATCTGGCTCTGAAAGAGATATCCGGCGGGAAAACGGCGAATCGGCATCGGCTCTCGATCGAGACGGCGGTAGTACATCGAGAAGAGCTCGGTATGCCGCGCCTCGTCAACCGCCCAGGTGGTCAGGTAGAACTGGCTCTCCACCTCCGACATCTTTCCAAGGATCGGGATCAGCCCCGAGACCGAATAAAGCGCCGCCTGCTCGCCCATCAACACCGGCGTCAGGATGCGGCCCATCTGGTCTTTGAGATGACGACTGGTGATTCGCTGCGGCGTATCCCACTTCATATCCGCAGCCGACCATTGGGAACGCAAGGCCTTGTGCCAGATCTTGAGCTGGCGCTCTTTCTTGAGGTCTGGGAGGACTTTATAGATCTTCATGGGGTCTCCTATGCAGGGCCGATCGGATGATCGCCAAGGGGCTGAAGTCTATCCGAGAGTATCGAGGTGGTGAATCCTGCTCCCCACCCGCTAGGGTAGATCCGCGGCGCAGCTGGAGATGGATCCATCACGCTGAGAAAGGCTCACTGACCCCATTACCGACGCTTGAGCAACGTTGACCCTGATGAAACTTTAGGTGTATATACACCGTACTATGGATATGCCCGCTCAAGACGTGACTCTGGAAGCCGTGACTCTGGAAGACTTGGCTCAGATACCCGGGACGTGCGCCAACTATCATTTGCGACGCGCCGACCGGGTCATCACCCAGCTCTATGATGAGACCCTGCGACCGTCGGGGCTGAAGGCGACCCAGTTCACACTGTTGACGGCGGTACGGCTGAAGGCGCCGGTCGCCATCAACTGTCTCGCCGGCGCCCTCCTCATGGATCGGACCACCTTGACCCGCAATCTTCGGCCGCTCCAGAAAGAAGGCTGGATCGTCATCGCCCCGGGACAGGATCGACGGGTGCGCGAAGTGTCGCTGACAGCAGAGGGCCGACAGGTGCTCGATCGTGCCTATCCCCTCTGGCAGCAAGCCCAGACCCACATTGCCGAGCGGCTCGGTGTCGAGCGGATGGAGCATCTGCTCAGCGATCTCGCGGCAACCGTTCAGGCGATCCGGCAATGATTTCTGATCGACATGAAACCCCATCATCATCCGACCGTATAGGTGCAGGTACACTCATCCTCCTGAAGCGATCCATCCTCATCGCAGGCGCTGAATCCGTTTCATGAAGACAACGAACAATGAGTGTAGATACACGTTTGATTCCAACATGAGTGATCAGGAGATCTCGATCATGAACCATAAAAGACGTTTCGCCGGTGCCCTGGCCCTGATGTTGACGCTGGCATCGATCGGCGCAGCCGGCCTGTGGGTCACCCGCAGCAATGCTACGACGGTACCGGCCGCGGAGCCAATGCTCCGAGTTCAGGTCCAGGTCGCGGCGTCCAGCGACACCTACGAAGTCGACCGGTCCTTCGTCGGCCGAATCGAGGCGGCGCGGGAAAGCGAGCTCGGTTTCGAGCTCGCTGGCCTGCTGGAAAAGGTCTGGGTCGAAGAAGGCGACTCCGTGGCCTTTGGTGAACGCCTGGCACGTCTCGATACCGAGCGCCTGAGCGCACGGCGCGACGAGTTGGCGGCGGCTCGAGAGCAGGCCCTGGCGCAGCTCGAGCTCGCTCGCTCGACCGACGCCAGAGTTTCCGAGGCGGCCGAGCTCAACGCGGTCTCGACCCAGGAATGGGACGAGGCTCGCCAGGGTCTACAGACGCGCGCCGCGGCAGTGCAGCAACTCGAAGCCCAGATCCGAACAATCGAGGTCGAGATCGGCAAATCGACTTTGCGGGCGCCTTTCGCCGGGGTGGTATCTGCACGCCGGGTCGACGAAGGCGAAGTGCTGTCTGTTGGCCGGCCGGTCGTGCGGCTGCTCGAAGCCGGGCGGCTCGAGGCACGGCTCGGCGTCGCCGCGGCGGTCGCCACCGACATCGCCGTCGATGAGGAGCTGCCGGTGATCGTGCGCGGTCAGACCGTGGCCGGCCGAGTCAAGGCGATCCTTCCCGAACGGGAATCGAGCACACGCACGGTGACTGTCTTGCTGGAGCTGCCTGACGCCACGACTGCCCGGAGCGGGGATCTGGCAGAGATCAAGCTGACGCGATCGGTGGTTGCCAACGGCTTCTGGCTGCCGACCTCGGCGCTCGCCGAGAGCGTTCGTGGCCTGTGGTCGTGTTACGTCGCCGAGCCTCCTCGCGATGGCGAAAGTGGCGACGGCGTCACCCACCGAGTCGCCCGACGCGATGTCGAAGTGCTGCATGCGACCACCGACCGTGTGTATGTCCGAGGCACCCTGAGCCCTGGCGAGCGGGTGATCACCGACGGCGTGCACCGCGTGGTGCCCGGCCAGCCGGTGCTGTTGGCTGAAAGCCCGGCCTCGAATCCTGGAGCGACGTCATGAGCACCCTCTTCTTCCGCAACCGACATCTGCTGACGCTATCGATCGTCGTGCTCCTGGTCGGCGGCTTGTCTGCTGCCTTCACCCTGCCGCGACTCGAAGATCCACGCATCCGCAACCGCGCGGCGGTGATCGTCACCACCCTGCCCGGCGCGTCCGCTGAACGGATCGAGGCCCTGGTCACCGAAAAGCTCGAAGAGCAGCTGCAGGAAGTTTCAGAAATCGACAGGATCGATTCGACCTCGAGCTCCGGCGTGTCCGTGATCACCGTCGAGCTTGCCGGCCGGATCACCGACACGGATACCGTTTGGTCGAAAGTTCGCGACGAAATAGCCGAAGCCGAGCGTCTGCTGCCGCCCGAGGCCTCAAAGCCTGAGATCGACGTCGATCGGGCGCCGCCGGCCTTCACCATGCTCCTCGGGGTGACCGCTGCCGCGAACCGCGGTTCCCTGGACGGAGAAGCGGGCTCAGGAATTCTTTCCCGATTCGCCGAAGAGTTGGCCGATCGCCTGCGCAATGTGCCGGCGACCGACCTGGTACGGATCTACGGCGAAGCCGAGGAAGAGATCACCGTGACCGTCGACTCGGCCGAGATCGCGGCCCTCGGGCTGGACGCCACGAGCATTGCCCGTGCGGTCGATGGCGCCGACGCCAAAGTCCCCGCCGGAACTCTTCGCGGAGCGTCCTCGGATCTCCTGATTGAAGTCGCCGGCGAGCTCGACACACTCGAGCGCATCGCGCGCATTCCTCTGCGCCGGGCAGAAGGCGGCGAGCTTCTGCGGCTAGGTGATGTCGCCAGCGTCGAGCGCTCCCGGCGCCAGCCGCCTCGAGAGATGGCCATGGCCGGTGGCAAACCGGCGGTGATCGTCGCCGCCCGCGTCGAAGCCGGGCAGCAGGTCGACCGCTGGGCGAAGGACGCGGTCGCGGCGATCGACGCTTTTGAAGCCGAGCTCGGCGGTGGCGTCGAGATCGTGCGGATCTTCGATCAGAGCCGCTACACCATCAGCCGACTCGGCGAGTTGGCCGGCAACCTACTGCTCGGTGGCGCGATCGTCGTCACCGTGATCCTGTTCACCATGGGCTGGCGCTCGGCGCTGCTGGTCGGCGCCGCGGTGCCGCTGTCGGCGTCGTCGGTGCTTTTCGGCCTCTCGGTGCTCGGTGTGCCGCTGCACCAGATGTCCGTGACCGGCCTGATCATCGCCCTGGGGCTCTTGATCGACAACGCCATCGTCTCAGTCGACGAAGTCCAGCGGCGGATGCAGGAGACCTCGCGGCTCAACGCCATCCGCCGGACGTTACAGCACCTCTTCGTGCCGCTTCTGGGATCGACCCTGACCACGGTGCTCGCGTTCTCGCCAATCCTGCTGCTGTCAGGCAATATCGGCGAGTTCATCGGCACCATGGCGGTGAGCGTGTGTCTGGCGATCGTCTCGTCCTTCGCCGTAGCGATGACCATCCTGCCGGCACTCACGGCACTCTTCGGACGGCCGGTCGAACAGGGCTGCGAGGGTAGCTGGTGGCAGTGTGGTTTCTCTAACCGCCGCCTCACCGAGTTCTATCGCCGAACGGTCGAGGGCGCGGTTCGTCGGCCGATCTTAGGCGTCACCGCCGCGGCCGCGCTGCCGGTGCTGGGATTCATCCTGGCGCCGACCCTCGAGAATCAATTCTTTCCCACCGCTGACCGCGACCAGTTCTATCTCCAGATGTGGTTGCCGAGCGAGACTTCGATCGACGCCACCCGGGCACGGGCGCTGGAAGTCGAGGCGATGCTGACGGCCGATCCCGCCGTGCGCCGTGTCGACTGGGTGATCGGCGCCAGCGCGCCGGCGTTCTACTACAACATGCTGATGAATCAAGACGGCGCCAGCAACTTCGCCCAGGCCCTGGTTCACGCCACCAGCAGGCCCGATCTCTTGCGCTCGGTACCCGAGCTCCAGCAGCGGCTCGACGCCGCTTTCCCAGGAGCTCAGATCGTGCTGCGCCTGCTCGGCCAGGGTCCGCCGGTCGATGCGCCGGTCGAAGTCCGGCTCTACGGTCAGGACCTCGCTGTACTGCGCGGCCTGGGCGAGGACGTGCGCCGACACCTGATGGATCTGCCCGAAATCACCCACACCCGCGCCACCCTCGCCGGCGGCGAGCCCAAGCTGGCGCTCGCTGCCGACGAGGAAGAGGCCCGGCTCGCCGGCCTGTCGCTGGTCGACGTCGCCACCCAGCTCGAGAGCGGCTTCGAAGGTGCCTTCGGCGGCTCGGTGCTCGAGTCGACCGAAGATCTGCCGGTACGCATCCGCTTCTCTGACCGCGAGCGCGCGGACCTGGCCGCGATCGCGTCGGCCAACCTGATCACTCCGGCCTCAGCGAACGGCTGGATTCCCCTATCGAGCCTGGGGGAGATCGCCGTCGAGCCCGAGCTGCGGGCCATCCCCCGCCGCAACGGAGAGCGCTTGAACACGATCAAGGGTTATCTGCGCCTCGGCGCCCTGCCGCCGGAGGTCGCCGAAACATTTGTCCGACGTCTCGACGCCGCCGGCTTCACCCTGCCAGCGGGCTATCGCCTGGAGCTCGGCGGCGAGGCCGAAGAGCAGCAAGAGGCGATCGCGTCGCTGTTCGCTTACGTGCCGGTGCTCCTGGTGCTGATGGCCTCGACCATTGTGCTCTCCTTCCGCTCCTTCAAGCTGGCCGGCCTCATGGGCCTGGTCGCCGCCCTGGCGGTGGGTCTGGGTTTTCTCGCCATCTGGCTGTCGGGCTTTCCCTATGGCTTCATGGCGATGATCGGCACCGCTGGACTGATCGGCGTCGCGATCAACGACTCGATCGTGGTGTTGGCGGCGATCCGTGCCGACCCGCGAGCCGCGGCCGGCGACCCGGTCGCGATCACGGGCGAGGTACTGCGCTCCAGCCGCCACATCTTCTCGACCACCCTGACCACCGCCGGCGGCTTCCTGCCGCTCCTGCTCTCGGGCGGCGGCTTCTGGCCGCCCCTGGCGGTGGTCATCGCCGGTGGCGTCGCCGGGGCCACGTTCCTGGCCCTCTTCCTGGTGCCGTCGGCTTACGCCTTCCTCAACTTGAAACAAACAGCGGAGACTCGGGCGCCGAGTCTCGAGAACGCCGTGGCCGCCGTCGCCATGGAGGTGGAGTGATGCCTACGACCCTGACGTTCCTGCCTGAGCACCGCTCCCACGGATCAAAATCCGTGGCTATATGCTTCCGCCCCTACGGGACGCAAGCTGTCACCGCGATCGCCTTCGTGTTGCTCTTCGCTGGCTGCACCGTCGGTCCCGACTACGTCGCGCCGCCGGAGAGCTCTCCCGAGATCTGGGCCACGGAGCCGGCGGAAGGCCTGGCCCCGGACGCCGAGATCCTCACCGACTGGTGGACGTCCCTCGACGACCCCCTCCTCGAGAGCCTGCTCGAACGTGCCGCCAACGCCAACCACGACCTACGCGTCGCCACTGCCCGGGTACGCGAGGCCCGCGCCAGCTACCGGATCGCGCGTTCCCGAGGACTGCCTAGTGTCGGCGCCGCGACCGCCTACACCCGCAACGGGATCAGCGAAGACGGCGTTGGCCTCGGTCCCGTCGCGGTCGAACAGGGTCTCGTCGATCGCGAAGAGGACTTCTACGAGGCCGGCTTCGACGCCAGCTGGGAGCTCGACGTCTTCGGCGGCGTACGCCGCGCCCGTCAGGCCGCGACCGCCCGCGCCGAGGCGGCGGAAGAAGACCGCCGCGACGTGCTGCGCACCGTCCTCGCCGAGGTCGCTCGCGGCTACGTCGAGTTGCGTGGCGCCCAGCGTCGCCTGGACGTGGCGCGCGACAACTTGCGGATCCAGCAGCAGTCCCTCGAGCTGGTCGAGAACAAAGTCAAGGCCGGTCTCGCCCGGCCCCTCGAGCTCGAGCAGGCGCGCGCCCAGCTGGCCGCGACCCGCTCCACCGTTCCCGGCTTTCAGGCCCAGGTCCGTGCCGGCGCCCACCGTCTCGGCGTGCTGGTCGGTGAACAGCCGGGCACACTGATCGAAGAACTATCCGCGGTGCGCGCCGTCCCGGCTCCGCCAGCGGCCGTGCCCGTCGGCTTGCCGTCAGACCTCCTGCGCCGCCGGCCCGACGTGCGCCGGGCCGAGCGCCAGCTGGCCGCCGCGGTCGCCGACGTCGGCGTCGCCGTCGCCGACCTCTACCCACGCTTCATGCTCACCGGCGCCGCTGGTCGTGAGGCCGGCTCGGCGTCGGATCTAGGTTCCGGCTCCGCCGGCACCTGGTTCCTCTCGCCCCGTGTCACCCTACCGCTCTTCCAGGGCGGCCGCATCCGCGCCAACATCCGCGCTACCGAGGCTCGTCACGAGCAGGCCGTTGCCCGCTGGGAACAGGCCGTTTTGCTCGCCGTCGAGGAGTCTGAGACCGCACTCATTCGCTATACACGCGAACGCGAGCGGAGCCGCAGCCTGGCAGAAGCCGCCGCCGCCAGCCGCCGAGCGGTCGAGCTCGCCGAGGTGCTCTACAGCCGCGGACTCTCCGATTATCTCGTCGTTCTCGACGCCCAGCGCACCCTCAACGACGTCGAGGACCGCCTGGCGGTCAGCGACACAGCGGTGGCGACCGGGCTGGTGCGGATCTACAAGGCGCTGGGTGGCGGCTGGGAGGTATTCGAGGCTTCCGGCGCGTAAACACCAAACACTTGAGCGTGCCAACCCAAGCTCTCTCTGATACCTTGAGTCAGAGGAGCAACAAATCCATGCCGCTACAAGTAGATCAGGCACTCTTCAGAAGTGATGAACATTTAAGAACCCTGAAGCGGCGCTGCTTGGCCCTTGCCATCGCGTTATTTGCCGCCGCGGTCGTGACAGCAACCCCTGTCGCTGCCGAAGACGTCGGGCCTCACCTGCGCGGCATCGCCGCCGCGTATGTCGATGTTTTCTCGCAGTATCCTGAAGCTTACGCTTGCAACCTGCGCAGCCCGGAGCTGGTCTCGTCCCTCGACGCCAAGGGCCGCAAGGCCTGGGGCGACGGCTACATCCGCATGACTCAGAACGCGCAGGGCCTGAAGCTCACCGCCGAGGGGCTGGCCAATCCCCAGGCGGCCCCCTGGTTCAACATTGCCCTGGGTCTCTGGCAGCTCAAGCTCGGCACCGAGCTCAAGGTGCTGTCCGCGCGCCTGCCCGAGTTCTTCGTCGCCACGGCCCTCGGCGCGCTGGTGCGTTACCAGGGTTTCGAGCGCCGCGAAGGCGACTTGCTGCGTTTTGGCTTGCGGGCCCGCCGCGACGAAGCGATTCGCGAAGCCAGCTTCCTGGTCGAAGAGGGCTACGCCATCCGCGAGCTGAGGATCGACAATCGGGATGGCAGCTCGCTGCTGGCGAAGGTCAGCAATCTGCCGGCACCCGCCTCCGGCCGCTTTCTGGTGTCCGAAATCGAGGCGACGATCACCCAGGCGAACGGCGGGGTCGAGGTCTGGTCGGCAAGCCTGGGTTATGCGCCGGTCGACGGCCACCTGCTATTCGAGCACGTGGCCATGAAAGTCACCGACGGCGACGGCAGGCTTCTCAAGAAACGACCCAAAGACGTCAACCCGATCAGTTACTACTTCTCCAACTGTCGGATCCTCGAGAACTAGCGCGGCGCGCGGCACAACGACCCGTATTGTCCACCCGGCCAAGACGCGGTAAGGTCAACGGGCGCCATCATTCCTTCCGCACTACGGCGCGACCCCCACGCCCTATCAACAAGAGGATTCAGCCATGGCCACCGCCACGATGACCCTACCCGTGCCGTCCGGCATCCCGCAGCACGCCGAGCCCAAGGGCACGATCACCTCGAGCTCGCGAGAGGAGATCGACGCCGCGCTCCGCGACCTGGTGGCGCGTAAGGACGACTGGCCGAAGCTCGGTATCGCCGACCGGCAGGCGATTCTGGAGGAGTTGGCGAAAGACTTCTCGGAGGTCGCCGAGCTGTGGGCGGAGCGTTGCCGCGAGGCCGAGGGGCTGCCGCCGCACAGCCCGCAAGCGGCCGAGGAGTGGCTGGCCGGGCCCTACATGATTCTGCGCAATCTGAAGCTGCTCGAGCGTTCGCTCGCGGAGATCGAGCAGCACGGTCAGCCGGTGATTCCAGGACCGGTGACCACCCGAAGCGATGGCCAGGTGACGGCCAGGGTCTTCCCCCAGACGATCTACGACAACATCTTCTACACCGGCGTTACCGCCGAGGTCTGGATGCAGCCGGGGATCACCGCCGAGACCCTGGCGGATACCCAGGCGGCGGCCTACAAGACCGACGAGCCACAAGGCGCGGTGTCGCTGGTCCTGGGGGCGGGCAACGTGTCGTCGATCGGCGCCATGGATCTGCTCTACAAGCTGTTCGTCGAAAACCAGGTGACGATCCTCAAGATGCACCCGCTCAACGCCTACCTGGGTCCGATTCTGACCGAGGGCTTCCAGGCGCTGATCGATTGGGGAGTGCTGCGAATTGTCTACGGCGGCGGCGACGTCGGCGCCTACCTGACGAATCACCCGGATGTCGACGCGATCCACATCACCGGCTCGGACAAGACGGTCGAGGCGATCGTCTTCGGCCCCGGCGAGGAAGGTCAGAAGCGCAAGGCCGAACGCCGGCCGAAACTCGAGAAGACGATCACCAGCGAGCTCGGCAACGTGTCGGCGGTGATCGTGGTGCCCGGGCCGTGGTCTGAAGGCGACCTCGAGTACCATGCCGAGAATCTGGTGTCGACGATCACCAACAACGCCGGTTTCAACTGCAACGCTACGCGGGTGATCGTGCAGCATGAGAGCTGGCCGCAGCGCGACAAACTGATGCACGCGGTGCGCCGTCAACTCAGTCGGGTGGCGCCGCGCAAGGCCTACTACCCGGGTGCCGACGACCGCCACGCCACGTTTCTCGAGGCGCATCCCGAAGCCGAGACCTTCGGCGACGCCACCGACGGTGAGCTGCCCTGGACGCTGATCGCCGGCCTCGAGTCCGGGGACGAAGACGAGATCTGCTTTCACACCGAGGCTTTCTGTGGCCTGACCTCGGAAACCGCCTTGGCCGCCGAATCGATCCCGGACTTCATAGACCGCGCTGTCGACTTTGCCAACAACGAGCTCTGGGGCACGCTCAACGCCACTCTGCTGGTGCATCCGAAGTCGATGAAGGATCCGGAGGTCGCCCGCGCCGTCGACCGCGCGATCGCTGATCTGCGCTTCGGCACGATCGCGTTCAACTGCTGGGCGGCGGTGGGTTATGGCCTGGTCGTCACCCCCTGGGGTGCCTACCCCGGGCAGGACGTCTATGACATTCAGAGCGGCTCGGGCATCGTCCACAACACCTTGATGTTCGACCGCATCCAGAAGACGGTGGTGCGGGCTCCCTTCCGGGTCAGCCCCAAGCCGCCATGGTTTCCGAGCCACGAGACGGCCTACGAGATGTCCAAGAAGCTCACCGATTTTGAGGCCGCCCCGTCGCCCTGGAAATTGCCCGGGATTCTTTGGGACGCGCTGCGCGGCTAAACGTCCTCGACCGGCGAAGGCCGACCGTATTTCTTGGTCTGCGCTGCGCGGATAAGCGCCTGCGACCGTGAACAAGCGCTATCGATCGACAGACACTGACCAATATTCTCTGTCGGTACAAACTGTCGAAACCTGACGACCAGACGACCCCTGGCGAGTTCGAACTGCTACTACCGCGGGACGAGCGTGTCGAGGCGGCCGAGTTGCCGTCAAACCCTCGCTGGTCAATGCCGTAACTCCCATCAAGCGAGTTATCGACGAAGGCTACGGCCTCCAGGGTCAAGCCGTGTCGAAATTCATAGGGGGAGACGAACTTGGCTTTAGCGACACGGGACTCCGTCCCATGACTCTCCAGGCAATCATCGTCGATGACGAAGAGCTGGCCCGTCAGCGGATTCGCGATCTTCTGGAAGAACGACCCGACATCGAAGTCAGCGCGGAGTGCCCCAACGGCGCGGCGGCCATCGAGGCGATCCGGCGCTACGACCCCGACCTGGTCTTCCTGGATGTTCAAATGCCCGACGTTGACGGCTTCGGTGTGATCGAAAACATCGGCGCTGAAAAGATGCCTCCGGTGATTTTCGTCACCGCCTTCGACAAATACGCTCTCGACGCGTTCGAGACCAATGCCGTCGACTATCTGCTCAAACCCTTCGACCGCGATCGCTTTCTGCGCGCTGTCGATCGCACGCTCGAGCGTCGCGAACGACGTCATCTGGCAGAGCTCGATCGCTGCGTCCACAAACTGCTCAAGATGGCGGAAGCCAATGGACGATATGGCGAACGATTGATCGTGCGTTCCTCCGGCAGCGTCCACTTCGTCAAGGTCGATAGCGTCGACTGGATCGAAGCCTCACGCAATTACGTCAAGATCCATTGTGGCGAAGAGGTCTACACGATGCGCGAGACCATGACCCACATGGAGAAACGGCTGGACCCGGAGCGTTTCTTGCGCATCCATCGCTCGACCCTGGTCAACATCGATCGCATTCGAAAGATCGAGCCCGGCATCGGCACTGAATCGATCGTTGTGCTCGACAGCGGCGCGCGTCTGATGGTCAGTCGCGCCTACCGTCGCGGGAAAGTCAAAGAGCTGTTGTCGTAGGGGTCAAGTCTCCTCCCACCTTGGGAGCGGGTTGAGGGATATCAGGGGTTTTACCAGACTGTTACCATCAAATCCCCCGGGTCGGCGTACTTTAGAGTGAGCGAAGTAACGTCAATCCAGGCTCCTTCCCCGCCCACGGGAGATCCCCTTGAAGCGCATCCTCGGCATTCTCGCCGCCTTAGCGATCATCGCTGCCCTGGCAGCTCCCAAACTCAGATCTACGGCTGACGTCGCCGACGTTCCAGCCAGCGGTTCGAAGGAACCACGCGCCCTACGCGTCAAGACCGAAGAAGTCGTACCCGAGCGGCTCACCGAACGGCTCTCAACCACCGGCACCGTCCGAGCCAATGAGCAAGTCGAGCTGGTGAGCGAAATTTCGGGCAAGATCGAAGACATCTTGTTCCGCGAGGGTAGTCGCGTACAAGCCGGGCAAATACTGCTCAAAATTGACGATGTCGAGCTTGAAGCTCAACGCGAACGCGAGCTCTATCGGCTCGAGCTCGCGGAACGCCGTGAACAGCAGAAAAAGCAGCTGTTCGATGAGGGTGTGATCAGCGAGGATGAGTACCACGTGGCGCTCAACGAGGCCAATGTCCTGCGCTCGCAGCTCCGGGTGATCGAAGCCCAGCTGTCCAAGACCGAGATTCGGGCACCGTTCAGCGGCATCGTCGGTCTGCGCTACGTCTCGGACGGCAGCTATCTATCGCCCCAGAGGCGCATCGCCACGCTTCAGGACGTCGACTCGGTGAAGGTCGACTTTTCGGTGCCCGAGAAATACGCATCTCGGATGAAGCAGGGTGGTGAGATCACCTTCCGAGTCAAGGGCGACGAGCGGGAGTTCGATGGCGTCATCTATGCCATCGAGCCGAGCGTCAACGCCGATACCCGCGCGCTCCAGCTTCGAGCCAGGAGCCCTAATCCGAACCGTGCCCTGGTACCCGGCGCCTTCGCCGACATCGAGATAGTCGTAGCCGAGATCGACAGCGCGGTGACGGTACCGTCGATCGCGGTCATACCCGAGCTCGGCGGCAAGAAAGTCTTCGTGCTCGAGAATGGCAAGGCCCAGGAGCGGGTGGTCGAAACAGGTATCCGCACGGACGAACGGGTACAGATCACCAAGGGGCTGGCGCCCGGTGAACAGGTGATCGTGTCGGCGATCCAACAGTTGCGCTCTGGGCTGGATGTGGAGCCCGCCGGTGGTTGAGCCAGAAGCGGGCACGGCAGGCGGCCTCCCCCCAACATTCCCATGAGCCTCTATTCCCTATCGATCCGTCGTCCGGTGATGGCGCTCGTGATGTCGATCACGATCGTGCTTTTCGGGCTGATCGGTTTGAATTCGCTGGGCGTCCGCGAGTTCCCGTCGGTCGACTCGCCGGTGATCACGGTGTCGACCAATTACCGCGGCGCCTCGGCCGACGTCATCGAGACCCAGATCACCGAACCACTCGAGGAGTCGATCAACGGCGTCGCCGGAATCCGCACGCTGACCTCGGTCAGCCGGGAAGGCCGTTCGACGATCACCGTCGAATTCGGCATCGACGCCGATCTCGAGACCGCCGCCAACGACGTCCGCGATCGAGTCTCCCGAGCCCAGCGTAACCTGCCGCCGGACGTCGACCCGCCATCGATTTCGAAAGCGGATTCCGACGATCAGCCGATCCTCCAAGTCACGGTTCGCTCCGATACCCGCAGCCTGCTCGAACTGTCGCGCATCGCCGACGAGCTTTTCGTCGAGCGGCTGCAGACCATTCCCGACGTCAGCCGGGTCGACATCTGGGGCGACAAGACCTACGCCATGCGGCTGTGGATCGATCCTCAGAAGCTCGCCGCCTACCGTCTGACCCCCCTCGAGGTGCAGACCGCGATCGAGCGCGAGAACGTCGAGCTGCCGGCCGGGCGCATCGAAGGCCGCGACGTCGAGCTGCCGGTACGCGCCATGGGCCGACTCAATACGCCGGCAGATTTCGAGAACCTGATCCTCAGGTCCGAGGGCGGCAGCGTCGTACGTCTGCGCGACGTCGGCACCGTCGAGCTCGGGCCGCGCAACCTGCGCACGGTACTCAAGCGCGACGGTATCCCGATGGTGGCGGTGGTCATCCGGCCACAGCCGGGCGCCAACTATGTCGACATCGCGGAAGAGTTCTACCTGCGCATCGGCCAGATCGAGAAGGACCTGCCCTCGGACGTCGAAATCGCTTTCGGTTTCGACGCCACCAAGCACATCAAGAAATCGATCCGCGAGGTTCAGCAGACGGTCTTCCTGGCCTTCTCACTGGTTATCCTGGTGATCTTCTCTTTCCTTCGCGACTGGCGCACGACGATCATTCCGGTGGTGGTGATCCCGGTGTCGCTGACCGGCGCCTTCTTCGTGATGTACCTGGCGGGCTTCTCGCTCAACGTGCTGACTCTATTGGGCATCGTGCTCGCTATCGGCCTGGTGGTCGACGACGCCATCGTGGTGCTGGAGAACATCTACGCCAAGATCGAAGGCGGACATGAACCGCTGGAGGCAGGGGTGGTCGGGACCCGGGAAATCTTTTTCGCGGTGATCGCCACCACCCTGGCGTTGGTCTCGGTCTTGTTGCCGATCCTGTTCATCGGTGGTCTCACTGGCCGGCTGTTCCGGGAATTCGGCGTCACCCTCGCCGGCGCGGTGATCATCTCGTCGTTCGTCGCCCTGACTTTGACCCCGATGTTGTGCTCGCGCATGCTCAAGAAGCGCCGGCAGCAGCCCTGGCTCTACCGCGCCACCGAACCCTTCTTCCAGCGTCTGACCAACAGCTACCGTGCCAGCCTGGAAAGCCTGCTCGCACGCCGCTGGCTGGCGATGCCGCTGATCGCCGGCTGCATCGGCTTGATCGCTTTCTTCTTTCAAGCCTTGCCCTCGGAGCTGGCACCGCTGGAGGACCGCGGTACCGTACGGCTATCCGCCGCCGGACCCCAAGGCGCGACCTTCGCCTATATGGATCGGTTCATGGACGATCTGATCACCATGATCGCCGACGAAGTGCCGGAGTCACGAATGTTGATCTCGGTCACCTCACCCGGTTTCGGCGCGACTTCGGCGGTCAACTCGGGATTCGCGAGGGTGACGCTGACCGAAGCCGACGAGCGTGAGCGCTCCCAGAGCGAGATCGCCGGCGCCCTCAGACGCCGTCTCGGCGAGCTCACCGACGCCCGCACACGGGTCTCGGAGTCGCCGACCATCTCCGTCGGGCGGCGACGCGGGGC
>JAAUXY010052832.1_pt1 | contig 29118 bp, 17 predicted proteins | sample 7278121 | NCBI WGS metagenome assembly JAAUXY01 (sample SAMN14350117, study PRJNA611818) | marine sediment metagenome | isolation source: surface marine sediment (1.8m) | place: French Polynesia: Moorea | collected 2018-08 | reverse complement strand
GACTTCAAAGGCAGCTTCAGCTGCTTTGCGTTTGATGCCCATTTGCATAGCCGACGCAACCAATGGTTTGCGGGCTTCTGCAATACCCAGGGAAAGATCGACCAGGGGGCTTAACAGCTTGATGCCCCTTTCGGACAGCAACCCTAATTTTTTGCGAAAGGTGGTTTGCAGGTAAAACGTTTCTCCCTGGACCAGTGGGCACACCTGGGATTGAGAATCTGAGTCAGCGCACTTTTCATTGGGTACGGCCTTGAAATGCGGCAGAAAAATATAATCGGGCGGCTTTTGGTCCTCGATAAGGGAATAAAAAAATCCATGAGCCAGCTCGACCGGATAGCAAAAAGGCGCGTTGCGCTGGTCGATGCCTTCCTGTGAAGGTTCCGACGGCAACATCACGGCATAGCCCAGCTCAGCGAAAAAATTGGAATACAAGGGATAATAGGTGTTGATCAAAAAAGTGCGGTTGAAACCAATGGTCCCCCGTTGTTTACGACCTAAATCCGCCGGGCGGCGTGCGCCGTATTTTTCAAATATGAGCTGCTGGCGCATGCGAACAAGATCCAGTTTGGCGACATCATATTTTACATTATGGCGCAGGTTGTAGTACCGATTGCAGGCACCGCCAAATGGATATTTTTTACCTTCGACACGAATCGTGGCAATTTCACAACGGCGATCGCATTTTTCCTTTCCGCCTTTGCAGATGAATGATTTTTCATAGGTAACCTTGCGGTTTGCCAGCGTTGCCAGATCGAATTGGTCTGCAGGCATTAGCCCGGTATCTATTCGATTTTTAACCGCCAAGGCCACACCATATGCCCCCATCAACCCAGGCTCCGGTGGCACCACGATGGGTTTGCCTATCAGAGATGCCATGGCCAGCGGCACAGCCGCGTTGTAACAAACCCCACCTTGCATAAAAACTTTTTCACCCACCGGCCGGTTGCCTTTGACCCGGTTTGAATAATTCATACAGATGGAGTAAACCAGGCCGGCCACAATGTCCTCGTGTCGTACCCCTTCATGAATGGCATTTTTAATGTCAGACGCAATAAAGGCCGCACACTGGTCGTTAAAATTTGGTGGATGGTCGCCTTTTAGAGCCACACCGGCGATTTTTTCCATTTCGACCCCAAGGGTTTCATAAGCGGACTCTTCTAAAAATGAACCGGTTCCGGCCGAGCAGGCCTCGTTCATGGCATAATCGGAAGGCACCCCATTGGTGATATAAGTGTACTTGGCATCCTGACCGCCGATTTCAAATATGGTATCTACCTGGGGGTCAAAGTATACCGCAGCGGTGGCATGGGCGATGATTTCATTGATAACCCCATCGGTGAGGGCGTGTAAGCCGGCGATCTGGCGGCCGGAGCCACAAACACCGAGGCCGATAATCGACAGGTGCGCCGGATCCATCTGCGCTTGGACTGGTTCAAAGATGGATTGATCACATTGCCGGGAAGCGCCGACCGGATCACCGTTGGTGCGCAGATAAACCGAGGCCAGCATGGCATCGTCTGATTTGCGCATAAGGACTGCTTTGGTTGTGGTGGAACCTACATCCAAGCCTAAAATGCAGGTGTCGCCTGGCTTCACTTGCCCTTCTTCAATGGTTTTAAATTCAACCTCAGGGGCAAAATCGTTTAGCGGCGGCAGGGTATCGAATGAGGTGACTTCTGAGTGGAATAAATGGGCATTGCCTTCAACCGCCGCGGTCTCATTTTCCAGCGCCCACAGTGCGGCTCCCAGCGCTTCAAAATAGGGGGCCTCATCCGGTACGATCAGTCCTGGGATATCTTGTTTGAGATAATCGACCATCATGTGGTTGCGGGCGGTGCCTCCGGTGAGCAATAAATTGCGCCGTTCCACTTTTTTCAGAAGCTCCAAAATTTTATTGGCCATCATTTTGCATAAGCCGGCAGTGACCTGAGATCTTGGAATACCTTTGTTGGTGGCGTGGGTGCAATCCGATTTGCAAAATACCGAACAGCGGCCGGATACATGGTGGGGCGACTCAATCGACGCCCATTGGGCGGCTTCATCCAATGAAACATTCATTCGACGGAGTTGCTGTAAAAAGAACTCGCCGGTTCCGGAGGCACATTTGTTGCCGGTAATGACGTTGGATATACGGCCGGACCGATCCAGAGCATAAACCATGAATGTTTCGCCGCCAGCGGAAATGACCGCCGGGCAACGAATTCCTGGCGGTTTGACGTATTGGTAAGCATATTCGACGGCTTCGGGCTCAGATATGGACGTTAGATTGACAAATTTGCGAAATTTGCGGCCAGTGGCAGCGATGCGGTCAAAAGCGCCCAAGTCTATATTTTCAAAAGCCTTGAGCAGTGTGCGCTTAGGATCGCCTTCATGGGGATAAAGGGCGGATTCCATCACCAGCGGTCTGGATTGTGCAAGGGCATCACTGCGGTCGGATCTGGGCGATATCTGCTTTAACTGGACGAGCGATACGGTTGATGCGCCTAAACAGATTCCCAGAGATGTTAATGCGTCTGTCATAGATTCAGTTTCAACTTCCCGTTATTCAAATTTAGCACGTTGCTGATGAGCCGGTATCCTAACAGTTTTCCAAGGGATAGATTGTTGTGGCCCAATATTCGGTTCATGCCATAGCAGGCCTGTAACCTGATGATGGTCGTCATCCTCCAAATATCCGGTCACCCGAAGGTTGGCAAAAAGACAATGCCCGGTCTTGTAGCGTCATCGCTCAATTAAAAAGGCCGGGATTTCCGGAAGGGTGTTTCCTGGGGCTGCTCGGTTTTTCAAGGCTTGATGCGTGCCTCTCTGAGCAGAGCCCAAATGTGATTTTCTATTACTGTAATTTGAAAATACATGCAAGGTTTATATGCTTCAATCTTCAAATTTGATGCACCTGTGACCCAAAAACCTTCTTCCGGCTGGGTTATCTGTGACTGATGTTCTTTGCTGGTCGCCTTGCCAAATTTACTAAATTCTAATAATTTCAGCTTGATATATAGTATACGACTTTTGCGGCGCCTTTATGTTATAAGGTTGTAAACACGGTCGGACTTGACATTAAAACGGTGGTTTTATACAACCCTTTAGTTTCTAATAATTAAATAAAATCAGTGGATTGGATACCAAGGCAAAGGAGTCAAAGCCATGATGCGTCGATATTTTCTGATCAGCACGCTGGGCATAATGCTCGCAGGCCTGATCGGCTGTATTAACCTGGGCCCCCACTATCAGCGCCCTGATATTAATTTGGAAGTCCCGGAACATTTCCAGAAGGATTCCATCAAATCCACTGCCGATGCGGTGATTACCGATCGCTGGTGGGAGGATTTCAATGATCCTGAGCTCAATCGGTTGGTTGGGGCGGTACTGGTGTATAACTGGGACTTGAAACAAGCGGCTGCCCGCATATTGGAGGCCCGAGCCCAGTTTGTACAGGTGAGTGCCGACCGCTGGCCCCAGGTGAATTTTGATTATGACTGGGACAAACGCCGTTTCGGCGGTGTCAATGTCGGGCGCGGTAGGACGATTACCACGCACCAGGTGACCTTCCTGGCCCTATTTGAAGTTGATCTGTGGAGCCGTCTGGCCAAAGCCTCCAGGGCCTCCTGGAATGATATTTTGGTTGATGAAGCCAACCGGCGCACGATTGCCCAGACCCTAGTTGCTGAAACCATCAACCTGTATTTGCAGATCGAGGCATTTGAACGGCGACTGCAAATTGCTGCTGATAGCATTACCGCTTTTGAACGCAGCTTACAATTTGTCGAAACCCGTTACCGCCGGGGTTTGACTTCTGCATTGGATGTTCGCCAGGCGCGGCGCGTTCTGGCTGGCGCCCAGGTCCGTGTTCCCCAATTGCAGCAGGAACTGGGAATCACCCAACAGCAGCTGGCGATTTTGCTGGGTCGCTATCCGGATACCCGGCCGGCGCGCAGCCAACCCGAGAATTATTACCGTCAGCCGGATCCGGTACCGACCGGCCTGGCATCTAGCCTATTGCTCAAGCGGCCCGATATTCGGGCGGCCGAGCTGCGCTTGCAGGCCCTAAACGAGCTGATCGGGGCAGCCAAAGCCGACCGCTTCCCGCAAATCACTTTAACCGGCAGTTATGGCTGGAATTCAGACGGCAAAGACCGCCTTTTTAGAGGCGAAAGCATTATATGGAATTTTTCCAGAGGTGTGGTGCAACCGATTATGAATGCCGACCGCCTCAAAGCCCGCCAACGCGGTGTCGAAGCCCAATACGATCAAGCAGTTTCGGATTATGCCAACACCGTCTTAAATGCGTTTGCCGAAGTAGAAGGGGCGTTGTTAACCCGTGAAAAACAGCTTGAACGGCGGCAGCGCGAAGTGGTTTTTTTAGAGGAAGCCCGGGCAACCCAGCGCGTGGCTGAAAACCGCTATATCAGGGGGTTGATCGAGTATTTGGACGTGCTCGACGCCCAGCAAACACGGTTCACGGCTGAAGACAATCTGGCGCAGGTGGATTTGAGTATTTTAACCAACCGCGTTAATCTGCATCGCGCTCTGGGGGGCAGCTGGGCCATACCGGAACCGATAGAGTTGCAGCCGGATGGTTTCTTTTTTGACTTTGAAACCGAAGATACCCGATTCCCATAAGCACCTATCCGTACCTAAATCGGTTGAGCCGGTTGAGCCGGTTGAGCCGGTTAAAATCGGAAATACGTTAGATAGTAGATTTACGGGCTAACGGGCAACGGGCTAAACCGGCTAACCTGTAACCGTGATCGCCTATTTTTACGAAAGCCTTTATGGTATGGCGGGTTTGGTACGGGTTTCCTGGGCGGCGATTTCCGGATCGATGCGCCAGGTGACCAGGGGCGAAAGGGTGTAAAGAAGCATGTAAGTCAGGCAGGCTTGACCATAGTAGGGCGTAAAAACGGAGAAGATCACAACCAGCGTTCCGCGCCCAAACCAGGGGTGCCGGCTCATAAAGCGACCCAGATGCAGATATCGCAGCGGATAGACATTCATCAGGACGGCCGCCACAATCACCAATCCAAAACAAAAAATACCCCAGAATCGAATCCATTCGGAGCCGTCATTCACGGTCTGGCCAAATACGATCAAACCGGACATCACCAGCAAGGCGGCTGCCGGTGTGGGCATGCCCTTGAAAAATCCGGGGATCGGTGATTTATCCAGCGTGAAATAGATCAGACGTGCAATCCCCAGCAGCGCATAGAGCCAGGCAATCCAGCCGAGCGGCAATTTTTGAAGGACCGGATCCGGATGGCCGGCAAGCGTGATATAAAAAATCCAGGCCGGAGCAATACAAAAACTGACCGCATCTGAGATGTCATCAAGCAGACTTCCAAAACTGATGCCCTCTTGCGGCGTTTCAGTATCTATAGGCTCCGTTAAACCCAGTTTACGGGCAACGGCACCATCGAGTTTGTCAAACAGGGCCGCACCGATCAAGAACAAAGATGCTTCCCGGATGCGCCCCTGATAGGCAAAAAATACGGCCAGCAGCCCCATTCCGGCATTCATGAGGGTCAAGGCGTTGGGAAAGAAGGCCAAAATCCGGCGTCGCATCTGCTCATTTCCCAAACACAGCTCGTCTAAACACAATCGGCCATACTTGCGCACATAACCGGCAATGGAAGCGAAATTGATGATCAAAAAAATGATTTCAATAAAAAACAAGCCCCTTAGCGGTAAGTTTCCCAGCCACGAAATCCAGAAATAGATTTTTGATGGCGGCCCCTCGGGTACATAAAACGCATAGGCATATAACAACGCGCCCACCGGGGCGGCCACAATGGTCCGCAAACGGGTAAACTCTTTGTATTCAAGCTCTTGGTCATAACGGACGGCAAAGCCGCGCATAAAGTGGGCGAAATTGTCCCGGATTAAAACGGTTACCGCCAACAAGAGCACCAAAATGGCATGTAACATTTCGCCCCGGGTGGGATCCGGTGAGCTGAAGTGTACGCGCCACATGACACCGACGGCCAGTAGCGGAAAGATGATCGAATAGACGAGTTTGTCCATCAGGCGATCGGCCAGTTGCGCCAATGGGGGGTGGAGCTCAAAACGGGCGGCAAACCAGCCATCCACCAGATCAAAGCTCATGGAAATAAACAAAAAAAGCACGCCAATGGTATACATGACCGGGCTTTGGGTCCACATGACCGCAATGGCGCAGATCAACCCGGCAAATACGAGCGGCGGTCTTCCATAAACAAAGAGTGCCGTAATTTTCTGCGATATGATTTCGCGCTTGGTCATCTCAATTTTAATCTTAAAAGATCTGCCGAATCCTGTCAAGAATCGGCATTTAGAACACTCATCAAATCAGCCCAGGGTGGCAATCCCTGGCCGTACAAGAAATATGGTGTCATATGACCGTAAATTCAAGGTGATGATGTTTTGCCTTCTGGGATGCTTTCTGATAAGGCAATGGCAACATCTGCGGCTGAATATGATGCTTAACCCTATTTAATCAGGCAATCTGCATGACGCGTTCAATGTATAAAAAAGTCGGCATTGCTTCGCTGATCATGATGACATCGGTTTTACTGAGCAATCTAATCGGGTTGGTCAGGGAAATGGTCATTGCCTATTTTCAAGGAGCTGGGAGCGAAGTTGATGCCTACCAGCTCTCCTTTTTAATACCTGAAATTTTAAATCATATTCTTGCCAGCGGCTTTCTGAGCATTACGTTTATTCCCATTTTTTCGCGCTACCTTTCAAATAAGAATGAGAGCGAGGGGTGGCATGTCTTTTCCATTATCCTGTCGAACTTTGGGATGCTACTGATATTTTTCATTATCATCGCTGAAGTGTATACCGCTGAGATCATTGCGGTGATGGCACCGGGATTGGATGATCCCGAATTAAAAATAGCGGTGATTCGAATGACCCGCATCATTCTTCCAGCGCAATTCTTCTTTTTTGCCAGCGGACTATTCATGGCCGTCCAGTATGCCAAAGAGAAATTTGCCATCCCGGCCTTGTCTCCGATTATCTATAATCTGTGTATCATTCTGGGCGGTGTTCTATTGGGAAGCCGCTTGGGAATGCTGGGTTTTTCCTGGGGGGTTTTGAGTGGTGCGGTCTGCAATTTTATCGTCCAGTATGCCGGTGCTAAACGGGTCGGACTGACGTTTCTGTTTTCATTTGAGCTCAAACATCCGGATCTTAAAAAATATATCGTTTTAACCCTGCCGCTGATGCTTGGCCTGACCATGACCTTTTCGCGGGAATTCTTTTTCCGGATTTTTGGATCCTATCTTCCGCCGGGCGGGATTTCCGGCATCAATTATGCCCTCAAGATTATGCTCATTCCGGTGGCTTTATTTGGGCAGGCTATTGGAACCGCCGTGTATCCTTTTTTGACACGACTGGTTGCGGAAAATAACCTGGAGGAAATGAACAGTCTGCTGAATAACACCCTGCGTTATCTAGCGCTGGTCATACCGGTTTCGGTATTGCTCATGGTGGTTAGACATGAGGTGGTTGCTATCATCTATCAACGCGGCCAATTTGATGCTGCCGCAACTGCTCTGACAGCTGATATTCTGATCTATCTGCTCGTGGGCGCGTTTGCCCTGGCGGCCTACACGGTTGTGCCCAGAGCCTTTTATGCGACCCAAAACACCCTATTTCCGGCTGTTTATGGCAGCATCGCGGTTTTGCTTAGCATCCCATTTTACATTTTAGGGTTGCGATTCTTCGGAGCAAGAGGTATCGCCATCGCTATTTCTTTGTCTGAGATTTTACAGGTGGTTGTCTTATATATGATCTGGAATAAAAGAAGCCAAAATACCGCCAGTCGACCGGTTTATGTATTCTATGCGAGGATGATCGTTCTCAGCGCCATACTGGGCCCCTTGCTCATCTGGTTTAAAGCCAATATCTTGAGAGGGATTGATACGGCGACTTTCGCAGGAAGTTTAGGGGTCATCGTTTTGACTGGTACCGCGTTTATCGCTGTAATGGCGGCTGTAGCTTATGGATTGAAGGTCAACGAAATTACGGTTGTGGCAGGGCAGATTGTCAATAAAGTGAAACAAACCATTGGATTTCGATAAAATCGATTCCACCGCAGGATTTCGGCATACGATCGTCATACCGAAGAAAACATTCAACTTAGAAAATTATATGGCCGACGCTAATTTTATATACTATTTTTAGGACGTCACACTTAATGCCGTTTTGGGGTAACCGGTATACCAAAAAGGCAAGGGGTCGTCATAAAAATTTTTACCTATGCCGCCGGACTACCATCGGATCAGCGCACTGCCCCAGGTCAATCCGCCGCCGAAAACCGGCAAACAGACGATATCATCGACTTTGATACTGCCGTCCCGGACGGCCTCATCCAAGGAAATCGCACACGAGGCCGAAGAGATATTGCCATATTTTTGAAGCGTCAAGTAAAAGCGGTCAAAAGGGATTTTCAGCGATCGGGCAATGTTTTGAAACATGCGGATATTGGCTTGATGGGGAATAAACCAGCTGACATCATCGGCCGTTAAATTGTTGAAGTCCAGGGCTTCATTGATGGCGTCGATAAAATGACGCACCGCCACACGGAAACTCAAACTGGCTTCAATCAGTTTGAGGGTATGCCGACCCTGGTCAACACTATCATGGGAGATCGGTGTGGTTTTTGAACCGCCGCCGGGCAACAGCAGATCTTGGCCGCTGGCGCCGTCTGTATGGATGTGGGTGGATAAAATCTCGTGACCGTCGGTTCCCAGCGCCAGTACCGCAGCACCGGAACCGTCGCCCCACAGAATGCAGGTGTTTCGATCCTGCCAATCAAGGGTGCGGGTCATGATTTCAGAGGCCACCACCAGAACCTTTTGGCAGGTTTTGTTCGTCAGGTACTGTTCGGCTATATTTAAGCCGAAAATAAAACCGGAACAGGCTGCGGTAACATCAAAAGTGACCGCCTGGGGGGTGTCCAGTTTGGCTTGCAGCCAGTTTGCCGCCGACGGGCAGCAGGTATCCGGTGTAATGGTGGCCACGATGATTAAATCGATATCTCTGGCTGTCAGGCCAGCCGCCGCCAACGCCTTTTGTGAGGCCCCATACCCCAGGTCGGCTGCCGTGACTTCCGGATCTGCAATTCTGCGTTCCGCCACACCAGTACGCTTGCGAATCCATTCATCGGTGGTATCCAGCCCCATTTTTTCAAAATCGACATTCGTCAGCCGTTGCGGCGGCACATACGAACCGGTTCCCAGGATGCGAATTGATTCTGCCATCACGCACTCCAGAAATTTTTTTATTGGGTCTGTGTCAGGTCGCTATGGGGTTGTATCTTAAAATGGGTGGTCCGTCAGATATAGCGGTCAACCATTTCAGAAATCATTTTTTCAATTCCCTGCGGGCCTTCTTCTTGTTCCACCGTTTGAATCAGGTTCTTAATTTTTTGGTAGGTCGCTGGATCACGTTTCAAATCATCAATCGAGCGATAGGCGCCACCGCGGCGGCCGGCACGGTAAATCAGACGATCGTTTTTCGATAGGTCCTGATAGGATTGAATGACGGCCAGCATTTTCTCCTTATCATCCGGCAGCTTGCCGCTGACCTCTTCCAGCAAATTCATGATATGATCACTGGTGACCGTACTGGTAATATCATCCAGGGTTTGGATAAAAAGCCTGATTTCTTCGGCCAACATATCATCGGTTTGCATCGTGAAACGCCCATCTTCCAGCTGGGTATGCAGCGGTACGTGTTGGGGCACCCTCAGGCTGCGCAAACGGATAAAATGAGGATTGATTTGATTGAGCACCTTGGCGGTTTCGGTGGCATGATGGCGCCACATCTCCTGCCCCCCCAGACCGGGCATAACGTATTCGGATACCTCCATACCGGCTGCCAGCAGGCGTTTTCCGGCTTCAATGTGCTGGGCTCCGCTGACGCCTTTTTTCATCAGCTTGAGCAAAGGATCATACCCGCTTTCCAGCCCAATATGAACACGGTCCAGGCCGGCTTTGCGGATCTGCTTTAAGGCATCCACAGATTTGCGGATGACGGTTCGGGATCGGGAATAGGTGGTCACGCGTTTGATATCCGGAAATTGCGCCTTTAAAAACTGCAACACCTCCACCAAATCAGCTGTTTTCATGATCAGGTTATCGGCGTCCTGCAAAAAACAGGCGTCGGTCTGATAATACAGCCAGGCCGCAATGCTGCGGTATTGGGTGTTGGTACCGGGCTGATTGAAGATGGTGCTGATCACCGCGTCATTGACAACGCCGCTATGTCCCAGCTTCCATGAGAGCGCTTTGACGTCATCGGCGATTTGCTTTGCAGATAGAATATCCTGTTTGATTTCATCGACGGTTCGCAAGGAGAATTTGTCGCGTTTGTATACTGGACAAAACAAGCACTGATTCCAGGGGCAGTTGCGCGTTAGGCGCAACAAGAGGCTGCGGGCTTCATTAGGCGGTCGGATGGGGCCTTGCTCGAATGTGGGCGCTTTTTCATTCATGGGTCTGTTGTCATTTCACTTGATGGGTTCATTTATGGGTTAGAATGTTTAATTTTTCAACAAAAAAAAAGGACGGCCTGTTGCAGCCGCCCTTCATATGTTTATGAGGTTATGCAACGGGCGTCGGCTTACAAAGGTGTTCCTGCTCCATTGCAACGCGACCGCAACCACCGCACACAAATTTCATGGCAGCCAATTTGTCTTTGCACTGATGGGTGTGATCACTCTCGGTGGCACCACAGAAACTGCATTTGGCTTTATCGCCACACGGATTGCAAAGATGCCCGGGCGCATTGGCGACCGCTCCGCAATTTTTACACGTATAGGCCATTTTTCTATCTCCTTGATTATAGATTCACTAAGTGTGTTAAATTTCACTTTCAACATTAGTCCGTTCAATGGAAAAGTCAAGAAATGGGAACGCGGCCTTACGGCGAGGGGCTCTGCTGCTTTTTTTCTTCCGTCTCAGGTTTTTTCTTTGAATCCGGAAGAACCGGCTGAATGATGGTGATCGGCAGCTTAAGTGTTCTTTCTAAAATACCCAGGAGGCCGGAGCCCACAGCCGTGGGTGATAACGGTATGACATCCGGATCTCCCAGATCGCCAATTGCTCGGAAAGGTATCGAAATTAGATTCCCTCCCAATATATTGCCGACTAGAGGAATGATCTTGACGATGCGATCAACGGTTTTAAAGGGGGCGACCAAAACGATAAGGTCAACCTTTTTCTTGATTAAATCGATATCTCCTTCAATAGCGATGCCCATCGAAGGACTGTCGATGGATGTGTCTTGAATGATCAGTTTGCCGTCTTCAAAAACACCATTGGCCGTCATGGAATTATAGGCAAAGCCCTTGCCTTTGAGATCCGGAACTTCACCTCGATAGATTTCAGTGACATTCAGCAATGCAAATATTTTGGCCAGCATGCCGAAACGGTAAATGCGACCCTCAGCGGAATTGAAATGCAAATTCCCAGTCAAGGATTTTGGAAATTCACTCGGTCTGGCCTTGGCCATCAACTCGCCCTCCAGGTTAAAGTTGCCGGCCATCAAATGCTGTTTGTCGAACAGACAAGTGAGGCTTTGGTTGAGGTCCTGTTCGGTTGCCACCGGATTAAAATAAAGCTCAAACGCATTATCGGAAACCTTGAAAATGCCGGGGAACTGGATGCCGCAAAGGTCGGCTTTGCGAACAACAATTCGGGTATTGGTCTTGCCAAAGGAAATGTCAGCATGTACAGGGCGCCAGGAAAAGCCATCATATATGAAATTATCGAGCTCAACTGTCAAACCACCGCGTAGTTCCATCTTTTCTTTGGATGTTGTCGCCTTCTCTACGCTGGTGATCTGGTCAATTTGTCCCCAGTTGAACAAATCGGCCGTCAACTGCATATCAAGGGACAATTCATCGCCAGAAAAAGCAGCGTCGCCCTGAAGCTGAATTCGACTGTCCTCCCATGCAATTTGGGCTGCGTTCAGATCAATACGACCGTTCACGCCGACACCGGCGGGTGTATCCTTGGCAGCAAAATGGGCGGTTTGGACGCGAATCGGTTCTTTGAAAAAATCGGATTCAAGATCCATTCCCTTTACGTCGCCTGCCAGCTGAAATTGCCAAGCTTTGGAGGCACCCACCGGTCCTTTAAAATCCAAATCGGTGAGCGTTAAAGTACCCTGAGTGACTTTATACCCTTTGAACATTTTATCCAGCGTTTCGAAAGATACCAGCCAGGGATAGAGCTCTCCGAGCTGAATATGGGCGTCATCGGCGGTCAGTTCAAATAAAGAAATTTTTCCCCACTGTCTGCCCAATGATAATTGACGAATCTTTGAGGTGCCGAATCTAGCGTTGGTTTCCTGCAGGTCGATTCGCGATCCGCGCCACAATATGTCTCCACCGGTCAACTCTATATCAGTGGGGAATTTTGCCGAACGGATATGCCATTTATCAATCGCGCCGCTCAGATTCATGTTTTGGTTCGATCGATTACCGATGGGGCCGTCAAAGGCCAAGTTCGAAAACGCTAGGGTGCCGTTTAAAACGGGAACGTCTTTAACATGTCGTTTCAGGCGCTGGTTGGATTTTAACCAGGCGTAGACTTCATCCAGATTCACAGTGCTTTTACCGGCATTTGCGGTCAAAGATGTTTCCTTACCCCATTTGAACTTGGCATTCAAACCAGTAAATATTGACTGGCCTACTTGGGCGTTTAGTTTTTTTATTTTCAACCGGTTGCTTTCACAACTGAATCGGCCTTGGGCGATTGTCAACGGTCCGGGCAGCTGAGCTGAAGTCAGTACGACATTTTGAATCGCACCATTGGATTTCAATTGCCACTGGGCGGGTTTAAAAAAAGGTCCACTCAGGGTGAGGTTCTGTAAAGAGACGGCGCCATCAATCGTCTCAACCACTTTTAGGTGATTTTCAAACGTCTGGATTTGAAGCAGCCAAGCATGCAATTGGGCTAAATCGATATAGGCCGACGATGAAGATGCTTCCAAAAATGATGACCGCTGCCACCCAAAACGGGTTGACAATCCGATCAAGTTGGTTTTTCCAAAGCGGACATCGCAGTTTGTCAGCGCAATTTGGGCATCGTCAAGAACAAAACTACCGCCTTTGACCATAACCGGATACGGTATGCGCTGATAAACAGTATTCACCGTGAAGTCGGAAGCCATGACCTTCACCGTGATATCACGTAGATCTTCACCGACAACCAGCAGGCCTAATGCGTTGCCTTCTACCTTTTCAAAAAAATTCAACTCTTTTTGGAATTTTGGGTTGTCAATCAGATGGCCAAGAACATCGGGAAGTTCTGACAGATCAGCCTGGATGAGTCCTTCTATATGAAATGGGGCGGTCGCTTTTGTCAGAGCAATGGATAGTTTGCCTTTTTTGGCAAATGAATTGCCCATTTGCGCTTCGATATTTTCACCCGATAAGACGCCGTTTGCAAAGGTTGCATCGCCTTTCACATTTTCCAACTCAAGCGCGCCCACCGGGATAGACAGCTTTCCGCCCACAAGTTTGCCCCGCAGGACCATTTTGCCTTTATCAGCCAATTGAGCCCAATCCGATCCTTGGGTGGTAAGGGTGATCCGTTGAAAATCACCCTCGTTCAAAATATTAAAAATGTTGGATACGGTATCGGCCTTTTCGGTTAATGCCAGCGCCATTCTTTGAGCCGTAGCGACATTGATCTGTCGGCCTTCAATCTCCAGTTGGATGCTCGGTTGCTCAGGGATGATGTTGAGTCTACCCGCTAAACTCAACCGGGGATCCGTCAAATCAAGCTGTAAAAGGTTGAGCGATAGATCGCCCTCATCAAACTGAATGCGGGCCTTCAAGCGGGTGTCGTTTAACTTCAGCTCCTGCTTGGCGCGCTGCCAATACATATAGGGTAATGTGCCCTGAATATCGGCCTGTAAAAAATTTGGGCCTTCCGTTTTCAAATCCACCGATAGATTGGCCCGTGCGTTTGTCATTTTCAGGCCGGAGTCGGGAAATAGGTGTTCAGCCACAGCATGCGGTCGGAACTGATTAAGTTTTATCTGGCTGTCTATGATAAACCCTGGTTCTGTATAGCGGCCTTTGATAGCCAGGTTCTCCCAGAAGTTCGACTGGCATTGGATGGAAAATTCAATCGCTTGGCCTTTATGTTTTATTTGGCTGGTCACGCCCTGAAGCCTCAAAAAACGCTGCTGACCCTCATAAAAATGGACTTGGCCATTGCGAATGTTGATGTCAATACTTGGAATCTTTAATGTCGGTATCGCTTCAATGACTGATTTTAGCCAGTTGCCAGGGGTTTCCAGCAAAAAAGGTTGGGGGGTCGTTTTTTCTTCTTTTGGCGTTGTCGGAATTTGAACTGTAATTTCCGGCGAACGCGTTTGAATAACCTTTATTTCAAGATCACCGGTAAGCAGCGGCAAAATTTTCGGATAGATTTTAACTGAATCTACCGTGCCATGGATATTGTCGGGTATGGTGAAACTGACCTCAGCTATAACCACATGCGGACGGGGAAAGAAAGCCATATTCAGATGCTGGTATTCGATATGCCCACCCAAATCTCTGGCATATAGGCGTTTGACCTCCTGCTTGACGGTCTCCAGATTAATCAGTTGAGGCAGCGCCACCAAAAGGACGACCAGCAGGCACAACACGATTCCAGCGAAGCTGATGAATACAACCAGTATTTTGCGGCTTTTACGCATGGGGTCTTATCTGTGTTATCCTAAAATTGAAAGCCCGGTCTTCTCAGTCAGATATGAGATAGCCGGCTTTACCCTAACCACCTTGCCCGGGTTAGACTCTCATTAGTTTAGCATATTTTGACGATACTGCGAGCTTTAATGTTGACGGTGACGTGCAATGCAGGGCTGCATATCATGTTTTAGAGTAGAAGGCAAAATGCCGTATTTCAACATCGCGCCAGCGGTATTTGCGATTGCGCCAAACCCACTTTATCAGATGTGGCTTTGCGCCATCGCATCAACGATTTGATTGCGGTTGATGATCATTTTACCATCCCTGTTTACCGGTGGCACCGATATCTTTGAATTAAGCAAATATTATCAGGCAGTTAACAGCCTTGACAATGGGAGTTAGCATCATTAGCTTCCTCTTTAATACAACATGGAGGTGAACCCATGTCGAAGGCAAAACAAAAATTCGATGCTGCCATGACGCAGTTTGTCGGGCAAAGCTATGATAAAAGTATCCATCTTTTCAGTGAGGCCATCACTTTTGATCCGAAATTTGAACTGGCCTTTATGAGCCGTGGAGCAGCCTATCTCCGGTTGGGTCGTATCCAGGAGGCGCTTGCTGATTTTAATCACGTGCTTGAGTTGGATCCGAACAATGCACGGGCGTTTCACTTGCGCGGTTTAGCGCACGACAAGATCGGTGAATACACAAAAGCGGTTGCGGATTTGAGCAAGGCGATAGAAATCAATCCAGAATATGGTGCGGCCTACTACAGCCGGGCCAACCTGTATTCAAAAATCGGCGATAAAGATCAAGCAGCAGAAGATATACAGATGGTGACGCATTTGACCGAGGTCAATATCGAGAGCTTTGGTGATGCCAATAATGTCTGGCGTTCTGGACATTTACATTTAGAATCCATTTCCAATGACGATCTTGCCATGGAACGATAATATGTCAGATCATCTTGGGTGCACCCAGCGAACAGGTTCCAGAGGTCACACATGTTAAACGTTTGTGCTGGCGCAAATGAATCTCTCTGGGTAATGTCAAAGCGGCGGCGCCATTGCTAACAATAGGTATTGCAGAATCAGTCTAAAGATTATACAACCCCATGTGATTAAAAAAACGACACCACCAGGGATAAGGTGTTAAAATAGTTGTTTTTCCGGGGGTTGACAGTTGTGAAGGCAATGGTGTTAAACCAGCTTAGCTCGCTTGCTGAAAATAAAAATCCGCTTTCATTTCAGGAGATGCCGGAGCCGGTTCCTGCGCGCAGCGAAATTTTGATAAAAGTATCCACCTGTGGCGTGTGTCACACCGAGTTGGATGAAATCGAAGGACGCACACCACCGCCGCATTTGCCGATAATTCTGGGTCATCAAATTGTGGGTCGGGTGATGAAGAGCGGTGACGAGGCCACAAAATTCAAAACCGGTGATCGTGTCGGGGTGGCCTGGATACATTCTGCCTGCGGTGAGTGTCATTCATGTCGAAGTGGTGCTGAAAATTTGTGTGCATCATTTCGTGCCACCGGCAGGGATGCCCCCGGTGGTTATGCCGAATTTATGACCGTAGATGAAAATTTCGCCTATGGCATCCCAGAGATCTTTAGCGATATGCAAGCGGCACCGCTTTTATGTGCCGGTGCCATCGGATATCGATCCATGCGGCTCAGCGGGATTAAAAATAAGCAAAATCTGGGATTGACAGGTTTTGGTGCATCCGCCCATCTGGTATTGAAAATGGCACGTCACCAATATCCGGATACGAAAGTGTTTGTTTTCGCCAGGAGCAAAAAGGAACGAGATTTCGCTCGTCAACTGGGTGCTTTTTGGGCAGGCGAGACGTCAGCGGTGCCCCCTGAACAAATCGATGCCATCATTGATACCACACCGGCCTGGAAACCGGTCGTAGAGGCCTTGAGTTGTCTAAAACCTGGGGGGCGGTTGGTTATAAATGCCATCCGCAAAGAAGAAGGCGATAAAAAGGCGCTGTTGAGCCTGGACTATCCAGCGCATCTCTGGCAGGAAAAGGAAATCAAAAGCGTTGCCAACGTTGCGCGCAAAGATGTTAGTGAATTTTTGCGACTGGCCGCTGATATTCCAATTAAACCAGAGGTAGAGATATTCGAGTTACAGGATGCCAATCGTGCCTTGATCGAACTGAAACAACGCAACATCCGGGGGGCTAAGGTACTTAAAATCAGCTAATCTTCCAATTGCATATATCGCAATTGAAAGTTATTTGTTATTGGTTATCCGTTAATAGTGACATTCGAAATGGGATTAATTGCTCAGCCAATGGTGTCCTGTTTGCTCCCGCTGTTCAAATGATGAAGGAGGAATATAGAAATGTATAATAAAACGGTTATGGACCATTTCCGCAACCCGCGCAATGTCGGTGTCATCGATGATGCTGACGGCGTCGGTGAGGTCGGCAATCCCCTTTGCGGCGATATGATGACGATTTATCTGAAGATCAAAAATGAGCAAATCGAAGATATTAAATTTCAGACATTTGGCTGCGGATCTGCCATTGCCGTATCCAGTATGATCACCGAAATCGCCAAAGGCAAAAGCCTGGCTGAAGCCAAGAAGCTAACCAATAAAGATGTCGCAGCAGCTCTGGAGGGTCTGCCGAAAAACAAGCTGCACTGCTCCAACCTGGGGGCCGATGCCTTGCAGTTGGCTATTCAAGATTATGAGGATAGAATAGCCGGCGTGAAGCGGCCCCAACCGATCCGCAAAGAAAAACATGAGCATTCGCATGGAGAAAAATGCTATTGTCCCTATTGCGATATCGAAATTCTGCCTGACATCACATTTTGTGACGCCTGTCAATCCAGTTTGGAAGAAGAACATTAAATCTGCGCTGATCAAATGAGGTAGGCTATTATGAAAGTTATCAACCTGGACCACATATCAGCTAAACCATTATTGCCGGAAGTCAAAAAAGTGATGATTGAGGCCATTGAAAAAGATTATCACAACCCCTCCAGTCAGCATAAATCCGGTGAGGAAGCCGCTGCTGCGCTGCAAAATGCGCGCGAAGCCGTGGCCCAACTGCTGAACTGTAAAATTTCGAAAGAAATTATCTTTACATCCGGTGGTACGGAGTCCGTCAACCATGCTATCAAAGGCGTGGCCATGGCCAACGAAGATAAGGGCAAGCATATCATTACATCCAACATCGAACACAATGCCGTTATTCGGAGTTTGCGTCGCCTTAAGTCCGCTGGATTCGCCGTCACATCGCTTGCGGTTGATTCCAGCGGCCGTGTTAAACCCCAGGATGTGGCCAATGCCATTACCAAAGATACGATTCTCGTGTCTGTTATGCACAGCAACAACGAAACCGGTACGATTCAACCTATTGAAGAGATCGGAAAGATAACCCGCGATAAGAAGGTGATTTTTCATTCGGACGCCGTGGATTCGGTTGGGGTGCTTCCAATGGATGTCCAAAAGCTGGGGGTGGATCTGCTCAGCTTTGCCGCCAATACCTTTTACGGCCCGGCAGGTGTGGGAGGTCTGTATATTCGTAGGGGTACCCGGATTTTTCCCCTGTTGGATGGCGGGGTTCAGGAGAACAATAAGCGTGCCGGGGCTGAGAATCTGATAGGTATCATTGGAACCGGCAAAGCAGCTAAGCTTGCACTAAGGGATATGGACCAACGATTGGCACATTTGCGATCGTTAAATAATAAACTGATAACCGAATTGCCGAACACTATCGACGAATATATTGTCAATACCCATCCGGAATACAGTTTGCCCAACCTCGTATCAATTTCGGTCCAATATATCGAAGGGGAAAGTGTGATGTTGATGCTCGATGATGAAAGTATCGCCGTATCGACGCGTTCAGCATGTGCAACCGGTTCGTTGCGCGCATCACATGTTTTGTTGTCACTGGGACTAAGTCATGCCGATGCCCAGGGAACACTGGTCATTTCCTTCGGGATCGACAACACCGAAGAAGACATTGATACCTTTTTAGCGGCGCTGAAAAAGGTGGTGTCAACCCTGCGAGATATTTCTCCCTTGTATCAGAAAAAGGCATCGACCTCCTAAAAGGGGGCGACCGGGTTACCGGTTGCTGATCATCAAGCTCTCAAAATAGGTATCGATAATCACCTGATGGTCGTTAAACTTGCTTTTAAGCAGCTGTTTAAACTGCTCATAACCAGGTTCTGATAACAATTCGTCGATTTCTTGGGCTTTTTTGCCAAGCTGACGGCAGTATTTATCGGTAATGGTTTGAGGTGCGGTGCCCCTGTTTTCAGCGACCCGATTGGTGGCTTCCGTTCGCGAATAGCCGTTGATTTCCATCTCAAAGATAACTTCCAAAATCTGCGCCAGAGACTTGGGCGTGCCTTCCACCGATATCGCCGGAATATCCGGGGTATGCGCTTTGTTGTGGGGAGCGGTACTAGTGCCGAGCAGCAGACGGCTTAATACCGAATTGGGTGTATCGATAAAGGGCTCGGCATGTTTTTGTAAATGACGCCAGACCCTTTCATCAATTTCAATCGGGTACATTTTCATCGCTAGCCCTCTCTATCTAGTGTCATTAACCAATTACACGCAAAATTCGGCCGAATGTCAAGTTTAATCTGAACATTAAGGCCCTGATTGCTAGACTGGCATATCCATCTGTCCCATTTGCCTTAACCCAATGCTAGTTTATCGGCGCTTAGACACTAGAATAAATGATTGAATTCATTTTTACACTGTCGGAGATGGTCGCAGAAGCGACCCCGAATGCGAGGGATGCTGCTGAGAAAATACAATCCGGTGAGACGTTTCACATTAAAGCGGGAAGATCAATTTATTTGGTTGGTGATACTTTCACGGTTTTATCCGCCAGATCGCCAGCGCTGGTCTTTTGCTCGTCGATCGAATTGATTTTGAGGGTATGTTTTCCGATGGTTATGGCGTCATTGGGCGCTAGTTTCGCCTTTTGTATATCTTTATCGTTCAGCAGGGTGCCGTTGGTGCTATCGAGGTCTACCAGACCATAACCGTCCGGCAGTTTGATAATCTTGGCATGTGCTTTTGAGACCGCCAGGTTATCAATAACGATGTCGTTATTGTTGCCGCGTCCAATGGTGATTTCGTTTTTATTGGTTTCAATCTGTTTTAGGATTTTGTCTTTGAACCTTAACTCCAGTTTCAACATCGTAACGACCTCCTGATATTTTGGCACGAATTGAACGGCTTGTTTAAATTATTCTAACATGTTTTTCGATTCCCTGCAGCTATTAATCTAAGCGCTTTGTATTTCCTGCCGGCAGTGCTTGATTTGTTTGATGACCTGGTCGGCGGACTGATAGCGCTTGCTGACCCCTTTGTGCAACAATTTCTCAATCAGCTTTACGCAACATTTTGGTGTCCGAGGGGCAACCTCGGACAATGGTGCGTAGTTGCTATGGGTGATGGCATACATCAAAGCCGCAATGTTTTCGCCTTTAAACGGTTTTTCGGCACAGAGCATTTCATATAAAACAACCCCCAGTGAAAAAAGGTCCGTGCGGCCGTCTACTTTTTTGCCGGCCACCTGTTCCGGTGACATATAGTTTGGGGTGCCGAATATTACACCCGTTTCGGTCTTGGTTGACGAACTCATGACCCGCGCAATACCAAAATCGGCCACCTTGATCTGATCATTTTCCAGCAGGATGATGTTGGCTGGTTTGATATCCCGATGGACAACGCCCTGTTGGTGGGCATAAGCGAGCGCTTCAGCTGCCGACAGACCCACACCGAGAACGCGATCGATGGAGAGCAAATGGTCTTTATGGCAAAAATGAGTCAATTCTTTGCCTTTTAACAACTCCATGGCGATGTAGGCCATGTCATGATCTTCGCCGACATCATAAATCGTAACAATGTTGGGATGTGAAAGTTTTCCGGCGGCCTCGGCTTCCCGAAAAAATTGATCTTTAACCTCATTGAGCTGTTGGGCGTCGACATCGCCATAACTGAGTGTTTTGATGGCTACCTCACGGTTGATGCTCGGATCTTTGCCCAAATAAACAGTGCCCATGGCACCATGACCCAATTCTTTGATAATCTCATAACGACCTAGCGTGGGTTTGGTGGTTGAATCGGCCCATATGATGCTGTTATCGTTTTTTTTCTGACCGACAGGCATTGCTAGTGTCTGTTCGTATTTTTGCAGTTGCTTAATTCTACGTTTGATATCTTTAAAAGCCCCGGCCTTTAAAATATGGTTGTAAACTGCCAGCGCTTTGTTGAACATTCTTTTGCGCTCGAAATCCAGCCCCAGGTTATAGAGCAATGCTTTTACCGACTTGTCGTTAATCGGACATTTCAAAAATTTTTCAAAGGCCATATCCAGCATTCCCTGCCCTTGCAGAGATAGCCCCAACGACTTGTTTAATTCGACACTTTCGTCTTTTTTAGCGTCGGAAATACGGAGCCGACCGGTGAGCGCAAAACCGACAACGGCAAACAGTGTCGGTGTAATGCTACGCAGCCATTGACCTTGAGTCACCAACAGCAATCCGGCAACACCCATCCAGGTGGCCAGGAATATGGCAAAGATGAGCATCCCGATGCGCGGCGGCACCTTGGGTATAACAATCAACAAAAAAAAGCCGAAATACAGAAGCACCAAAATCTCTATAAATGAAAACCATACGGGTCTGGAAATATGTTGGCGATTGATGATGTTTTCGACAGCACAGGCGGTAATTTCCAACCCCGATGCTGAATACTGGCGTGGCAATTGATAGCGGGCCGAGAAGGCATCGGCGGATAACCCTAGTATAACGACCTTGTTGCGAAGTTTTTCGGCGCTGAACTTGCCTTCAATAACATCGACCGCTGAAATCGTATGAATGTTGGCCTGCTGGCCGCTGAAATCGATTAGCATATGATGCTGGTCGATCGTGGGAACAGACAGCTGCCTAATGTTTAGTCCGGATGGATGCTTCCGGATATTCCGGGTGCGGGCACCATAATATTTCATGGCCACTTGCAAGGCCAACGATAGAAATTCTCTATCTTGAAAATGGATTAACAACGGTAAACTACGGATCCGATTATCGGGATCGGCAATCAGATTGATGTGTCCTAAGGCACCCGACTTTCTTGACAAATCACGATAGGGCTGCTGAAGCTGTGAGACCCGAATCGCTTTGGCGGGGCGCATATTTGACAAAAATGCAGCGGCCTTGACCGGCAGGTTCTGCACGGTGGGTTCTTTGCTATACTCGATGGAGTTCATTTTCAACCAATCCGACAGCTCCGGTGTCGTCGTACCATCATCAGGGCGATCAAAAATGAATCGAAGCGGTAAGACCACATTGCGCGCTGTGCGGACGGCAGTGATGAGTTGAGCATCATGATCCAGCCGGCTTTGTGATTGTGCCAGAAGTCCGTCAATTTTTTTAAGCGTTTGTTTTTTACCGGGAGGTATATTTTTGCGCAGGGTTTCTCGGAGATTTTGGATTTCAGCGCCACTAACATTCAATTCGCGGTTGCGATATAAAATGGTAATGCCTAGGGTATGGGCGCCGTTTTTTGAAAGGGTGTTGATAATATCGGCCATATAGGAGCGCGGCCAGGGCCAATCACCAACTTTATTGAGGCTTTTATCATCAATGGCGACGATAAATACCGGCTTGCCGGCCGTCCTGTGCCTGAACGTCGACATCAGGTCATATGCTTTATATTCGAGATACAGCAGCGGTTTAAAACCGAATAGGATGCCGGCCATTGTTGCCATCATCAGCAACAGGCAAACGGATCGACTGGATCTGAATATCTGTCTGAACACCATAGGCATTAATTATAGCAGTTTGCGCATCAAAAAACCGGCTGCTTTCAAAGCATGCGACCGGTATTGGGATTGCTTATCTTAATCCGAACTCGAGTTGCCAGGTCTGGTTGCCGTCATTGACGATGACATCTTCCTGACGGATTTGATTGATGGAAAATCCTTCGACCGATTCGCCTTCACGAACAATACGGTTGTTGATGACCGCCATCCGTTGTGCAGCGTCACTTGACCAGGCAATGGCCTGCAGTTTCAATTTGGCGTCATCTAAGCGCTGATAGGATCGTTTGGCTTGAGCGGCCGGTGCCCTTGATCTTTTTGTTGGCGCAGGTGGAGGTGTTCGCGCTTTATGTCGATCAGAACCGCGGGCTTTCGTTTCAGGTCTGCGGGTTGTGCTGGATTTTGGTGGCTGTCGGGTTTCTGCGGTTTGTGCTTGCGCAGCTGATGTCTTTAAGCGATCGGTCGGTTCCTTCCTCTTAGCCGCACTGCGCGGCGAGGTTGACGGTAGACGCGCCGTGTCCACTGGGTCGCTCCCGGGCTTTAGGCGGCTGCGGGGTTTTCGACGATTTGGAGAAACGGCTTGTTGGGAGACGGGACGTTTCGATTCGGGGGGCGGCGGCTCTATCTTGGCGTGGAAAACCGGAGGTTTTTCGGGTCCACTGTGCGATCCAAATTGGCTTAGGAGCACCTCTTTTTGACTGTAGACCAGCCATCCCGCCGCAACCGCAACCACCACCAATATCAGCGCCACGACAACTTTGCGCCGCATCCAAATCCGATACAGACGACCCCTTACCGCTTCTTTGGTATCAACTTTTGGCGGCCAGGACTGCAGATCGTCGGGTGGTGGCGTAGTTTGGTCAACGCGTTTCAGCGCTTTTAATATGGTACTCAAATTATGTGGTCCCTTGTTTTATATGCGTTGGGCGCATATTTTCAACACCCATTTATTTGAGGCGCACACGCTTGAAAGTATAAAACACGAAAAACCAAATCCTATTTTCGTGTTTTTACTTAGATCAATTCGTTTCAATTTTTGCAACGCTCAATTTATTCAACGCGATCGACAGTGCACTTATGTTAAACCCTAATGAGGATATCAGGGTTGGGTCAACTGCGGCATCTGAAATGAATTTTTTTCTCTATACAGAATGATTTTGGTCAGCGGGCCGACATAGCCGTCTACCGGAATTCCGTATTTTGCTTGAATAGACTCGACGGCGTTCTGGGTAAATTCATCATATTTTTCATCAATTGCGACATTTTCAAATCCAATATCCTGCAATAGCAATTTCAGCGTAATGACTGAATCTTTGTATGATTGCGTCGGTATGGTTCCCCATATGGAATGAAAATTTTTCCAGGGCATATAGGCAACGCCAGACCAATAAAATTCCAGTTCCTCTAAATTCGTGACAATCCATTCGGTATCATTTTTGCCCTTTAGCATAATCTGTTTGCCGTCTAAGCGACACAAGGTCAGATATCCCGGGTCTGGACTGCCGGGTGGATAAAATTCTAGGATGGCTGGCAGATTTAATTTTTTTAGGAATTCCATATCTGTTTCGAGACGATGGATGAACATGCCGTTCGGTTTGGCCGATAGACGAAAATACGTCTGATCATCATCAATATCCTTCAGATATGGGGTCACCTGAGCGCCTGTCTGCCAGAGTTTCATAGCTTGTATGAGTGCCGACTGGCGCGAGCTGGGCCCGTCCATGTTCATCAAGTAATCGGCTAAGCGGACCGCTGCAAGTCGGTTTTCCGCTGAAGGCGTCGCCTCCGATTCCTCTGGTTTGCTGATGGCAACGGTCGGGGTGACATCTTCTGTTTCGGTATTAACCGGTTCCGTGGCGGTAACGACTTGCGTTACTTCATCAGCCGGGCCTGACAATATAGCGGTAATTTTATGTTGAATGGGTTGATAGAAGACAACGACCAGAAACACAACGCTCAAAAGCGAAATGCCGATGAGTGCCCATTTACCGGTGGCCATTCCATAGCTTTGCACATGGCCGCGGGTAGCAACTTCTTTTATGGCTGCCCTGGCAACACTGGCTGAAATTTTGAATTGATTCAGTACAAAAGCGGTCAAGAGGGATCGGTCACACACGATGTTAATGACACGCGGGATGCCCTTTGAATACCTGAAAATCTGACGATAAGCGGATCGGTCAAATTTAATCGCAGATCTCTGGGCGGCAATATTGATGCGATACTGGATGTATTCCTTGCATTCATTAAAGGTCAAGGGGCTAAGCTGATAGCTAAGGGTGATTCTTTGGCCCACCTGCCGGAGTGCATGCGAATTGAGCATTTCCGATAGCTCCGGCTGTCCGACCAGGATAATCTGCAACAGTTTATCCCGATTGGTTTCCAGATTGGACAACAACCGCAATTGCTCCAGAACGTTTCGATTTAAATTTTGAGCCTCATCAATCAGCAGGATGACTTTTTTACCACTGGTCTTCTTTTTGATGAGGAAAGCATTCAACATATCGATCAGATCTTTTGTATTGTCACTTCGGGTTTGAATGCCGAATTCTTCAATAATGGTGCGCAGTAATTGTTTGGGGCCCATTTTAGGATTGAAAATGTAGGCGGCTTCTACACTACCATTTAGGCTTTCAAGAAAAGTTCTGCAAAGGGTGGTTTTACCCGTTCCGACCTCTCCAGTGATTTCAACGAACCCATCCCCCTGAGAAATCGCGTAATTCAAGTGAGCCATCGCTTCTTCGTGACTTTTACTCAAATAAAAATAGGCCGGATTTGGCACCAGTTTGAAGGGCTTTTCTTTAAAGCCAAAAAACTTATTGTACATCAAATACCGCCTTCAAATCTTAAGGTGTGGTTACCTAAGACAAACCAACAACCGCATAAAACCGTATCAATGTGAATTTCACCAGATCCGCATATTTGCGCAGGTATTCGAATGACCATAATGGGGATTCAGATGCAAAAAGTCAGATGCAGCGGAACAACTGTTTTCTTTGTAAATGGTATGAAATTCTTTAATATTTTTCATTCACTGTCTCTGAATAGTTTAATTGAAAATGCGTTATCCGTCAACCTTTCAATCCATCATCAAGTGGGTAGGTCTAATATTGATAGCCATTTCGACAACTTTTGATCGTCATTTGACCGTATCGATGCGGAGTGCAGCGGTTTGTTTATTCTGGAGGCGCTCTGTTAAAATCCGCTGTCGCTCCTGTGGCGACTTCTGGGCCAGTTGTTGGCATTTTTCGTAAAATTTAGGCAGATCTCCACCGACATCAGATAAGATCTGACTGAAGGCCGGTACCCAGTCATGATAGGCTGACACGCTGAGCAACTGGGCATTGTTTAACGGTTGATTAAACCAGGCACTGTAAGCGGCCATCGCCCGGTGTTTTGATTTAAGGGCCTTGAATTCAGAATGCATCTGGGAGAAAGCAGCGGCCTTTTGATGCCGTTTCTCGTCGCTTGAAAGGTTGCTTTTAAACATTTTCTGCAGTTGGGCCTTATATTTTGAAACCAAGGCAATGAACTGTTGACGCATATGCCGTCTGCGTTTCCAGTCTGCAAGTCCTTGGGGGTCATTAGTGGACAGTTGCCAGCGTTTAAGACCTTCTTGCTCAACGGCGGTTGCAAAACTTTCATTAAAAGCCGTATCATCGGGTATGTAAAGCAGTCCATGGGCCAGTTCATGAAATATGAGAGCGGCCGTATCCGATGTGCTTAGGTTGACAAAAGTACTCAAGACCGGATCGTCAAACCAACCCAGGGTCGAGTACGCGATTGCGCCGCCGATGTACACATCCCATCCCTGTTGGCCTAAAGCATCGCCAAAGCGCCGGGCATCTGCTTCTTTAAAGTAGCCGCGATAGGTCACACAGCCCACTATCGGAAAGCACCAGGTTTTTGGTTTCAGCGATAATTCCGGGGCGGCAAAGACATTCCACACCACATACGGACGACCCAGTTCCACATAGCTTAAATAGTGATCGTTGACAGGAAGCTGCAGCTCTTTTTCGGCGAATTCTCTTACAGTTTGGATAAATAAAAGCTTATTTTTCAACTCGGGCGCCGTATCCGGATCTTCAATAAGTTCAGCGATCGGCTGTTGCTTTTGCAAAATCTGCATTTGCCCGCTGATGGCCTGTTCGTAATAAGGCAGCGATCGGCATCCGGTGCCAACCAGTACAAATGCGGTGAATAGCAGACCTGCCGCCAGCGGCATTGGCATATAACAATTTGATATTATATTTAATATTCGATTTATCATGCTTGATTCCTGCATGCGTACCATCCGACGCCATCTATGGACGCGATTGGTCGTCTGACATGTTAAATGGATGGTTGCTGCAATAAAAAAGCACTTGGATTATGGGAAGCCGTTTCAAAATGCTCAGTCTTGCTTTTGTTTTAACAAATTTTTTCGGATTTTGCGCTAGAAAGATGTTTTAGATGAGACTATAACAGAATTTTTCAAAAATGAGCCGGTCGAATTTTCCGGCTTCGACGTCTTTTTTGATGACTTTGAGGGCATCCAAAGGGCTTTTCGCACTACATAAGGGCAATCCTCGTTAGTTAAAGCCTCATAGCAATCAATGATGCCCAGCAGTTGACCGACAAAGGATATTTGGTGGGTTCCCCTGGGATAACCACTGCCGTTTAGCTTTTCATGATGCTCCAGGGCGCCGCGCGCAATACGGCCTTCAATACCGCTTTTGACCTTAATGATAAATTCTCCAAGCTTGGGGTGGCGCTTCATGACGTTGAATTCTTGATGGCTCAATCTCCGGGGCGCTTGCAGGATATTATCGGGGATCTCGGTTTTACCAACATCATGCAATAAGGCGCTTAATCCCAAACGTTGGGTTTCCCTTAAAGACCTTCGGGAGTAAAAGCAAAAACCCAGGGTCAACGCCATCACATTTACCGAATGGATTACCGTGCTGTAGTCTTTAAATGAAATAGAAGCGATGGTTTTAACAATTTCAGGATTCTTTGAATATCCACTCACCAGCATTTCAACTGTTTCGGGCAATGCTTGCAGCGTACCGCTACGGGGTTCCTTCAGGGTTTCTTCCACTAGTTGGCAGAGGGTGGATTTGACCGCCACCACGTTTCCGGTTTTAATGCTCCGGAAAATATGCTGGTTAAAACCGGTTTGAAGCTCTTTTATGGCTTCAATGCGATCTTTTCGACGGATATAGAGCTGAGACGGATGTCTTTCTTCTTTCAACCGGAAATCTGCCATCAATTTGCCCGGCGGTTTATATAAAACAATAGAGCCGTTTTCAACGTAATAGAGCCCAACTTCTTTGTAATAATTAATTTGGGAATTTCGGATGGCGATGTAATTTTTTTCCTGCAATGCCGTAGGTTCTCCTTTGCTTTGCCTGCGATCTGACGCTGATGCATCTGTGCCCAACTGGATATGTCCATCTTTCAAAATCGGATCTTCGATCCCGGCATTGGCCTAATTTAAACGGTTATCGGCATAATTGGCCTATAAGTTTATACCTGATCTGCGAGACGCAAAAATCAATCGGTAAGCGATAATTCTTGTATAAATTCTTACAATTGGTGTGGCTAAACACGACTGGATGCGAGCTCGTATTTTAAAATTATTTACAATATTAAGGTCAGAATCTCTTGCCAGATGAATCCTATTTGGTATATGGTCCTGATATTTAAGACCGGGGCTTTTCCCACATTGGAATGCGGGGACGATGGAAGGATGGAATATGAGGCCGTTGTTTTGCCCGCGTCATGGACCGGGCAAAATCATGATCGACTGCACTCATAGAACCTTTTTCTAGTCTTTTGCCATTCCATTTTACCATTCTGCACTAAAAACTACGATCCTCACAAAAACGTTTATTTTTAGTAGCTTATATTAACTAAAGCACATTTTTCATTGCCCTAATAGCCTTCAGAGGGATGTTAGTCCCCAAATGTGGCAATTCTTTACTAGACAAATACTAGGATGCTATCCCCCAAAAAAGGATTAAACACTAGAATTGACCTTGCAAAAGGATCAGGCGCTCAAGCAGATAGCCCTGCAGCTGCCGAACAGGCACTTGCTCAGGTTAAAACATTTGCCCACAGCTGCTTCGACACAGCCTCAGGCAGTCATAAATGGGATCACACCCTCAGAGTTCTGCGGCTGTGCGAAATGATCGGCCCTGCTGAAAATGCCGACATGGATGTATTGAGATCCGCCGCTTATTTGCACGATATCGGGCGCAAATTTCAAGATGCTGCCAAAGGTGCGATATGTCATGCAGAAAAGGGCACTCAAATGGCAAAACCGCTGCTTGAAGCACTTCCGTTCTCAAACGATCAAAAGCAAAACATTTTGCACTGCATACGCTCCCATCGCTTTCGCAATGATCCTGAACCGGCTACGATCGAAGCCAAGGTGTTATTTGATGCCGACAAACTGGATGCCATCGGCGCCGTCGGCGTGGCCCGGGCGTTTCTTTTTGCCGGTGAGGTGGGTGCACGGTTGCACAATTCTGATCTCGCTGCGGAAAAAACCAGACCCTACACAGTGGATGACACCGGATACCGGGAATTCAAGGTCAAGCTATGCAAAATTAAGGACCGAATGCTGACAGCAGAAG
>JAAUXY010019375.1_pt1 | contig 29118 bp, 28 predicted proteins | sample 7278121 | NCBI WGS metagenome assembly JAAUXY01 (sample SAMN14350117, study PRJNA611818) | marine sediment metagenome | isolation source: surface marine sediment (1.8m) | place: French Polynesia: Moorea | collected 2018-08 | reverse complement strand
GTTCGCCGCCGATGTGACCCATGAGATCAAGAATCCCCTGTCCTCGCTGCGCAGCGCGGTCGAAACCGCCTCGCGCATGGATGACCCCGAGCGCCAGCGGGAATTGATGGCCATCATCCTGCAGGACGTGGAGCGTCTGGACAGGCTGATCAGCGACATCTCCTATGCCTCCCGTCTCGACTCGCAGATCTCGCGACGGGAATGGAGCAACGTCGACGTGGCGCAGCTCCTGAGCACCCTCGTCGGCGTGCATGAGGCGACCTGCGCGGCTGCCGAGCCCGGCAAAACCAAACACATCCGGCTGACGGTGCCTCCAAACACGCCGCTCTTGGTCCGCGGCAACGAGGACCAACTCGTGCAGGTCTTCCGTAACGTTTTCGCCAACGGCCTGTCCTTCACCCCGGATGGCAGCACGATCTCGGTGGAAGCCCGTGCCGAGGGCGAGGAAATCGTGATCACCATAGACGACCAGGGCCCCGGTATTCCCGAGACGAATCTGGAGTCGATCTTCGAGAGATTCTACACGGCGCGCCCTGCCGGCGAGAAGTTCGGCACCCATTCCGGCCTCGGCCTGAGCATTTCGCGGCAGATCATCGAAGCCCATGGCGGCAGCATCCGCGCCAGCAACCGACCGCGCGTCGGCGGCAAGCCAGCGGGCGCGCGGTTCAGCATTCGCTTGCCGCAGCGGTGACCAAATGGTGGATGCCGTGGCCCGTGCAGCCATTGACACGGCCGGAGCCGCGCCGCACCTTGTCGACCCAATCGAGTGCGAGCGAAAGGAGCAGTGGTGACCGCGATTGACGATGCCATTCAGGCGGCGATGGAAGACGGGCGACGGGTCCAGGATTTCTACGAGCTGTTCTTCGAGACCGAGTTCTTCCTGCCGACCCACGCGACTGATATGAAAGTTGGCGAGCAACGGACGCTCGATCTCTCGACCGATGCCGTGGAACTCATGGTGATCGAGCGGCCGGAGGGGCCGGTGGTGCCCATCTTCGACACCAAGGATCGTTTGCTGGCCTGGGCCAAGGGTCGCCTCAAGGTCGTGCATATCTCGGTGCTCGGTCGGCAGCTTGTCCACAACATGGATCCCGCGCTGCTATACGTCCTCAATCCCGGTACGGCGAAGAGCAAGCTGTTCGAACGTGAAGAGCTGGACATGCTGCGTGGACAGGGCGGGGTCGCGGGCGCCGCCTGACGCGGTCAACCGGTCGTGACCGCTGACGCCAATCGACAGCAGATTCACGCCAGCTGTGTGGAAATCGCCGGGATCGGCGTGCTCCTGCGCGGGCCCCCTGGCAGCGGCAAGTCCGATCTGGCCCTGCGGCTGATCCATGCCGGGGCTCGACTCGTGGCGGATGATCGTGTCGATCTCGCCACCACCGCAGACGGACGTCTCTTGGCCGCGCCGCCGCCGACGCTCGCCGGGCGGATCGAGGCGCGCGGCGTTGGTATCCTGCGGCTGCCCTACGTCATGTCAGCACCGGTCGGGCTTGTCGTCGATCTGGTCTCGGCCGACGAGGTGGAGCGCCTGCCGGAGCCGCGCAGTTGCGCCCATCTTGGCGTCGACAGACCGCTGATCGCGCTTGCCCCGTTTGAGAGTTCCGCCGTGGCGAAGCTGCGGCTTGCCGTCACCGCCATCTGCGCCGATATTGACGGCGGGCAGGGCAGTTGAGCGGACCGTCGTGAGCAGTGCCAAGATCGCCGAGAGTGACACGCGAGACCGGTCGGACGGCTCGTCGGGGGAGCACGCGCCACCGCGCATCGTCGTGGTCACGGGCATGTCCGGAGCCGGCAAGAGTTCGGCGCTCAAGGCGCTCGAGGATCTGGGATATGAGGCTGTCGACAACTTGCCTCTGTCCCTCTTGCTCAATCTGATCGAACCCAAGGAGAGCTTTGCGCGGCCGCTCGCCGTTGGTGTCGATATCCGCACGCGCGACTTCGGCGTCCAGGCCTTCCTGGACGCGGTCGAGCGGCTGACCAGCCAGGCTGGGCAGGACACCAAGCTGTTGTTCGTCGATTGCGACAACGAGGTGCTGCGCCGGCGTTTCACCGAAACCCGTCGGCGCCATCCGCTGGCTCTGGACAGGCCGGTCACCGACGGTATCCGCCATGAACGTGAGATGCTCACGCCCCTGCACGACCGTGCCGACGTGTTGATCGACACCACTGGCTACCACCCGGCCGATCTGCGCCAGGATGTCGAAGTCCATTTCGGCGACAGGGCGGTCGCCGGCTTGTCGATTTTCGTCACATCCTTCGCCTACCGATACGGGCTGCCGCGGCAGGCTGACCTGGTCTTCGACGTGCGTTTTCTGCGCAACCCCCACTATGTCGAGGACCTGCAGCCGCTCACCGGGCAGGACGAGGCGGTCGGCGCCTATATCGCCGAGGATCCAGCGTTCGAGTCGTTTTTTTCCGCCTTGACGGGTATGCTAGCGCCATTGCTGCCCCGGTTCGATGCGGAGGGAAAAAGCTATCTGACCATCGCAATCGGTTGCACCGGCGGCCGCCACCGGTCTGTTTTCGTGGCGGAAAAGCTGGCGGCCTGGCTCTCGGCCGAGGGCCATTCGGCCAGCCGCCACCACCGGGACATCTTCCGACTGGGCTGATCGGCCGGACAGGGACGCGTCCGGCAACGTGAACCGATAAAGAAGAAGGATACGGGGGGTCTCCATGATCGGGATGGTTCTTGTGACGCATGGGCGGCTGGCTGTGGAGTTCGTGGCCGCGCTCGAACATGTGGTCGGCGCACAGCAGAGTATCCGCACGGTGTGCATCGGACCGGATGACGACATGGAAGCGCGTCGTAAGGAAATCCTGAACAGCGTGGCCGAGGTCGACGATGGGGATGGGGTGGTGCTCTTGACCGACATGTTCGGCGGCACGCCGTCCAATCTTGCGATCTCGATCATGGAGAAGGCCAAGATAGAAGTGATTGCCGGGCTGAACCTGCCGATGCTGATCAAGCTCGCTGAGCTGCGCGAGAACGCGTCGCTGGATGATACGGTTGCAGGGGCCCAGGAAGCGGGTCGGAAGTATATCAATGTCGCGTCGCGGCTACTGGCTGACGCCGCGAAATGAAACGGTCGGGATCGTCCCGGCGCGGCAGCTGCGCGGGACGGAAGACAGCGGCCAGCGGTGACCCGACGGAGTCGGAAGGAACCGCCCGGCGGGTGCTTACCATCGTCAATAGCCGCGGGCTCCACGCGCGTGCGGCGGCGCGCTTTGTCAAAGTGGCGGGCGCGTTCGAGTCCGAGATCACGGTGCGGCGCAATGACATGACGGTCTCGGGTCTGTCGATCATGGGCTTGATGATGCTGGCGGCGGCGCCGGGCACCGACATTGAAGTCACTGCTGCCGGAAGTGACGCGGAGGCTGCCCTGGCAGCGCTTGAAGAGCTGGTCGCGGAGAGGTTCGGAGAGGAGTAGGGCGATCAAACGGGTCAAGGTCACGCAAGGCGAGACGCGGCGCAGCCGGGAGCGGATCTTCGAGGGTCTCGGGGTCTCCGTCGGCATCGCCATCGGACCCGCTTTTGTTCGCGAAAGCGGGACTATTACCGTGCCCGAGTCCCGGGTGCCGGCGGCCAAGGTGGGCGAAGAACTGTCCCGTTTCGAGCGGGCCGTCGCGGCCGCCCGCAGGCAGATCCAAAAACTCAAGAGCAGGGCATCCGGCCTGCCCCCGGCGGCCAAGGAAGAAATCGGCTACCTGCTCGACGCGTATCTGCAGATGCTGTCCGATTCCCGTCTCGTGCGCGGCGTGCTCTCGCGCATCGAGACCGACCGCGTCAATGCCGAGTCAGCGGTTCAGGCCGAGATCTCCGAGATCGCCAAGAGCTTCGAGGCCATGGACGATGCCTATCTGGCGGCCCGGGTTCAAGACATCCGCGAGGTCGGAAACCGCTTGGTTCGGCATCTGACGAAGGCGCCGCTGCAGGGTTTCGCGCTCCTGCCGGAGGGCACCGTGATCGTGGCCGAGGATCTGTCCCCGGCGGATACGGCGCTGATGGACCCGCACCAGATTGCCGGTTTCACCACCCTCTTGGGCGGCGCGGAAAGCCATACGGCGATCATGGCGCGTTCCCTCGGGCTGCCGGCCGTGGTCGGCGTTAGCCAGCTGTTCGGTGAAGTACGCAGCGGAAAGATGATCATCCTCGATGGTTCCGCCGGCCAGGTGATCGTCGATCCGACGCCAGAGACCTTGAGCGACTATCGCCGCCGCAAGCGCGCGCTGGACAAGGAGCGACAAAACCTCGCCCGCCTGCGTCGCCTGCCTGCTGTCACCAAGGACGGGGTCGAGATCGACTTACAAGCGAACCTGGAGCTGCCCCGCGAGCTGGAGAACGCCCTGAGTGTGGGCGCAGGAGGCATCGGCCTGCTGCGCAGTGAGTTTCTCTACATGAACCGGGATGACCTGCCGGGCGAGGCCGAACAGTACGAGGCGCTGCGCGAACTCGTCGAAGGTATGGCGGGACGACCGGTGACGGTGCGCACCTTGGATGTCGGCGGTGACAAGCTCGCCTACAATCTTGCGGGCCACATCGAAGAAAGCGTCAATCCGGCGCTCGGCCTGCGCGCCATTCGGCTTTCCCTCAAGGAGCGCGCCCTCTTGGAGACGCAGCTCGCGGCCATGCTCCGGGCCGGGGCGCACGGGCCGATCCGGATCCTGCTGCCCATGATCGCGACGGCGGGCGAGGTTCGTCAGGTCCGTGAAATCCTCAAGAAGGTGGCGACGCGACTGCGGCGCCGGCGGGTTCCAATCCCCGATCCGCTGCCGCCGCTTGGCGTCATGATCGAGGTGCCGGGGGCGGCGCTCTCGGCGGACGCCCTGGCCCGTGCCAGCGACTTCTTCTCGATCGGCACCAACGACCTGACCATGTACACGCTGGCCATCGACCGCAGCGACGACCAGGTGGCGCATCTTTACAACCCCTTGCACCCGGCAGTGCTGCGGCTGATCCAGTTCACCACCGAGGCCGCGTTCCGCGGGCGCATCCCGGTCTGCCTGTGCGGCGAGATGGCCGGCGACCCGCGCTACACGCCGCTCTTGCTCGGCCTCGGGATCCGGGACCTCTCGATGGCCGCGGTTTCCCTGCCGCGGGTCAAGCAGAGGATCCGAAGCATCGATCTGATCGCCGCGACGCGGCGCGCCAACCTGATCATGGACCAGGCCGATGCCGGGCGGATTGCCGCCCTGTTGGACGATTTCAACGGTTTGGCCTGAGGCTTCAGCTCAGGAATTCGGGCCGGCGATCTGGTAGCCGCGATTGGCCAGGCAACTCTCCATGACCATCTTCTGCTCGGCCTGGCTCGGCATCTGCTGGGCCGTTGCCATCATCATGTTCAGGCCACCCTGCAGTGCGCCGAAGGCCACGGCGACGGGATTGAGCGTTGGAACCTGGTTGATGGCGCCCATCAGCGCGCCGGTCAAGGTACGCGTCAGCAACAGGTTGTTCGGAGAATCCTCCCCGGTGATGCCGGCGCGTTCCTGGCAATAGCCGAGGTCCCGAGCGTACTGAGCTTCGCTGACGCCCGGCGGCCGCGGTGGCGGCTGGATGGTCGAGACGCAGCCGGCCACCACCATGGTGAGTAGCAACAGGGCCGTCCCTCTTGCCACATGTCCCCCCATGCCCCTCGCTGCGTTCTCGGAACGCACCAAGCATCTTGCCGGAAAACGGCTCTGCCCACCAGTGAATCCGCGGCACTTCGGGCGATTTCTTGGCGAGTTGACACGGATCAAGGCGCGAAACGGCGGCAGGGGTCAGGGTCGCATCCGTCAAGATGCCCTTTCTGCAGGAGACAGGCAGATGAATGAGCTGGTGCCCTTGTTCGGAGCAATGATCATCACCTTGGTGGTCCTGGCGGGCCTGGTGAAGATCTTTAGCGTGTGGATGAAACGGCGCGATGACATGTTGTCGCGGTACGAGTAGATGAGGCCGGACGTGAACGCCGAAGCCGACGCCTGCGCCTGCCGCGCGGCGGTCGAGCGGGTTTATCTTGAAATGCGCGAACGCGGCCGTGGCGACGTTCCGGCTTTCGAGACGGCGGTGCGCGTCTACCGCATACACCACCCCGAGCAAACGACGGCCGAGGCGCGCTCTGTTGTGGCCGACTGGCTTGATCCGACCGACGGCTGACGCCTAGGGACGCCGACCCTGGCCGATACGGCGCCCGATCCAGGCCAAGGCCAGGGCGCCCGCGGCAAAGGGCAGGGCCCAGACAGCGAAACTCGTTGGAACCGCCGGCGTCCCTGTGGCCGCAATCACGATGCCCAGGGCAGCGAGACCGCACAGCCCGGCCGTTATGAACAGGAACACCTGCATTCGCGCTCCTTCCGCAAGGCGCTCTTTCCGCCCATCCAGGCTAGAGCATTTTCCGATCAGATGGACTCAATTCCGTTGCCGTTGGCGGTGGCAGACCGCCAGGCGCCGCCTTTAGCGCGATGCCGAGCCATCGGGCCAGGGCGGAGAATGCCTCCGGCAGGATGGGTTCATATGGTCGGCAAATCCTCTAGCCGGGTGGCCGGCTCCAGGCGCAGCCTCGAGCCGCCGATCTGGCCTCCGTTAAGGAATTCATAAAGACATAAAGATATCTTTATGCTTGTCTGGGCCGTGGGCCTCTGTTATAGGCCGCGCAGATCCCCGACGAGCCAAACGACCACGACCATAATTGCATTGCAGGAGAGCGTCATGAGCAGCCAAACCGCCGTGAAAACCGAGCCCGACTACAAGGTCGCGGACATTTCCCTGGCCGACTGGGGGCGCAAGGAAATCGAGATCGCCGAAACCGAGATGCCGGGCCTGATGGCTCTGCGCGAGGAGTATGGCGCGTCAAAGCCGCTCAAAGATGCACGTATCACCGGCTGCTTGCACATGACCATTCAAACGGCGGTGCTGATTGAGACTCTCGTCGCGCTGGGCGCCGAGGTGCGCTGGAGTTCGTGCAACATCTTTTCGACCCAGGACCACGCCGCGGCCGCGATCGCCGCCAGCGGCGTGCCTGTGTTCGCCTGGAAGGGCGAGACCGAGGAGGAATACTGGTGGTGCGTCGAGCAGACCATTCAGGGTCCCGACGGCTGGCGGCCAAACATGTTGCTCGACGACGGCGGCGACCTGACCCAGGTGATGCACGAGAAATACCCGGAACTGATGGCCGAGATTCGTGGCGTCTCCGAGGAGACGACGACGGGCGTGCATCGTCTGCATGAGATGGCCAAGGAAGGCTCGCTCGCCGTGCCCGCCTTCGATGTCAACAACTCGGTGACCAAGTCCAAGTTCGACAACATCTATGGCTGCCGGGAGAGCCTGGTCGACGGCATCCGCCGGGGCACCGATGTGATGATGGCCGGCAAGGTGGCCGTGGTCTGCGGCTTCGGCGACGTGGGCAAGGGCTCGTCCCAGAGCCTGCGCAATGCCGGCTGCCGGGTCGTGGTGACCGAGATCGATCCCATCTGCGCCTTGCAGGCGGCGATGGAGGGATACGAGGTCATGACGATGGAAGACGCCGCCCCTCAGGGCGACATCTTCGTCACCGCCACAGGCAACGTCGATGTCATCACCCTGGACCACATGCGGGCCATGAAGGACCGGGCAATCGTCTGCAACATCGGGCACTTCGATTCCGAGATCCAGATCGAGGCCCTGCAGAACATGAAGTGGATCCCGGTCAAGGACCAGGTGGACGAGGTCGAGTTTCCGGACGGGAAAAAGCTGATCGTGCTGTCCAAGGGACGGCTGGTCAATCTCGGCAACGCCACCGGCCATCCAAGCTTCGTCATGAGCGCCTCCTTCACGAACCAGGTGCTGGCGCAGATCGAGCTGTGGAGCAATCCCGAGCAGTACGACAAGCAGGTCTACGTGCTGCCGAAGAAGCTGGACGAGAAAGTGGCGGCCCTGCACTTGCACAAGGTCGGCGCCGATTTGACCAAGCTGTCGGACAAGCAGGCCAAGTACATCGGGGTGCCTCAGGACGGCCCGTTCAAGCCCGACTACTACCGGTACTAGACGCGGTCATCGTGTCGCCGGACAGGCTGCGGCGTGCTGCGCGGATTGCGGGGCACGCCGTATCTGTTGTGGCTCCCGGTCGCCATGCATTAACGTTAAGAAAACCTTAAGCATATCCTGGTGCTCTAGGGTCATGGGCGTCATGCAGGCATGGCTGGTGGGGCCGCGCCGGATCTCTCTCGTGAGCGCCGCGATGCTGGTGCCCGCGTCCGCCGCCGCTGCCCCATCCACTCCGTCACCGTTCGAGGCCGTGGTGCCGATCTGGACGCCGCTGGCCGCGGGCCTGATCGCGCTTACGGCCATCGTCGCGATGTTCGTCTACCGAGGGATCGCCCGGCGCGCGGCGGCCGAGCGACAGGAAATGGCGACCGCCCTGACCCGATCGCAGGCGGTCATGGCGGGCGTTGGCGGCGGCTTCTACATCTGGTCGCAGAAGGACGGCGCCCAGATCGCATCACCCAATCTGGCCGACTTCCTCGGTCTTGCCGGCGATACGGCGATCGATTTCCAGGCCATTCGCGGCGCCCTCGACACGGCCGATTCGCGTGCGCTCAACGCGGTCGTCGGCAAGCTCCGGGACAGCGGCGAACGCTTTTCGCTCCGGGTCCGGCGCGCCTCCGACGGCGCGCCCTTGCGGGCCAAGGGGCTGCGCCTCGGCCGCTCCGGAAACGGCCACGGCCTGGGCGAAGCGGACGTGCTTTGGCTGCAGGTGGACCGGGACGGAGCGGCGGAAGCCAAACGCCTGGCAAAGGCACGCGACCGGCTGCATGGCATCCTTGACGCCTTGCCGCTGCCGATCTGGTTCCGCAAGGACGACTTGGCCATCGCCGACTGCAATGAGACCTACGTAAGGGCGGTGGAGGCGAAATCCGCGTCCGAGGTAGTCGACAAGGGCATTGAACTCGCCGGGAGCGTGATCGCCGACCGGGGCCGCGGGCTTGCCTCCCATGCCCGGTCCCAGGGGAACGCCGAATCGGAAACGCATCACATCGTCATCGAGGGCTCCCGCCGTCTGCTCGATCTCACCGAGGCGCCTCTGAAGGCGGGCGGGCTAGCCGGATACGCGCTGGACATCACCGGCATCGAGGACGCCCAGTCCGAGCTCGCCCGCCACGTCGCGGGCCATGCCGAGGTGCTCGAGAACCTGGCCACCGCGATCGCCATCTACGGGCCGGACCGGCGCCTCAAGTTTTTCAACGGCGCCTTTGTGAAGCTGTGGGAGTTGGACGAAGGCTGGCTGCATATGGAGCCGCACTTCGACGAAGTGCTCGAGTCCCTGCGCGAGCGGCGCCAGCTTCCGGAGACGGCCGATTTCCCGGCCTGGAAGCGGTCCCGGCTCAAGCTGTTCACCTCGCTGATCGAGCCCCTGGAAGAGCAGCTCCATCTGCCGGACGGCCGCACCCTGCGGTCGGTCATCTCGCCCCATCCGCTGGGCGGCATGCTCTACACCTTCGAGGACGTCACCGACCGGCTCGCCCTGGAAAGGTCCTACAACACCCTGATTCAAGTCCAGAGCGAGACGCTCAACAACCTGGCCGAAGCGGTCGCTGTGTTCGGCAGCGACGGCCGGCTCAAGCTGTTCACCCCGGCCATCGAGCGCACTTGGAACCTGCACCGGGATTATCTGGCGTCCGAGCCGCATTTCTCGGACGTTCTGGAAAAGATCCGGCCCCTGTTCCGCTATGGCCAGGATTGGGAGAAGTTCAAGTCCGCGATCATCGGCCGTCTCGCCCGGCGGGCGGCGCGACATGGCAAGATCGAGCGCAATGACGGCAAGACGCTGCAGTACGCCTTCCAGCCCTTGCCGGACGGCGGCGTTCTGATCACCAGTCTGGACATCACCGACAGCACCCGGGTCTCGCGCGCGCTCAGGGAACGCAACGAGGCACTCGAGGCGGCGGACAAGCTCAAGTCCGAGTTCATCGCCAATGTCTCCTACGAGCTGCGCACGCCGCTCAACACGATCATGGGCTTCATCGAGATCCTCAACAACGAGTACTTCGGACCGCTGAACGAGCGCCAGAGGGAGTACAGCCAGGGCATTCTGGAATCGTCCGAGGAACTGCTCGCCCTGATCAACGACATCCTCGATCTCGCCATGATCGAGGCGGGCCGCATGACCCTGGAGATCGAAGCGGTGGATATCCGCGAGATGCTGTGGGGCGTGTTCAGCCTCACGCGGGAGCGCGCGCGGACCAAAGACCTCAAGCTGGCGCTCGACTGCCCGGACGATATTGGGACCCTGGATTTGGACGAGCGGCGGACCAAGCACGCGCTCTTGAACCTCATGGGCAACGCGATCGAATACACGCCGCCGGGCGGGGAGATCGTCCTGTCCGCCCGCCGCCTCGACAGCGAGGTGGTTTTGGCGGTTGCGGACTCGGGAATCGGCATCGCCGAATCCGAACAATCGCACATCTTCGACATGTTCGTCCGCGGCAAGAAACCGACCGGTCACCGGCGCGGCGCCGGGCTGGGCCTGTCGCTGGTCCGCAGCTTCATCGATCTGCACGGCGGCCGCGTCGAGATCACCTCGACGCCCGACGCCGGCACAACCGTGTCCTGTTATCTGCCGGTGCGCCGGCCGACCGGTCGCGCAGCGCTGACTGCCGACCTGTTCAAGGGCGCAAAGGCCAAGACCGGTTCCGGATAGGCAAGCCTCTGCACCGATGTCCCTTCCGAGCGATGCGGTGCAGGTGGTAGAAATCGGGCATGTCCGTGGCGTCCGCCTCCCGCACCGAACCCCTTACCGTGATCGCGCTGCCCGATCTCGCCGCGACCGATCGATTTGCCGGGCTGGTGGCTGGCCGCGCGCGGCACGGTGACGTGATCGGTCTTGCGGGCGAATTGGGCACGGGCAAGACGACCTTTGCCCGCGCCTTCATCCGCGCGCTCGCGGGTGCGGACGAAGAGGTGCCCAGCCCCACCTTCACCCTGCTTCAGACCTATGACAGCCGGGCGGGGCCGATCTACCACTTCGATCTCTACCGCCTCGTCGCGCCGGACGAGGCCTGGGAGCTCGGCATCGAAGAGGCATTCGCCCACGGCATCTCCCTGATCGAGTGGCCGGAGCGCCTGGGTCCGCTGCTGCCGGAGGACACGCTCTGCCTGACGATGCGGGCAGCAGCCGGCGGCGACCCGAACGCGCGCCGGGTGGAGGTCGCCTGCGGGCCGTCCTGGCGGGATCGAATGGCGGCGGTGTGCGCCGATATGGGGCAGGCCGACGATGACTGAGCGCGCCGCCACCATCGACGCGTTTCTGGAGAGATCCGGCTGGGGCGAGGCCCGGCGCGCGCCTCTCTCCGGCGATGCGTCTTTCCGCCGCTACGAGCGTCTGACCGGCGGACCCGAGCCGGCGCTGCTGATGGATGCGCCGCCACCCATGGAGGACGTGCGTCCCTACGTCACGGTGGCCCGGCACCTGTGCGCCATGGGGTACAGCGCGCCACGGGTTCTCGCGGCCGATGTTCAGGCCGGGCTTCTCGTGATCGAGGATTTCGGCGACGAGACCTACACCCGGCGGTTGGCCGAAGGCGCGGACGAAGAGGGCCTCTACGAGCTTGCGGTCGATGTGCTGATCGATCTGCACCGGCGCGAAGACGCCAGGCAGGTGTCGATCCCGCCCTATGACGACGGTCGGCTGATCCAGGAGGCCTCGCTCCTGGTCGACTGGTATCTCCCGGAAACCCGCGGAGCCGTGCCTGAACCGGTGCGCCAGGACTATATCGATCGCTGGCGGGCGCTGTTCCCGGTAGCCCGCGCGGTTCCGGATACCCTGGTGCTGCGCGACTACCATGTGGACAATCTGATGTGGTTGGCGCCCCGGTCGGGCGTCGCGCGCTGTGGCCTGCTCGACTTCCAGGACGCGGTGATCGGGCCGGTTTCCTACGACCTCGTCTCTCTGTTGGAGGATGCGCGCCGCGACATCGAGGCTGCACGTGTCGAGCGGATGCGCCGCCGCTATCTCGACGCCTTTGCAGACTTGGACAGCGACGCCTTCGCTGCGTCATATGCGGTGCTCGGGGCCCAGCGCAATGCCAAGATCATCGGCATTTTCACCCGGCTCTGGCGGCGCGACGGCAAGCCCGTCTACTTGCGGCACATCCCGCGGGTCTGGCGGTTGCTCGAGGACGATCTTCGGCACCCGGCGCTGGCGCCGATCGCGGACTGGTTCGAGAGGAACGTGCCTCCGGCCGATCGTGGGGCCCCGGCCGCGGAAGGCGCAGCATGAGCCGTCGGCGGATCAAGCGCGGCATGGTCTTGGCCGCGGGGCTGGGCAAGCGGATGCGGCCGATCACCGATCGCCTTCCCAAGCCGCTGGTGGAAATCGCGGGGCAAAGCCTGTTGGACCGGGTCCTCGATCGTTTTGACGATGCCGGGCTGGAGCGGGTGATCGTCAACACCCATCACCTGGCGGACCAGATCGCGGCGCACCTCGAGGGCCGCACTCGCCCCAAGATCGTTTTGTCGCACGAGGACACCCTGCTGGAGACCGGCGGCGGCGTGGCCAAGGCTTTGTCGCATTTCGGCGAGGCGCCTTTCGTCGTGGCCAACAGCGACGCGCTCTGGCTCGATGGCTATGTGCCGGCCATCGAGCGCCTGACGCGGAGCTGGGACGACAAGCGCATGGATGCGCTGCTGCTGATGCACCCGACGGTGGCGGCCATCGGCTATGACGGGCGCGGCGACTACCACATGGATCCCGGCGGCCGCATGCGGCGCCGGCGCGAGCTCGAAGTCGCGCCCTTCCTGTACGCCGGCGTCCAGATCCTGCATCCGCGCCTGTTCGCGGACGCGCCCAAGGGTCGGTTCTCCCTGAACCTGCTCTACGACCGGGCTGAGGAGGCCGGCCGCCTCTACGGTTTGCGGCACGACGGCAAGTGGTTTCATGTCGGCACGCCCGACAGCATCGGCCTTGTCGAAGCGGGGCTGAAGGGGCTCGACCCGACCTATCACTGGGTCTGACAGGTGGCCGAGCATCCCAGCGTCTGGACGATCCCGCCGGGGCTGGCCTTTGTCGACACGCTGGCAGCGCGGCTGCTGGCGGAGACCAGGTCTGCCGTCGACGCGGGCGATCCCATGGCGCTCGCCCGCTACACGATCCTCCTGCCCACGCGGCGGGCCTGCCGCAGCTTGGCAGAGGCCTTTCTCCGGACCAACGCCGGCGCGCCCCTGCTTCTGCCCCGGCTCGAGCCCATCGGCGATCTGGACGAAGAGGAACTGGCATTTGCCGATGTCGGGGCCGCCGATCGGCTCGACCTGCCGCCGGCGATAGCGCCGGCGCGCCGGCTGTTGCTGCTGGCGCGGCTGGTCGCGGCCTTTCATCGGACGCCCGGCGGCGGCGCGCCGGATATGGATCAGGCCACCTGGCTGGCTCATGACCTCGCCCGTCTGCTGGACCAGGTGCAGAGCGAGGAGCTGTCCTTTGACCGGTTGGCCGAGCTGGTGCCGGATGCCTTCGCCGTCCACTGGCAGACGACGCTCCGCTTCCTCGAAATCCTCACCCAGCACTGGCCGCGCATCCTGGACGAGGAGGGGGTGATAGATTCGGTCGCGCGCCGAACCGCCCTGATCGATGCCCGGGCTCAAGCCTGGCGGGATGCGCCGCCGGCCGATCCGGTGATCGCCGCCGGCTCGACGGGAAGCGTCCCGGCGACCGCGCGCCTGATCGGCGTGGTGGCGGCGCTGCCACAGGGGCGTGTGGTGCTGCCGGGCCTGGACCGGGAGATGGACGAGGCAAGCTGGCAGGCGCTCGACCCCGCCCATCCGCAGTTCGGCCTCAACCAGCTCCTGCAGCGGCTTGCCGTCGCACGCGAGGACGTGGCGATCTGGTCCGCGGAGACTGAAGGGCCTGGGCCTCTCCCAGAAACGGCGGCGCGCGCACGTCTCGTCTCCGAGGCCATGCGTCCGGCGGAGACCAGCGACGCCTGGCAGGACATTCCGATCGACCGGCCCGTCGCCGAACACGCGATGGCGGGCGTCCGGCGGGTCGATTGCCCGACACCGCAGGAGGAGGCGGGAGTCGTCGCCATGGTCCTCCGCGAGGTCCTGGAGGAGACGGGCAAGACCGGCGCACTGGTGACCCTGGATCGGGGTCTGGCCCGCCGAGTCGCGGCTGAGCTTCGGCGCTGGGGGGTGGACATCGACGACTCCGCCGGCCAGCCGTTGGCCGCCACGCCCGTCGGCAGCTTTCTCCTGCTGACTGCAAACCTGGTGGTCGATGCCTTTACTCCGGTCTCGCTGCTCGCGGTTGGCAAGCATCCGCTCGCTGCGGCCGGCCTGCCGCCGGCCGTGTTTCGCGCGCGCCTGCGCCGGCTCGAATGGGCGGTGCTGCGCGGTCCGCGGCCCGCGCCGGGACTCGATGGGCTGAGACGGGCGCTCGCGGCGCTCGACGAGCGCCGTCTTGGGACACTGGGCGACCGGGGTGAGATCGACGACCTGCTCGACCGGGTGCAAGCGGGGAGCCGCGATTTCGCCGCCCTGGTCGCCGGCGGTCCGGAGTCCCCGGCCGCCATTCTGCGCGCCCATGCGGCGTTCGCCGAAGCCCTGGCCGCGAGCGACCAAGAGAGCGGGGCTGAGCGTCTCTGGGCCGGCGACGCGGGGGAGCAGGCCGCGCGGCTGATCGCCGAGCTCATCCAGGCGATGGCCGATTTGCCCGATATGCCTGCACGGCTCTATCCGGGCCTGCTCGACGCGCTCATGGCCGGGGTCGTGATCCGGCCCCGCTATGGGCGTCATCCGCGGCTCGCCATCTGGGGCCCGCTGGAAGCCCGGCTGCAGCATGCGGATCTCATTGTCCTCGGCGGATTGAACGAGGGCAGCTGGCCGCGCGAGATCGAGGCGGACCCGTGGATGAGCCGGCAGATGCGGGCCCGGTTCGGTCTGCCGCCGAGCGACCGTCGGACGGGGCTTTCGGCGCACGACTTCGTCCAGGCCTTCTGCGCCCGCGAGGTGGTGCTGACCCGGTCCCAGCGGGTCGAGGGCACGCCCACGGTGCCCTCGCGCTGGTTGCTGCGGCTGGACACGGTTCTGCGCGGGATCGACCCGCAGCGCGTTGGCATGGACGGCTGGCGCGGCGAAAGCTGGCTGCACTGGCAGCGGGCGCTCGATGCTGCGGCGCGGACAGCGGCGATCGCCCCGCCCGCGCCGGCGCCACCGGTCAAGGCCCGTCCGCGACGCCTGTCCGTGACTCAGGTCGAGACCTGGATGCGCGATCCTTACGCCATCTATGCGCGGCACGTGTTGCGTCTCGAAGCGCTCGAGGCGATCGACGCCGATCCGGGCGCCGCCGACTACGGCACGTTGATCCACGCGGCCCTTGACCGGTTCGCCCGGGACTACCCTGGTACGCTGCCGGACGACGCCCGTGAGCGGCTGCTGGCCATCGGCCGGGCGGTATTCGACCTGGACGGTGCCCATCCCGGGGTCCAGGCCTTCTGGTGGCCGCGGTTCGTGCGGGTCGCCGACTGGATCATTGACGAGGAGAGGGCCCGGCGCGGCGCACTCGCCACGATCGCCAGCGAGGTGAAGGGGCGCTTGGCGGTGTCCGCACCGGCCGGCGAGTTCATGCTGACAGCAAAGGCCGATCGGATCGAGCGACGCGCGGACGGCAGCCTTGCGGTCATCGACTACAAGACCGGAGGCGTGCCCACGGCAAGCGAGGTACGCCGGGGCTACGCGCCGCAGCTACCCCTTGAGGCGGCGATGGCCGCCGCCGGTGGTTTCGAGGACGTGCCGGCCGCACCGGTGGCCGAGCTCGCCTTCTGGCAGCTGCGCGGCGGCACCAGGGCCGGAGAGATCAAGCCGGTGGCCAGCCCCGAGACGCTCGCCGAGGCGGCGCGCGCGGGTCTGGAGCGCCTCGTGACCTGCTTCGACGATCCGACCACCGCTTATCGCGCTGTGCCCGATCCTGCCCGGGCGCCCCGCTACAGCGACTATGGCCATCTTGCCCGCATCGCTGAATGGACCGCCAGCACCAGCGGGGACGACTCATGACAGTGGTCGAGACCAGGCGCGGCGAGCAGCTCCGCGCCGCCAACCCGGAGGCGTCCGTCTGGGTTTCCGCGTCCGCCGGGACCGGCAAGACCACGGTGCTGACCGACCGGGTGCTGAACCTGCTCTTGGCGGGCACGCCGCCCGACCGAATCCTCTGCCTGACCTTCACCAAGGCGGCGGCGGCGGAGATGAGCGAGCGCATTGCAAAGACGCTCGGCACGTGGGCGACTCAGTCCGACAACGAGCTCAAGGACAGCCTCACACGGCAACGCCAGACGCCGCCGGATGACGCGCTGATGCGGGCCGCACGGCGCCTGTTCGCGGCCGTTCTGGACGTGCCCGGCGGCATGAAGATCATGACCATCCACGCCTTCTGTCAGTCGGTGTTGAAGCGCTTTCCACTGGAGTCGGGCTTGGCGCCGCATTTCGCGGCGATGGACGAACGCGATGCGGCCGAGCTTATGGACGAGGCGCGCAAGGAGTTGCTGGCGCGGGTCGGGCGACAGGGCGGGCCGCTGTCGGGCGCGCTGGCCGAGATCTCGCAGCACGTCAGCGAAGACGGCTTCGCTGCCATCGTTCGAGAGCTCGCCGCCGAGCGGGCACGGCTGGCATATGTGGTGGCGGATCCGGACGCGGCGGCCGACCGCCTGCGCGCCCGTCTGCACCTGTCCGCCGAGGACAGTGCGGATGCGATCGTCGCGGCCGCGTGTGCCGACGGCGCGTTCCATGGAGCCGGCCTGCGCGCCGCGGCCGCAGCGATGCTGGAGGGCGGAAAGAAGGACCAGGATCACGGCCGGATCATTGCGGACTGGCTGGCCGCGCCGTCGGCAGACCGGGCCGAGGGGTTCGGCGCGTATCTGTTTGCATTCTTCACGGATAAGGGCACTGGTGACCGCCGCAAGCGGTTGATCCATGGCGACGCCGCCGCCATCGCGCCGGACGCGGAGCCGATTCTCGAGGCCGAGGCGAGGCGCCTGGAAACGGTGCGCGACCGGCTGCGCGCCGCGACCACGGCGGCCGCCACTGCCGCGGTCCTGCGGCTTGGCGCGGCGCTCCTCGAGATCTACCAAGCGCACAAAACGGCGCGGGCGCTGCTCGACTATGACGACCTGATCCTGCGCACCCGGGATCTGTTCCGTCGGCAGGCCGCGGCCTGGGTGCTGTACAAGCTCGACGGCGGCATCGACCACATCCTGATTGACGAGGCACAGGACACCAACCCGGAACAATGGGAGGTGGTGCGCGCCATCGCCGAGGAGTTCTTTGCCGGCGCGGGCGCCCGAGAGCTGCCCCGCACGATGTTCGCGGTCGGCGATCCCAAGCAATCGATCTACAGCTTCCAGCGCGCCGCGCCGGCCGAATTCGAAGCCATGCGCGCCCATTTCTCCGAACGGGTCCAAGCGGCAGAGATGCCATGGTTCAACGTGCCGCTCGAGGTCTCGTTCCGCTCCACCAGGGCCGTGTTGGAGGTCGTGGACAGGGTCTTCCGCGACGGTCCCGCCCGAGACGGCGTCGTCCCGCCCGATCAGGCGCTGCGGCATCAAGCCCATCGCCACGGCGATGCCGGATTGGTCGAGCTCTGGCCCCCGGCGCCGGCGGAGGACCGGGACGAGCCGGAGGATTGGGCGCCGCCGACGACGCAGCGCGGCGGACAGTCGCCGCGGGCCCAGCTCGCCAACTTCATCGCGGCGCGCATCCAGGCCTGGTGCGACCGGGGAGAGGCGCTCGAGAGCCGCGACCGGCCGATCCGTCCCGGTGACGTGATGGTGCTGGTGCCGCGTCGGGGACGGTTCGTCGAGGAACTGGTCTGGGCATTGAAGCAGCGGCGGGTGCCGGTCGCCGGCGTCGACCGCATGGTGCTGACCGAACAGCTTCCGGTCATGGATCTGATGGCGCTGGGCGCATTCCTGTTGCTACCCGAAGACGACCTGACCTTCGCCGCGCTGCTCAAGAGCCCGCTCTGCGGACTGTCGGAAGACCAGCTCTTTGCGCTGGCCCACGGCCGGACGGGGAGCCTCTGGCAGGCGCTGCGCGCCAAGCGGCCAGAGGACCCGGACTTCGCCCGGGTCGCGGGGGAGCTCTCCGACCTCTTGGCGCGGGCCGACTTCGTCGCGCCCTACGAGCTCTATGCCGACCTGCTGGGGGCGCGGGGCGGTCGCCGCCGGTTGCTGGCCCGGCTGGGGCCCGAGGCCGAGGACCCGATCGACGAGTTCCTGTCCTTGGCGCTTCTCTACGAGCGGGTGCACACGCCGTCGCTGCAGGGATTTCTGCACTGGGTCGCGGCCGGGCAGACCGAGGTCAAGCGGGAGCTGGAGAAGGGCACCCGGGACGAGGTCCGGGTGATGACCGTGCACGGCGCCAAGGGATTGCAGGCGCCGATCGTCATTCTGCCGGACACCATGGGTAGCCCGGCGCGGCTGGCGCGCGGCGGCGCTGCGCTGCTCTGGCCCGAGGGCGACGACATCCCCGTCTGGCCGCCGCGCCGGGAGCATGAGGAGGAGATCGCGTCGAAGGCGCGGGAGGCGGCCGCGAGGCTGAGAGACCAGGAACACCGCAGGCTGCTCTATGTCGCGCTGACCCGGGCCGAGGACCGGCTCTATGTCTGCGGCTGGCAGGGGCGCCAGGCGGCGCCGGAGGACTGCTGGTACAATCTGGTGGCCGGCGCCATGAGCGAGATGGGCACGCAGGTGCCGGACATCCTGGCGGCTGATCCGCTCGGCTGGGGCGGCCCGGGCTGGCGCTATGCCGTGGCCCAGACGGTCCCGGCCGCGGCGGCCAAGCCTGCGGCGACGGCGCCGCCGACCGCGCCGCCGCCCGATTGGCTGCGCAGCCCCGCCCCGCCGGAGCCGGCGCCGCCCAGGCCGCTCGCGCCGTCCCGGCCGACGGAGGCGGAGCCCTCGGTCCGCTCGCCGCTCTTGGGACCCGAGGGCGTGCCTGACGACGGCGCGCGTTTCCGCCGCGGCCTGTTGATCCACCGCCTGCTGCAGTCCTTGCCCGAGGCCGCGCCGGAGGCGCGTCCGCCGCTCGCCCGGCGCTACCTCGATTTGGCGGCACGGGATTATGCCCCGGAGGCGCGGGAGGAAATCGCGTCCGAAGTTCTGGCCGTGCTCGAGGAACCGGACTTCGCACCCTATTTCGGGCCGGGCTCCCGGGCTGAGGTGCCGCTTTCCGGCGTGATCGGCGAACAGGTCATATCGGGGCAGGTGGATCGGCTGGTGCTGACCGACAGCACGGTCGCGATCCTGGACTACAAGTCGAACCGACCCGCACCCCGGCGGGAGGACGACGTTTCCGCCGCCTATCTGCGCCAGATGGCGGCCTATCGGGCGCTTTTGCGCGGGCTCTACCCGGAGAGAGCCGTACGTTGTGCCCTGCTGTGGACCGACGGACCCCGCCTGATGCCGCTTGGTGAGGCGCTCCTCAACCGCTACGCGCCTTGACGGCTCCGGGGCGGCTACCTAGATTCCAGCGGTCCCCGAGAGGGGGGAGACTGCGCCTCTTGCGGGCTCAGCCAACGGTTATTGCGAGGGAAATCATGGCCACTACGACGGTTAGCGAAGATACCTTTGAGGATGACGTATTGAAGTCATCGGGCCCGGTCTTGGTGGATTTCTGGGCGGAATGGTGCGGCCCCTGCAAGCAGATCGCCCCGTCGCTCGAGGATCTCGCCCAGGAAATGGGTGAGAAGATCACCGTCGCCAAGCTGAACATCGACGAAAACCCCACGATTCCGCAGAAATACGGCGTGCGCGGCATTCCCACGCTGATCCTGTTCAAGGACGGCCAGCCGGCCGCGACCAAGGTGGGCGCGCTGCCCAAGAGCAAGCTCTACGAATGGGTCGAATCGGTGCTGGCCGAGGAAGCCGCCTGATCGTCCGACTTAACGGATTAGCGCGAAAGCCCCGCCGCCCCGGCGGGGTTTTCATTTGGGGGCTGTGCGTTTTCGCGCAACACCGAGCCCGCGAGATAGAGCGAGCCGCAGATCAGCACACGGGCCGGGCCGGGCGCGGTCCGGACGATGTCTTGGACGGCGGCCCGGACGCTCTCGGCGGGCCGGGCGTCGAGGCCCGCGGCGCGCGCAGCCTCGGCGGCGTACTCGGGCGTGAGCGTCGCGGGCTCCCCCGGCACCGCGACGGCGCGCACGGCGCCGGCATAGCGGGCGAGGGGCGCAAGGAAGTCGCCCGGCGCCTTGCTGTTGAGCATGCCGAAGACCAGATGCAGCGGCCGCCCATCCTGGCGGCTCCAGGCCCCGGCTTGCGCGGCCAGGACCGCCCCGGCCGCCGCGTTGTGGCCGCCGTCGAGCCAGAGCTGCCAGTCCCGCGGCAAACCGTCGACCAAGAGGCCGTCCGCAAGCCGCTGGAGCCGGCCGGGCCAGTCGACGTTCCGGACGCCCGCGGCAATGGCCGCATCGCCGATCGCAACACCGTCGAGCGACTTGGCCGCGGCGGCGGCGAGCGCGGCGTTGTCCGCCTGATGGGCGCCCGCGAGGGCCGCGGCCGGAAGGTCCAGCGACCAGTCCGCGCCCGACACTCTCGCGCCCGCACCGACGGCGTCCGCCCGCCATTCGTGGCCCAAGCGCAGCAGCGGCGCGCCGATCTCGCGCCCGCGCGCGCTCAGCACATCCAAGACCGCGTCTTTCTGGCGGCCGATCACCGCCGGCACGCCGGGCTTCAGGATTCCGGCCTTCTCGACCGCGATCCCCTCGAGGCTGTCGCCGAGATACTGGTGATGGTCCGGCGAGATCGGCGTGATGATCGTGAGCGCCGGCCGGTCGATCACATTGGTGGCGTCCAGCCGCCCGCCGAGCCCGGTTTCCAGCAACAGGGCATCCGCAGGCGTTCGGGCGAAGGCCAGAAAGGCCGCGGCGGTGGTGATCTCGAAGAAGGTGATCGGCGCGCCCGCGTTGGCGATTTCGCACTCCTCCAGCAGGGCCGAGAGGCGATCTTCCGGGATCAACGCGCCGGCGAGGCGGATGCGCTCGTGAAATCGCACCAGATGCGGCGAGACATAGACATGCACCCGATATCCGGCCGCCTCCAGCATCGCCTGCAGGAAAGCGAGCGTCGAGCCCTTGCCGTTGGTTCCGGCGGCGTGCACGACAGGCGGCAGGTTCCGTTCGGGATGGCCGAGCGCCGCCAACAGACGCTCGATGCGCCCCAGCGAGAGATCGATGATCTTGGGGTGGAGTGTCTTGAGACGTTCGAGGATCAGGTCTGATCCGGCGTCCGGTGCCGGCCGGCCCACGGCGCGGGCCTCAGTCTTCCTTGGCAGGTGGTACCGGCGTCGCGTCCGGTACCGGTGCCGGCGCGGCCTCCGCCGCCGGTGCTGGCTCGGCCTCCTTGCCCGCTGCGCTCCCCGTCGAGCTGTCGCCGACGGCGACGCCCGCCTCCGGCAGGGGCACCACCTCCGCCGCCGGCGACCGGTCCTTCAACAGTCGAAACAGCCGCACCAGCGTCGCCCTGAGCTCGTGCCGGTGCGACACCATGTCCACGACGCCATGGTCAAGCAAATACTCCGCCCGTTGAAAGCCCTCAGGCAGGGCCTCGCGGATGGTCTCTTCGATGACGCGCGCGCCGGCGAAGCCGATCAAGGCACCGGGCTCGGCAATGGCGATATCGCCGAGCATGGCGAAGGAGGCGGACACACCGCCCGTGGTCGGGTCGGCCAGCACGACCACATAGGGCAGGCCGGCCTCCTTGACTTCGTCTACCGCAATCACCGTGCGCGGCAGTTGCATCAGGGAGAGGATCCCTTCCTGCATGCGCGCGCCGCCCGAGGAGGTGATGGTGATCAGGGGCGCCTCCTGAAGCACGGCGAGCCGCGCCGCCGCGATCAAGGCGTCGCCCACCGCCATGCCCATGGACCCGCCCATGAAGTTGAAGTCCAACACCGCAATCACGGCCGACATGCCCTCGATCTGGCCGTGGGCGACAATGGTGGCGTCGGATTCGCCGCTCTGCTGCTGCGCTTCCTTGAGACGTTCGGTGTAGCGTTTGCGGTCCCGGAACTTTAGGGGATCGGCCGTCGGTTGCGGCAGCTCGATGCGCGTGTGGCTGCCCTCGTCGAACAGCATCTCGAGACGCGCAGGGGCACCCAGCCGCATATGATGGTCGCAGTGGGGGCACACCCGGAGCGCCGTCTCGAGCTCGCGATGAAAGATCATCTGCTCGCAGCTTGGACACTTCTCCCACAGATTGTCGGGCGTCTCCTTGCCGACCAGGGCGCGGATCTTGGGGCGAACGAAGTTCGTCAGCCAGTTCATGCGTCTGCCTTTTCGGCCGCGCGGCGCACGCCGTCCGCCAGCTCCCGCACGAAGGCGAGGACGTCGTCGACCAGGCCGGCGGTCGCCCGCCCGTCGGCGTCCAGGCCGTCGGCGATGTGGCTCACCAAAGCCGAGCCGACCACCGCGGCATCGGCGGTGCGGGCGATGGCGCCCGCCTGTTCCGGCGTTTTGATGCCGAAGCCGATCGCGATCGGCAGGTCGGTATGCCGACGCAAGCGGGCCACCGCCTGTTCCAGATCGGCGAGATCCGCCGAACGGGTGCCGGTGATGCCGGTGATGGAGATGTAGTAGACGAAGCCGTTGGTGTTGCTGAGCACCGCCGGCAGTCGAGCCTCATCCGTCGTGGGCGTCGCCAGGCGGATGAAATTCATGCCGGCCGCGAGCGCTGGCAGGCACAGCTCCTCGTCTTCCTCCGGCGGCAGGTCCACGATGATCAGCCCGTCCGCGCCGGCGGCCAGAGCGTCCTTGAGGAACGCGTCCACGCCGTAGTGATAGATCGGGTTGTAGTAGCCCATCAGGATCACCGGCGTCCGGTCGTCGCCCGCGCGGAATTCGCGCACCATGGCGAGCGTCTTGTTCATGGTCTGCCCGGCCTTCAGCGCCCGTTGCCCGGCCGCCTGGATGGCCGGTCCGTCCGCCATGGGATCGGTGAACGGCATGCCCAGCTCGATCACGTCGGCGCCCGCATCCGGCAGGCCCTGCAGAATGGCGAGCGACGTCTCGCCGTCCGGGTCGCCCGCGGTGACGAAGGTGACCAGCCCGCCCCGGTTCTCCTGCTTGAGCTGCTGGAACCGGTTGACAATGCGCCCAGAATCCGGCTGCCGGTTCAAAGCTCCACCCCGAAGGACTCGGCCACGGTGAAGACGTCCTTGTCGCCCCGTCCGCACATATTCATGACCAGGATATGGTCGGCCGGCAGCTCGGGCGCAATACGGCCGACATGCGCGAGCGCGTGGGCCGGCTCCAGCGCCGGGATGATGCCTTCCTGTCGGCAGCAAAGCTGGAACGCCTCCAGCGCCTCGGCATCCGTGGCGGCGACGTACTGCACCCGCTGGATCTCGTGCAGCCAGGAGTGCTCGGGCCCGATCCCCGGATAGTCGAGGCCGGCCGAAATCGAATGGGCCTCCAGGATCTGGCCGTCGTCATCCTGCAGGAGATAGGTGCGGTTGCCGTGCAGCACGCCGGGCTCGCCGCCGGTGAGCGAGGCCGCATGCTCGCCGGTCTCGATGCCGCGGCCCGCCGCCTCGACCCCGTACATGGCGACGTCCGGGTCGTCGAGGAAGGGATGGAACAGGCCCATGGCGTTGGAGCCGCCACCGATGCAGGCGACCAGCGTGTCGGGCAGCCGGCCTTCGGCCTCCATGATCTGGTCGCGCACCTCGCGGCCGATGACCGACTGGAAGTCTCGGACCATGGCGGGATAGGGGTGCGGGCCCGCCACCGTGCCGATGATGTAGAAGGTGCTCTCGACATTGGAGACCCAGTCGCGCAGCGCATCGTTCATGGCATCCTTGAGCGACTTGGAGCCGTTCTCCACCGTCCGCACCTCGGCCCCCAAGAGCTTCATGCGGAAGACGTTGGGCGCCTGGCGGGCGATGTCCTTGGAGCCCATGTAGACGACGCAGGGCAGGTTGAAGAGCGCGCAGACCGTGGCCACCGCGACCCCGTGCTGGCCGGCGCCGGTCTCCGCAATGATGCGGCGCTTGCCCATCCGGCGGGCCAGCAGGATCTGGCCCAGGCAGTTGTTGATCTTGTGGGAGCCGGTATGGTTGAGCTCGTCGCGCTTGAAGTAGACCTTGGCGCCGCCGAAGTGATTGGTCAGGCTCTCGGCGAAATAGAGCGGGCTCGGCCGTCCGGCGTAGTGCTTCAGGTAATAGGCGAACTCGGCCTCGAAGCGGGCATCGGTCTTGGCCGCCGTATAAGCGCGCTCGACCTCGAGGATCAGCGGCATCAGGGTCTCGGCGACATACCGGCCGCCGAAAATGCCGAAATGGCCGCGTTCGTCCGGCCCGCCGCGAAAGGTGTTGGGCTTCGTCATCGTCTGCGATCGAATCCGTCGTGGAATGCGGGCTACTAAACCACAGTGGCCCCGCAGAGTTGAAGAAATTCTTTACCGTCGGAAGACAGGCTAGAGCCGCGCCGCCGCCGCCAGGAAAGCCCGGATCTTGTCCGGGTTCTTCTGTCCGGGGGCGTCCTCGACCCCCGAAGAGACATCGACCGCGACCGCGCCTGTGATCCGCACCGCCTCGGCCAGGTTCTCGGCCGTGAGCCCGCCCGACAGCATCCAGGGACAGTGCCAGTCGCGCCCCGCGATCAGTTCCCAATCGAAAGCGAGCGCATTGCCGCCGGGCAGGGCGCCAACCATCTCCTTCGGCGGCTTGGCGTCGAACAGCAGACGGTCCGCGACGCCGATATAAGGTTCGGCGCCGGCGAGATCCTCGGGCCCGGCGATCTTGACCGCCTTCATCACCGGCAGCCCGAACGTCGCCTTGAGCGCGCGGACCCGGTCCGGGCTTTCCGATCCGTGCAGCTGCAAGAGGCCGAGCCCTGCGGGGCCGGCCGTCGCTTCGAAGACGGCATCCTCGGCGTCGACATAGAGGCCGGTCCGGATGACGCCCTCGGGTACGGACGCAGCCAATTCCGCGGCTTCCTCCGGTGTCACGTAGCGCGGCGAGGGCGCATAGAAGACCAACCCGACGAAGGCCGCGCCGCCCTCGACGGCCGCGGCCATGGCGGCGGCCGAGTTGATGCCGCAGATCTTGGCCTGGACGGTCACCGGCCGATCTCCCCGGCGATGTCGCGCGCGGCCGCAGCGGGATCGGCAGCGGCGGTGATGGGACGCCCGACGACCAGGATGTCAGCCCCGGCCGCGATCGCCTCGGTCGGCGTCATGACCCGCTTCTGGTCGGCTGCGGCGCTGCCGCCCGGCCGGATCCCCGGGACGACGAGAAGGAAGTCCGGACCGCAGTCGCCGCGCAGTATGGCCACCTCTTGCGGGGCGCATACGACGCCATCAAGGCCGCTCTCCTGCGCCAGCGCAGCCAGCCGCCGGACCTGGTCTGTGGCCGGCCCGGTCTGGCCCACCGCGCCGAGATCGGCGTCGTCCAGGCTGGTCAGCACGGTCACGGCAACGATCTTCGGCCGCAAGGTGCCGGCGTCAGCGGCGGCGTTCCGGGCCGCCCGCAGCATGGCGGGTCCGCCGCCCGCGTGCACAGTCAGGAGGCTCGGCTCGAGCGGCACGACGGCGCGCACTGCGCCCGCCACGGTATTCGGAATGTCGTGCAGTTTGAGGTCCAGGAACAGCGGCAGCCCGGCGCCCGCGACCCGCCGCACGCCCGCTGGCCCGTTTGCCGCAAAGAACTCGAGCCCCAGCTTGACGCCCGCCACATGCGGCCGGACCTGTGCGGCCATGGCCTCGGCCGCGGCCGGGTCCACCATGTCGAGGGCGACGAACATGCCCGGGCCGGCGTTCCAAAGCCCCGTCACGGCGCTCGCCGTCCCGCGGCCCAGGCCGAGAATTCGCCCCCGTCCCGTTCGCCGGAGATGGTCTTGGCCAGCTCTTCCCCCATGAGCGCGCCAAACTTGAATCCGTGGCCCGAGAATCCGGTCATCACCCAAGCGGCCGGGCCGACGGGCTCGATGACAAAACGCTCTTCCCCCTCGACCGTGTAGAAGCAGGTCTTGCCTTCGCCGAGCCGGTAGCGGTCGAACCCTCCGAGCCTGTGGCGCAGCCGCTCGTACACTTGGCGGGTCTCGTCCTCGCCGGCGACCCGGTCGCGGTCCGGCGCCCCCGTCATCGTGAAGGTATGATCACCGACTTTCATGCCATGCCCGGCCACGGGTGGCACCAGATAGAAGCCGCCGTCCGCGCCGATGTCGATGATGGCGGGTGCCTCAGACCATGCCGCGACGAGATCCGCCGGCGGCTCCAGATAGGCGATCACTTGCCGGGATGGGGTCACCCGCGATGCGAGATCGGGTAGGAGGCGCCCAACCCAGGCGCCGGCAGCCACGACGACCATGTCGGCGGCCGTGCGGCCGGCCGACGTCTCGAGTTCGCCGGTGTCGGTGTTTACTGCCGTGACCATTGAGTTGGCGAACAGTCGCACGCCGCGTCTCGCCAAATGATGGGCCAGAAGCTCGACGATCCGCCCGGCGAACAAGGGGCCGCCCTCCTGCATGTAGAGGGCGCCTTCCATGCCCTCGCGCACCAGGATCGGCCAGCGCTCGACGACATCGGCGGGCGTCAGCCGGGTCCAGGGGATACCGGCCTCGTCCAGGGTCTTACCGGAGACGCGGGCCCAGCTGTCCGGCCCGCTGTCGATCGCGAGGATGCCGGTCTCGGCGTAGAGCCGCTCGCCGAGGTCCTCCCAGAGGCGATCCCAGGCAGCGTGGGCGTCCCGTACCATGCGGGCGTAGTTTCCCATGCTGCTGTAGGGCGTGCGAATGAGCCGGTGCTGGTCGACCGAACTTGCCATCGGGTTGGGGATCGGCCCCTGCTCGTAGACCTCCACCTCGTGCCCTCGCCGCGCAAGGCCCCAGGCCGCGCTCAGCCCCATGACTCCGGCACCCACTATTGAGACTCTCATGGCGTGGCCAACCTGCGATGGGCCAGCTCGGCCGCTGCCAGATCTTCGAGCGCCGCGCCTGTGGACTTGAACAGGGTGATCTCCTGGGCGTCACCGCGCCCCGCGACCTCGCCCCGGCTGAGCTGGTAGAGGTCCCCCTGCACATCCTCCGCCGAGATCACCCCGTCGCGGATCGGTCGCACAACGTCGCCGCCTTCGACCAGGGCGCCCTCCCGGGTATCCACATAGACGCGGGCGCGGCGCACAGCGTCGTCGTCGGTTTCCCGCATCTCGGGCGTAAAGGCGCCGACCAGATCCAGATGCTGCCCCGGCCGCAACCAGGCGCCCCGCACCAGTGGCTCGACCGCAAGGGTGGCGCAGGAGATCACGTCCGCCTCGGCCACGGCAGCCTCGAGATCCGGTGCCTGGCGCACGGAGAGACGGGACTCATCGAGCCATTCAGCCAAGGCCCCCGCTTTCTCCGGGTTTCGGCCCCAGACCATGACCTCGGTGATTGGCCGGACCGTGGCATGGGCATGTACCAGATGGGGCGCCATGGCGCCGGTGCCGACCATCAACAGCCGGTGGCTGTCTTTGCGCGCCAGGTAGCGGGCGGCCAGGGCCGAGGCGGAGGCCGTCCGTCGCACGGTGAGCTCTTGCCCGTCCAGCAGGGCAACCGGGGCACCGGAGTTGGCGTCCATCAGAAAGTAGTTGCCCATCACCGCGGGCAGACCGCGCGCGCCGTTGTCCGGGAAGATCGTGACCACCTTGACCCCGATGAAGCCGCCGACCCGCCAGGCGGGCATCAATAGCAGCGTTCCGTCCGCGCCATCGGTGGCGACGGTATGGTGATGGCGTACCGGCATCTCGCAGCCGGCGCGGAAGGCATCCGCAATGGCGTCGACCAAAGCTCCGTAGTCCAGGATCTGGGAAAGCTCTTCGGCGGACACGATCCGCATGATCGGCACCTCCCTGCAGCGCATCCCTTTCAATTGGCCGCATAAGGGGCGCCGTTTCGACCGGTCAAGCGCGCTCGCGCTAGCGTATGGCGCCGCCCTGGGATGCCGCTGGAACGCCGCCCGAACTTGCACCCGTTTGCGCCGCAGCCTTTTGGGCCAGGCTGTGCTTCAGGCTGGCGACCTCGCGCGACCCGCTCCGAGCCCGGCGACGCCACTTGCCGCCGGAGATCCACGCGGCCATCGCGCCGGCGATAAACCCGATCAATACTCCCGCGAAGGCCACCGCATAGAGAGGCGCCTGCTGCTCATAGGGGAGCGGCCAAAAGCTCACGGTCACCGGGCCTTTGTTGCTGACGGCGAAGGCGATCGCCACGGCGGCAATCGGAAGGGTGATGATCCAGCTAAACCGCTTCACCTCGTAGTTCCCTTGCTTCGGCTGACAGGCCGATCAACCCAGCAAGCGCAGGCTGATCACCCGCGCATCATAAGCAAAGAAGAAGGGCCCGCCCACAAATTCATCCGGCGGTCTTCGAGCAGCCCAATGCCTGGGCGGCTCGGGTGCCGTTGCAAACCCTGAGCGGGCAAAGGGGTCAGGCGACGTTCAGCCGCTCGCGCAGCTCTTTGCCTGTCTTGAAGAAGGGAACGTACTTCTCGGCCACGCGCACGGCCGCGCCGGTCCGCGGATTGCGGCCGATACGCGGTGCTCTGCGCTTCACCGAGAAGGCGCCGAAGCCGCGCAGCTCCACCCTATCACCCCGCGCAAGGGCCTTGCTGATCTCGTCGAATATGGTGGTCACAATGCGTTCGACGTCACGCTGATACAAGTGCGGGTTGCGTTCCGCGAGCCGAAGAATGAGTTCCGACTTGGTCATGCGAACTGGTCCCCCCGAGCGCCACCGGCGCTTTTGAGTGCCTAAGGCGACCGGACACGGCGCCAGAAACGACCCGGGTCTCAGTCTGCCCCGAAACTAGCGAGTCAGGGTGCCAAATCGAATGCTCGGGCGTCAAGCATAAGTATTTCAGAAAAATGGATTTTTCGGAGCAGTGTGACATTTCTGGCAGCACTGCTCCGTTCGCTGACCCCGCCCTTCGAGCGGATAATGACAGCGAGCCACACTTTCTGAGTGTGGTCCGTTGGCTGGCCGGCTAGGCCGGCTTGTCGGCGGCCTCCTCCGCGGCGTCTACCTCTACCGAGTCGGCCGGCTCCTCTTCCGTTGCCTCCTGCTCTTCCTCGGCCTTGGCGGCAGCCTTCTTGGCGCCGCCCTTCTTCGGCTTCTGCGTCTCCTTCGCCTCTTCCTTCGTCTCTTCCTT
>JAAUXY010195432.1_pt1 | contig 29147 bp, 18 predicted proteins | sample 7278121 | NCBI WGS metagenome assembly JAAUXY01 (sample SAMN14350117, study PRJNA611818) | marine sediment metagenome | isolation source: surface marine sediment (1.8m) | place: French Polynesia: Moorea | collected 2018-08 | reverse complement strand
CCTGTCGTTCCTTGTGGTGAGAGTCAACGCCCGAGGGAATTCATCAGCGAAATCGTCGAGCGTTATCGGGCTAATCGACACCCCTGAGCTTTTAGATTCTGCTGTTACCACTCTTTTACATTTTCTCTCGTCGACAGGAATCCGAGTTGAAGAACTCCGAGGAGTTCTTCAAGCGAATCGAAAGAAAAACGCCGACGGACTTGAGGCAGTTCTACGACTGAGACGGCGTCTCAAGGATCGAAGCGTTGCCGGAGCTCGGGCGGCATCAGGGGGCAGGCTTCGGACGGCTTTTTCGCCAGCAAATGCCGGCGCTCGGCGAAGCGATCGTAGAAGTAGTTTCGGATCGCCCTTGGCACCAGGGCCAGGAGCCGGCTCAGTAGCCGCCAGAACGGGCCCAGGCGGCTCAGGATATGCACCAGGCCGTCCGAGCGCAGCAGCAGCGATCCGCCGCGGGTCTGGACGACTATCGAGTCCGGCAGCTGCCGGCTCACCTCCGGTGGCACGGTGTCGTGAAAAACTTCCCCTCCCAGTGGGGCGAAGCGAAAGGCCTTGCCGGTGCGGTCGTGCTCGGCGACGAAACCGACCGACCAGTGGCAGACGCCACAATCGCCATCGTAGAAGATACGCTCGGCGGCGCTCGCCGTTGATTCACTCGCCGCTGATTCAGGAGTCGCCATTGCGGTTATATTAACCGTCCACATCCCCGCGAGTATTCCAGTATGCCAGCCTCTTTCATCACTTTCGAAGGCCTCGACGGCAGCGGCAAGAGCACCCACTTGAAGCGCGCCGTCGAGTGGATGCGCTCCCAAGGCCACGACGTCTTGCGCAGCCACGAGCCGGGCGGCACCCCCCTGGGCGACGCCATCCGCGGCCTGTTCCTCGACGCCCGCTGGCAGAGCGTCGAGCCCCGGGTCGAGGCGCTCCTGGTCTTTGCCAGCCGGCGTCAGCACCTCGCCGAGGTGATCGAACCGGCGCTGGCGGCCGGCACCTGGGTGCTTTGCGACCGTTTCACCGATTCTTCGATCGCTTATCAAGGCGCCGGACGCGGCCTGTCGCTGACCTGGCTCGATCAGCTCGACCAGTTGGCGACCGACCGCCGCCGGCCGGATCACACCTTGCTCTTCGATCTGCCGTCGGACGCGGCCCGGCAGCGGGGGCAGAGCCCGAAGCGCCGCCAGCAAGCCGGGGGGCTCGATCGTTTCGACGCCCTGGACCTGGAGTTCTACGGCCAGGTTCGTGAAGGCTATCTCGAGCTCGCCCGGCGGGAACCGCATCGGATCCGAATCATCGATTCAAGCGGTGACGTCGAGACCACCTGGGGTCAGGTGGAGGCGGCCTTGGGCGACATCGTCGCGGGGGGCGGAGCGTGAATCTCGAGGCGGTGATGGAAGCGGCCCGCGTGGGACGGCTCTATCCGTCGGTGATTCTTTATGGTTTGGGGCTCGAGGGGCGCCAGCAGTCGGCGGTCGAGATCGCGCGCACGTTGCTGTGCGCGTCGCCGATCGAGGCACGGCCCTGTGCCGACGGCGAATGCAAGCATTGTCATCGCCTCGGCTGGCCTCCCGATCGCTTCCACCCCGATTTCATGGTTCTCGAGCGCGATCTGAGGACTTCGACGTCCGCCGGCGCCACCAAGAACTTCCTCACCGCCGCTTACTCGGCTCCGTTCGAGGCGCGTGGCCAGGTCTTCGTGATCGCCGAAGCCGAGAGCCTTACCGGCGGCGCCGCCGATGCCTTGCTCAAGCTCCTCGAAGAGCCCCCGGGAACTACGCCGCGGCACTTTCTACTGCTCGCTGCCTCGCGGCTCGACCTGCTGCCGACCCTGCGCAGCCGGTCGCTGGCGGTCTATCTCGGCCCCAGCGAGGCGCTCGGGCAAGAGGAGGTCGCCACCATCGCCGAGGCGTTCGGTCGGTCGCTCGACCGCTATGCCGCCGACCGGTCCCCGATCCACCTCCTGACCGCCGGCGAGGCGCTGTCGTCCGCCGCCGGCTGGCAGGATCCCCGGGCGCGCAGACCCTGGGCGACGGCGGCGGCGGCGATCGCTCGTTATCTGGAGACTGCCGAGGTCACCACCTCCCTGCGGCGTGCCCTGCTGGCGCTCGCCGTCGACCTGCTCGACGCACCCCAATGGCGCCTGCGCGGCATCACCCACGGGCGTATCCTCGAGGGGTTGTTGGTCCGCCACTTGACGATCCCATAACCCACCCTGCAGCGTGGCTCATCGGTCTCGGGCCGGGTCGACTTGCCGGACGAGACCGGATAGCATCCTGCTTCCTACCTATCGGCACCTCGCCGCAAGCCTCGAAACTTGAGACAACAGATCTCGGAGGAGATTTGATGAATACCCTGACCAAGAGATTGATCCTGCTCGTGACCATTCTTGTCATCGGCGCCGTCGTCTGGTTCATGCTCGGCGAGTCCGAGGACGTGACCGCGGGCGAGGAGAGCAGCGAGCCGAGAGCCGCTGAGGTGCGAAGTGAAGGCGATGAAGCAGGCGGCGATAGCAGGGTCCTGGCGCGTGTCAACGGCGTCGACATCACGGCCCGGAAGGTCGAAGACTCGATCGCCGGTCAGCTGCTCAAAATGGAGCGGGATCGTCACGACCTGATCAATCAAGCGGTCGAAAGTCAGGTACGCGAGATGCTGGTCGCCGCCGAAGCGGAAAAGCGCGGTCTGACCCCGGAGGGGCTGATCGCCGCCGAGGTCGACGGCAAGCTCGCCGAGGTTCCCGCTGCCGAAGTAGACGCCTTCTATGAGGCCCGCAAGCAGCAGATCCGGGCCTCCAAGGAGCAGGTCGAGCCACAGATTCGCAAGTTCCTGGGTTTCGAGAGCTTCATCGGCTCGCTCAAGTCGGCCGCCGAGATCGAGATCCTGACCGAGCCTTTCCGGGTCGAGGTCGCGGCCACCGGCCCGAGCAAGGGGCCCGATGATGCGCCGATCACGATCGTCGAGTTCTCGGACTTCGAATGCCCCTTCTGTGGCCGGGTCAACCCGTCGATCCAGAAGGTGCGCGACACCTATGGCGACAAGGTACAGATCGTCTTTCGCCAGTTTCCGCTCGACATCCACCGCAACGCCCGCAAGGCCGGCGAAGCGTCCCTCTGTGCCGATCAGCAAGGCAAGTTCTGGGAGATGCACGACGCCATGTTCGCCGACCAGAAGAACTTGGCCGTCGCCGGCCTGAAATCGATCGCTGCCGGCGTCTCCGGCCTCGACGCCTCGAAGTTCAACGACTGTCTGGATTCGGGCCAGTTTGCCGAGACGGTGGAGAACGATCTCCAGGATGGCGCGCGTGCCGGTGTCTCGAGTACTCCGGCGTTCTTCATCAACGGCCGCCACCTCTCAGGCGCCCAGCCGTTTGAGAGCTTTGCCGAGGTCATCGACGACGAGCTGAAGCGCCTGGGTGCTTAGAGTCCGATGAAAGAATATCCGTTCATCCCCCACGAAGTCCGGCGCTTCTCACCCGAGGAGACCAGTCGGCGTGCCGGCGAGTTTTTCGAGCTGATGGACCGTCGGCGCAGCGTGCGCGACTTCTCCGACGAGCCGGTGCCCCGCGAGCTGATCGAGGCCGCGATCCGCACTGCCTCGACCGCCCCCTCCGGCGCCCACCGCCAGCCCTGGCAATTCGTGGTGGTCGGAGATCCCGAGATCAAGCACCGGATTCGGGTCGCCGCCGAGGCCGAGGAGCGCAAGAGCTACGAGGAGCGCATGCCCGACGAGTGGCTGCAGGCCTTGGCGCCCCTGGGGGTCGACTGGCACAAGCCTTTTCTCGAGGTTGTGCCCTGGATTGTGGTGGTGTTCGAAGAGCTCTTTGGCTTTTACGACGACGGCAGCAAGCGCAAGAATTATTACGTCCGCGAGTCGGTCGGCATCGCCTGCGGCATGTTCATTACCGCGCTGCACCAGATGGGGCTCGCGACCCTCACCCACACGCCGAGCCCGATGAATTTCCTGCGCGAGATCCTCGGCCGTCCGAAGAACGAGAAGCCTTACATCCTCTTCCCCGTCGGCTACCCGGCGCCGGACGCCAAGGTCCCCGATTTGCGCCGCAAGTCGCTGGAAGAAGTGGCGATCTGGGATCCGAAGCCCGAAGGCTAACGGCACCATCTCCACCCAGGGCTCACGCCCTGGGCTACCTCATAACGCCCTACGGGCTCCCGGGCCTGGAGGCGATAGAGGCGATAGACGGAGACCAGAGCGTGGACCCTGGGCAGAGAATCGCAGCTTTGGAGCGGCGCCCGGATCCCCGAGGACGGCGCGGAGGCGTGTTTGAGCGCGGCCTTCGCCGGGACGGCAAACCTATTTGTATTCAGCATTTAAGATGCCGATAGAGGCCGCGCGAGTTCAGCGCAGCGTCGCCCGCAGGGGTCCGGGCGACGCGAATAAATGGCCACTTAGGACGAGATCTGGCTAGCAGTAGGGGCGGGGCTAGCCGGCCGACGTGATGTTGATGTCGAGCATCTGGGTCGACATCTCGCCGCCGACATCGTCGCGTACGCCGACGCCGACCACGTGTCGGCCGGGGGCCACCAGCAGGTTGACCACCGCCTCGGCCAGGCGCCCGCCGGAGCCTTCAAACTGATCTTCCGGAAGCGCGATCTTGAGCGGCATGGTGTAGGGCGGTGCGGTGTTGCCGTTTTGGTCTTTGATCACCAGCACGATGGTGGCGTTGCCGACGCGCTCTTCGCCTCTCTGGATCAGCTGGAGATTGCCGAGCGGCACTGCCATCTGAACCGGCAGCAAGAGCTTCTTGCCCTCTTGACTCTTGACCGCCCCGGGAGTGACCTCGAGGCCGATCGGGTTGGACCCGACACCGAGCAGAAGCTCAGCGACGACGCGGTCGGTCAGCCGATCGGCCCACGTCTTGTCGCGATAGGCGCGCCGGGCATGGACCTGCAGGTCTTTGCGCTTCACCTTGACTCGGATCTGGTGCTGGCCGCCTTGCTTGGGGTGTGGTGCCGCGTAACCCAGCGAGTAGTAGTTGTCGAGACGGTCTCTCAAGTCGCCGAAAAAATCGCCGTACTTGCGGGTGTTGATATGCACCGAGCCACCGGTCTCCTCGGCCACCAGCTCGATCGTGTTCTGCAGATTCTTGGCCCGCAGCGTGTCGAGTTGGGGGGTCCAGGCCGGTTGATACTCGGTCATTGCCAGGGAGTCGAGATCCCGCATCCGGCGCTGGGCCGAGATGTTGACGGTATTGTGCTTGCCGGCGGCGTCGATGGCCGAGAACATCACGTCACTGCCCTGGGCATGAGCCGCGAGCGCCTCGAATTCTCTCGTCAAGTCGTACTTGGTGGCTTCCACCACCCCGGGCATCATGAAGTCCTCGAATTCGAGCACTTCGGCGGCGTTGCGAAAAACATTGTAGTGGGCCTGGAACAGGGTCTCGCCGGGGCGCATCGCGATGCCGTCGCTCAGGTGGACGATAGCCTTACGCCCGGGCAGCCCGGACATCGAGCTGATCAGATATTGCAAGGCCGCGAGGGTCTTGCGCGCCCGATTAGCCTCGTCCCGGGCGAGCAGCTCGATCTGCACTTCCATGCTACGTTTCGACGATTCGAGCCTGGCTCGTTGAGTCATGCCGGGTATGCCGGCGCCACCGGGTCCGCGCGCGGTGGCCGGGGCGAGGTCGAGCGACTCCATGTCTCTGAGCAACTGGATGCGAGAGTTCTCGTTGCGAATGCCTTCGGCGACCGTGTCTTCCAGGCGATCGATCGCGATCACGATGTCGCCGGGGCTGTTGGTGAAGTCCTGCACGACTTCATAATCCCTGCCGATCGCGACCACCATCATCTGGTCGTAGGACGTCAGCTGTTCGCGGACGAAGTCGCGCACGCCCTGGAACACCTGCTTGCGATTGCGCTTGGTGATGTGCCCGTTGTCGACGACGAGCGCCAGGTATCGGGTCTCTTCGGGCTCGATCTTGGGCGGCGGAGTGATCACCCAGCCGCGACGCTCGATCTCGGAGGTGACCGACTCGACGACCTTATCCTGACGAACAGCGTAGAAATTGCTGATCTCCACCGGTTCGCCGTCTTCGTAGATCTCAAAATCTTCGCGGGTCAGGCCGTGGACGGGATTGCCGTTCTTATCGGTGACGGTGGCGAAGACGTTGACCAGGTTGACCTCGATGACTTCTTCGAAGGTGTCCGAGGGGGCAAATTCCAGCTTCTGGGCCGCGGTACCCGAAAAAGCGAGCAACCCCGCGAGACCGAAACATGAGGCGTGTCGGAACATTTTCATATCCTCCTTTGCGACCGTGACGACGGTTGCTCTAGTATACCCGCGTGGCGTTGCCGAGTCCCCGAGAGAGTCAGCGACCCGAACCCGCGACTCGGCTTCTCACCCCAACCTCAGACCGAAGCGCCTTTTTGGGTAGAAAATGAGGCCTTGGCACCTGGACATCCGGAATTCTGGACGCGGAGAGTCATGAGACGACGAAAGAACCCCTACCTGAAAGCCCTCCTGCTGGCGGTCTTGTTCGCTGAGGCGGCCGCGGGCCAGGAGAGGACGGAAGCGGAAGAGCTACCCGATGGGGCGTATTTCGACGTTGTCGACGTCCAGGTAGTCAACCTGGAGGTTTTCGTCACCGACAAAGCCGGGAAACGGATAACCGGCCTCAGCAAAGACGACTTCGAGATCTACGAAGATCGCAAGCTGATGCCGATTACCAACTTCTACGCTGTCGCTAGCCGCCAGGGCAGCCCTGAGCTTGAACTGCCGGAGCTAGAGGTACCGAGTGACGAGGCGCCGCCGACGGAGGAGACGGCGATCCCGCCGGATCAGCGGCTGCGCTTGGTCGTTTACATCGACAACGACAACATTGATCCGCTCAGCCGCAATCGTTTTTTCGCCCATCTGCGCTCTTTTCTGGGCTCTAATCTGCGGCGCGGCGATCAGATCGCGGTCTACACCTATGAGCGCGCCCTCCACCTCAAGGTACCGCTGACGCCGGAGATCGGCCTGGCGTACGAGGCCCTCGACGAGATCGAGAACTTGTCGGGTCGCGGCAACTCGAAGTCCGCCGAGCGCCGGGATTTATTGCGGGATATCGACCGAGCCCGGAGTCGCCTCGATGTCGACGGTCGGGTCAAAATGTACGCCCGTTCCATTCGTACTGACGTCGAATTCACGATTCGGTCCCTCGGCGAGATGGTCTCGTCCCTGGCCGGCCTGCCCGGCCGCAAAGCGGTCCTTTATATTTCGGATGGTCTGCCGCTGCGTGCCGGCGAAGACATCTTCGCGGCGATGGCCGACCGCTTTCAGGATCCTTCGCTGATCACCGAGGCCATCACCTATGACGCCTCACGGGATTTCAGCGAGCTGGCCGCGAACGCCAACGCCAACCAAGTGACGTTCTACACCATCAGCGCCGCGGGGCTGAGGGCCCATGGTGACGCCGGTGCCGACACCTCGCTGTCGCGCAGCTACACTCAGATCGATACCGTCCGGCGCCTCAATTTTGCGGCCCCGCTCGAGAATCTGGCCGAGGAAACCGGCGGCCTGGCGATTACTGGTACGAGCAATTTCAGCGGCGGTCTGGCGCGGATCGCCGAAGACTTTGGCGGTTACTACTCGTTGGGCTACACGCCGGCCCACGGCGGCGATGGGCGCTACTACAAAGTCGAGGTCAAGGTGAAGCGCAAGGGCCTCACCGTTCGGCACCGGGAAGGCTATCGTGCCAAGACGCCCCAGGTGAGGATGTCCGAGCTGACCATGGCCGCCCTCAACTACGGCGAGGTGGCACATAACCCGCTGGGGCTCCAGCTCGAGATCGAGCAGCCGAGTCTTGGTGAGGAGCGGCTTTATCTATTGCCGCTTTTGCTGCGTCTGCCGATTCGCAAGGTTGTCCTGGCGCCCCAGGAGGCGACGCACCACGGGCGACTGAAGGTTTTCCTGGCTGCGATCGACGAGGAGGGCCGGCTGGTCTCGATCGACGATCAGCCGTGGCCGATCGAGGTCCCTGACGACCAGCTCGAGCGCGCCCTGAAGATGACTTTCGCCCACCAGGTGACGCTGACCATGAGGCCGGGCAAGCATCGCATCGCCGTCGGCGTGCGCGACGAGCTCGGCGGCGAAGAGGCTGTCGTCACCCGCGAGATTCTGCTGGGCAGCAGCTGAGCGCTCAGGGCGCACAGCCGTGCGCCCAGACGTTACGATCGACAGACTACTCCGACGCTGGCTGCTCGAGGAAAGTCAGGTACTCCTTGACCTCGCCCGCCTTGGCGTGGCTCGGGTCGAGCTTCATGAACTCGCGGAACTCGGCCAGCGCCGAGTCGTTATTGCCCTGAGCGAGGTAGACCAAGCCGCAGTAATAGCGCGCCTCGGCGATCTGGGGATGGGCGTCACGCACGCGCTCGAAGATCGCCATCGCCCCTTCGAGATCATTCTCGTTGTAGCGCAAGACGCCGAGGTTGAGCTCGGCGTTGGGGTCGAGCTTGGCTTCTTCCCCCAGGCGGGCCATATATTCCTTGGCTTCGTCTTCCTTGCCTTCAGCCGCCAGAGCAGCAATCTTGAGCCGCAGGGCCGCCTCATTGTCGGGGTCGAGCGCGAGAGTGCGAGTGAGTACCTCGTTGCCCTTCTCGTTGTTTTCTTCCCGGAAGTAGCTGCTGGCGATGCCGGCGAGGATCGGCGCGTGCTCTTCTTCGGGCAGCAGCGCGAGAACCTTCTCATAGGTCTCGCGGGCCTCGGCGAACTTGCCGGCGCCGACCAACTCGTTGCCCTGGGTCAGGAGATCGTTGGCCTCGTTGCGCTGCTCGGCTTCCTTGACCTCCGCGGGTATTTCGCGCAGTTGGATCTTGACCGTCTCGTTGGCGCCCGCGTCAAAAACGGTGAAGCGCACTTCGCGAGGGACGTAACCCTCGGCTTCCGCCGTGGCGGTCCAGGCACCGGGCTTCAGCCCGAGGACGCTCCAACGCCCTTTTTTGTTGCTTTTCAGCGGCTTGGGGCCTTTCTTCGAGCCCAGGTCATAGCGCAGGGTGACGATGGCGCCTTGGATCGGACTGTCCGACGCGTCGACCACGATACCCTGGGCGCGTTCGCCGCCGGCCCAGTCCTGGGCGAACAAGGTCGGCGAAATGACCAGCGACAGCAGAGCGGCGGCGAGCGAAATCTTCGACCAATTCTTCATGCTTTCCTCCTATCGGGGTAGCTTCAAAGTCTACTATCCGGCCGATGCCGCGGCAACTTGGGGGCCAAGGAAGAAGCGGCTGTGAGCGTCCGAATAGGGCAAATCAGTTCAACTCTTTGAACTGAATCCGTCCATCCGTTTGGATGCCAGAAGTCGTTGGCAGAAGGGGTTTGTGAGAAAGAACTGTAACTGCCTGAAAAGTAAGGGGTTTGTGAAGAAGGCGCGAATGTGGGGTTGATGGTATCGCTCTTGCAAAGTATAGTGGCCGTCTAAAAGACATTTTGTAGTGAGGCTCCCCTGGCTCAACGTTGTGTCGATCGGGAGCCCGATCAGTAACCAGCCTAGGAGGAAGAAAGGCATGAACAAGACGTTTCGTCTGATGTGTGCGTTCGCGCTCGTCGCTGCGGTCGTCGCCGCGCCCCTGAGTGCGCAGGAGACCGTCGGCTCGGTTTCGGGCACAGTGTCAGCCGACGACGGCGGTGAGAGGCTGCCGGGTGTGACGGTGACCCTGAAGAGTGACGCCACCGGTGCATCCCTGATTCAGGTCACTGGCGAGGGTGGCAGCTTCAAGTTCCCGTCGCTCACGGTGGGTTCTTACACGCTCACGGCGCAGCTCGAAGGCTTCCAGACCCTGGAAGAGACCGGAGTCGCGGTCAGCGTCGGCCGTGACACGGCCCTCGACATCCGCATGCCCGCGGGTGCCGTCGAAGACACCATCACGGTCACCTCCGCGGTGCCGACGATCGACGTTTCGAGCACGGTCTCGGGCGTTACCGTCAACACCAGCGACTTCGCCGAGAAGGTGCCGGTCGTCCGCGAGCCTTATCAGATCGCCCTGGTGGCCCCCGGTACCACCACCGGTGACACGGCTTTCGACAGCTCGGGCAGCAGCTACACCCCGGGTCAGCGCGTGCCCTCGATCGGTGGCGCCTCGGTGGCCGAGAACACCTACTTGGTCAACGGCCTGAACATCACCAACTTCCGTAACGGCGTCGGCGGCAGCAACGTGCCGTTCGAGTTCGTCCAGGAAGTCCAGGTCAAGACCGGCGGTTACGAGGCCGAGTTCGGCCGCTCGACCGGCGGTGTGCTCAACATGGTCACCAAGAGCGGTGCCAACCGCTTCAGCGGTGGCGTCAACGTCTACGTCCAGCCGGAAAGCCTGCAGGAGCAGTCGCCGGACTACTTCAACGGTTTCAACACTGAAGAGTCCTCCGAAGGCACCGAGGCCAACCTTTACCTCGGCGGCCCGATCTGGAAGGACAAGGCCTTCTTCTTCGGTTTCTACCAGTACAACGACATCGACACCTTGGCGGTCGGCATCTCGCGTGAGACCCAGCGTATCCGCGACGATCCGTACTACGGCGGCAAGATCGACGTCAACCTGACCGGCAGCCAGCGCTTCGAGGCCACCTACTTCACCGACGAGGTCGAAGTGACGATTGCGGACAACGGTATCAACACCGCTGACCGGAGCCGCACCGGCAACATCGGCATCGGCAACTACGACGCCGGCGGAAACAACCTGGTCGCCAAGTACACGGGTATCTTCGGCGGCAAGTTCGTGGCCTCCGCGCAGTACGGTGAGAACGAGTTCAATCGGACCTCGGCTTCGTCCGGCGACGACTTCCCCTACATCCTCGACAGCCGCGGCGACGGCACGGTCGCCCTCGGCACCTGGGTCAACTGGAACCGTGGTCTGGCCGACGATGAGCGTGAAGCCTCCCGCCTCGATTTCGACTACTTCGCGGGCCGTCACAGCCTACGTGCCGGTATCGATGACGAGACCAACCTCTCGAACGATGTCACCTCTTACTCGGGCGGCGAGTACTTCCGTTACTTCGTCAACGGTTCCCGTTTCCCGGAGGTGGCCGCGGATACCGAGCTGACCCGTTACCGCATCTTCGAGGGCGGCGGCTCGTTCGAGACGCTGTCGAACGCTTTCTACCTCCAGGATTCCTGGGAGGTCAACGACAAGCTCCTGCTCAACCTCGGTGTGCGCAACGAGAACTTCGACAACAAGAACTCGTTGGGCGAGAGCTTCATCAAGATCGACAACCAGTGGGCGCCGCGTCTGGGTTTCGTCTACGACCGTAAGGGCGACGGCAAGTCCAAGTTCTACGGTAGCTTCGGTCGTTATCACCTGTACATCGCCTCGAACACCAACATCCGCCTCGCCGGAGCCGAGCTCTTCACCGAGGATTGGTACGTGATGCCGGCCGGCTGCGACGTCGTCAACCCGACGTTCTCCAGCTGCACCGGCGCGCTCCTCGAGGCCAACGTCTTCGGCGCCGGCACGGTGCCGGACGTTCGGACCACCAAGTCTGACAACGTCGATCCGATGTTCCAGGACGAGATCTCTCTCGGTTACGAGCAGCAGGTCGGCAAGTGGACCCTCGGTTTCCGCGGCGTCTACCGTGAGTTCGGTGAGATCATCGAGGACATCACCATCGACGCCGCCTTGGTCGCGGCCGGTCTGGCCGGCCCGGGCGAGTTCGAGTACCGCTTGGTCAACCCGGGTAACGACTTCAACGGTTTCTGGGATTCTCACGGCGCGTTGCCGCTCATTCCAGTCTCGTTCAGCGCCGAGCAGCTCGGCTACCCGGATCCGGTGCGTGAGTACCTGGCCGGTGAGTTCACCTTCTTCCGTCGTTTCAGCGACAACTGGATGCTTCAGGGTTCGCTGGTGCTCTCCGAGAGCGACGGTAACTACGAAGGCTACGTCCGCAGTGACAACGGCCAGGACGACGCCGGTATCACCACGCTATACGACTTCGCGGGCCTGCTCGACAACGGCAGCGGCAACCTGCCGAACGATCGGCCGTTCAACGCCAAGGTCTTCGGCGGCTACCAGTTCGATAACGGCTTGTTCTTCGGTGCCGCGGCCTCCTATCGTGACGGTCGTCCGATCAACGCCTTCGGCGTGCATCCGACGGATGAGTTCGCCGCCGGCTACGGCGCCGAGTCGTTCTTCAACCAGGGCGTCGGGGTGCAGCGTGGCACCGTCGGCCGTACTTCCGCGGTCTTCAACCTGGACCTGAGCGCCAAGTACAACTGGAACCTCGGCGACCGGGCCAACCTGCAGCTGCGCGCGGACGTCTTCAACATCTTCGATCAGGACACCGTCACCGAGGTGGACGAGGGTGCTGATGAAGAGTCCGGTGCGGTCAACACGACCTATCTCGAGCCGACTCGCTTCCAGCGGCCGCGCGGCGTGCGGTTCATGGTCGGCATCGACTTTTAGTCGATTCGAACGACCGCTGCGCCTCTGGCGCGAGAAGGGAGGAGCTTCGGCTCCTCCCTTTCTTTTGCGGCGGACTCGAGCGTAGCCGGCTAGGGTTCGTTGACGACCAGCGTGTCGTTGATCGTGATTCCGGCGTCGACCACCTGGGTGGCCCCGGACGGCCACTGAACCTCCACCGCGTCGACTTGCGGGGCGTCACCGAGCCCGAAGTAGAGCGGTGCGATGCTGTGCGAGAGGTAGCCCGAGACGCCGTCGTGAGCCTTTATGATCGAGCGTCCGCTGGCCCGCACCGTGACCGTCGCGCCCAGGGCGTCGCGATTCGACTTGCTGCCGACGAGCCGGACTTTCAGGAAGCGGATCTCTCGGGAGTCAGCGAGATCGCTGATCAGGACCTGAGGGGAATGGCCGAACTCGAGGGTGACGATGTCGAGGTCGCCGTCCTGGTCGAGATCAAAGATGGCCGACGAGCGGGTTCCCAGGGTGCCGTGAATGGTGATCATACCCCTCTGGCCGCGGCAACGCTCGTGGGTGACGTCGGCCCCGGAACAGTCGAGGTCGAACCACGGGATATAAAGTGAATCCAGGTTTCTGGGCTCGATACCGAGGGGAAAGGCCGCGTCGAGAAAACGCCGCCCGCCGTCGTTCAGCAGCATCGAGTTGACGCCGTAACGATAGTGGTAGGACATGCTGGCGGCGATGAAGACGTCGCTCCAGCCGTCGGCGTTGATGTCCGCGACCGTGATACCCCAGGGCCAGTAGTTCTCGGTGCCGACCTCGTCTGAGACCTCGATGAAAGCGCCGTCGCCATCGTTGCGGAAGAATGCGTTGCCGAAGATGCTTTGACCGCCGCTGCGCAGCATCTCTTCCGGCCATTGCATCTCAGACTTGAGGGTCTCCTTCTCCGGCCCGACTTCCTGCGACATGTCCGAGTGCATGTCGGTCAACATCAGGTCGAAATCGCCGTCGTTGTCGTAGTCGAAGGCCTTGACGCCCATCGAGCCCCAGGGAGTGCGCGGAAAGACTTCGCGACTCTGCCGCTCGAATCGCTGCCCGTCCCGGTTGACGTAGTACTGGTCGTGCCCTTGCATGTTGAGCACGTAGAGATCGGGAAAGAGGTCGCCGTTGAAGTCGACCGGCACGGCGTCACCGGTGTAACTCACGTCGTCTCCCAGGCCGATCTCGGCGGTGACGTCGGCAAAAGTCTTGTCGCCGAGGTTGCGATATAGCCGGCTGGGCTCGTCACGATCCTTGAAGAGGTGGCCAGAAAAGGCCTGCTGCGCGCCGATATAGTAGCCTCCGCGCCCTGTCTCCTCGATGGTATAAGCGCCGACGTTGCTGACGAAGAGGTCGAGCAACCCGTCGCGGTCGTAGTCGAAAAAGATCGCTCCGGAGGAGTGGCCGACATAGTCGAGTCCGGCCGCGCGAGAAATATCGGTGAAGGCACCGGTACCGTCGTTCTCAAATAGCACGTTACCCATCTTCACGGTGGTGACATAGAGATCGGGATCGCCGTCGTTGTCGATGTCACCGAAAGAGCCGGCGACCGAGATGCGATCCGCCAGCGCGACGCCAGCCGTCTCGGTGACGTTCTCGAAACGACCGCCTCCGGCATTGCGCCACAGCTCGTTGGATCCCAGCTGGGTGGTGAAGTAGATGTCGAGCCGGCCGTCGCCATCGACGTCGGCGATCGCTATTCCGTTGCCGTGGTCATAGTGCACCGCCTTGAAGTCCCTTTTGACGTCGTCGACCACGTCGTTGAGAAACGTGATGCCGCTCTGCTCGCGGCGATCAGCGAAGCGAAAGTCGTGCACCACCTGAGTCGCGGCCAGCGCCAGCTGCTGCGCCTCAGCGCGTTCGGCTAGCGCCAGCTCGGTATCCTCGGCGGGGATGTAGAGCGGTTCTCCCTTGCCGACCTCGACCCGGTAGTCGGCGGTATCCTCGGCACGACTCGCGTCCGGCGAAGCAGGGTCTTCTTCGACCGGAGCGCAGGCCAGCGCGGCGAGCAGACAGAAGGGGCCAAGGCATAGACGCTGGCGACGAGTGTTCATCTAGGTCTCCCTATGCACAGCAGGTCCGGTTGTCTTCGTTCTTTCGCCGTCAGGGCGGCGTCACGGTTCCGAAATGCGTGGTCGGCGAAAGCGAATCGGAGAGTATTCAGCTAGTGGCTTCGGAGCGAAGACGTCGGTAGAGATCAAGGGCCGGGCCGCTCTCAGGAAGGTCTGAGTAGCGCCCTAGCATCGCCTCGACCTGCTCGTGACTCTGGAGGGTCAGGGCGTGTCGTTCGAGAGCGGCGCTGAAAGCCTGGCGAGCGGCGGGAAGGTCGTCGAGGCGAAAGGCGACGATGCCGAGAAACATCCGGGTGTCGACGTCATCCGGCTGAATTTCGAGGATCTTCTCGAGCGCGGTGCGCGCTTCCTCCAGGCGGCTCCCCAGGTAGTGAACCAACCCGAGCTGGATGTAGGCGTCGGGGCGCGAAGGGTCGAGGGCGACGCTCTGCTCGTAGGCCAGGCGGGCGTCCTCGAGCGCCTGGGTCCTGAACAGGGCGTTGCCGAGGAAGAGAAACTCTCGGGCGCCCCAGGGCGCCAGCTCGCGGGAGCGGCCGAGCTCGCCGCGGGCCTCCTCGTACTGACCCGCGAGGTGCTTGACGAGGCCGAGAAAGAAATACGCTCCAGGATTCTCAGGGTCGAGCTCCTTGGCCCGGGTGAGCCAACGGCCGGCCTCTTCGAGATTGTCCATCTCGAGGTAGGTACGGCCGAGCCCGAACGCGGCTCGGGCACTCGAGGCGTCGAGCTCCAGGGCCTTCTTGAAGTTGGCTTCGGCCAGGTCGAGCTTCTGGTGGCCCAATTCATAAGCCGCGAGTCGGATGAAGCTCGACGCCTCGGCCCAATCGTAGAAAGTCTGCTCGCGCAGCCTGTCGTACTCGTAGCGTTCACTCTCGAGCCGCTGGTGGCGCTCGAGGAAACGATCCCCGTCGTCGAGCTGGCCGCGCAGTTTGAGCGTCTGACCCAGATTCGAAGTCGCGCCGAGGTGCTTGGGATCGACGGCGAGAGCTCGGCGAAACGCCGCCTCGGCGGCTTCGAGATCGTCCTCCTGGCGTGCCAGCAGACCGAGCTGGAAATGACTCTCGGCAGGCAACTCCTCGGCGATCCCGAGCAAAAGCTCGCGCGCCGCTGCGACGTCGCCTTTCTGGGCCAGATATCGACCCAGCAGGAGCGCGGCTTCGGCAAGACCCGGGCGCCGCTCCAGCGCCGCCTCGAGCGCCTGGTTGGCCTCGTCGAGGGCTCCGATCCGTGACCGGGCGATGCCGAGCTTGAGATAGGCATCCGGATGGGCGGGGTCGAGCTCGACGGCGCGTTCCAGGGCGTCGATCGCTTCCTGGTAGTTGAGCTTGCCCAGGTGCAGCAGGCCGCGGGCGTAGAAGGCGCCGGCGTCCTCAGAATGGTCGGTGAGAAATTGATCGACGGCCGCCAGACCCTCCTCGAAACGCCGCGTCTCGAGATAGCCCTGGACCTCTTCGAGCAGGGCGTAGACCTCCGGGTCGACGAGCCGCTGCGGCTTGGCGGGCACTTCCACGGTCTCCCTCGCGCCGGGCCTCAACAGGACAGCGGCGGTGACGGCGGCGGCGATCGCCAGCACGACCGCAACGACCCATGGCCAGGGCGACTTTCCAGGCTCGGGAGTCGAATTCCTGGACTTGCCAGACTTGCTCATCATTCGGCCTTGGGGGGTTGTTCGAGCACGGTGAGACCGTGCACCGCGATGCGGTTGATGTCGATCTCCTCGGTCACGCCGTTGGGCCAGCGGACGTTGAGGCGGTCGACCCGGCTTTGGTCGCCGAGTCCGAAATGGAGCCGCGGATCATTCTGAGACAGATAACTCGATCCGGCCTTGACTTCGCGAACCTGCGAACGACCGTCCGCCTCGAGGGTCGCCCGGGCGCCCACCGCGTCGCGTCCGCCCGGGCTGATGAGCAGTCGCAGGGTGACCCATGAACGCCGGTTGCCGGAGACGTTGCGTAGGAGGATCGCCTCGCGGTCGCTATTGCTGATCAGAATGTCGATGTCGCCGTCGTTGTCATAGTCACCGAAGGCGGCGCCGCGGCCGACGTTCTCGCGGGCAAAGTAGGGGCCGGCGGTCTCTGAGGAGTCACGATAGCGCCCGGTCCCGAGGTTCTCGAACTGCTGATCGGTCTGCTGGTAGCTCTCGGTCGAGTTGTAGTTGGCGACGTTGTCCGAGATGTGGCCGTTGGCGGCGAAGATGTCGAGATCGCCGTCGTTGTCGGCGTCGAGAAAGCCGGTGCCAAAAGCGACTTTGATCGAGCTGGGGTAACCGAGCCCGCTGCGCTCGGTCCAGTCTTCGAGCAGCACGCCGCGCTGGTTGCGGTAGAGGGTGTTGGTCTCGAAGCTGAAATGGGTCATGAAGAGATCGAGGAAACCGTCGCCGTCGAAGTCGCCGGCGTCGACACCCATCCCGGCTTCGGCGGAGCCCTCCTGGTTGAAGGCCGAGCCCATAAGCACTGCGGCTTCTTCGAAGGTGCCGTCGCCGCGGTTGCGATAGAGGTCGTTGGGTGTCAGATCGTTGGCGACGTAGGCGTCGAGGTCGCCATCGTTGTCGAGATCTGACCATACCACCCCGAGGCCTTTGCCCTGTTCCGGGTCGTCGTCGACAACGCCGGCCGCGCGACTGACGTCTTCGAAGGTGCCGTCCCCGGCGCCGCGGTACAGGATGTCCGGGACCCCACGATAGGCGTCGGGGGGACAGTAGGAAGGATCATCGGCACGACCGCAGGGCTTGTGGATCTCCAGGCTGTAGTCGACGTAGTTGGCGACGAAGAGATCGAGATTGCCGTCGGCGTCATAGTCGGCGAAAGCGCAGCCGGTCCCCCAGCGCTCGTCGCCGACCCTGGCCCGCTCGGTGATGTCCTCGAAGGTGACGGTGCCGTCCGCGCCGGCGCCGCGGTTTCGGTAGAGGCGATTGGGGCCGAAGTTGGTGATCATCACGTCGGTCCAGCCATCGTTGTCGACGTCGCCGAAGCAGGTTCCCATGCCGTAGCCCTCATCACCCAGCCCAGATTCGGCGGTGACGTCGCGAAAGGTGCCGTCGCCCAGGTTGCGGAAGAGTTGGTTGCCTGCCGCCGGGCCGCGTGGATCGAAAGGCACCGGGCCGCTCTGGACCATGTAGGCGTCTAGCCAGCCGTCATTGTCATAATCGACAAAGCCGCAGCCCGAGCCCATGGTTTCCGGCATGTACCACTCACCGGTGAAGCCGCGGACATGCTGGAAGACGAGGCCGGCCGAGCGCTCGACGGCGGTGAAGGCGATGAGGTGGGGTGTGTCTTCTGCCTTCTCGGATGGGGTCTCCGGTGTATCAGGCTTACCGGCACACGCGACAGCGACGATCACCAGCGGCAAGGCCAGCCGCAGGATTGAACCCCCGGTTTGTTGGTTTTGGGATGCCACCGGCGAATTGTAGCTTCTCCACTCGTTCGTGAGCGTCAGCCCGCCACCGCCTCCGGCGAATCTGGCCCGGGGCGCCGGTCGGCTCGCTCAGTCCTGCTTGGGAAGCTCGTCAGGAATCACGATGCCGGATCTTAGGGCGTAGCTGACCACCTGGGCCCGATTATGGAGGTGGAACTTATCGAGGATGTTGCGGACGTGGAACTTGATCGTGTTCTCGCTCACCCCTAGTTTCCTGGCCAACGAGCGGTTCGAGGTCACGCCTTGTACCATCCATTCGAGCACTTCCATCTCTCGCGCGGTCAGCGCGTCCGGATCGTTGTCCTTGGCGGCGGAAGCCTTGGGACTGGCGAACTCGGTCAACAGCTTTCGCGCCAGGTGTGGCGTCAAAGCCGGCTCGCCCCGACCGACGCCTTCGAGCAGGGGAAAGAACTTGTCGGCTTCGAGATCTTTGAGCAGATAACCCTCAGCGCCGCATTTGATCGCTTCGAATAGATCCGTGTCTTCGGTCGAGGCGGTCAGAATCACCACCTTGACCTCAGGCATTTCGGCGCTGATGTGCTTGGTCGCCGCGAGGCCGTCCATCTCGGGCATCGCAAGGTCCATCAGCACGACATCCGGCCTGAGACTACGGGCCATGTCTACTGCCTGCCTGCCGTTGGACGCTTCACCGACAACTTCGAGATTGCGCGCCGTGAGCAGGCTACGCAGGCTGTCGCGAAACAAGGCGTGATCGTCGGCTATGACCAAACGCATCATAGTTCCTCCAGAAATTTGAGCTTCAGTCAAGTATAGCGAAGAATCGGCCCGGGCCTCAGATCTAGTATCGCTAACGTGGCGGTTAATCGAATAACATGCTCCATGGCATGCAGCAGATATGTCTCGCGATCTCGGGCGGTGCCGGGTTGTGTGTCCTCTTGGCTTGCGGAATGCCGGGATCATACTCAACTGAGGCTCCGAAGCCATCTGACGACAACTCCTATGTCGAGCAACGCATGGAGATGATTCTCGAGATTGAGGCGGATGTTGCGGCAACCCGCCGCTACACCGGCAGAGCACGCCTCGCCCCGAAGGTTCTGGACGCGCTGCGCAACGTGCCGCGTCACGAATTCGTGCCTGAAGACCTGCGCGACCGCGCCTATGATAATCGTCCCCAGCCGATCGGTAACGATCAGACCATCTCCCAACCCTACATCGTAGCTCTGATGACCGACTTGTTGGAGATCAATGACGACGACGTGATTCTCGAAATCGGTACCGGTTCGGGCTATCAGGCAGCAGTTCTGGCTGAGTTGGCAAGGCACGTCTACACCATTGAAATCATCGAACCTCTCGGTCGCTCGGCGGCCGCTCGGCTCGAGCGGCTGGGCTTTGACAACCTCGATGTGCGGATCGGCGATGGCTATCAGGGATGGCCGGAGAAGGCGCCGTTCGACGGCATCATCGTGACCGCGGCGGCAGATGAGATCCCGCCGCCGCTGATCGAGCAGCTCAAACCCGGGGGTCGGCTGGTGGCACCGGTGGTCAGCGGTCCGTTGGCCGAGCAGTTAACGCTCCTGACCAAGGGCGAGGACGGCGAGATTCGAACCCGGGAGATCCTGCCGGTACGTTTCGTGCCGCTCACCGGCGACCACTAGGTAGGAGGCTGTTGCGCATAGATACTCGCAGCGTGAGGCCGGAGGCTTAGATGCAGGGTTGGGGACGCGTAGCGCGCCCGACCCTGCCGAGGAGGGGCTGGGCCAATGAAGCCAATCCGTCGCCTTCCGAGGCGAGCAGGCCCAAGGATTGGCTTTCTTGGGGCGCTATCGGTGCTCGTCGTAGGCTCGGCGAGCGCTGCGGAGAAAGCGGAGCTTGGATCGATGGTCGAGCACGCCGGCCGACACCAGATCGTTCAGCGATCGGATGACGCAGGCGAGGTAGCGGCCCCGATTGCGCCAATCACCGTCGAAGCTGCACGGGATCTCCGGGAAAACGAGACGCTCGCCAGCCTCGAGGCCGTAGAGACGGTTGCGCACGCCTCCGGGCCAGAGAACTTCCACCGTGGCACGATCTCGATCCCCCATGCCGACGATCTTTTCGAGCGCGTGCTGAGAGCTATGACTCGATCCTCCGACCACCGGTTGCATCACGGTCTCGCCGTGCTTCGGGGTCGATGAGATCACCGCGCCGATGCCGTCGCGGTTGACTCGCCCTTGAGGTGTCAATCCGACACTACCCACGAGTCGGACGGTCGCCGAACGGTTTCCATTCTCGCCGTTGTTGAGCTCCACCTTCAGGTTGCCCAGGCCGTTTTCGACACCCCCCCAGACGAACCCTGGATTCTCAGGGGGTCCAGCAGGGAACATGATTGGCGCAAAGAACGCGGTGTTATCGAAAGCGGAACCGTATGCCGCCGGTGCCGGGACCAGCGGCGTCGGCGGAGCGGACACCTGGTTGGCGACCGTGGCCACGTCAACAAAACCGTTGCGGTCCAAGTCGCCCACGGCCACGCCTCGGGCATTGCGGCGGAGGTGGTCGGTGGTGATCGCTCCGGTGTCGGCGACGAAGCTCGCCGAACAGTTCTGGTTCTCGAGCACCGCCCCCGGATTGTCGCTGATGACGACCAGATTTCCCGCGTCCAGCCCGCCGTGGTAGATGATGTCCAGGTCGCCGTCGTTGTCGTAGTCGAAGATGCCGGACCCCCAACCGAACGGGGTCGCCAGCAAGTCACCCACGCCAGGATCGGTGAACGTTCCGTCCCCGTTGCCGAGCAACCAACGACTGGCGCTGGCGCCCCGCTGGTACGGCAGGCTCAGGACCGGGTTGCCATAGTCCCCGAAGGTCGATCCGAAGAGATCCAGGCTGCCGTCACAGTTCAGATCTCCGAAAGAGACTCCCATCCATTCCGAGGCGGAATACTCGTTCAGGATGAGGGGTGCGTCGACGAAGTGCCCCGTTCCGTCGTTGAGGAACGCATGCAGGTAGGCGCGGTCCAGGCAGGGACGCCCGGGAGGCGCCAGGTCGCAGAACCGATCAGCAATGATCGCGCCCTGATCGTCGGCGAAGACGATGTCCAGATCGCCGTCCAGGTCGAGATCGGCGCTGCCCACGGCCCAGGTGATGCCCGCCGCGCCGGGCGGATAACCACCATTGACGGTGATCCCCGACGCGTCACTCTGGTCGGAGAAAGCAAGGCCACCCTGGTTGATGAATAGCTGATTGTGCTCGTTGAGCGCATAGGGCTCGAAGAAGATGGCGAAGGACTCCGTCATGTCAAAGGAATTGGCGACCACGATGTCCAGCAGGCCGTCGCCGTTGAAGTCCCCCATCGAGCAGCTGGTCGACGTCCGCGTGCCGCCCCCGGCCCCGGATCCCGGGATCTCGGCGAAGGTGCCGTCGCCGAGATTCTCGAACAGGCGATTGGGCTCCTTGCGGCCCAGTACCAGCAGGTCGTGATCCCCGTCGTTGTCGAGGTCGCCGAAGCAGGTGCCGAAGCTGTCCTGATCCGTCGCCGCCACGCCGGCGGCGACCGCGACGTCGACGAAGCTCAGCTGCCCGGTCTCCGACAGCAGGCTTCGCATCAAGCTATTGCTGGCGTTCGGCCCGTTGGTGACGTATAGATCCAAGTCGTCGTCGTTGTCGAAATCGAGCACCGCCACTCCCGGCAGCCCGCGCGGCATCATCGGCGAGGCGGCGACGTCTACGATGCTGACCGGCTCGATCAAGGAGTCCTGGTGGAGCGTCTCTGCCAGCGCAACGGTAGTCGACCCCGATCGCGCGTAGCCGTCGATTGCCGGATCGCCGGTGAGCTCGCTGAAGGTGATTCGGTCGCCCGGGCCGGCGTCGGAATCGCTGTCGGAGTCGCTATCCGAATCTGTATCGGAATCGCTGTCCGAACCCATATCCGAATCGCTTTCGGAGTCACTGTCCGAATCATCCTGGAACTCCTCGAAGAGTTCGTCCATACCGTCTTCGAATCTCGATGCCGAGCGACTGCTGATGACTCCTGCCGCGACGAGCTCAGCAAGGGCGTCTTCGACGCAGTCCTCGAAATCGTCGTCGTCCGGCCAACTCGCGGCCGGGTCACAGGGGATCTCCGGGAAAACAAGATGCTCGCCGGCTCTAGCCTTGAGATAGCGGTTGCGTATCCCGCCCGGCCACAGGACGTCGATCGTCGCACGATGTTTTCTCCCCAGGCCAAACGTCTGGGTCAGAGAATCCTGGGACAGAAAGCTCCCGCCACCCAGAACTGGCTTGATAGCGGTAGCGAGGCCCTTCGGCGTGGCGGCGAAGACCGCGCCGATGCCGCTGCGGTTGACCCGGCCTTGCGTGGTGATACCGATCGTGCCGAGCGCGGTCACGCTGACCGAGCGGTGACCGGTTTCGCCGTTGTTGATCTCGATCGAGAGATCACCGTTCGGGTAGTCGAATCCGAGCCACGATAAGAGACGTGAGCCCGGAGATGTCTCACCGAAACGGGGGGCGAAGAAGCCGGTGGAATCGAAGGGCGAGCCATAGCTGATGCCGACGGCCGCGAAGGGTACCACCGGGAAAGCGTTGCTCGGAATCACTTCGTTGGCGACGCTGACGACGTCGACGAAACCATCCAGGTTCAAGTCGCCGCTGGCGACCCCTTGAACGTTGCGTTCGGCATGGTTGGTGGCAAACCGCCCCGGATCGAAAGAGAAATCGGCCGAGCCGTCGTTGATCAAGAGCGCCCCTGGATTGTCGAGGGTCACCAGCCCGTGCATGTCCAGGCCGCCATGGAAGACGATGTCGGTGTCGCCGTCGTTGTCGAAATCTTCAGCCGAAGTGCCCCAACCGAAGACCGACGCCACCAGGTCGCCGACGCCCTCGTCGGCGAAGGTGCCGTCGGTGTTTTGCAGCAGCCAGCGCGATGCCTGCTCACCCAGCTGATAGTTGGAGGTCGGGGACAGCAGGGGAATGAAGTAGTCGCCGAAGTTGGAACCGAAGACATCGATCGTGCCGTTGCGGTCGAAATCGGCGAACGACAAACCCATCCACGACTCTCCCCGCTCGGTCAGGCCCAGCCCCTCGGACACGGTCTCGAACACGCCGGTACCGTCATTCTCGAAGATCTGGATAAAGCCACGATGTGCGCCGGCCGGCGGTCGCGGCAGGCCGCCTTGATCGTCGGCAAGCCAGAGGTCCACATCGCCGTCCTGGTCGTGGTCGACGAACGCCAACGCCCAGGTGATAGTCGCCGCCCCCGGCGGCACGCCACCGAGCTCATGCATCCCGGCCTCGGCACTGACGTCAAGGAAGCTGCCGTCACCCTGGTTCAGGTAAAGCTCATTGTGAAAATTGCGACCGAAAGGGTCGAAGGGGATGACCGGAAAGATGCCTTCCAGGGTGTCGTGATTGAAGGAGCGGCCGATGATCACGTCGAGGAGACCGTCGTTGTCGACGTCGCCCATTGCGCAGGAAGAAGCCGAGCGGCCACCATGGAAGCCGGCCGCAGCGCTGGCGTCGGTGAACGTTCCGTCGCCGTTGTTGGCGAAGAGGAGAGGAGAACCGAATTCGGTGGTGACCAGGAGATCGGGATCGTCGTCGTTGTCGATGTCGCCAAAGCAGACTCCGGAGCTGTCGCGCGCGGTCGCCTCGACACCGGCCAGGGCCGCCACATCGACGAATGCCAGCGTGCCTGTTTCGACCCACAGATTAGAGAACAGCGCATTGGCTGCCCCCGGACCGTTGGTGACGAAGATATCCAGATCGCCGTCCAAGTCGGCGTCGAGCACGGCGACGCCTGGCAGGCCACGCGACTTGGTTGGCATGGGCAAAAGCCCAGGGACCGGTGCGACGATCGGATTCGCGACGCTGTCTTGATAGAGCGCTAATGCGTCAGCGTGTCTGGCCGAGGGCACGCGTTCGAACACGATGCCGTTCTCAGGGTGGGCGCGTTCAGTGAAGGTGATCGCCGAGGGCTGAGCCAGAGCAGACGTCGAGACGATGACGAGGTGGGCCAGGCCAGCGATGACGGTTCCTGGAAGTCGTGTTTCCATCGGTTCAATCCTCATGTCCGGGTGAGCTTGAGACGGCTGCCGGGATGACGAACAAAGGTCTCCACAGCACTGCAACCGCCACGACTTGGCGACGGATGGATAGCACCCATCGCGAGATGAAAAAGATGAAGCCTAGAAACGCTTATACCTAATATTCTATATATCTGGTCTCGAGTGTGCAACCGAAGTCCGGCAATGTAGAATTAGAGGCCCTGTATCCATCCAACAACACGAGCGAGATCTCTGATGACCGTCCGGATCGAAAAAGACGGACCCGTTTTTACCGTCATCTTGTCGCGTCCCGAAGTGCGAAACGCGGTGGATCGCGAGACCGCCAAGGCTTTGGCGGATGCCTTTCGTGTGTTCGGTAACGAGCGCGATGCGAAGGTCGCCGTGCTGTGGGGCGAGGGGAGCGACTTCTGCGCAGGAGCCGATCTGAAAGCGATTGCCGCGGGTGGCGGCAACCGCATTGCACCCGACGGCGACGGTCCTATGGGCCCGTCGCGTTTGGTGCTCGACAAACCAGTGATCGCCGCCGTCGCCGGGTACGCGGTGGCCGGAGGCTTCGAGCTCGCCCTATGGTGTGACCTGCGGGTGATCGAGGAGACCGCCACTTTCGGTGTTTTTTGCCGCCGTTTCGGTGTCCCTTTGGTCGACGGCGGAACCGTGCGTTTGCCGCGGATCGTCGGCCTGTCGCGTGCGCTCGACCTCATCCTCACTGGGCGTCCCGTCGCCGCGGAGGAAGCTCTGGCCATAGGTCTGGCCAACCGTGTCGTGCCCGCCGGCGAGAGTCGCCGCGCTGCCGAGTCTCTGGCCCGGGAGATCGCAGCGTTTCCACAAGCCTGCCTGCGCAACGATCGCGCGAGCGTCTATGAGGGCTTCGGTATGCCGTTCGAAGAGGCGTTGATCAACGAGCTCCAGCGCGGCACCCAGACGCTCGCCAGCGGCGAGCCGGGGGCCGGCGCCCAACGCTTCGCCAGGGGCGCTGGGCGGCACGGAGAATTCGAATAGCTACACTGCGGACGGTTGCCCGTGTTCTGCGTCACGAGCCGCCGAAAGTCAAAGGCTCACGCTTCATCGCGTCGCTGGCTCCGGCCGCGTCGGCCGAAGCCGCCCTGAGCTTTGTCGAGGAGCTCCGCGCGGAGTTTCGAGACGCCACACACAATTGTTTTGCCTGGCGCCTCGGCAGTGGCGAGGACGCCTGGCGCGCTGGTGACGATGGCGAGCCGAGCGGTACCGCTGGTCGGCCGATTCTGCGGGAGATCGATGGCCGACGGCTCAGTGACGTGGTGGTCGTCGTGACCCGCTACTTCGGAGGCACCAAGTTGGGTACCGGTGGTTTGATTCGAGCCTACGGCGGCGCGGCGGCGGCGGTGCTGGATCTGGCGGAGATCGTCGAGCAGCCGGTGGTCGAGATCCTTCGGTTGACCCACGCCTACGACGCCAGCGGCGCGGTTCAGGGGGTGTTCTCGGCTTTCGGGCTGGAGCCGGTCAGGGCCGACTACGAGGCCGAGGTCCGGATGGAGATCGCCGTCCCGGTCGAAGAGATGGAACGACTCACGGTCGCGCTCGCCGACGCGACCCGGGGTAAGATCGAGATCGAGCCGCTCAGCGCTCCTTCAGCACCACCTTGACCTCGCGCAGCAGGCGCTCGATTCCCTCCGGGTCGAAGGGATCGTAGTAGCCGCGGATCCGATTCTGCCGGTCGACGAGAACGAAGCGGTTGCTGTGGATGATCGGATCGTTGCCGAGGGCAATGTCCGCTGGTGGTGTCGACTCGACGCCGAGCATGAATCCCTCGCGGCTGAGCTTATGGAGAGTTTCGGTCTCGCCGGTCAGGAAGTACCAGCCGTCTCCGGCGCCGTGCTTGCGGGCATACTCCGCCAGCACTTCAGGGGTGTCGTGTTCGGGGTCGACCGAGAACGACGCGATCCTGACCGGCGAATCCTCGCCCAGAGACTCGACGACGTGATTCATCTGCGACGTCATCCGCGGGCAGATGGCGGCGCAGCGGGTGAAGATGAAATCTGCGATCCAGGGTTCACCGCTGAAAAGTTCGCGGGTCACCGTGGTGCCGTCGTGGTGGGTGAGGGAGAAGGTCGGGACCTCCTTGATCACCGGCGGTGGCTCCGGCCTGCGGCTCAAATTGAGGTAGCCGAGAAACGCCAACACCAGAGCGCCGGCGAGCAGGAGAGCCCTGCGGAGCGCTTTGAGAACCCCCTTCTGTGATGTCACGGTGTTTTCGGTCATGGGCTCGCTGCGGTGGGAAGAGTATCCAGGCGGAGGGCGGGCGATGGTAGAGGATCCGAGAGGCGCGCTGCCAGCGCGGTCTCAGGACCGCAACGCCTGATCGGCCACCATCAAGAACAGGACGACTGGCAGATAGACCACCGAGCACAGCAAAAGGCGCCGGGCGGCGCGAGCGCTGTGTTGGCGGCTGAAGCCGATGCAGTAGCCGAGGAAGACCACGCCCAGGCTGATCGCGCCGATGAAGTATGGCAGCCCCGAGAGGCCGAGCACGTTGGGCAGGATGCTGACCGGGATCAGCGCCGCGGCGTAGAGAACCATCTGCCGGGCCGTGCGCTCGCCGCGCAGCCGGCCGACGGTGAGCATCGGAAAGCCACCCTGCTCGTAGTCACTGCGGTAGAGCCAGGCGATCGCCAGAAAGTGCGGCATCTGCCACAGGAAGAGAATGGCGAAGAGGATGCCGGCGAGAAAACTGAGCTCACCGGTAGCGGCCGTGCAGCCCATCACCGGCGGTGCCGCGCCAGGGATGGCGCCGACCAGCGTCGACAGCGAGCTGCGCCGCTTGAGGGGCGTATAGATCAGGACATAGGAAAGCAAAGTCAAGGCGCCGAGGAGCGCCGTCAGCCAGTTGGTCAGGTAGGCCAGGTAAGCGACTCCGAGGATCGAGATCATCAGGCCGAAGGAAAGTGCCTTGTCGACGTCCAGTCGGCCGGCCGGAATCGGTCGATTGGCGGTGCGCCGCATGAGCGCATCGGTATGGCGCTCGACCACCTGGTTGAGAGCCGACGCGCCGCTCGCCACCAGAGCGGTCCCCAGAAGGGCATGGCAGAGCAGGATCCAGTCGAGAGGCCGCGGTGCCGCCAGGAAGAATCCCGCGGCGGTGGTCAGGACCACCATCAAGCTGATTCTGGGCTTGGTCAGCTCGATGAAATCAGACCACTGGCCGCGGTCACCCCGTGGCGGGCCTTCCAGTGTTGTCGCTTCGGCGTTCAAGGCTCGAAATCTCGTCTCAGAAAGTAGTTCCTCGTCTCAGACCGTAGCTCCTCGTCTCAGACCATGGCCCAGCAGTTTATCGTTTTCACTTTCCCAGCGTCCACAGATAGTCGCGCAACGCCGCGGCGACCCGTTGAGGGTCGGAAAGGTAAGCGTGGAGCCGCTCTTCCGAGCCCAGCAGTCTCAGCAGGCGATTCCTCTCCGCGGCGAAGATCGGCGTATGAATCGAGCCGATCAGGAAGTCGGAGCTCTCTTCTTCGCCCCCGTCCGGCCGAAAGTTGGCCGGCATGCTGGTTCCGGGGAGCCAATGCTCGGGGTCGAGAATGACGGCAGTCACCCAATCGGGGCGCAGACGTTCTGAGGCCAGACGATAACTCGGTGCTATCTGCGGCGTGGCCGACTCTTCGCTTTCCGGCTGGTGACACTCTCCACACTGCAGCAGATGGAAGACCACCCGGCCGACGGCGACATCGGTGTTTGGCCTTGGCGAAGGCGGCTCGTCAGCGAATAGGGGCCGGTCGTCGAGCATCGCGAAGTAACGCACCAGGGCATTGTTCTCGGGCTCGCTCAGGCCGAAGGTCGGCATCCGGACCTTGAGCCACGGCCGATTCTCGCGGCGCGGATCGGCCAGATACTCGTAGAGCCATGACGCCTTCAGCCGCGCGCCGGAATAGATGAGGTCGGGCGCTGTCGCTCCGCCCCGTCCTTCGATGCGGTGACAGCCACGGCAGTTGTAGTGCTCAATGATCCGGCGCCCTTCGGTCAAGATTCGCGTTGTCTCGGTTTCGGCCGAGGTCGAGCCGCGCTCGCCCGCCAGCCCGAGCAGGGCGACGATCACGGCCCGACGCTCGTCGTCGCTCAAGTCGTAGGCGGGCCGGTGGGCTGATTCCGACCAGGGGCCTCCGGTCGCGGAGCTCAGCCGATCCTGCAGCCGGCGGCTCAACTCGTGTAGCGACGATCCGATGGCCGGTGTTTGCTCGAAGCCGGCGATTTCGTGACAGCCGTGGCAACCGTAGCGGGCGATCGCCTGTTCCCCCAGGTAGACGTTCTTTTCCCGCTCATTCATGCGGTCGAAGCGGGCCTGGCTCTGCTCCAGGGTGTGGCTCTGCGCCAGCGCCGAGAGGACCAGGCGGTCGCGAATCTCAGAATCGATCGCCGGTAAAGTCAGTCGCTCCCAGGCCGGGTCCCGTCGGGTCATCAGGTAGACGGTCAAGTCGGCCGCCTCGCGCTCGTCGAGCCGCAGATTGGGCATCGGCGTGTCGCGGCGATAGGCGCTCGGATCGCGCAGCCAGGCAAAGAGCCAACCGGCATCGACCTTGCTCCCGGTGCCGGCCAGGTGCGGCCCGTGGCTCTGCTCCATCGGGGCAGTGCCGGTTTCGAGGTCGAGCCGGTGGCAACCCGAACAACCCACGGTTTCGAATAGGGTCCGTCCGGTCTCGACCTCGCCGGCGGGCGAGGATCCGTATTGCGGCGGCCTGGAGACCTGCCAGAGGTAATCGACAATCGCCCGCATCTCGGCCCGCTGCTCGGGGGTCTGTGACTCTCCCGCTTCGAAGACGTGCGGCATGCGTGTCGGCCGGCGAAAGGCCCGAGGCTCCTCGAGCCATCGGTGGACCCAGGCCGCCGACGTCTTGCCGGCGATGCCGACCAGTGAGGGCCCGGCCTTGGACGCTGTGGCCAGCGCTTGATGATCGCTGGCGTGGCAGCCGGTACAGCCCAGCGCGGCGATCAGGCGGCGGCCGCGGTCGAGAGTCGGCAGCCGGTGCACTGTGACCGCTCCCTCTTGTCGAGTCGTCTGGCTGCCGTGGCAGCGCGCGCAGGCGGCCTCGGTCAAATCGAGGGGAAGCATCGCGTCTCGGCTCGGTGGGCGCCAATTCCACGACGTCTCCCACTCGAGCGCTTGCTCGGACGTCCTCGGCACGTGGCCGGCCCGTGAGAAATCGGTCGCCCGGCCGTCGCCGCCATGACATGGGATGCAGCCGAAGCGATCGACCGGATGTGGCGAAGCGGCGTCGACAAACATCTTGGCTTGCGGGTGGCGGCGAAATGGCGCCGGCCAGTCGTCGTCTTCGAGG
>JAAUXY010089493.1_pt1 | contig 29179 bp, 29 predicted proteins | sample 7278121 | NCBI WGS metagenome assembly JAAUXY01 (sample SAMN14350117, study PRJNA611818) | marine sediment metagenome | isolation source: surface marine sediment (1.8m) | place: French Polynesia: Moorea | collected 2018-08 | reverse complement strand
CGATAGAACCCAGCTGCTGCAGCGTGCCCGCGCGCCACTTCAACGGCACCGGACGCTTTCCGTAGGTCTCGAACAGGTACGCGATGATGTCCAGCGACTCGTACATCGTCACGCCGGCGTTCGGATCCACGAGTAGCGGGAACTGCGTTTTCCCGCCCAGACCTGCGGCCCTCGGGCGGAATCGCTTGCCGCGTTTCGGGCACGGGTATATCAGTGCGTCGAGATCGAGTTCCGTGAGCGCTTCGCGCACGATGCGGCAGTACGGACAGGCCTCGAAGTCATAGAGCTCGAGCAGCTGCTCGGGTCTTTTCGTCGCCGGCCTGGCAGAAATGCCTACGCCGGGCCTGAGTGCCGTCGCGAATGTGGAGCTCGCAATGTTGACGCTGCGCTTGACGAAGTCGGGGATCATCAGGCTTCGGCTTCCTGCAGGAAGGTCGTGCACGACTCGTCGGCTTGTTTGCAGATCGCGAGTACGGATTCCCGGATGCTGTCGAGCGTCGCCTGTCCGCCATTGTCTTCGCCCCAGGTGATCAGCTTGCCCTCGAGGCTCTTGAGCTGGCGCTTGGGTCGCTGGAAGAACCCGCCCGACGTCTGCAGTTCCTCGATAAGGCCCACCGTCGTCGAGCGTATCAGGTCGGTATCATCCGGAGTCATTTCGAGCAGCCCGGTGAGGTAGTAGTTGCCCCACTGGAAGCGGGTGGCCGGGCCTTTCGATTCGTCATAGGCCCTGCGGAGCCAATCGATCGCCTCATCGTAGTTGCCGGCGCGTTGCTCGATATCGGCGATGTCCGGCATGAAGTAATAGCCCTGCATGGAGCGTTCGACTTCGGCGAGCAACATCGGCATTGCGACATCGTCCATGCCGGCCTCGGCAAGGACGTTGGCAACGGCGTTGACGATCGGCTGGCGTTCGTAAACGGACGGCGTCGATGCGTCCGCCCATGCAGCCATGTCCTTTATCTCCTGCTGCAAACCGGCCGACAATTCGGCCTCTTCATCGTCAATGCGCTCGAACAGTATCTTGCCGAGCACCGTGTAAATGCGCTCGCGCTTGTAGACGGACTCGTCGGCCATTATTGCGTCGTACGCGGAATAGAAACGCTCTGTCAAAGCTGCCCGTTCGTCGCTGTCGGGCTCCGTCAGTGCCGCCGTGAAGCGGGCGCCGTCGATCAGCACGGCGAAGATATTGGCCTGGACGAGCGCGTGGTCGTCGACGATCGACTGCAGCATCGACAGTGCCTCGGTTCGCTCGTCCTCGGTCAACGGTCGCGGATCGTCTTCGGCATCCGCCGCATCCATTGCCGCATCGAGCCAGTTCACGTAGAGGATAGAGCGCTCGGCGTTCAGGTCGTCGGGACAGGCGTCATACATGCGGCGGAACGCGTCGACAGCGTCGTGTTCGACAAGAATGCTCGTGTCCTGGCCCCAGGAGTTGTAGGCTAGCAGCGAACAGTCGTCACTCGATAGCGCAGTCTCTCCGGCCATCAGCGAAGCCGTAACGTCACCAGCCGACGAAGAATTACTGAGCGTCAGGTCAAGAATGTTCGCGTAAGCGCGAATGTCGATGCCACTGGGTATGCGCGTAAGTTCTGAGCCGTCGGCGTCCAGAACGATCATCGTCGGGTAGCCAATCACCCCAAATCGCTCGCCCTCGGCCTGTGCGTTCTCGTCGTCGCCGTCGAGATACAACGGAATGAACAACTTCGAGCGTTCGATGAACTCCGGGCTCTTGAATACCGTCGCGGCAATCGCGTGGCAGGGTGGGCACCACTCCGCGCCCCAATAAAGGTATACAGGCTTGCCGGATTCTGCGGCAACGGCGAGCGCTTCGTCTACGGTCCCGTCGAACCAGTCGATGCCGTCGACCGGATTCGTTTCAGTCGCGACCGCCGTAGCCTCTGTGTCGGGCGTTGGCGCGCTTTGTTCCGATTCGCAGGCTGTGACGAACAGGGCGAAGGCTGCTATTGAGAGTAATCGAATCATGCGGAGACCTGCATCGTCGAATGGGAATCGTAATTCTATCGCACGTTACAATCCGAATATGGATTTCGTCGTCATCGGCATATTGCTGGCGGCTGCCTTCTACGTCGGGTGGAACATTGGCGCGAATGATGCCGCCAACTGCATCGGTACGACCGTCGGCGCGCAGATAGTCTCCTACAGGAAAGCGGCGCTGATCATGGCCGTGTTCGTGATCATGGGAGGCATGCTGCAGGGTCATCATGTCATGAAGACGGTGGGCAAGGGCATTGTCATAACCGAGGTCGCGGCCTACGAGCAGCAAAATGACGAGCGGGCGCCCGCCAGGTTCCACGAGTTCTTCCCGGACAATCGACTGCCGGACCTTGCCATTCTCGTGGCGCTGCTTTCCGCGGGTTTCTTCGTCACTCTTGCGACATTCTCGAGCATCCCGGTGTCCACGTCGCAAGCCATCGTCGGCGGCGTGGCGGGCGCCGCGATCGGTATCGTGGGTGTCGAAGCGAGTTTCTTCAAACTGGGGGTCCTCCTGAAGATCGTGGGCGCGTGGGTCATCAGTCCCGTGCTGACGATGCTGCTGGCGTTTCTCGTCTACCTGCTCCTGGGCCTGCTATTGCGCCGCGCCAGGGCGGTATTCTGGTCAAACGTCATGGCCATTGGCGTGCTCGCATCTGCTGCATACGTCGCGTACTCGCTGGGGGCAAACGATGTCGGCAATGCCATCGGCCCGTTGCTGAACCGTTTTCCGGACAAGGGACCCTACCTCGCGGCGCTGGGCGGAATCGCGATGGCGGCGGGAGCGCTGACCTTCGGTGGCCGGGTCACCAATACGGTCGGCAAGACCATTACGACGCTCGACTACGGTGGAGCGCTGGCCGCGCAGCTGTCAGCCGCGTTTGGCGTGCACCTGTTCTCGATGCTGGGGATTCCGGTATCGACGTCGCAGGCGATCGTCGGAGGCGTTGTTGGAGTGGGGCTGACCAAGGGCGCGAAAGCGGTGAGCACGCGTAAGATTTTGACAATATTCGCCGGCTGGATCGTCACTCCTGTCTGCGCCGCGGTGTTGGCAGCGGGTCTATACCGGTTACTTGATTATCTGCTGCGCTAGGCGCAACTTAGGTTGAAACGAGAGGCACAGATGCTGATATTCAAAAAAGAAAAGGCCGTCATCGAACTCGTATTGCAGCATATCGATACGACCCATCAATGCGTCGACTCCGCGATAGAGAGTCTGAAAACCTATCTCGAAGGCGAATTCCGGGCCGGCAACGCATCACTGAGCCATGTCAACCACCTGGAGGCAGAGGCTGACGGACTGCTCCAGGAGATACGAAACATTCTTTACGACGGAGCGTATCTGCCACAGATTCGCGGCGACATTTACCGACTGATGTCAACGGTCGACGATGTTGCCAACAAGGCCGAGGACTGTTTCGACTACTTCCACTACCAGTCGCCGGAGATTCCGAAGGACTTTGGCGCCGGATACGACATGATTCTCGACCTGACAGGCGAGTGCTTCCAGGCACTCAAAAAGGCGCTGAAAGCCTACTTCGGGCCCAAGGACAAACTCGAGAAAGTACGCAAACACTCAAAGCGCGTCAGTGAGCTCGAGTCGCGTATCGATGAGCTGGAGCGCGAAATGACGGCACGCATATTCCAGTCCGACCTGCCCAAGGCGGACAAACTGCACATGCGTGGCTGCCTGCACAAAGTGACGAGCATATCGGATGCCACCGAAGATGCCGCCGACCAGCTCGGTCTCGTCAGCCTGAAATCGATAGTCTGAGACGGAGAACCTTTGCGGTCGCCGACGGTCGGGTAATAGGGTGCGCTTGACCGCGCGAGCTGCATTGCGCCACGAAAAGGGTACAATGACCAAAAAGCGTAGTACTCACGCACATAACACCAAACAAGGGGGTCGAAATGCGACACATTAAGAGGGCAGCCTTGCTGCCTATGGTCACGGTTGTATTCCTTGCCGGGCCGAGCCTCGCTCAGGATGACACGCCGCGCGCACTCGAAGAGATCACCGTGACGGCAGCTTATCGTGAGCAGGGCTTGCAGGACGTTCCTGTCTCTGTTTCCGCGGTAACCGGCGAGCTGATCACCAGCGGGGCCCTGCAGAAGGCCGAGGACATCCAGTTCCGCGTGCCCAATTTCTCGGTTACCGAAACCGGTATTGCGACGAACATCTTTATTCGCGGCATCGGCTCCGGCATCAACCAGGGATTCGAGCAATCCGTCGGCACGTACATCGACGGGGTCCACTACGGACGCGCCCAGATGGTGCGTGCCCCGTTCCTCGACCTGCAACGCGTCGAGGTGTTGCGTGGTCCGCAGTCGATCCTGTTCGGCAAGAACTCGGTTGCCGGCGCACTCAATATCACCACCGCGCGCCCGACCGACGAATTCGAGGGCAGCGTTTTTGCCGGCTACGAGTTCGAGGACGAAGAGACGATCATCGAGGGTATGGTATCGGGCGCCATCAGCGATGGTGTGCGCGGCCGTCTCGCGGCGCGCTATCGCGACCATCTCGGCTATATGACGAATGCGACGAAAGGCACCAATGAGCCTGCTCGCGACGATATCGTCATACGCGGAACGCTCGAAGTCGATATCAACGACGACGTAATGGCAACGTTCAAGGCCGAGGTTTCCGAGTTCGATGTCTGGGGTCGACACATCGAGATCGTCAACGAAGCGGCTGGTCCATCCGGTTTTACGTACAGCCAGATCCTGGCCGGCGTATTCATGCAGGATCCCAGCGTCCTCAACGTGGTCCGTGACGATATTCGTTCTTCGAACGGCGACTTCAGCTTCAACGAGTCGGAATCGTTCGTGCTGACCCTCGACTGGGCAATCGGCGAGCACGACCTCAAGTCGATAACGGCGCTCGCCAACTTCGAGTACGACGAGTCGTGCGACTGCGATTTCACCGGCGCAAACGTATTCTTCGCGGACCTGCAGGAGGAGTACGAGCAGTTCAGCCAGGAATTCCGCTTGTCATCGCCGCTGCGCGACGATTGGGATTACATTGCCGGCGTTTACTTCCAGACCAGCGACCATACGTACAACGACCAGATCGTCGTTCCCGGAAACTCGATTCTCATACCTGCTGTTAACTCACTGACTGCTGGTACCCCGCTCGACGGGTTTGGCAGTTTCCTTCCCAACACCGAGGTAGCACGGAAGGCGAATGTCGACAACGACATCCTGTCCGCGTTTGCGCAGGTCAGCTATCACTTTACGGACACGTTTACGCTCCAGGCCGGTGGTCGTATAACGCAGGATGAGCGCACCGGTGATCGCGACATCGTTACGCAGGCACTTGGCGGTGGCGACTTGCCCCCGGCCCAGGCTCTCGCGCCGATTACTTATGCCGCTGTCTTCGACATCTCGACCAGCGACCTGACGACGCTTGCCCAGGCGCCGGGCATCGGCCCCGTTGCCCAGAGCTTCATCGATTCTCTGGGCGAACATCCGGTAAGCGGCAACCGGGACAAGACCAAGTTCTCCTTCGAGGTCAAGGGCATCTGGGATGTGTCCGATGAGGCGATGCTCTACGCCACCGTTGCCAACGGTTTCAAATCCGGCGGGTTCGACTTCCGCGCCAATAACCGGAATTTCTACCCGGACATGGCGACGTCATTCGAATTCGACGACGAGGAAGCTACCAACTTCGAGCTTGGCGGCAAATTCGTCCTCGGGGGCGGCGTCGCGGAGCTCAACACAGCATTGTTCTACACCGAATTCGAGGACCTGCAGATCTCGATTTTCGATGGCACGCTCGGCTTCAACGTCGGCAATGCGGCGTCCGCCGAGATCCTCGGTCTCGAAGTCGACGGCCGCTGGGCTGCCGGTGAGTACCTCACGATCTCGGGCGGCTTCGCGATCACGGACTTCGAGTTCACGGACTTCCAGAACGGCCAGTGTTATTTCGGCCGTACGCCCGACAGCGTCCAGAATGGCGTTGGTCTTTGCGACTATACGGGCGAGTCCAACCAGATGCTGTCCGACTTCCAGGGCAATGTCGCGTTCGACTGGCTGTACCCGATCTCGAATTCGTTGGTCATGAATGCCCGTCTCGACGTGTTTTACACGTCCGAGTACGACGCGTCGGCGACCTATGACCCGGCACTCGTGCAGGACGCCTATACGAAGACCGACCTGCGTCTTGCGCTGGCAGCCGAGGATGGCACCTGGGAAGTTGCGCTGCTCGGTAAAAACCTGGGTGATGAACGCGTATTGAGCTTCGGCGGCGACACGCCCCTGGCCAGCACGATTTCCGGCGCGAAGTCGAACTATTCGTTCTGGGGCCAGGGCCGTAACGTTACGCTGCAGGGACTTTTCCGCTTCTGAGCAGCTGATCAGAGCGAATCGAGGAAACTCCGCAAGCCGCTGAAATACGCGGCTGCGGAGACCGCGTGCGCGTCGTTGTGGCCGCCGCGAATCTCGAGGAAGGTCTTCGGCTCGTTCGCGGCCTCGAAAATCGCTTCGCCGTGACGAAACGGTATGATCTCGTCGTCGCGACTGTGCACCACCAGAATCGGGACGTTCGTATTTTCGACGTGCTCCCGAGTCGGGTGCCGGAATCGTGCCAGCAGGCGCACGGGCAGCCAGGGGTAGGCTTCCTGGCCGACGTCGGCCACCGAGGTAAACGACGAGTCGACGATGAGCGCGCCCGGGGTCTCGTTCACCGCCAGCCACGATGCCACCGAACCGCCGAGTGAGCGGCCGAACACTACGATGTTCTCCGGGGCAACGTTGCGCTCGCCCGTCAGGTAGCGCCATGCGGCTTCGGCATCCCGGTACAGGCCATGCTCGGTCGGCTTGCCCCCGCTCTGGCCGTAGCCGCGATAGTCGATCATGAACACCGACAGCCCGAGTTCGCGGAATTCCTTCATGGAATGAATGCGATGGGAGATGTTGCCGGCGTTGCCGTGGAAATACAGCAGCACGCGATTCGATTCGCCGGGCACGTACCAGCCGTGAATATTCACGCCGTCGCTCGTCTCCAGCATCACGTCGTCGAAATCGAGACCGGCTGCACCGGGGTCCGCGATCAGCTCCCGGCTCGGCATGTCCGGCAGGTACAACATGCCGCCCTGGTTGAGGTAGAGGAAGGCCGCCAGCAACAGGTAGCCGGCGGCCAGGACTATCAACAGCTTTAGCATAGGGGCATAACTTACCCCGTCAGGGTCTCACCGTCACCGGCGTTCCGCGCGGCGCTCGAACGCTTCTCGCTTGCGCTCCTTGAAGCGCTCGGCTTTTGCACGCTGCTCGTCAGTCAGCACGGCATTCACCTCGGCGCGAACGCGCGTAAACAGCAGGGTGCCGTCGGTTGCGATCTGCCCGTTCGACAGTGCGATGTTGTTGAGCGTCGTCGAGTAGGCCGGGTCGCTCGTGTCGAGAGCCGCGAGCGCCTCCCGATTGGCCCGGAATTGCTCGCGCAGCGCTTCCATTTCGGGCTTCGCTGCCTCGAGAATGTTCTTCACGGTCTCGCGCTGGGCATCGTCCAGGTCGAGATGATCGGCCATGTGCTCGAGCATCAGCCGGGGTCCGCCGAAGCCCATCCCCGGTCCGCCGCGAAACTCGGCGTATACGCTCGACGAGAACGCTGCCAGTGCAACTGCGGCCAGCAATGTAAGAGTTACGATCCTCATAGTCTTGCTCCTTGTGTCGGTTGAGTCACCACGATTGGCTTGATTCTCAGCTTACGGAGCGATCTCTGGAGATAGGTCGGCGCCCTGCAAAGGTTTGTCAAGAACTGTCAGGATTGTGCCGATGTCGTTGCGGAGGAACAGGGAATGTTCGACGATGACGGTGAACCAGGCACAGACAACCATGAACGAGCAACAACCCGAATCCAATATCCTGATCGTCGACGACGACCGCGAGCTCGGCGAGATGCTGGTGGAGTTCCTCGCGCCGGATCGATTCGAGGCCAGCGTCTGCCTGAGCGGCGAAGACGCGTTGCCCGCGCTGCGCGACGGCAAGTTCGACCTGGTTATTCTCGACATCATGTTGCCCGGGATGAGCGGCATCGACGTGCTGAAGCACGTCCGGAAGGCCAGTGACATCCCGATCATCATGCTGACGGCGAGGGGCGAAGATATCGACCGGATCCTCGGCCTCGAGTTCGGCGCCGACGACTACCTGACGAAACCGTTCAATCCGCGCGAATTGCTGGCACGCATCAAGGCCATCCTCAGGCGTGCGGGTCCGGCTTCAGCCCCGCGCGGCCATATTTCTGTCGGCGAGATCGAGCTGGATGTGCGAGCAAGGCGCGTCACCGCCGGCAACGCATCGATACGCCTGACAGGTACGGAATTCGAGCTGTTGCGTTGCCTCGCGGAAACGCCCGGCAGTGTCGTTGAGAAAGACGAGCTGTCTCGCCAGGCGCTCGGCCGCCGGCACCTGCCCTATGATCGCAGCCTCGATACGCACGTCAGCAATGTACGCGGCAAGCTGGCGAAAGCCGGTGTGGTGAGCCCCTCCATCCAGAGCCAGCGCGGCGTCGGCTATTGCCTGCTGGTGGACGAGTAGTGCCGTCATGCGAAGCCTGCTGATACGTATCTTCCTGTCGTTCTGGTCGATCATCCTCATCACGATCATAGCCGGAGGCGCACTGGGCTATTTCTACGCGGAGCGAGCCCGAACCGCGATGCAGAACTTCGAAGTCAGCGACGCTATGCTCGAGGCAAGCGCCTCACTTCAGGACGGTGGCCGCGATGGCCTGACCGAGTGGCTGCGATCGTTGCCGGGTGGTACCGCCTCGCTCGTTTACATTCTTGACGACCGTGGAGACGATCTGCTCGACCGGGCTATACCGCCACCAGTGGCCCTGGCGATGCGGCGATTCGGCAATCGCGATGCGTCGCGCCGGCCGCATTCGCGGGACTTCGGCAACCTGCGACCGGCTCGGCCGTTTACCCAGCTCGTCGGTCCTGACGATCATGTCTACACGTTTTTCGTATTGCCTCCGCAGGGCGCGATAGGCCGATGGGTTGCCCGGCGCGGTGGTGCAGGCATCGCAATCCTGGCATTGCTCATTAGTGCTACCGTTTCGTACCTGCTGGCCAGGACCATATCCCGGCCGGTTCGTCGATTGCGCGAGTCGGCCGACGCAATCGCGGGCGGTGACCTCGATACCCGGGTCAGCGACCAGATCGGCAAGCGACGCGATGAGATCGGGCTGCTTGCAAGGGATTTTGATCGCATGGCCAATGAACTGGAGCGCGCCTGGTCGCGCCAGACGGAGTTGACTCGCAACGTATCGCATGAGCTTCGGTCGCCGCTCGCACGGCTGCGCGTCGCGCTCGAGCTGGTCCGGCGCAAGACCGGTGAGCTTGCCGAACTCGACAAGATCGACGCCGAGACCGAGCGACTCGATGCACTCATCGGCCAGATCCTCGAATTCTCACGGCTGGATTCCGATTCGCCTGAAGGACGATCGCCCGTCGTGCTGGATGACCTGCTTCAATCGGTAATTGACGATGTCCGCTATGAGTACGGCCACATCGGGATCGAACTGATTTCGGAAAGCAACCTGGCGGTTGCGGCCTATCCGTCGGCTCTGCGTAGCGGCATCGAAAACGTCCTGAGAAACGCGGCGCAGCACGGCAGGGACGGCGGCTCGATCCGCGTTCATATCGAGTCCGACGCAACAAACGCCGTCGTGACGATCGAGGATGATGGCGGCGGCGTCGCCGAAGACGAGCTCGATGCCATTTTTGAGCCCTTCTATCGCTCGAGATCCAGACGTGGTGGAGCACGAACCCAGGGCAGCGGCCTCGGCCTCGCAATCGCGTCGCGCGCGGTAGCCTTGAACAACGGGACGTTATCGGCGCGAAACGGCGACGAGGGCCTTTGTGTCGAGATTCGATTGCCGATCGAGCCCTAGGATCGTCGCAGTATCCAGTCCGATTTCTGCCAGGTCGTAATAAGCACGGCTCCCGCCCGGTCTCATTGCCCAAGAACCAGAAAACAAGGGGAGGGACGAATGGCCGAATCACTCGATAATACACTTGCTGTCCTGCAGGTACTTACGACAGTTTTCCTGTTCGCCATCGGACTCGCGGTCCTCGCCGTGATCGTCATGTACGTGCTCGACAAAACGCAAACGAAACAGACGATCCGTCGCAACTACCCCGTCATCGGTCGATTCCGCTATATCTTCGAAGAACTGGGTGAGTTCTTTCGCCAGTATTTCTTCGCACTGGACCGCGAAGAAATGCCGTTCAATCGTGCGCAAAGATCCTGGGTCTACAGGGCCGCAAAGGGCGTGGACAACACGATCGCCTTCGGCTCGACGCTGAATCTGTCACCATGCGGCACGCCTATTTTCGTGAATTGCCCGTATCCGACGCTCGAGGAGGACGCAGCACCGACCGCGCAGGTGACGATTGGACCCCACTCGCGGGAGCCCTATGCGGCAAAGTCCGTTTTCAACGTGTCTGGCATGAGTTACGGGGCGATTTCCAGGCCGGCCGTGCTCGCACTGTCAAACGGTTCGAGAATGGCCGGCAACTGGATGAACACCGGCGAGGGCGGCCTGTCTCCGTGGCACCTGGAAGGTGGCGCCGACATCGTATTCCAGATCGGCACGGCCAAGTATGGCGTTCGCAACGATGACGGCACGCTGAGTGACGACAAACTGCGCGAGATCGCTGCGCACCCCACGGTAAAGATGATCGAGATCAAACTGAGCCAGGGTGCAAAGCCGGGTAAAGGCGGCATCCTGCCCGGTGAGAAGGTCACCGAGGAAATCGCGAAGATTCGAGGCATCCCGGCGGGTACGGATTCGATCAGCCCGAACCGGCACCCCGAAATCAACTCGACAGACGATCTCCTGAATATGGTCGAACACGTCCGCAACGTTTCAGGTCTGCCGACGGGCTTCAAAACCGTGGTTGGTGCATGGGGCTGGTTGGACGAAATGTTCACCGAAATCAAACGCCGCGGCATCGAGAGCGCTCCGGACTTCATAACCATTGACAGCGGTGATGGCGGAACCGGCGCAGCGCCGATGAGCCTGATGGACAATGTCGGGTTACCCCTCCGGGAGAGCCTGCCGCTCGTGGTCGACCTGCTCGAGAAGCATGGCCTCAAAGACCGCATAAAGGTGATTGCCAGTGGCAAGCTCATCAATCCTGCGGATGTCGCGTGGGCACTCTGCATGGGCGCGGACTTCGTGACGTCCGCTCGCGGTTTCATGTTTGCACTGGGCTGCATCCAGGCCCTTCAGTGCAACAAGAACACCTGTCCGACCGGCATCACGACGCACAACAGGAAACTGCAGCGAGGCCTCGTCCCCGAAGACAAGGCGGAGCGTGTGCGCCAATACTCCGAGACGATGTGCAAGGAGGTCGGCATCATAGCGCATTCCTGCGGCGTACCGGAGCCGCGGCGCCTGCAACGATTCCACTGCCGAATCGTGCAGGACGACGGTCGCTCGGTGCCGCTCGATGAACTCTATCCCGGCGTGCTTTCGACGTCCTGAACCGAGACTGCTTACGTTGGAGCGTTCAGGCGTTCACTCAATCGAATCCCAATCCAGCGAGCAGCGATTGACTCTCGGTATGGATTCGATCGAGCTGGGCAACGAGCGTTGCAACTGACAGCAACGCTCTTTCCGGTTCGGATGTCAGGCACCTGTCGGCGATGCGTCGTTCGCGGATGTCACGGGGCAAGTCCGCGAAGTCGTCACGCTGCAGAAGCGACAGGCACAGGCGATCAGCGACCTGCAAGCAGAATTGCATCGCGTTCGGCGAACCCGCGACGATGTCTCCTTCGATCGTCGCGTGGTGCAATCGGATCGCCTCGCAGATCGACTCCGGCAATCGCCAGTGGACGCAGGCCCGGTAGCCCAGTTCGCTGTGCGTGAACTTGTATATTTCGACGTCTGCGTCGATAAGCTGTTCTGGAGTTTCCCAGTTGCTCTCGTCCACTTTGAGCAAGTTGGGTGCAGCGTGCTCGAACATGACGAATCGGCCGACGTCGTGTAGCAGTCCGATCAGGTAGGCGTCCGCCGGGTCCACCTCGAGATCGGTAACGATCTCGGCGATTTGGGCGGCTGCGAACGCCGCGTAGACCGAGTGCTGCCAGAGTCGGACCTCGTTCGTTTTGGTCGGGAGGAATACCCGCTGCACGGCCAGGGAGGCAACGAGGCCACGAACCGCATTGATGCCCATACGGGCAAGCGCGTCGCGGATCGAAACGATGGGCACAGCCGGTGCCGAGGCGGCGGAATTCGCCAGCGCAATGACGCGAACGGCGAAGGCGGGGTCTTCCTTCGTCAGTTTGCCGAACTCTTCAAAGTAATCGTCGGCGTCGGGATCGAGCTGCAGGATTCTGACGAGCACCTGCGGGAGCAAAGGCAGGTCGTCGATCTTCCCTTCCATGCTTCGCAGGGCGGAACTCGAGACGGCATCCAAACTGAAACCTCCAAGCCTGCCCAGAGCCTACCCGGCGACGCTTGCCAAATCCAGAACTGCTGCGGCTCAACCGCGCATCCTGCTGATGAAGGCGTCTGCCTCGTCAATCGCGACCTGCATGTCGCGAATCAGCGCTTCGACGTCTCCTTCGAGATTCGCCGCTTCGCCACGAAGCGCGGCCACAGCCTGTGCGTTGAGGCTGTGTTTCAGGTACAGGACGTTGTCGCCGAGTACGGCCATAACGGGGTCGACGCGGTTGCGGGCGACCTGCATGCGGCTTCGCATGTTCTTGAATTGCCTGCGCGATTCTTCGAGTTTCTTCGCCTGGTCATTCCGCAGTGCCTGGCTGCTGTAAAGGTCGAGTTCCGATTCCCATTCGTTGAACAGGTCCTCGCTGACCCGGTCAATCGATTTCAGCCGGTCGTCGAGTTCCCCGGTTGCATCCCGCGCCCGTTCGACTTCCTTGTTCAAGCGCTTGTACTGCTTTTCCAGGTCGCCGCCGTCGTGACCGATCAGCGCGCCGAGCTGTTCGTACGCAGATACGAGATGCTCGCGCGTCTCCGACTGCGAATCGCGGGCATCCTCGACGCCATCCACGAGCAAATCTCGCTTGTGGATGCCAACCTTCTCCAGTGCCGAGTACTTCGCCGAGGCGCAGCCTCCGATCGCAATTGCGACAACACAGACAATGGCCGGAACTGGCAGGTTGGTTGATCGAATCATGTTAGTGATTTCTTGGATAACGTCGAGACCACGACGAATGATGCTTGCTTGTCGGCGACAGAATCAAGCAGTTGTCACCCTTTAGTGCTCCCGTGACTTCCGTAAACGGGCTATCGTGCTAGGATCCCCCGATTCACTGATCAGAGGGGCCGACGATGCCGGAAATTTCGCCACTGGGCTGGTTCCATACTGCCATGGGCGCTTTTGCACTCGTTTGCGGCGTCGTTGCGCTCGTCAAGTACAAGGAAATCACGCTGACGACGCGGACCGGCCAAATGTATCTACTGGCCACCTTGATCACGGCCGCGACGGCGCTGGCGATATTCCAGCGCGGTACGTTCGGGCCGGGTCACGCGCTCGCGGTGCTGACGCTTCTTGCGCTCGCCGCCGGGTTTGTCGTCTTGAAGACGAACCTCCTGGGAAAGTGGTCACGTTACTTCGTCGCCCTCAGTTTCTCCGCAACACTGTTGTTTCACAGCGTACCCGCGGTGACTGATGCGCTCTTGCGTTTGCCGGTCGGCGATCCTGTGGCGACCTCGCTCGACAACCCGATACTCCAGGCCTGCTACCTCGTGCTGCTGACCCTGTTCGTGATCGGCATCACCGTGCAGATGTTCTGGATCAGTCGAGAAGTTCGAGCTCATCGGCCGCAATAGCGCCGTTCGGCGAGAGGACGAACTGGCGGAACTGCCAGCCTATCCGAAAACTGCCGGTTTCGTCCGGATTCTCGGAGACGTTGATCTCCTCGGCCGCTACGGGCTCCTCGACAAACTCGCTGAGCAGGTTTGCGATACTCGGTTTTTCTGCCGCATAAACGATGTCCATGGCTTTCTCCTTGTGCATCTTTCCTGATGCTCGCCTGCAGGATAGGCCCGCGGTACTTAACGGCGGATGAAGCCAGGATTAACGCCTCCTGAACGGGTGCTTGTTCTTGAGTTAGTATTGCCGGACCATGGCTGCAAGCGCAGTAGAAACGGCACGAAGCGCTTTCCGGGAGCGGCGAATCGGTCCGCGGTACTCGGGGCCGCTGCATCTCGCAACGACGACCAGCGTCAGCCTCCTGGTTGCGCTGGCGAGCGCGCTGATGCTCGATGACGTCCGGCCGCTCGAGTGGCTGACAGTTCCGCTCACCTTTCTCTACGCGAATCTCAGCGAATACCTCGGTCATCGAGGGCCGATGCACCATAAGACCCGCTTCTTGACGAAGGTATTCGAGCGCCACTCGATCGAGCACCATTCGTTTTTTACGCATGAAGCAGCGACCTTCGACTCGAGCCAGGACTACAAGGCCGTACTGTTTCCGCCGATCCTGTTGTTCTTCTTCATCGGCGGATTTGCGATCCCGGTTGGCGCGCTGCTTTACGTGCTGCTGTCGGCGAACGTCTGCTACCTGTTCGTGCTGACCGCAGTCCTGTACTTCCTCAACTACGAGTTGCTGCACTTCGCTTACCACTGCAGCGAGGATTCCTGGCTCGGTCGTTTGCCGCTCATAAGCCGCTTGCGTCAGCATCACGTCACGCATCACGATCGTCGGCTCATGACGCGATATAACTTCAACATCACATACCCGATCTGCGATCGGCTGTTTGGCACGCTCTATCGCGACGACGCCAGTTCCTGATATCGCCTGTCGATCGCAGCCGCGAAACGCTGCGGTGAGTCGCTGTCGGCGCGGAAGTACAGCGACGGCTCGATGAGCTCGAGTTCCATCAACAGGAACTGATTTCGCTCGTCTCGCACGAAGTCCGCCCGCGCATAGACAGGTGCGGGTTCGACCAGCTTCATTATCCGGTCACCGGCGTCGCGCAGCGACGCCGGCGCTTCGAACGGCAATATTTCGGCGCCGTGCTCTTCCTGGGAGCGGAAGTCACCATCGGCAGGCACCTTGAGGATTGCGTGGCTGTACGCCAGGCCGAAGTAGAACAGGGAGTACTCGCCCTCGGTCTGGATGCTCTCTACAAAGGGCTGCACGAAATGCGGTCGGTCCGCAAACGTTGCCGCGAGATCGGCCATCCGGCCGGCAGGGACCGGGTCGGTCAGCACGAACGCGTCTTCAGCATTGGCGCCCACCTGCGGCTTGATGACGATCCTGTCGCTCGCGAATTCCGCAAAGCTCCCGGCGATGACGGACGCGTCGAAGTCGTCGCGCCACAGGCTCGGGACGATCGTGCCACCGCGCTCTTCGATCTCCCTGAGGTAGGTCTTCTCGAGGTTCCAGTGGACGAGTGAGCGATCGTTGAACAGGTGAGCCGCCGAACGGTCTATCGTCTCGAGGACGTCGAGAAACTGCTGTACCTTCTCGGTGTAGTCCCACGGTATGCAGATGTAGGCGACGTCGTAGGCATCCCAGTCGACGGCGGGGTCATCCCAGACGACGGGGTCGACCTGCCAGCCGAGCGCTTCCATGGCGGGAATGCTCATCGGGTAGTCCGTCACGAACTCGGACGAATCGGCCATTACGAGAAATGCGCAGCGCTTCACACGCGCGATGTTAACGAATAACGGAACGGAGCGGGGCTCCGGCTCGTGTCAACTGAGGACCCATGAGCCATAGCCGACGACACGGTTCCTGTCACCGGCCGTGTCGCCCGAATTGCGAAGATCGAGCGTCGTTATTCGCGATCCACGTTGCTTCGCCGCGATAAGAAGTCCCCGAAGCGGGGTCGCGCCGCAGGCGCAATCGTGGTTGATTTCGCCCTCCTGCAGGTTCTCAATCGCCTTGCACGTCGAACTGTCGACAGCTCGGGCATCCTCGTAGCGAAGGTAGTGACTCAGGTCGGAACTGACGACGATCAGCGTCTCGGAACCACCCCACAGTGCGTCGACGATCCGGGCGACGGCGTCAGGACGAACGTGACCCACGACGAGCGGTACCAACACGAATGAATCCAGTACCGATTGCAGGAAGGGCAGGTGCACCTCGAGACTGTGCTCCAGCTGATGCGCCGCGTCGACGGTCCTGATTTCCGGCAACTGAACTCGGTCAATGGCATCGTGGTCCAGCGCGACGTCACCGAGCGGTGAGCGAAAGACGTCCGCGCTACTTACCGCAACCCCATCGAACGCCAGCCGGTGGCTCGGTCCCAAAAGGATTACCCGCTCGTACAATTTCCGGTGTTCGCGAAGTCGGGCGTAGGCCGTCGCCGCAACCGGGCCTGAGTAGACGTAGCCCGCATGCGGCACGATCAATGCTTTCGGCGCCGGACCATGGCCGGTTGGCGCGCTGTCGAGCAAACGGCGTACCGTGTCGTCCAGCTCGATCGCGCTGCCCGGGTAGAACAGGCCGGCAACGGCGGCGTGTCGGATTGAGGTCATGACGCCAGGCCCTCATCTATTATCTACCAGTGTACCCGTCTGGTCGGGTTTGCCTATGAGTAAGAGTACGATCCTGAACGCGGTATCGGGCCGCTACTGGCACGTCCTCGATGACGGGCGACTGCAGTGCGACGTCTGTCCGCGTTTTTGCAGGTTGCGAGAGGGCCAGCGCGGGCTATGCTTCGTCCGGGCCCGGCAGAACGACGAGATCGTGCTGACCACGTACGGGCGCTCGAGCGGGTTCTGCGTCGATCCCATCGAGAAGAAGCCGCTCAATCACTTCCTGCCCGGTACGACCGTGCTGTCATTCGGCACCGCGGGCTGCAATCTCGCCTGCAAGTTCTGCCAGAACTGGGACATCTCCAAGGCGCGCAACTTCGATCGGGTGCAGGCAACCGCCTCGCCCGATGCTATCGCCCGAATCGCCGCCCGCGCCGGCACGCCAAGCGTTGCGTTCACGTACAACGACCCGATCATCTTCCTCGAGTATGCGGTCGACACGGCCGAGGCCTGCCACGAACAGGGCATCCGGACCGTTGCCGTCACCGCGGGATACGTCACGCCCGAACCCTGCGAGGAATTCTTCGCTCACATGGATGCCGCCAACGTCGACCTGAAGGCATTCACGGAGCGCTTCTATTGGAAGGTGTGTGGCGGCCATCTTCAGCCGGTGCTCGAGACCATCAGGTACCTCGTGCAGGAGACCGACGTCTGGATTGAGCTCACGACACTACTGGTTCCCGGCGAGAACGACTCCGATGCCGAGGTCGATTCGATGACCCGGTGGATTGTCGAAGAACTCGGGCCCGACGTGCCTTTGCACTTCACGGCGTTTCACGCCGACTGGAAGATGACGGAGAAGCCCTTTACCACTCTGCAGACTTTGCTTCGGGCCAGGGACATCGCGTGCCGCAACGGTGTTCGCCACGTCTACACGGGTAATGTCCGCCACGTACCGAGCTCGAGTTCATACTGCAGCGGTTGTGGGGACATGCTCATCAGTCGCGATGCGTACTCCGTGTCAATCTGGAACCTGGCAGTCGACGACGGCAAGGGCCGCTGCGGCAACTGCGGTGAACCTGTTCCGGGCGTTTTCAGGTAAGCAGTTTTTCGAGGATTTCCAGGCGCAAGGCTTGCCAGTCGACGGGCCGGGTCGTGTCGATCGGCACGGAGCGAGACAGCTCCGCCGGCGTCAGCGGCTCACGGCTGTCTATCTGCATTCGCAACACGTCAACGTCGGCTTCCGATACGTCGCTGCGTCCCGCAGCCCTTGCAACGATTCGCCGGGCGAGTTCGTCGTCGGGTGCGCTGGTGTCCAGCCAGACCGGCTCGACGCCGTGTCTGCGCGCCAGTTTGGCAAGCCGCTCGCGATCGTGCAGTCGAAGGAAAGACGCATCCACAATGACATTGAGCCCCGCGTTCAGCAGGCCGTCCGCAATGTCGAGCGCCCGTGCATAAACGTCGGATTTGCCCGCATCGGCGTAAATTCCGGTGCCGACACCGGACTCGCTGCTTTGTGATTCGGCAAGACCGAACAATCGTTTGCGTTCGACGTCCGAGCGCACACGCAAAGCCGGGATCAATGGCAGAAGCCGATCGGAAAGCGTGGTTTTGCCGGAACCGGAGAGCCCGTGCATGGCCACGATCTTCGCAGGCTTTCGATTGATCCAGCGCAGCGACACGTCGATATAGTGCTGCATCTCGCCGGCATCCTCGCGTATAGCCGCGACTTTCGCCCGGATCATGCAGTGATAAACGAAGTAGAGCCCGTACAGGGCCATGCCCGCGTAGTCGCCGGTGCACTCGAGGTAACGATTGAGGAACACATAAGCGAGTTCCCTGTGGCCTCGCGCGATGAGATCCATTGCGAGAAACGCGACGTCGTTGATGACGTCGAGGTTACGCAGCGCGGCGCTGAATTCCACGCAATCGAACGCCACGATGCCGGATTCGAGTCGGACGAGGTTCTCGAGGTGCAGGTCACCGTGACATTCACGTACGAAACCCTGTTCGTGACGTATCGCGAGCGCTGCCGAGTTCTTGCGGATTTCGCGTTCGGTCCAATCCCGAATTCGTGCGAGTTGCCCGGAACTGGCCAAGCCTTCCATGACAGGGAAGTTCTCACGCATCGGCGCCGTCACGGCGTCCACGGCGGACTCACTGCCGGCGAACGGTATTGCCGCCGCTGATGCGTGGTTCTCGGCGATGGTCTGGGCAAGTGCATGCACGTCGCGCGGGTGAAGGAGTCCCGCATCGAGCTGCCGGTCGATTCGTGCATCGTTCGGAAACTGCAGCATCCTGACCGCGTATTCGATCGGAGTGCCGTCGCCATCGAAAACCAGTCGGTCGTCTTTCTCGCAGATCGGGACTACGTCCACGTAGAGTTCGGGCGCCCAGTTGCGATTCAGGCGCAGCTCTTCCTCGCAGTAGTGCTTGCGGAGTTCGAGCGTGCTGAAATCCAGGAAGCCCAGGTCGACCGGCTTCTTTACTTTGTAGGCGTAGTCGCCCGTGAGCACGACCCAGGAGATGTGCGTTTCCAGTATCTCCTTGTCGGAGACAGTATGGGGGAACGAACACCGGTCGAAGTCAGTCTTGTTCAATACCCTATTCTACCGCATCGGTCGAGCTGGTTTGTGGATGTCACAAGCCCTTTTCGGTAGCCTTCGGCGTACCCGCGCCACCGGAACCTCACCCTTCGTGCTCGATCTGATTAGTATCCTCGTCGCCGGTTTTTCGATCGTCAGTGCGGCAATCCTGATCGTCACTTATGCGTTCCTGATGCCCTTTCCCCACAAGTCCTGGCATTCACTGGTGTCGGGCGCGCTGCTGACGCTGTCGCTGGGCGTGATTCAGCTCGGGCACATTCGCTACTTCCTCGACGGCTCGGAGCCGCTCGCAGACAGCGTTTACCTGCTGTTCCTGTTCGTCGTGCCCTCGATGTTTTTCTTCTTCAGTCGCTCGATCATCGTGCCGACACGGCCGCTGAACCCGCTGATGGCGCTGCATTTGTTGCCCATAGCGACGCTATACGTCCTGCCCCTGAACGTCGCGCTGCCGATTCTGTTTCTGTTCGGCACCATTTATTCCGTGTGGCTCGGTATGACGATTTACGAATTGCGGGAGAACCGCAAGCAGTTTCGATTCGAAATGTTCTTTTTCGCCACCCTGTCGCTGGTCGCCGCGATGGTACTCGTGCTCGGGTTTTCGGTTCCGTACATCGATGATCGCATCTTTTACGTTTTCTACACCCACGGTATCGGGCTGGCGTTCCTGCTGTCCGTGTCTGCACTGATTGCCATCCCCGACCTGGTCGGTGACCTGGCGGAAGCCGGTCGCATCCGCTACAGCGCGACGACGCTCGGTGGCATCGACGTCGACGCCAGCCTGCAGAAGCTCGAGCACCTCATGCAGGACGAGAAAGCCTACACGGATGAGAACCTCACGCTGTCGTCCCTGGCAGCCTCGATGGACCTCAGCAGCCAGCAGCTCTCCGAGCTCATCAACACCCGAATGGGTGCCGGCTTTTCGCGCTACGTACGAGAAAAACGTGTCGAGGCCGCGAAGCAACTGCTGGTCTCCGCGCCCGAGCAATCGGTGCTGTCGGTCAGCCTCGACGTCGGTTTTCGGTCACAATCCAATTTCTACGCCGCGTTCAAAGAGATCGTGGGCGTGTCACCGGGGGATTTCCGGAAAAAATACTCCTGATAGATCATTCAGGAGTCCTGTATGAGGAAACAGGAGGCGAAAACAAGCAGTTACGCATAGTGTTCACGTGTCAGCCAAGGCAAGGGAGCGCTTCAAAATGACGGTTACTGCAGCACTATTACTCCTGTTTCCGATCAGCCTCGTGGCCAGTACAGGGCTGGTCGCCATAATCACCGGCTCGCTGCGCACGACGCTGGAACATTCTTCCGACGACGATTTGAGCATTGCATTCTGGGTGCCGTACTCGGTCCTCATGATGTACCTCGTGCCCCTGTTCGTCGCGCTATTGTTCGGCGTCGGGACCATGCCGAAATCGGGGGTCGAGCCCGTGTTCGGCTATATGCGGATCCTGATTGGCGTCCTCGGCGGATGCCTGCTGGTGCTGGGATTGATCGGTTCCAAGCTGGGTAAACACCAGCAGCGCGTCATGCGCCACCGGCAGCTCGAGGCCGCGAAGCGGAGCATGATGTCATGACCGGCCGCGGAGTCGTTGCCTGGATATTTGCTGGCGCGGCCTATGGCGTCTTCCTGCGGGTGTTTTTCGGCATTGCGCCGAAGTACATTCCCGTAGACGGTGTGATGTCGGCCGCGTTCCTGCTGGGTACACCGGTTGCCGTCGGTGCGATAACGGTCTGGGCGAAGCGAAACGAGGAGTTGACGGTAAGCTACGTCCTGCTCGCGCCATGGGTCACCGTAGGCCTGATGTTACTGGGGTGCGCGTTGACATTGCTCGAAGGCTCGATCTGTATCGCATTGATGGCGCCTTTGTTCATGGTCTGCGGCACCGTTGGCGGCATCATCATGGGCCTGCTGCTGTATTTCGGCCGGGACCGCCATACGCACGTCGGTGCGATCGCGGCGCTACCCTTCGTCATGATGATTGCGGAGAGTTTCGCGCCGTTGATCGACGCGGATGCGAGAATTCGCGACTCGGTTGTCATTGATGCGAGCCCGGAGACGGTGTGGGAAGAGATCATGACCGCGGAGTCGATTCATCCCGACGAGCTGCCGCACAGCCTGACGCACTTCATCGGTGTGCCGCGGCCGGTAGAAGGTATCAATCGCCAAACGCCCGACGGCGAGATCCGTTACTCGAAGTGGGAGCGGGGCGTTCGTTTCGAGGCCCGGGTGACCGAGCGCCGGCAGCACGAGTCGATCCGCTGGTTCTATGCCTTCGACGCGCATTCTTTCCCGCCCGGGTCGATGGACGAGCACGTGGAGATCGGCGGTAAGTTCTTCGGCCTCGAGGATACGACCTTCAACCTCAAACCGCTGCCCGGTAATCGCACCGAGCTCGAGATCATCGCGAACTACCGCGTTTCGAGCAGCATCAATTTCTATGCCGTGCCGGTGGCCAAGGTGCTCGGCCGTGACTTCGTCCGCACCATCCTCGGTCTCTACAAAGGCAGGAGCGAAGCGACGTCGCGCTTGTTACCATCTGCGGGGTGATGCCCGCTGAGAGGTGATGCGTTTGAAATCGATGTTCGTCGTGCTCGCGATGCTTGCGGTCGGCGCCGACGTCCCGCCGGTCGAATCGCCGGACTCGCTGACCGCCATTGACATCGTCGAGCGCGCGTACGCCCATGCCGGCGGCGACGCGTGGGTCAATCCGACGTCGCTGCTGATGGAGGGTTACGGGCTTTTCTGGCGCGGCTCCAGGGACTTCGCGCGGTACGAGCCCTACCGGATGTGGCGTGTCTATCCCGAGACCAAGGACGCAGCGCATGCCGCCGACGGCAAAGTCCGCATCGAGGCCTTGAAAGACGACCGGGTCGTGTTCCAGGTCTCTTTCGATGGCGAAATCACCTACAACCAGGACGGGCCGCTCGAGGACCAGGCGGATTCTGATCGCTGGGCGTCCAACTTCGGTTTCGGCGTCATTCGCCATGCCCTGGACGACGGCTATACCGTGAGTCGACTGCCCGACGATTACGTCGACGGGGCAAGCGCTTACACCGTGAAGGTAGCGGACCCGGCTGGCGGTTCGACATTGTTCTGGATCCGGCAGGTCGACTTTGCAATCGTCAGCGTCGGTTTCGACACGCCACGTGGCTGGCACCAGCGCATCTACTCGGCGTTCTTCCGCAACGAAGACGGTGGCTGGTTGCAGCCGGGTCGAGTGCGCCTGTACTACGATGGTGTCAAGGCTAACGAAATCTACTGGACACGTTTCGAGATCGGCCAGAGCTACCCGGCCGAGCTCTTCAAACTTGGCAAGAGCGATCCAAGATGACGAACCCGGCTGGCAAGACGGTTCTCGTGACGGGCGCAAGCGGCGGTTTCGGCCGGCATATGGTGCGCCAGTTCCGCGAAGCGGGCGCGAAGCTGATCCTGACTGACCTGTCCGCCGATTCGTTGCGCGAGGCCGTTGCAGACGCAGGTGACGACCTCGTCTTATCCATCGCTGTCGATCTTGCCGTTGAGGGCGGTAGTCGAACCGTCGTCGAGGCCTGCACGGCGCGCAACATCGTTCCCGATATCCTGGTGAACAACGCGGGCATCGCATCCGCTGGTCGAATGGACCACATGCCCGACGAACACCTGGAAACGTTAATGCAGCTCAATCTGCTCGCGCCGATGCGGCTGTGCCGGCAGTTGCTCCCGGACATGATCGAGCGGGGCAGCGGTCACATCGTCAACATATCGTCAGTCGCGGGCTGGATCGGCGCATTGGGGATGGCGCCGTACTGCGCGTCAAAATTCGGCCTGAGAGGGTTCGGCGAGTCCCTGGCGAACGACCTGAGGGGGACCGGTGTAAACGTGACCAACATCTACCCCTGTTTCAGCCGCACGCCGATTATCGACTCGCCGCAGTACGGATACGAGGAGCGGCGCGTGGTACCGGACTACCTGATCTCGGACCCGGCGGACGTCGTCGAGCACATCATCAGGGGCGTCCGGCGCAACCGGCTGCACGTCTATCCCGACAGGTATGCGCGAGCGCTGCAATACATCGCCCGGTTCGTGCCGTGGTTGGTGCCCATTCTCGATCGCCATATGCAGGCGCAGGCTATCGAGACAGGCAGGACCGAGGCGACCTGAGCGATGAGCCCGGCACCATGAGCAACCGGGTGTGCATCAGTATTGATGTCAGCCGAGTTTGTCGGTGATGTACTCGAACTCGTCGCGCACGATTCGTTTGCAGTCCTTGGCGACGAACTCGGCCAGCGTCTTGCCGACAAAGGGAATGCCGGATTCGACGTCCATGCGAACGTGATTCACGCAGCCGTCGTCGGTCGGCTCCAGCTCGAGTGTCCCGGTAACGGTCACCGGGACACCGGTAATCTCGATTTCGAGGTCGGCCCGGTAGACGTCGTCGTCACACACACGCCACTGCTCTGACTGGCGCACGGTATTCCAGGGTTGCAGGAATTTCTTCAGGATGCCGGGCACGTCCGCCGGAAGTTCGCGGACGAACGATACGACAGCGCCTTCGTCGTCCTGATCGCATTCCTCGATTTCAATCGCGCGCGCGCCGATGGCTTCCTGCTTCGCATGGATCTCGTCGGCATCCGTAAAGAGACCATAGACGGTCTCCGACGAGTGCGAGTAGGGATGGTCTCTCTTTACTTTCATGCAGCGTTGCTCCAAGCGCGCTCGAGGATTGCGAGAACATCGGCCCGGTCGGCTTCGACCGGGTTGAACATGAGTGCGCCGTCGTCAACGGACAGGCCGGCGATCTTCTCGAACTGCGATTTCTCCACCTTGCCGGATTCCTCGAGTGTGCGCGGCAGTTGGGTTGCTCCATAGATTACATCACGAAGATCCCGAATCGCAGCGATCGAGGCGCGTGCACGGTCTTCGGGCGCCGTTTGCCGTGTAACCTGGTCGCCGGCGAGGAATGGCAAAAGTGCGGCCAGCTCGTCACTAATCGAGTCGTAGTTGTACTCGAGCACATACGGCAGCAACAGGCTCATGCAGGTGCCGTGGTGCAGGTGGCACACGGCGCCGACCGAGTGGCCGATTGCGTGCACGAGACCGACCATGGAATTGGAAAACGCAATGCCGGCCATTGTCGCGGCCTCGGCGAGATCGAGGCGTGCATCGGTGTCGCCGGGCTTTTCGAGTACGCGGGGCAGCGCCGAGACGATCTTGCGGATTGCCGCCGACGCATAGGCATCGCTGATCGGATTCTTGGCGATGCAGGTAAACGCCTCGACGGCATGCGTCAGGGCATCCATCGCGGTTGCCGCCGTGATGCCCGGGGGCACCGTCAGCGTCATTCGCGGGTCGATGACAGCCAGCGCGGGCAACAGGTGCGACGATTGGAAGCCGTCCTTTCTCTGCTTGTGAGTGTCCTTGATAACGGCGACGGACGTGACTTCCGATCCGGTACCTGCGGTCGTGGCAATGGCGACCAGGGGTTTCAGCGGGCGCGTCAGTTTGTGTGCGCCCACGTAGGCACGCAAATATTCACCGCCTTCGGATACAAGGATGTTTACGGCTTTTGCCGTGTCCATGACCGAGCCGCCGCCAACGGCGATCAGCGAGTCGCAACCGTGCTCACGGAACACTCGTGCGATGTGTTCGACGACATCGGTCGAGCTGTCGGGCGGTATGTCGTCGAAAACGGGGTCGACCGACAACCCCGCCTCTTCGAACGCCAGTTCGACGTGATCGATGAGGCCTGCCCGCCGCACGCCTTTATCCGTAAGGATCATTGGCGCTTTGCAGCCGCGTTCCGCAAGCTCGGCCGGCAGGTGCTCGAGCGCTTTGAGGCCGGCGATGATCTTGACCGGGCAATAGAACTCGTAATATCTCGATGTCATAGGGCGCTCCGTGTCCGCTCGAGCGGCAAGCGCAGGTAGATAGAGGTCGCCAGCAGCAGCTTTTCGCCCAGCCCGATGGACGGGTAGCGTTTCACGGCGCGATTCGCGAGCAGCCGCGGCAGGATCAGCGAGAGCAGCCGATTCAGGCAGCGATTGAACACGACGGCATGCGAGATCTCGCCGTCGAGAACGATGCGATTGCGCGCAAATGCCGTCGGCGTGTTCTCCCGGAACGTGTACAACAGCCAGGCGTGCTGCAGGTGTTTGAAGATGATCTCCATGTCGGCTTCGCCAGAGTCGCGGACGCCGAGGTAGATGAGATCGTCATGCGTTCGCTGCAGCAGGCAGCAGGGTCCGTTCGGATAGACGCGCATGGCGATTCTCATCTCGACCGGGATGTGGTGCAGTTCTTCAGCAACTTCCTTGTCGACGCGGCTCGCGATTGCAAGTCCGCGTCCGACAATTCGCATCATCAGGGATACATAGGCGCGTTTCAGTTTGCTGCTTATTGGCACTAACGATTTCGCCCCATTTGCTCGTGGCTGCTGACCCACTCGTGTGCGAGGATCGCGGACGACAGCGACACGTCACCCGCAAGCACGACGGCCGCGATGATCTCGGCCAGCTTGTCGGCCTTGCCTGTGCCGTAGCAGTCCATCATCTCCAGCGATTCGCGCTGCGTCGGCAGGCCCGTACCTCCGCCGTACGTTGCGCAAATCAGTGCCGGCAGGGTAACTGACCAGTAGAAGTCGCCGTTGGGGAGCAACTCACCGTAGTTGAGGCCAGCGTGGGATTCGGAGACGTTGGCCACGTCCTGGCCGGTGGCTATGAACATCGCCGTAATACCGTTCGCAGAGTGGGCGCCGCTGTATGCCGCGCCGGAAAGGTGGGTGCCGACACTCGCAATTTGCCGATACTTGTACAGCCACTCCGTTTCTATTCGCAGCAGCTCTTTTGCCACGTCCTTCTTCAGGATGAATTCCGCGACGACACGTTTGCCGCGCGTCTGCATCATGTTCATCGCCGAGTGCTTCTTGTCGGTGTCGATGTTGCCGGACAGGATGTAGCGTGGTTTGTCCGGATGATTCGCGCGGATCCACTCGCAGGCATACAGGGTGGCCTTACCCGTCATGTTCTGGCCCGCGGCGTCCTTCGTTGTATAGCAGAACCGCGAATACAGCATGTTGCCGACAATATACTGCTCGATCTCTATCAGTCGCGGCACGTCCACCGCAGTCTTGACGACGCCACGCAGTGCGTCGAGGTGTTCGTCGAGCCACTTGCCAAAGTCCCGCGCCTCCAGCGCATTGTCGAACAGGAAAACGGGCGCTCTCTGCATAGAGTGCTTGACGACCGTTGCGCGTGCGCCGCCGCATTCGCTGATGACACGCATGCCACGGCTGTAGCTGGCCACCAGGGTTCCTTCGCTGGTCGCCATCGGGATATAGAACTCGCCCTGCGCGTGTTCGCCGACCATCTTGAGCGGGCCCGCGATGCCCAGTGGTATCTGCGCGGTACCCGTGAAGTTTTCAATATTGCCCTGCGTAACAGCGGGGTCGATCGTATAGCTCGCAATGGTATCGATTTTCGCGCCTGTCATCTCCGACACGAACCTGGCTCTTTGCGAGGCCATCTCGCGCGAATAGTCATTGGTTTTGTCGCGGGGGATACGGTCGGATTTCGACATCGGTTTTCTCCAGTATTGTTTTTCTGTTCTCAGACCACGCTCTCGAGTTCCGCCAGCGAATCCTCGAGGTAGTCAATGAGACGCTGGACGTGCGGCACCGAGCGCCGACAGGCGATGATGCCGAAGTCGAGGTTGCCGTGGTAACTGACGAACGTGATGTTCAGTGCGAAGCCGTGGAACACGGCGGAAACCGGGTACGTGCCGAGCAGCGGAGCTCCGTTCCAGTAGAGCTGCTCCCTCGGACCCGGGACATTCGATATGACGGTGCTGACCGGCGGGAACCAGTCCGCGACACCCATGAGGCTGCCGATAAACAGGGGCGTTTGCACGAGCGAGGCATAGAGGCTGGCCTCGCTGGGCGTCAGTTCACCGAGCATCTCCTTGCCCGCGCGCGTCGATTCGACGACGGCCTCCAGGCGGTCGACCGGATCGCTGTGACGAGTACCCAGATCGGCCACGATATAGCTGACCGCGACGTTGGAGTCGAAATCGTCTTTCTGTCGCACGGATACGGGTACCAGCGCGCGCAGCGAATGCTCGGGAACATCGCCATGGATCTCGAGGTACCGGCGCAAGGCGCCCGAGCACATCGCCAGCACGACGTCGTTGATCGTCACGTCCGCCGCTTTGGCGACGTTGCGCACACGATGAATTCCCCAAGACTGAGCGACAAACCGTCGCGCACTCGAAACCTGCGTATTGATCGCCGTGTGTGGCACGTGGCGCCACGGCACGGCCAGGCCGTGACCGCGCCCTATCCACGTTGCTGCGTAGTGTTTGACGATGCCAAGAAAGTGGGCAGAGGTATCGAATTGGGCCTTGAAGAACTCGGCAATCGTATTGAGGTCGAACTCGCTCGGCTCGACGTCCGGCTTGCGCTTGTGCCCGTATTTTGCCTTCAGCTGTTCGTGCGCTTCGATCGACAGCGGCGAAAGGTCAGTACTGGTTTCGGGATCGGTCGAACAGCTACCCTCGGTCAGACGAACACCTGCAACACCATCCACCGCTGCATGATGCACCTTGGTGTAGACGGCAAACTGGCGGTTCTTGAGGCCCTCGATCAGGTTGACTTCCCACAGCGGCCGGCTGCGGTCGAGCAGCGTTGAGTGCAGCCTCGATATCAGCGAGAACAACTCACGATATCGGCCCGGTTTCGGCAGCGCCGAATGCCGGACGTGGTAGTCGAGGTCCAGGTCAGGATCGTCCTCCCAGTAAAGCGGGCCGAAGCGCCCGAGGGCACCGTGTGTCGCGCGATGCGCAAAGGGATGGCGCAGCTCGGTCGTCGAACGGTACGCGTCACCCAGCCGCTCCATGAACTTGCGCGAGTTGGCCCCCTTGGGAAACTCGTGCAAGTTTAGTCCGGCCACGTGCATCGGGGCCTCTCGGGATTCGAGATAAAGGAATCCCGCGTCCGCAAGATCGATTCTGTCCACGGGCGAATTTTACCGAAGGAGGGCGGCGATTACGCCGATGGTCACGTAGGTAGTTTCCTCATCAGCTGCGGCGCATTCCATTCACGCCGATACCGGTGCGATCGTCGACCGTCGTCTCCCGTTCGAGTTTGAAAAAGAACGGTCGCTCCGCGCCTTTCATATCCATTAACCCCAGCACCGTGTCGTCGTCGATCTTTCGGAAGACGTCGTTGATGGCCTTGGCGTCGTAGATCATGGTCGCCGTGGTGACGCCACGGTGCTCGGTCATCCTCAGACGGGCGCCCGAGCGGTTGGTGGCGATGAGCCCGCGGGAAGCCAGGAATAGCCGCGTAATGTAGGGCTTGCGCGGCAGTCGCTGCGCGAGGCCGAGCGGTACGATGGCAGGATTGACCATGAAGGTACCGCCCTTGCCGTCGTCGAAGACCAGCGGGTGAACGTTATCCGCGTCGATGAATTGCTTACCCCGCCAATTGGCGGCCTCGAGCATGCCGTCCATCGGGTGGCCGGTCGGCACGCCCGAGCCGCGCCAGGAACCGATCATGAAGTCGATGTCGACCGGCGGGAGGGAGTCGAACCAGGTCAGGGCGTCTTGCATTGCGCTGCTGTCGTCCGAATCCAACATGCCTGCACGATAAGCCAGTGGCTGCCCGTGTGACAAGGCTGCAGTAGAATGGCGACTTTATCCCATAGCGACGACCTGAACAGCTTGGCCAATACCGTATTCATCATTGCGCTTGCTGCTTACCTGGGCTTTGCAACCGTACTCCTGTATCGAAGCCCGACCCACGGCTGGGGCTTTCCGATGTTTTTGCTTCTCTACCCCATTTTCCTCGTCGCATTCTTCTTCGTTGCCGGCCCCTTCCTGGTGATCCTGTGGCTCGGACTGGCAGTGGCGAATATGCCGGTCCAGTGGGTTTACATGAAAAGAGAGGGCGTGAAGAGGGGATTCGCCGGAGTAATAGCAGCGTCTTTGTTCCTGTGGCCAGTGCAGTTCGCCGCGGCCATCAACAGCTCTCAAACCGGGAAACAAGAGGCGCAGGACAGAAAGGCGAATCGAGAAAAAATCGGTACGCTTCCCGTCACAATCAGGGGAACGGTTTCTTACGCACACCATCATGGCACCGAGGCGGG
>JAAUXY010014339.1_pt1 | contig 29186 bp, 27 predicted proteins | sample 7278121 | NCBI WGS metagenome assembly JAAUXY01 (sample SAMN14350117, study PRJNA611818) | marine sediment metagenome | isolation source: surface marine sediment (1.8m) | place: French Polynesia: Moorea | collected 2018-08 | reverse complement strand
CGAGCGCGTGCCGAGACGGTTCTCGACGACATACACGAACAGTAGGCGGAGGATCAGTAGTCGTTGATGCCGACGAAGGTGCCGCCATTGCGCATGGTGAGCACTCGCATCAATGCCGCAAATTGTCTCGCCGTCGGCGGTATCTGGTTGCCGCGGAAGAGGTAGGGAAACCCTACTGCATGAATTCGCACCATGCGATCGCCGCTCTCACCGACACGGTTGACGCGATCGACCTGCCGCACGACCTGCTCGACCCGGCCACTCGAGAACTCGTCGCCGAATACGTAGAGACTGATCTTCTTGTCTGGCGCCCAGAACTGGCCAATGGCCGCAATGATGCCGTCCGCAGGATTACTGTCGCTGAACGGCGCCCACGTCGCGAGCGTATTTCGAATTGCCTGGCGGCGTCCCGGCGTGTCCGGGATCCACTTGCCGGCATACTGCGCGAACATGTACGAACCGTTGTCATTCATGATCTGCAGTCCCTTGACTTCCGGATACACCTCGAGAACTTCGCTGATCTTCTTCTGCACGTTGCCCCAGTTGTACTGACGCATGCTGCCCGACGTATCGATGATGAAGATGATGTACTCACTGTCTACCGGTATACCGGCGACGGCGTCCTCGTCGGCCCTGCGATAGTAAGGCTGCAGTCGACGCATCTCCTCGGTCAGGCGCTGCTTCGCACTTGCCAGGGCGTCCTCGTCAATGTAGGTCTCGTCCTCCCGCTGCGACGCATTGTACTGACCGCGCACGGTGTCCAGCTCCCCTTGCAGCCGTGCCAGCTGGATCTTTGAATCCGACGTCTGCTCCCGTTTCGAGACGAGCTCCCGGTTTAGAACGGTGGTCTCGCCGCGAATTTCGAACAGCTCCTGCTGCAGCAGGGCGATGAGCTTCTGCAGGTCATCCTGTGTTTTTTCGAGGACGACCGGCTCGTAGATCTTGCTGAGCACGAGCAGCAGTATTATCGCCCCGAATCCGCAGCAGATGCAGTCGAGGAACGACAGGCTGAAAGCTTCGACATTACGTTTGCGTCTCATATCAGGGCCAGTCCTCGCTTATGCTCATGTACGAACCACCGGTCGCGTAGGCCAGCAGCCAGTACTTCATCGACGCGTCGTAGTCGCCTTCCATCGGGAACAGCAGGATATTGACGGGTATGCCGCTCGGCAATTCCCGCACCGCCCGATCGTGCAGGCCAACGCGCTCACGACCGCTTACAACGCCTTTCGAGCTCTGTTCCTCCTCCATCGTCGGCAGGCTGTCGACGAGCAGGATGATGTTGTCCGGCCGCGGCGTCAGTTTCGTGGTGACCGCGTAGGCCGCTTTCATGTTCGTGCCGTTCTTCGGCACGGTGCGACGCAGTACCCGAATCGCCTCATCGAGCTGGTTGGAGTCATCCGCCTCGAGCCACACCCCGTCGCTACCCTCGATCACAGGCTCGACCGTGTTGTTGAACATGTACATCTGGAACTTGCTGCCGGGCAGGAATTGCGACGTCAACCAGTCGACGCTGGCAACGGCCTGACGCCACTTGACGGATCGCAACTGCTCGGCCTCGGGCAGGTTGCGTCGCCGCAGCACGTTGACGAGTTCTTCGTGCAGCATGCTTGCCGAACGATCGATCAGGATCAGCGTGCGCTCGCCGCCCAGTTTGAGGCCCGTCAGATACTGCCGATCGCCCTCGCCTTTGAATTGCCGTAGCCGCTGGCCTTTTTGTTCCTCTTCCGATTTCAGCGAGAGCAGGCGCTTGACTTCTTCCTCGAGCGACTTGATGTCCGACTGCAGCTGCTCCACGCGCTCGATTTTGGCGAGCGTCTCCTTGTCGTATTTGGAGAGCTCCGCCCGCAGCTGCTGGATGAGCGCGACGATTTCGGCGATCTGGCCTTCCGTCGTGACCTGTTGGTCCTCCAGCTGCTCGAGTGTGTTTCGGGCGAGCACCATGTTCTTGCGGCCCTCGAGAATCTCGACCTCGAGCCGGTTGGTCTCGGCCATCAGCTCCGGATCCACTTCCGTAGTCTCTTTGACCTGCGCATTGATGATCATGAAAAACAGGATCACGGCACCGAAACCGCAGCTCATGCAGTCGAGGAACGACATGCTGAAGACCTCGAACGGACGACGTTTACGCGCCATCGCCGGCCTCCACGTTGATCAGTCGCAGTTCAAAGCCCGGCGTCCCGATGCGCAGCTGATCGCCGATTGCGAGTACGGCTGAACCATCGATCTTGTGGCCGTTCAGGAACGTGCCGTAGCGGCTGTGGTCTTCGACGATGCACTGCCCGTTTTTCAGCTGCAGCGAACAGTGGCGCCGGGATATCCCGGGCATATCCTGCGTCAGGTCGATGCCGCGTTCGCCGCTGTCGGCTTGCGTGCCGAGTACCAACGGCGCCTTCGACAGGGGATAGGCCGCATGGCCGAACAGAACGTGCGTCGGCGAGCCCGTGGTATCTGTGCTGGTCTCGGTTCGCAGGGCGATCGCCGATTGATCCCAGGGGAGCGAGCGTATCAGGCTGACCCCACCGCTTTCGCTGCGCATGTCGCGGCAGCGTGCCAGCACGCCGCGTGCCGTCGCGCCCGGTTCGAGCAGGTAGACCTGCCCTCCCACACGCGCACTCAGCATGTCGGCGAGCCCGGGCATACGCGCGGCGCGATCCGACAGCTGGATCGCGGGCGTTTCGTCGGCGCGATACAGGGCACGAAGGCTGCTGACGATACGCTGGTAGATTGGCGCTGCCATCGCAATGACTTCGAGCGATTCGAGCTCTACCTTGTGGCCGATACCGCGGTACTCGACCTCGAGTTCCACCCGGTCACTGCTGGCCGCCCGGCGCAGCCACCCGTTCATTCGATTCAGTAACAGCTGTTCTGTCTCTGCTGTGTGCAGCGGATCAAAGCGCGACTGTTGCACGAAGGCGTCGGCAACGCCGCGCAACCAGGCGTCGAACAGCGCCAGCAGTCCGCTGACCTCGACGACCTCGCTGCGCTCGACCTGGGCCTGCCCGCCCTGGCCGAGCCGGGTCAACGTCGCACCGTGCAAGCTCAGGTCCACGTGCACGGGTACGGCACTGCGGTACTCGCGACGCGTTGCGGCGACGGCCGCATCGACCATAGCGACGACCGGGATGCCGACATCCGCCGCGATGCCGAGGAACAGACCGAGGTTGTCGCTGCTCATGTAGGCCGGCACGGCCACGACCAGCCGGTCGCCGTGCTCGGATACCGATCGCCAGATGGTCTCGAGCTGGCGAGCGACGAGATCAGCCGTGCTCAGGTGGCTGAAACGCCGGTCGGGCAATGGGTCGGTCGAGAGCTGGTCCCAGAAGTGGTTCTGGATACGGCGCGGCTTGAGCCGGGCTGCCGCGAGCGCCTCGTTGCCGGTTACCAGCCCTTCGTCCTCCAGCAGTGCAAAGCCCGGCTCGCGGTACAACATGCGGTCGCCGCCCAAGACGGCGATGCCTGCGTCGTTGATGTGGGCTGCCAGCACGCTCAAGCGTCAGTCTCCGGGTCAGTCGGCCTTCATGTGACGGATGAGTTTGTCGTCGCAATACGCTTCGCTGTCGAATACGAGCCGTTCCTGCACGAGCTGCAGCTGATAGACGAGAAACATCAGGAAGATACTGATGAGCAACGCGATGAAGGTCGAGTTGAACGCTACACCGAGACTCTGTGTGACTCCGGCGATATCCCCCTGCACGGCCTTGTCGGCCTGCGCCAGCGCTTCACCGATTCCCCGGACGGTGCCGATAAAGCCGATCGACGGAATTGCCCAGGATATGTAGCGGATCATCGACAATTCGGATTCGAGGCGCTCCGCTTCGCTCTCACAGATCGTATGCGTACTGCTCGATACGTCCTGGATATTTCGCGTCGTTGCAAATCGACGCAACGCGTTCAGCAGTGCGCGAGGCAGCAGCATGCGCTTCCGGTCATCCGGCAACGACTGCACCTGTCGCGCAAATTCCCGGGTGTCCTCGGGCAGTATTCGCATTCCCTCCGCGACGGGTACGAGGTCCGTATCCAGCAGGCGGCGCTCGGCGTTTATTTTGACGGCCTTGTAGCCCATGATCGCCAGCGCCCAGATCCCGAGTATGAAGCACGCTTCCTGCTCGAGATCCTTGATCAGCACCCAGACGTGCCGTTCGCGGATGTAATTCGGATCGGCAGCTGCCTGCCGGTTTTGCTCCTCGATGATCTCGTAGGCATTCGGCCGTACCACGGACACATAGAACGCGTGCACCACGATAATCGCGATGATCAGCGCAAACAGCTGGAATACGAATTCGACAGGGATGTTCTTTTTTTTCATACGGCGTGCTCAGATATCGGTCGGAAACGCAACGGACTGGTCTGCCGCCACATCCTGGCTTGCTTCAAAATCGCCTTCGTTCTCGAGGTCGTAGCCCTGCTCGTCGAGCTCACTGTCCTCGGCGGTTTGCTCGGTGGTGGATTCCTCCGCAGCGGCTTCGTCGTCCTGTTCATCCTGGGCAATTGCGGGCACGGCGAGCACGACGGCAAGCAGTACAGTCGGTAACAAACGATGCATGCATAACTCCTTTGGCAGCTTCAGCTTGCTTTGACCTGTAAACGCGTGAATTGTCTCACGAAATCTGGCAAGTCGCCGCTATTCGACGTTCCTTGCGATGCGAAAACCGACATCGGTGCGCGCTGCCGATCCGTAGTCGCGGTAGCTCAGGCGCAGCTCGGTGACGCCGGCGTGCCGCCAGCTCGAACCGCGTATGACTCGGGTCGTGCCCGTCTCGGGGCCGACCGGGTCTCTTTGCGGCCGCGTCTGGCCCGGCGTCGGCACCGAGTAATAGTCATTGACCCACTCGGCGACGTTGCCCATGCCGTCGTATATCCCCAGCCCGTTCGGCTTGAAAGATCCGACAGGAGCCGTCGAGGCGTAGCCGTCGTCGAATCCCGGAATGATCGATGGCACGAGATCGGCGGCCGACCTGTCGGCGAAATTGCCGCTCTCCTCGGGCAGTGGCCACTTGTCGCCCCAGGTGAATTTTGTCACGTTGGACTTGCCGCCGTAGCGCACGGCCCATACCCACTCGGCCTCGGTCGGCAACCTGTAGCCGTCGGGAAACGGCAGTATCGCCACCCACTTGCCGAACTCCTCCTTGTAGACGGGCGTCAGCCCCTCCTGCTTGCTGAGCCAGTTGCAGTACTGCGCCGCCTGCGCAAAGGTAACGTTGGCAACGGGATTGCCGTCGGCGGCGAGGGACGCGTGCACATCCGCACCGGAATCGTGGTTGCGCAGGAACTGCGAAAACTCGCGATTGGTGACCTCCCGGGTGCTTATGAGGAACGGATCATTCAGCGTGACGGGCACGATGACTTCGTTCGCCCGCCTGCCTTGCTCGCTGCGCGAAGCGCCCATTGAAAACGTGCCCGGTTCGACCCGCCTGAGCTCCTGGCCGGCAGCGGTCTTGCGCGTCGTCGCGATCTTCGCTCGCTCCGCCGCTTCCACGCTTTGCAGTCGCGCGGTCAGTGTTTGCGGATAGCCGGGCCTCGGCGTCACCGTCCGGCTCCAGCTCACGTACCCCGGCTTCCTGACCTCGATACGTTGCGGCTTCGAACTCAGCTTGAGCGTCGTGGCGCCCCGGCCGCGCGCGCGACCGTTGACGTAGACCGTGGCGTCCGACGGCTGCACGTTGATCGTCACCGAGCCCGTGCGCGCTGTCAGATCCACCGTGATCGACTCGCTCGCGGCCGCCGAGAGACGCACGTTTCGACTGGTGAAACCGTAGCCGGCCTTCGACAGGCCGATCTCGTAGTCGATGCCGGGAGACAAGTCCAGCGTCAGCGGAGCCTGGCCACGATATCGGTCGTTGACGGTGACGTTGGCGCCGCGTGGAATCGAATCGACTCTCAGTTTCGCGTCGGCCGGCTGCAGGCGAATCAGTGGCAGGTCCTCGTAGGCATTGGCCTCGGCCTCGACGACGCCGTCCCAGGCGCTGAAGCCCGGCGCTACCACGGTGACTTTGTGGCTGCCCTCCAGCAGCTCGATGACGGCCGGCGTCTGCCCGACAGTCTCCTCACCGACGAGGATGTCCGCCCCTTCCGGTTCCGAGGTGACAGAGATGTTCGCCCAGCGCGGCACGAGCTGAACGTGCAGTTGTTCGGTCCTTCCGAGCCCGGGAATATCGACGACCCCGTCGAACGGCAGGAAACGCTCGGAACGAATCTCGACCGTGTGCTGTCCCGGCTGCAGCTCGAGCGGCCCGAATGGCGCCGGACCGATCATCGACTTGTCGACTGTAACGAGTACGTCCTCGACGGGCTCGGTCATCACGACGAGATTGCCCGGAAGCCTGCGCATCTCGAGCTCGATCGTCTTGCTTGGCTCGTCACCGACGACGAAACTCTGCGCCACATCGTAGTAGCCGGCTTTGCTGACCTTGACCGTGTAGTCACCTTTGCGAAGCAGCACGCGCTCGCCGAGCGGCAAGCGGAACCAGCCGCCTTCGATCGATACGCTGTCAGGGGCTTCCGGGCTCACCTCGAAGTCGATCGACTTGGCGCTGAACAGCAGGTAGGAGACTATGACGAGCGTTGCCACGACTGCGCCGAGAATAATGCCGAGCGGACTACGCCGCGTGTCGTCCGCCGCCACCGTGCCAGTATCCAGTGCGCGGCGAAACGCTGTCGGCGCAATCGTCTCGTCGGCCGCCTGCGACTCGGCGTCCGGCATTTCCGGCGGCTTCGTGACGTAGGCGCTGTCCTCGAGCTGCACGTCGAGTACCAGCTGGCCGCTGTCGACTCGCACGGCGATTCGGCTGCCGTAGAACTGTAATTCGTCGCCGTCGGCGAGACGACGGCTTGCCGCCAGCGAATCGCCGTTCAGCGCAAGGGAATCCGTTCGGCCGACCGGCTGCACGAACGGCGCACCATCGAGGAGGTCGATGAGCGCTACGGGCGCGCCGCCGGGTCCCGGCAGGCGAATCTGGCAGTCGCCGCCGGTGCCGACGCGCAGAGGCAGGTCGGAGGCGCCCAACCGACGCTCGCCCTGCACATCCCTGACTACAAGCTCGTCAAAATTCAAATCGCTTCCTCGCAACGCACCGTGATCGGCTGCATGTCGATCTCCGGCGCCACACGGAATTCGAGCCTCACGTCGCGGTATCCGGGACGGCTGCCTACCGCAACGTACGTGCCGGGCCGCAGCTCGACTTCGCGGTTCGCAAAGGTCCCGAGTTTGCCGACTCGGTAGATGGAGACGTCGGTGACGTTGTCACTGACGAGCTGCACGCGAAGCGGCGTCGCGGCGCGTTTCAGCAGCCGCGTCAATTCGTCGCGCTGTTCTTCGAGGCGCGGGCCGATACTCTGCATACGCGTGATGTCGACAACGAGCCTGGTCGCAGACTGCATCGTCGACGGCCGGCTGAGAACGTCCGGCTCCGCGATGTAGCCCTCGAGGCGATCGTGCAGTGCGGCCATACTGCGAGCCCGGCCAAGACCCTGCTGCGCAAAACTCAGGTTTGGATCGATCTTCAGGATGCTCTCGTAGGTTTCGACGGCCGCTTTCCATTGCTCGCCGCGTTCCTGGTCGTACGCGGTGCGCTCGAGCGACGCGATGCCGCCCAGTTTGAGTCCCTGATCGACCTGCAGAAGTCCATCGGACGGCTCGCGCGATTCAGGCTTGAGTGATTTCGCCATCGTGAATGCAGCGCGGGCACCCTGATAGTCGCCGGCTTCGAGCGCCACCAGGCCCTCTGTCATGCGCTGGTCGAATTCCAGTTGTCGGATCGTTTCCTGAACTCGAGCAATTCCGTCTATCGCAGGCTGCCATTCGGGATCGAGTTCGACGGCCCGTTCAAAACTCACGAGTGCCGCATCAAGCTCGAGTTCTTTCTCGTAGCTCTCCGCCTGCTGCACCAGGGACAACACCGTTTCCAGATTCCGGGCTCGCTCGTAGCCCGCGATCGCGACAGCGTCGTTCGGCGAAATTGCGACCGCGAGTTCGAACAGGCGCACGGCGTCGGCCGTATTACCGGCCTCGAATGCGGCAACGGCGTCGTCAAGCGTTCTCCTGAACACTTCGTCGACCTCGACCAGCAGCGGCTCCAGGATGGCGCTGGCCTCCGCGTACTTGCGAGAAGCCAGAGTGTAGTCTTTCTCGAGGTACGCCGCGTCTCCTGCTTCGTAGGCCTCGGTAGCCTGTGCAAATCGCACGCCGCCCCAGCGGCGTACGGCTCGCTGCTCGAGGGTATCCATCTGCGACAAAAGCTGTCCCAGCACGAGCTCGGCATCGCTCCTGGCCTGAAGGCGCTCGTTGTCGCTCTCGAATTCGTTGATGTTCTCGTTGAACAGGACGTCTTCCTCGTCGCTTTCGCCTGCGTCGGATTCGAGCGGTTTGTCAGTGGCGGTCTCCGCAACCGGCTCCTCCACGGAGCGCTCGTCGGACACCTTCGGCAGCACGAAAACGACGCCTATCAAAAGCGCGACCAGCACGGCGAGCGCAATCCCGACCGATCGGGGGCTGAGGCCCTCCTTGCCCACACCCGGATCCGACGGCGGCACGCGCGGCGTTTCCCTCCTGAGCGGCGACACCGACACGCTTGCCTCGATGACCTCGTCGTCGGCAACCGCGCGGTGATCAACGTAGTGCTTCGGTGCAGGCAAGCCGCGATAGCCGGCATTTTGCAGAACTTCGACGACCTCGGCTGCATCCGGCCGCTGCCCGGCGTCCTTCTCGAGCATGCGCGCGACGAGTACTGCGATTGGCGCCGGCACGGGCTTGCCGTCCGACGCCACCGACAGCCGCGCTGGTACGAGGTTGCTGATGTCCTCGGCCGTCGATGCCGACGAATACGGTGACTGGCCGGTGACGAGTTCGTACACCAGGCCACCGAGCGCAAAGATGTCGTCCGAAGGCTGTGAGGGTTCGCCCGCAAGTTGCTGCGGGGAAGAGGCGATCAGCGAGCCACCGCCGGCTTCCGCCCCGGTGCTGGCCGCAACGCCGAAGTCGATCAGGTAGGGCGCACCGTTGGCGTCCAGCAGGATATTGTCCGCCTTGACGTCCCGATGCACGACGTCGCGCGCATGCGCATACCGAAGCGCATCGGCGATCAGCGCGACCGGGCCGAGAATGTGTTCAAGTGGCGCACGCGACAGTACGCCGATAGCGGGACCGTCGATGAACTGGCGGCTGTAGAACGCGCCATCTTCGTCGTCGTGAAACTCGAAAACCCGCGCAATGTGAGCGTGCATCAGGCGAATGCCGGTTTGCCATTCGGCGCGCAGCCGATCGCGATGCGAGCTGCCGGGACGGGTGACCTTTACAGCGACCGACGAGCGGGTCATCCGGTCGGACGCCAGCCACGTCCGCGCTTCACCGCCACCGCCGAGCTCTCGCTGCAGCGTGTAACGTCCGGCGAGGACGCTCATCCCGTGGGTTCCGGCGCGCGAACCGGCGCGCCGACTTCGATGTCCTCGCGGAAGCCCGTCTCGGCTTCGTAAATCTCGCGCAACAGGCGCCGCCAGCTCTCGTATTGCGATGCCGCGGTGCCAGTCAGCCGGCGCGTCTCACCTTCGACGTTGATAACCATCGGCGCTGCTTCAGCGCCGAAGGACTCCGATAGCTCGGCGATCGACTCGAGGTGTATTTTAGCCTCGGCATTGCGTGTAATTCCGCCCATGATGCGCTCGAGACCCTGCTGAATACCGATCGACTGGATGCCTCGCGCCATTGTGCGCTTCGACCTGGACGAACTGTTGTCGGTCTCCATCGCCAGTGACCCGGCAAGAACAACCACGCCTACGATCGACTGCAGCGCCGCCGATCGCTTGACCTGCCGGTAGTTGACGCTCTCCTCGCGCGAGGTCTTGCGCCAGGCCCGGTAAGGAATGGCAATACCGTAGTAGAAGTTCGCGTAGTGCTCGTTAAGCATGTCGATGACGAGCCGGTCGCGTTCGCGAATCTGCCGCAAACGATCCACCGTCGGGTCGTTCTCTGCCGGGAGACGGAGTACGGCGACCTTGCCCTGGTCGTCGACGTTCAAGTGCTCTCCGAATTGCAGTGGCGACATGTCCGCGAAGAACTTGAGCTCCGACACCTGGCGAATACGTTCGACATTCTCGGGCGGCAGGGTGGCGACGTGAGCCCTCAGGTCATTGGCGATATCGTTGAAGACTTTCTGGTAGGGATCGAGCCGGCGATCTCGGCGGTCCGAATACGAGGACATGCCGGTCTGGGTCTCGTACTCCCGGGAAAACCAGGATTGTCCCGTCGCATCCTGTGCCACGACGGACAGCGTGACGAACTCACCGTCAGACTTGACGATGCGCGCATTGACAGTGACGTCGGTAAAGGCGTTTTCGGAGGGCACGACACGCACGGCGCCCCAGTGCCCGGTGTCCTGAAGTGTCGACTTCAGGTGATACGCGAGGTAGCGCGTCTCGGCCTGGCGAATGTCTTCGAAGACGCCCGTCTCGGAAGGATCGTTGTCGGACGGGATACCCGCTTCGAACTCGACGATGCCGATATCGAGCAACAGGTCTTCCGCAGGCGGTGCCGCAGCGACATCCAGCTGCGTTTCCTCTGCCACCATCACCTCATTGACGGCGCAACCCGAAACGAACAAACAGGCCCCAACGGCCAGCAACGAAAACCGACTCACTTGCTTTGTCTATCCCTTCAATCGATCCCGCGATACTTGCGGTATTCCTCCCAAAGCCGCTCTCTGAGCTCCGGGTCTTCTTCGGCGAGCGCCGCTTCGCGCAGCTGTTTGGCGATGATGTCGTCGTCGATCAGGATTTCGATGTCGTCGGGGGTGCGCTCGGATATCTCCTCGGCGCTCAGCCCTTCGATGGGCGACCCACGCTGCTGATCGGGCGTCTCGCCCGGGAACCCGCCCGCACCGGAGCCGCTTCCCATGGCTCCGGCAGCCTGTTCGCCGAGGCTGATGCCGCCGCCCGAGCCGCCGCCGCCGCCGGTTCCAAAACCTTCGGTGTTGCGGCCGACCGACGAAACCTGCTGCTGTTCTTCCATCAGCACCTCGTCAAAGCCGCCGATGGATTTGTCGAGCTCTTCGCCGAGTGCCTCGGCGTCGCCTTGTCCCGGAAACTCGCCAACACCGCCGGCTCCGCCGCCATCGCCGCAGTTCATGTCACCGCCGAATCCGCCAGGGTAACCAACGCAGTCGCCGTCTTCGCCGCCGCTGCCGCCGGAACCTCCCGCGCCTCCGGCAGGGGCCTGCACGCCACCGATACTCTCGGCTGTACCCGCGCCGCCAGCTCCGCCGGTACCGCCGCCGTCTCCACCACCGGAGCTACCGCCGCCGGACATGCCGCCTCCGGGCATACCACCGCCCGGCATACCGCCACCCGGCATACCGCCACCCGGCATACCGCCACCCGGCATTCCACCACCCGGCATACCGCCACCTGGCATGCCGCCGCCACTGGAACCGCCGCCCGGCATACCGCCACCGCTCGAGCCACCACCACTGGAGCCGCCACCACTTGAGCCGCCGGGCATACCGCCGCCAGGCATGCCACCACCCGGCATGCCGCCGCCCGACATGCCCCCGCCACCGCTGGACCCGCCGCTGGACCCGCCGCTACTGGACGAGCTTTCATCGTTGCAGGCGGCCACGAGCGTTGCGGCTGCGGCAAGAGCGAGAATTCGGGTGAGGATGTTGCGCATAGTAGTGCGGCGGTTCATGGTGTTCGGCCTTTGTCTGGTCTACCAAAATATGATTGTCAAATGCCCGCCTTAGTTCCGGCTGTTTTCACGATAATACGCTGCCGCAGAGCGATCAACTCCGCGGCCTGTAAGGCTTGCGGAACAGTACCAGCGACAGGTCGTCGGGTTTGGACGGCATACCCGATCCCGCGCCCCGCATGCGCCGGTTTGCCTTGTCGACGAGCAACGACGCAGCGCCATCCAGCGGCCCTTTTCGGATCAGCTCCACGATTTCCTCGAGGTGGACGTTATCGGTCAGCCCGTCGCTGGCCAGCATTATGGTATCCCGGGGTCGCAGCTCCACCGTTCCGCCGACGTCGATACGCATATCGAGAGACCCGAGGAAATTGGACACGAGATGCCTCTCGGCATGGTGCAGGGCCTCGCGGTGGTCGAGAAAGCCGGCTTCGACCGCGAATCCCGTTGGTGAATGAGCCGTCGTCTGCAGTTTGATCCGGCCGCGCTGACCGACGATCATCGCTTCCGAGTCCCCGATCTGGTAGGAGCGCGCGGTCAGGCCCTCGATCGTAATCACGGTCATCGTGGTCGCCGAGCCGTTTCCGAGGCCGATGACCGCCTCGTTGGCCGACTCGATGCCATTGAGAATCGCCGTGCGCAGCAGCATCGTCTCGGCTAGCGACGCAGACAACGCGGCAACCAGCGAGGTTACAGCCGTGTGCGATGCGCGTTTGCCTGCCGGAAGACCGCCAGCGCCGTCTGCGACCACCAGAACTGCAGCGGCCGGACCGTACGGGATGACGGCGACCGTGTCCTCGTTCTCGGTGAGTTTCTCGGGCGAACGGCAGGTGTAAGCGACGACCGACCCTCCGGCCGCCTCGAGGGAGCGCATGTCGGGCTCGGATGCGCCGTCAAGGACGATCGTGTCCTCGGGCAGATCAGTCACGGCCGTCTACTCGTGACGCACGGGTTCCCGGCACCAGGCGCAATAGTTCCAGAATTCGCCGGCAATTCCCCAGTGACAGGCTCCGCAGGTGTGCTTGCTGCCTTTGAGCTTCCACGGCTTCCTAATCTTCTTGCGACACCACGGACAATACCGCATAAACGGCATCAATGGCCCCTTGCAATGCTTGTTTTCGCATGTCGCGGTGTAGCGTTTGTCGGGGTATCTGCGCGTGGTTTCCTCTTCGAAACCGGGTCCGTAGCACCACGCGCAGTAGTCCCAGTCGTTCTTGACGCCGCGCTCGCAGCGCGGGCAACTCGAGGCAAACCTGGACTCGGAGCCTCGCGCCGGATTGTCGAAGCCGCACCACGGACATGCCTGCATGGCCTCGGACACAGGCCCCTCGCAATTGCGACAGTGGTGGCGCGTGTCCAGCACGGCACCGAAACGCCGCTGGAACTCCCTCCACCGCATCTGGCGCCAGCTGGTGCGTCGGCTGCTGCGAGTCCGCGGCCGCTTCTGGCGGCGCACGTGGCTCTGCAGCGTCTCGAACGCGGCCTGCATCTGAACGGCATCCCGGAATCGCCGTTTGGGGTCGACCTGGATCGCTTTGCGGAGCATCTCGACCAGTTCCGGCCGCACCCGCGTGGCAAGCCGGTCGTGTCCGGCCAGCGGCCACTCGTACGGCCACTCCGGCAGTTTGCCCGAGAGCATCCGATACAGGACCAGCCCCATCGAGAACACGTCGGATTGGAACTTCGGGCGCCCCATGGCCTGCTCGGGTGCAATGTAGTCGATCGTGCCGGATCCGGACGCCTTGAGCGTGTGCAGGCACATTTTGGCGAAACCGAAATCGCCCAGCTTGAGCAGGTTGCCTGGAAACAGGATGAAGTTTTCGGGCTTCACGTCGCAGTGAATAATGCGGTGCTCATGAGATTTTGCGAGCGCGGCGAGCGCCTGTCCCGCGAGATCGATCGCCAGCGCGGTGGACATACGTCGCTCGATGCGATCGGCCAGCGACTGCTCCCCGAGCTCCATCGCAATTACGAACAGATCGTCAATGTAACTCGCATTGAGGACCGACAGGATGTTCGGATGCTTCAGACGGGTCGCAACGCGGACCTCGTGAAGAAACTCCTGCTCGCCAGCGGTATCCGTGTGCCGGGGAATTTTGAGCGCGACACGAATTTTCTGTATCGAGTCCCAGGCCTGGTAAACGTCGGCCAGCGGGCCCGATGCAATGCGGCCCTGGATCGTGTACTTGCCAATTTTCTGGCGGGCCCTGAGCAAGGACTGCGGCACTCCGAAAACGATGTTGCGATGCTGAAAACGGGGTGCGCAATTCTTCAGTTTCGTGCTTCGTCAGTCAAGCAGATTTCGTATTCATGTGACTGTCAAGAATCCTTAAGTGGGCGAACTACACTTGCTGCGCTACCAGTCGAACGGTATCGTCGTGGACTCTCCAAATTCACTGGAATCGCTCGCGGCCTGAATGGGAAAACCCGGCAATACCGGCATTCGCCGTGTACTGATGGCAACCCGGTACTCGGCGCAGGGCTTCGTGCATGCCTGGAAGCACGAAGCTGCTTTTCGTCAGGAACTCGGCCTGACCCTGGTCCTCATCCCGTTTGCTCTCTGGCTCGGCCGCACGGGTTTCGAACGCCTCATGCTGATCGGTTGCTGCCTGCTCGTGCTGATCGTCGAGCTGCTGAACTCCGCCATCGAGGCCGTGGTAGATCGATTCGGCGGAGAGCACCATGAACTGTCCGGGCGTGCGAAGGACCTGGGTTCGGCCGCCGTATTCGTCAGCATGGTCCTCGTGGCTGCTGTCTGGGGAACCGTCGCCTGGCAGCGCTTTCTGCTGTGATCGCTAGCCGAATACGCCGAGGCTCAACGCCGCGAGCGCCGCGCCCACCGCCGCGCCGGCAATGACGTCACTCGGGTAGTGCAGTCCGAGGATGATGCGCGACGCAGCAACCAGCAGCGCGTAGGGAACGAGGAGCCACAGCAGCATCGGCTCGTAGCTGCCGTACAGTATGGTCAGACTGACGGCGTGCAGCGTGTGTCCCGAGGGAAAACTGTAGCGGTCGAGCGGCGCTTCCCCGAGGACGATAGACCCGTTCGCGATGTAGGGTCGCTCGCGTACGAGCTTCTTCTTGAGTAGCTTGTAAGCAGCGATGCCTGCCGCAGCGGTCACAGACGCCTGCAGGACGAACGGCGTTGCTTCCGAGCCCTGCATGATCGCGACGACGATTCCCACGGCTACCCATGCGGGGTAGTCCCCGAGCCTCGAAACGATGCTGAAGAAGCGGCGCACGAATTCCCGGCGGCTGAGACCGTTAATGCGGAGGCAAATGCCGATTTCGAGTTCGTCCAGGTAGTCAACCACGGGATTCTCCCAAGTGACGATTCTGAATCGAATGTTCGTCGCCCTATGCGACAGCCACGTGAACCGTCGGTGACAGGTCGGTGACAGCCCGGTGGGCCCTGTAATCTTGCCGCAATCTCACCGTAACTGCCATTTCACCTGTGACGCGGTTCGAAAGCTACCTGGCGCCGCGCACGCGACCGACGGCCTCCGTCCAGCCTGCAAGCAACGCCTCGCGCTGATCGCCGCTCATCTGCGGCTCGAACGCGGCATCGCAGGCCCAAAGTGAACCCAGCTCGTCGAACGAATCGACGACACCGCCCTGGTAGGCCGCCAGATAGGCGGCGCCGAGCACTGTCGATTCGACGTTCTCCGGGCGTTCGATCCGTACATCGAGAATATCGGCGAGAAACTGCAGGAACCAGCCGTTCGCGACCATACCGCCGTCGACGCGAACCACGCTCGGCGCAATGCCGTCGTCAGACATGGCGGTCATCAGGTCCGCCGTTTGAAAGGCGATCGATTGCAGGGTCGCCGTCACAATCGAGTCCCGGCCGCTGCCGCGGGTCAGTCCGACAATGGCACCGCGGGCATGCGGATCCCAGTACGGGGCGCCAAGCCCGGCGAACGCGGGCACCACGTAGACATCTTCGACCACTCCCGTTCGCACGGCGACCTGTTCCGAATCCGGTGCGGTGTCGATGATGCATAGCTCATCACGAAGCCACTGAATCGCGGATCCTGCGACGAACACGCTGCCCTCGAGGGCGTACGTCACTTTGCCGTCAACGCGCATGCCAATCGTCGCCAGCAGCTGGTTTTCGGAATGCAGCACCTGGCCGCCGGTGTTCGCGACGACGAAGCAGCCGGTGCCGTAGGTGCTCTTGGTCATGCCGTAATCCAGGCCCGCCTGGCCGATGAGTGCCGACTGCTGGTCCCCGGCGATACCGCACACGGGAACCGCACCGCCCGGCACGTCCGCGTCGGTCTCGCCGTAGTCGGCGGCGCAGTCGCGCACGTCCGGCAGCAGCGAAGCCGGTATGTCGAACAACTGCAACAGGTCTTCGTCCCATTGCTGTGTGTGGATGTTGAAGATCAGCGTTCTCGACGCGTTGGTGGCGTCGGTCGCGTGCACGCGGCCTCCCGTCAGCCGCCACAGAAGGAAGCAATCGATCGTGCCGAATGCCAGCTCGCCGCGCTCTGCGCGGCTACGTGCGCCGTCGACGTTGTCGAGTATCCAGGCAATTTTGGTCGCCGAGAAATACGGATCCAGGCGCAGGCCGGTCTTCGCTGCAACAGTCTCCTCTGCGCCCTCCCGTTTCAGGCGTTCGCAATAGTCGGCCGTGCGCCGATCCTGCCAGACGATCGCATTGTGCACGCATTCGCCCGTCTTGCGGTCCCACACCAGCGTCGTCTCTCGCTGGTTGGTAATGCCGATCGCCGTTACGTCGGCGGCGGTTGCGCCTGCATCGCCGAGCGACCGTCGCACGACGTCTTTGACCGACGACCAGATTGCTTCCGGATCGTGCTCTACCCAGCCCGGCCTGGGATAAATCTGCGGAAACTCCTGTTGTGCGCTTGCGACGACGTTTGCCGCATGATCGTAGACGACGCTGCGACTGCTGCTCGTTCCCTGGTCGATCGCCAGCAGGTAACTGCCACTCATGGTCTCGCTCCGGTTGCGATGAATTCGGGTTCCGGCACGCGAATGCGCCCGCAGGCCTCCGCAGGCCACGGCCAATTGCCCTGCTGCTCTGCGAAATGCGCGATGCCCTCGAGAATGTGCCCGGGCCAGGGCGCCACCTTCCGCACCTTGAGATCGACGTGCAGGCTCATCCACTCCGACGTGGCGGCGAGGTAGTGCTCGGTCGCGTGGTACATGCGCAGGAACATGTGCAGGCGTTTGGCGTCGTAGGCGAGCACCTGCGTCGTGATCAGGAACGGGTCGTCGAGCCCGATTTCGCGCAGGTACATGACGTGACATTCCGCCGCGAACGTCGAGCTGTCGTTGTCGCGGATGTGGTCCGCCGTGATGCCGAGGATATTCCACACGCTGTCCACGCCCATGTCGAACGCCAGTACGTAGTAGGCGACGTTCATGTGATCGTTGATGTCGATCCAGTCCGGCAGCACCGTGCCGCGGTAAATCTCGACTCCCTCGATGTTGTCTGACACGATTGATCCCGTTCTTCTTTGCGAATCCAGTATCCATAATTCAGGAACAGAGTCCATGCGCGCGATCGTCATCACTGAACCCGGCGGCCCGGAGGTGCTTCAAGAGCGCGAGATTGCGGAACCGGCGCCGGGCGCGCGGCAGGTGCTGATCCGTGTCGCGGCCGCCGGCGTAAACCGTCCCGACTGCCTGCAGCGGCTGGGCCGTTACCCGGTGCCGCCTGACGCGAGCCCGCTGCCCGGACTCGAGGTCGCCGGCGAGATCGTCGCCGTGGGCGACGACGTTCGTCGCTGGCATGTGGGCGACGAGGTCATGGCGCTCTCGCACGGCGGCGGCTATGCCGAATACTGTGTTGCCGAGGCAGACCATTGCCTCGCGAAGCCGGCCAACCTGTCGCTCGTTGAGGCCGCGGCGATCCCGGAGACCTTTTTCACGGTCTGGTACAACGTGTTCACGCGCGGGCACCTTCAAGCGGGCGAATCGCTGCTCGTGCACGGCGGATCGAGCGGCATCGGTACGACTGCCATACAACTGGCCAAAGCCCGGGGCGCCGATGTGTTCGTCACGGCAGGCAGCAACGAGAAGTGCCGCTTTTGCACGGACCTCGGTGCCGACCAGGCCATCAATTACGCGTCGGGGGACTGGCAAGCGCGAATCGCGGAACTGACGGGCGGTGACGGTGTCGATGTCATTCTCGACATGGTTGCGGGGCCCTACACGCAGAAGAATCTCGACAGCCTCGCGCGCGACGGCCGCTACCTCATCATCGCGTTCCTGCAGGGTTCGAGGGCCGAGGTCGATCTGCGCGCTGTTCTCGCGAGGCGGCTGACCGTGACCGGCTCGACCCTGCGTCCGCAAACCAGGCGGGAGAAAGCCGCGATCGCCAGCGACCTCGAGCAGGAAGTGCTGCCGCTGATTCGCGAGGGCGTGGTCAGGCCGATCATCTACGAGACGTTTGCGCTGCAGGACGCTGCCGACGCACATGTCCTCATGGAATCGAGCCGCCACATGGGTAAGATCGTCCTGACCGTTAACGGAGAACGACCGTGAAAGGACTGCTTTTCTGGCTGAAGCTCCTGGTATTCGGTGGACGGCCGGTACCCGAAGTACTGCGGCCCGGGCGAAGCTTGCCGGACTTCGAAGCCGTGAACGAACGCGGCGAACGCGTTCGTTCGGCATCGCTTGCGGGTAGCCCGGCGGCGCTGCTCTTCGTGCGCGGCAACTGGTGCCCGTTCTGCGACAGGCAGGTGCGCAAACTGACGACGCATTACCGCGACATCGTCGATCTCGGCGCCAAGCTACTCCTCGTGACACCCAAGCCGCTCGAGACCACGCGTCGGGTGGCCGAATTCTTCGACGTCGACTTCGAATTCTGGCTCGACGATCAGCACGCCATCGCGAAGCAGCTTGGCTTGCTGCTGGAGGACGGCGTGCCGGGCGATTACGAAAAGGAGTATGGCTCCGACACTCTCTGGCCCGCGGCAATCATCGTCGATGCCGAGGGCGTCATCCGCTATTCGAAACTGTCAAAGCGGATTGCGGACCGGCCCGACCCCGAGGAGCTGCTCAGCGAGCTGCGCCGGCTATGATTCGCCGCGCGTGCGCGTCCGCAACTTCGTTGGTCGGCTTGCCGCTCCTGGCCGCCTCTTCGAATACGCGCTTCAGCCGCGGCCCGATTTCTGCAACCAGGTTCATGACCCCCTGGTCATCCACGTCTCCGTAGTATTCGCACGCGACGTTGATGATGCCGCCACCGTTGATGACGTAGTCCGGCGCATACAAAATGCCCGCCTCCGCCAGGCGTGTGCCGTCTGCTTCGGTTTCCAGCTGATTGTTGGCGCCGCCGGCGACGATGCTGGCACGCAGCCGCGGAATCGACCGCACGTTGAGGATGGCACCCAGTGCGCACGGCGCGATGACATCGACATCTTCGAACAGGATCTCGTCCAGCCCGGTGGCCCTTGCGCCAAATTCGTCGCAGACTCGCTGCATACGCGCCGCATCAATGTCGGACACCACGAGCTCAGCGCCCGCGTCGTGCAGCAGCTTGCAGAGATGAAAGCCCACGTGGCCAACGCCCTGCACCGCAACCCGCAGACCTTTAACGTCCTCGCGATCGAGCTTGAACTGGACGGCCGCCTCGATGCCGCGAAAAACGCCGAATGCGGTTTTCGGTGAGGGATCCCCACCCGCCCTGTTGCCTTCCCTCGGCAAACCGCTGACGTGGCGCGTCTTGCGCGCAATCAGTTGCATGATCTCGGGCGTCATGCCCACGTCTTCAGCTGTGACGTAGTCGCCACCGAGGCTGTCGACGAATGCTCCGAAACGCTCGTACAGGGCGTCACTGCCGACGAAATCGGGCGTCTTGACGATGACGGCCTTGCCGCCGCCGAACTTCAGCCCCGCCATCGCGTTCTTGTAGCTCATGCCCTGCGACAAGCGCAGCGCATCGTGCACCGCCGAATCGGCATTGTCGTAGCCCCACAGCCGGGACCCACCGGCAGCCGGACCGAGTGCCGTCGAGTGAATGGCAATGATCGCGTACAGGCCGGTCGCCGCATCGCGGCAGAACAGCACTCTCTCGTGGTTGTCGAAAGCGGAATCTTGGAATACAGCCATAATTCTCAGAACGGTACGCCGACCGCCTTGCACAGGAACTGCATGTAGTCACCCCCTGCCTTGAAGGCCGTCTCGACCTTGCGCTGGAATTGAGGCCCGATACTGTCCGCGACGGTCATGTCCTTGACCGCAATGAAACTCTTGCGCTTCAGGTCTTCGATGCACTCGTGATCGGCGTCGAAACCGCGGGGCGGGCGCTTCAGCGACTCACCGCCCAGCGAGAAGTGCCGCTTGAAGCGTGAGGCGTTGACGACGCGCCGCCATTCCGCGGGACGCGACGCAATTCGTTCGCGGATTCCGCGCAGCGGCTCCGAATCCGGACGCCACATACCGACGCCGATGAATACCTGGTCGGGATCGATGTGCACGTAGTAGCCGGGGGCATGCACGTCTTTCGCCTGCTCGTGGCGAAACTGGATACCGATGTTGGTTTTGTACGGTGTCTTGTTCTTCGAGAAACGCGTGTCGCGGTAAACACGCATCAACGACCCGCCGACTCGCGTCGGCATCGCGACGAAATGTGGCGCGATGTCCTCCAGCGGGTCCTGCATCGACTGGATGAACCGCAACGCGACGTCCAGAACCTGTTCCTCGTAACGCGCCTTGTGCTCCCCGAACCAGTCGCGGTTGTTGTTCGCAGCGAGCTCCTCGAGGAATCGGATGGTTGTTTTCTCGAAACCGGCGTAACGGGTCATCAACGCTCCTCTTCGCCCGCGGCAGGGTGCGGGTATGTATCGGAATCGTCCTCGCCCTCGCGCGGCGCGAGGCAGGCGAAGTCCTTTTCCACGAGGATGCTCAGCAGGTCTCCGTCCTGGAGCTGCTGTTCCCCGCGAATGGAGACCTGTTCGGTTGTCGCCCAGGCGAGCACGACGGTCTCGGGCAAGCGCACGGTCAGCACGCTATCCGACAGGAATGCGGCCGGCTTGACGCTCGCGGGGCTGCTTTCGAGCTGGTAACGAAACTCCCGACCACCGGGAAACCCGGTGCGGGCCTGCACGAGGCCCTCACTCTTGATCGTATCGACCTCGCCCCTGGTCAGGCGCAGCCTTACCGAGTTGTCCCTGATTCTGAGTTTCACGGTTTCGTCTTGTTGTTGTTTACCGAATAATACGTCAGTCGGCACCCAGGAGCGCAATTGATTTCCGACCCAACGTTCTACGCTGTCGCCGTTCCGGCGGTGCTTCTGTTCGGCATCGCGAAGGGTGGCTTCGGCGGCGGTCTGGGCGCGGCCGCCGTGCCGTTGATGTCCCTGGCCATGTCGCCCGTTCAGGCAGCGGCCATTCTGTTGCCGATCCTCTGCCTGATGGACCTCCTGACGCTCTGGGCTTACCGCGGCCGCGGGGTCTGGCCAGAGTTGCGCACGTTGCTGCCCGCGTCGCTCATCGGCATTGCGATCGGCACGGCGCTTTGGGGCTACATGAGCCCGCAGGTCGTCAAACTGATCATCGGCATTGTCGCAATGCTGTTCACGCTGCATCACTGGCTCAGAAAATGGCTGGCCACACGTGGCCGGCATGTGCCGCGAGCAGCCGGCTGGCTGGGCGGCGGCACGGCCGGCTTCACGAGCTTTATCGCGCATGCCGGTGGCCCGCCGATTACGATGTACCTGCTGCGGCGGCCATTGAACAGGACCGAATTCATCGCGACAACGGCGGTGTTCTTCGCCGTCGTCAACTACGCAAAACTCATCCCTTACGGATGGCTCGGCCAGCTGTCAGCAGACAATCTCGTCTACTCGCTGATTCTCGCACCGCTGGCCCCGATTGGTGTGGCAACGGGCGTCTGGTTGCACCGGCGCGTCAGTGACAGGTTCTTTTTCACCGTCGCTTACCTGTTGCTTTTCGCCGTCGGTATCAAGCTCGTCCGCGACGGGTTGCTCGGAATATAGCGCACAGCAAGCCGCGGCATTGCGCCGCTGACTGCTGTGCTGGGTTGATTGAAACGATACGTCCGCAAGAATTGCGGGCGCAGATCCTACTCGGCGACGACGTTTTCCGCCTGGGGGCCTTTCTGGCCCTGGGTCACTTCCATCGTGACCTTCTGACCTTCTTTAAGGGTCTTGAATCCTTCCATCTGAATCGCGGTGTGATGGACGAAAACGTCCTGACCACCTTCGCGCTCGATGAAGCCAAAGCCCTTGTCGTCATTAAACCACTTGACGGTTCCTGAAATTCTCTCGGCTGACATGATTACCTCTGAACAAAAACGCCCGCGATATCGCGGGTCCGAACCCCGGCCAAACGCGCCGGGTTGCGACGATGTTACTCGCAATTGGGCGACAATGCCCGAAAAACGTTACAGTTTCTTGACGAACCGTCGCAGGATTCCGCGCAGACACGGGATTTTTTACGGCTTTTGCCGGGTCTAAGGGGCTCGATGGCCGATCGCGCTATTTCGCTCAATCCGTCAAAATTCCGAACAGTTGCGCAAACAGGCGCGACTGTGGCTTTTGCACAACGGCGGAATCGGCCGCAACTGCTACCATTCGCCGCCCACAGAAACGGTCCAACCCTGAACGATGAACACAACTTCGAACCCCGCTGATCGACGTATCGCGACCTGGCTTTTCATCTGCTGCCTGCTGGTTTTTGCGATGGTCGTGCTGGGAGGCGTCACCCGGCTGACCGGCTCCGGTTTGTCGATGACCGACTGGAAGCCGATCATGGGCGTCTTGCCGCCGCTGAGCAACGCCGACTGGCAGGCTCGCTTCGAGCTGTACCAGCAAAGCCCGGAGTTCCGGAAGATCAATGCACACATGGACGTCGAAGCGTTCAAGGGCATATTCTGGCTCGAGTACCTGCACCGCCTGCTCGGCCGCGCGATCGGCATTGCGTTCTTCATTCCGTTCGTCGTTTTCCTCGCTCGCGGCGATATCGCGTTTCGTCAGTCGGGCAAGTATTGGCTCATGTTCATTCTTGGCGGCCTGCAGGGTTTGATGGGCTGGTACATGGTCAAGAGCGGGCTCGTCGACGTCCCGCAGGTCAGCCACTACCGGCTGACCGCGCATCTGTCGCTCGCGTTCCTCGTATTCGGGTACATGTTCTGGGTTGCGCTCTCACACTGGTACCCGGGCGATCGGGATGGCGGTCACCCGTGGTACGGCGGCGCCGCAGCCCTGACGGCGCTGATTTGCATGACGATCGTATCCGGCGGTTTCGTCGCTGGCCTCGACGCAGGCCTCGTCTACAACACCTTTCCAACGATGGGTGGACAATGGCTGCCTGCGGGACTCCTCGCACTCGATCCCTGGTGGCGCAACGCCTTCGACAATATCACGACGGTGCAATTCGACCACCGGGTGCTTGCACTGACGACACTTGCCGGCGCGCTGGCTTTCTGGCTGTTGCGCGGCAGGGCCGCTTTGGAGGGCCGCTCTCTCGCTGCAGCGCACCTGCTTGCCGGCGTTGCGCTGATGCAGGTCACGCTTGGCGTGTCCACATTGCTGCTGCGCGTGCCACTAGCGCTGGCGGCCGCTCACCAGGCGGTTGCGATGCTATTATTCACAGTCGCGCTGTATCTCACCCACAGCCTGAGACAACGATGACCGCAACCAGTCCCGACGTCGTCTTCGACTCCGAGCTCGTGGTCCGCTATGGCGGCCGCGGCCCGCGCTACACGTCCTATCCGACGGCCCTGCAGTTCTCCGAGGATCTGACCGTCGACGACTATCGCAGGCTGGCAGAGGCCAGCAACGAAACCGATGTGCCACTGTCGCTGTACGTTCACATACCGTTCTGCCACTCGCTCTGCTACTACTGCGGCTGCAACAAGATCGTCACGCGCAACGCGGTGCGAGTCGCCGCGTACATGAAAAACCTGTACAACGAAATCGATCTACAGTCCGCGTTATTCGATCGCGAACGTGTCGTAGAGCAGCTGCATTTCGGCGGCGGGACCCCGACCTACCTCGACGAGACGCAGCTGCGAGACCTCATGACGAAGATCGGTGACTCGTTCACGCTGGACTCGAGCGACGCACGCGAGTTCTCGATCGAAGTCGACCCGCGCACGGTCGACCGGGACGGTATCCGGCTGCTCGCCGAGCTGGGCTTCAATCGCCTCAGTCTCGGCGTGCAGGACTTCGAGCCCGACGTGCAAAAGGCCGTCAATCGGCTGCAGAGCGCGGAAGATGTCGAAGCGCTGACGACAGCGGCCCGCGCCAACGGCTTTGGCTCGATTTCCTATGACCTGATTTACGGCCTGCCGCTGCAGTCGGTAGAGTCCTTCGATCGCACCTTGAGCCACGTGATCGAACTCCGGCCGGATCGCCTTGCCGTCTACAACTATGCGCACCTGCCGCAGCGTTTCAAGGGTCAGCGCATGATCCACGACGCGGATATTCCGTCACCGGACGTAAAGCTTCAGATACTGAAGTCGACCATCGAGCGCCTGTCCGCAGAGGGCTACGTCTATGTGGGGATGGACCATTTTGCGCTGCCGGACGACGAACTCGTTCGCGCCCGATACGACGGAACCCTGCAACGCAACTTCCAGGGTTACTCGACGCATCGTCAGTGCGATCTCGTTGCACTGGGCGTGAGCGGCATTGGCAGCATCGGCAACATGTTCGCCCAGAATTCGCTGACTACCATGGAATACGAAGCGATCCTCGAGGGGAATCGCCTGCCGATACGCAAAGGCATCCTGGTTGACGACGACGATCTAAGGCGAGCAGCCGTGATCCAGTCGCTGATGTGCTACGACAGCCTCGATTTCGATCGTATCGGGGCGGAGCACAATGTGGATTTTCGAACCTACTTCGCGCGTGAAATCGAGCGACTCAAACACCTTGCACGCGACGAGCTCGTCGAGCTGGACCCTGACGGCGTGACGATTACGGCGAAAGGGCGACTGCTGTTGCGCAGCATCGCCATGGTCTTCGATCGTTACATTGACCAGCAACAGGACGACAACCGGTTCTCCAGGACCATCTAGCGGCCTGTTGAAGGACCACCTGGATGCTAGTTGACCGGTGTCAACCAGCCGAAGGTATCGTCCGCCAGGCCGTACTGGATGTCCTGCAACGCCTTGCGCAGTATTTCCGTATTCCGGCCGGGCTGGCCATCGCGGACCGCGAGGCGCTTGCCGTCGTATACCATCTCTCCGACCGGGGACAGGCACGCCGCCGTGCCCGATAGCGCCGCTTCGTAGTCCGGTATCCACTGCAGCAATTCGGTAACGGTGAAATTCCGCTCGCTCACGGTGTAACCGACGTTTGCTGCAAGCTTGAGTATCGAATCCCGCGTCATCCCGTGCAGGAATTCGCTCGACAACGGCTTGGTGATGATCTCGTCGTCGCTGAGCAACAGGAAGTTGGATGCGCCGGTTTCCTGCACGTCGCCGTTCGGGCAAAACAATACCTGGTCGACCCCGAATTCTGCCTTTGCGTCCAGTGTCGGTCCGAGCGCAGCGGCGTAGTTGCCGCCGGTCTTGGTACTTCCCAGCTGTTCTGTCGACCGCGCGCGCCGGTCTTCGACGAGCAGCTTCAGCGGACGCGCACCTCCCGTGAAGTAGTCGCCAACCGGCGAAACCAACACGTAGAGCAGCGCCTCGTCCGAAGGCGAAGCAGCCGCACCGACGTTGGGCAAGGTGCCAATCAGCGTCGGGCGAATGTAGAGCGAGCTGGGCGGTTCGGGAATGTCGTCGATCTGTTTGGCGACGAGATCGACGACCATGCCGGCAAGCAAGTCGGCATCGGGGATTGGCAGGTGCAGCGACGCCGCGCTTTTCCGCATCCGGGCAACGTGATCCTGCAATCGAAACACGTACGCCTTGCCGTCACGCCAGCGATACGCCTTGAAGCCTTCGAAGCAGGTGCTCGCATAGTGCAGCACGTGCGCTGCCGGATGTATTTCGAGCGGTGCCAGCGGCCTGATCTCGGCCGCCCGCCATGCGCCATCGGCAAATCGCGCGATTGCGAAGTTTTCGCAGAATTCTGTGCCGAACTTGCTCATCGAGGACCCGGGTAGACTCTCTGACAGGGGGCGCTACTGTATCAGAAAGTCGGCGGGCAGCACGCCGATATCAGTTCACACGGCGCATTACCCGTATTGTGGAAGTGATGCGGCAAAGAACTCTTGAAGTAATAAGCGTCGCCGGCGCGCAGCACTCGCGTTTCGTCGCCGACAGTCACCTGCAGCCGGCCCTTGAGGATAAGGCCGCACTCCTCGCCCTCGTGGGTGATATCGTGCCGGCCGGTGCCCGCGCCGGGTTGGTAGCACTCCCTGAGGAACTGGATGCTGCGATTGCGGAGATTAGCGCCCACCTGCAGGTAAGAGACACCGCCTTCGGCGATTTCCGTGAGCTCATCGGCACGGAAAAACACGCGCTCGGTCGGCTCGAACTCGTCGCCGAAGAATTCACCGAGACCCAACGGAATGCCGCTCAGCACCTTTTTCAGCATGCTGACGGTCGGATTGAGCTTGCCTGCCTCGATCTGCGAAATCGTCGCGTTTGCAACGCCTGCCTGGCGCGCAAGCGCTCGCTGCGACAGGCCGAGCCGGGTGCGAATCGCGCGCAAGCGCTGGCCGGTTTCTTCTTCCATCATCGATTGCCCCCGAATAGCGTTTTGTATACTGAACATTCTCGCTGCTCGAGCCAAGAAAATCAATCAGTTACGAACCTTCAACTAACTCATTGTTTAACATCCGATCGCGGACGTACACTGACTGTTTACCCCGAACACTGCCGGAGCAATTCGCCATGAGTGCCGCTGCCAATTACTCACCCGCCTACTGGATGCCGTTTACTGCGAACCGCGATTTCAGCAAGAAACCGCGAGTGGTGACGGGCGCGCAAGGTCACTTCTACCAGACGGCCGACGGCCGCCGGATCTACGACCTGTTCTCCGGACTCTGGACCTGCGGAGCCGGCCATTGCCACCCGAAAATCGTCGAGGCCGTGCAGCGCCAGGTCGAAACGCTGGATTACTCGATCGCGTTCCAGGTGGGACACGACAAGTCGTTCGCGCTTGCCGAGCGCGTGACGGCTATGGCGCCGGAGGGATTCGATCACGTCTTCTTCACCAATTCCGGCTCGGAATCCGTCGACTCCGCGTTGAAGATCGCACTCGGCTATCATCGCGCGCGCGGCGAGGGCCACCGCACGCGACTGATCGGGCGCGAGCGCGGTTACCACGGCGTCAACTTCGGCGGTATGTCGGTCGGCGGCATGACGCCGAATCGCAAGGCCTTCAGTCCGTGCCTTCTGCCCGGCGTCGACCACCTGCGCGCCACGTTCGATCTCGAGCACAACGCATTCAGCCGCGGCCAGCCCGAATGGGGTTCGCACCTGGCCGATGACCTCGAACGGCTCGCGACGCTGCACGACGGCAGCAATATCGCCGCCGTCATCGTGGAGCCTGTCGCCGGATCTGCCGGCGTACTCGTGCCGCCGCTCCACTACCTGGAGCGTCTCCGGGAGATCTGCGACAGGCACGGCATACTGCTGATCTTCGACGAGGTCATAACGGCATTCGGCCGTCTCGGAAAGGCGTTTGCGGCCGACTATTTCGGCGTCATGCCCGACATCATCACGACCGCGAAAGGGCTGACCAACGGCGTCATCCCGATGGGTGGAGTCTTCGTTCGCGACCACGTCTACGACGCGTTCATGCAGGGCCCGGATCACATGATCGAGCTGTTCCACGGGTACACCTATTCGGGACACCCGATCGCCGCGGCTGCCGCCCTAGCCGCGATGGACGTGTACGAAGAGGAAGGCACGTTCGAGCAGGCGACGGAGCTGGCGAAGCCGTTCGAGGACATCGTGCACTCATTCGCCGACCACGAGAAAGTCATCGACGTTCGCAACCTGGGTCTGATGGGTGCTATCGAGCTGGCGCCCCGCGAGGGCGCGCCAGGGGCCCGCGGGCTCGAGATTCACAAGAAAGCGTATTGGGAGGAAGACCTGATGTTGCGCAATGGCATGGACATCGTCCAGCTCTCCCCGTTTCTCAATTCGAAACAGGACGACTGGGAGCGTGCTTTCGACAGCGTGCGGCGGCTGATCGACGGGGTAGAGTGAACATGATCCTCGGCCATTTCATCAACGGGGCGCGCACCGCCGACGACAATCGCCCGCAACCGGTGTTCAACCCGGCAACGGGCGAGGAGACTAAACGCGTTGCCATGGCCTCAAAGGCAACGGTCGATACGGCCATTGCAGCGGCGGACGCCGCGTTCCCGGCATGGCGTGACACGCCGCCCGCAAAACGCGCGCGTATCCTGTTCGACTTCAAGGCGCTGCTTGAAGCGCGCGCTGACGACGTCGTCGCTGCGATAACCGGCGAACACGGCAAGGTGCTCGACGACGCCACGGGCGAATTTCAACGAGGTATCGAAGTCGTCGACTACGCGTGCGGGATCGTGGAGCTGCTGAAAGGCGAGCATACGAAGAACGTCGGTCCGGCGATCGACAGTTGGTCTGAATTCCAGCCGCTCGGCGTGGTCGCGGGCATAACGCCGTTCAATTTCCCGGCAATGGTGCCGATGTGGATGTTCCCGATGGCCATCGCCTGCGGCAACACGTTCGTGCTCAAACCGTCGGAGAAGGACCCGTCGGCGCCGTTTCTGGTCGCCGAAATACTCAAGGAAGCGGGCCTGCCGGATGGCGTTTATAACGTCGTCAACGGCGACAAGGAGGCTGTTGATGCATTGCTGCATGACGAGCGCGTGCAAGCCGTGAGCTTTGTCGGAAGCACGCCGATCGCCGAGTATATCTACACGACCGGGACTGCAAACGGCAAACGCGTGCAGGCGCTCGGCGGTGCAAAGAACCATGCCGTAATCATGCCCGACGCCGACATCGACAACGCCGTCAGCGCCCTGATGGGAGCGGCCTACGGTTCCTGTGGCGAACGCTGCATGGCGATCTCTGTCGCCGTCTGCGTCGGCGACGAGACGGCCGACGAGGTCGTCGCCAAACTCAGATCGCAGCTGCTCGAGCTTGAGGTGGGCGACGGCACGGATACGAGCAACGACATGGGCCCGCTCGTGACCCGACAACACTACGAAAAGGTGCGCGATTACGTCGACCTTGGCATCGAGGAAGGCGCCGAACTCGTCGTGGACGGACGCGATCTGGTCGTTGCAGGCCGGGAGAACGGGTTCTTTCTCGGTGGTTGCCTGTTCGACGAGGTCACGGCCGACATGCGCATTTACCGGGAAGAGATATTCGGACCGGTGCTTTGTGTCGTGCGCGTCGACTCCCAGATGGAGGCAATGCAGCTCATCGATGATCACGAGTACGGCAACGGCACGTGTATCTTCACTCGCGACGGCGAAGCTGCCCGCTATTTCGCCGACAACATCCGCGTCGGCATGGTCGGCGTCAACGTGCCGTTGCCCGTGCCCGTCGCCTGCCACAGCTTCGGTGGCTGGAAACGCTCGTTGTTCGGCGATCTTTTCGCTTATGGCCCGGACAGCGT
>JAAUXY010032442.1_pt1 | contig 29227 bp, 25 predicted proteins | sample 7278121 | NCBI WGS metagenome assembly JAAUXY01 (sample SAMN14350117, study PRJNA611818) | marine sediment metagenome | isolation source: surface marine sediment (1.8m) | place: French Polynesia: Moorea | collected 2018-08 | reverse complement strand
TACCCCAGCAGTTGTACCTGGCGGTTGCGCAGGTTCTGACCTACGTCTTCCGGCTCAAAGCGGCCGCCGAAAACCGCGGCGCCTGGCCCGATCGGCCCGCTGTGCAGGTGGACGAAGAATTGGCGCAGGGACCGCGTGGCAAACGCCGCGATACGGACCGGAACTGACCGGTAGGGAAACGACGCAATGGCACAGCAATCCGGCAATCCACTCTTCGCATTGAGGGTCGGCCTCGTCAACGGCGCCGGCCTGCCGTTGCTGCTGCTCGCCATGCTCGCGATGGTCGTCTTGCCGTTGCCGGCGATCCTGCTCGACGGTTTGTTCACCTTCAATATCTGCCTGTCACTGATCGTGATACTGGCAGTGGTGTACGTGCTGCGGCCGCTCGACCTGGCCGCTTTCCCGACTGTCTTGCTGCTGGCCACCCTGCTCCGCCTCGCATTGAATGTGGCTTCAACCCGGGTCGTATTACTGCAGGGTCATACCGGCACCGATGCGGCCGGCAAGGTCATCGAGGCCTTCGGTGAATTCGTCGTTGGCGGCAACTACGCCGTCGGCCTGGTCGTGTTTGCCATCCTTGTCATCATCAATTTCGTCGTCGTCACGAAAGGCGCCGGGCGGGTCTCGGAAGTCAGTGCTCGTTTCACCCTGGACGCACTGCCGGGCAAACAGATGGCAATCGATGCCGATCTGAATGCCGGCATTATCGATCAGGAAGAAGCCGCCGCGCGCCGGAACGAGATTCGAACCGAGGCTGACTTCTATGGTTCCATGGACGGCGCCAGCAAGTTCGTCCGCGGCGACGCGATCGCCGGTTTGCTGATCCTGTTCATCAACCTGCTCGGCGGCATGCTGATCGGCACGATGCAACACGACCTGTCGATGGCTGACGCCGCGCAGACTTACGCCTTGCTGACAATCGGTGACGGTCTCGTCGCGCAAATCCCGTCACTGTTGCTGGCAACCGCGGTCGCTATCATCGTGACCCGCATGTCGCGTGCCGAGGATATGGGCACGCAGATGATGAATCAGCTGCTCGGCGACCGGCGCGTGTTGTGGGTCGCGACCGGGCTGCTGACGGTGCTCGGCCTGGTCCCGGGCATGCCCAATTTCGCCTTCCTGCTGATGGCCAGTATCTGCGGCGCGGGCGCCTGGTGGACCAGCCGGCAACCGGACGAGCCGACGGTCGAGACCGCTGTGCCCGCGGAAGGTACCAGCGAACCGGATCCGCTGGACGCCGAGCTGACCCGCGAGCTGACTTGGGAAGACGTCGGCGAAGCCGAGCCGGTGTCGCTGGACGTCGGTTATCGCTTGATTCCCCTGGTCGACAAGAACCAGGGCGGCGAACTCATGCGCCGGATCAAGGGCGTGCGGCGGCGGGTATCCGAGGAACTCGGTTTCCTGGTGTCGCCGGTGCGGATTCGCGACGATCTCGAACTCTCCGCGACCAGTTATCGCATCGGCCTGCTCGGCTCCGCGATCGCCCAGGCCGAGGTACAGCTCGACAAGGAACTCGCAATCAATCCAGGTCACATCGACCAGCCGATCGAAGGCATTCCGACGCAGGATCCAGCCTTTGGTCTCGATGCGGTCTGGATCGATCCCGCCCAGCGCGAGGAAGCCCAGGGACGTGGTTACACAGTTGTCGACGTCGCCACGGTGATTGCAACTCACCTGAGCAAGGTTTTACAGGACAACGCCCACGAATTGCTTGGCCACCAGGAGACGCAGGAGCTACTGGACCGGCTCGCGCGCAACGCGCCGAAACTTGTCGAGGAGCTCGTACCAAAGACCCTGCCGCTGTCGGCCGTCGTCCGTGTGTTGCAGGAGCTGCTGCGCGACCAGATCCCGATCACGAACATGCGGAGCATTTGCCAGGTTCTCGCGGAACACGGTCGCAATACCCAGGACCCCGATGCGCTGGTCGCCCAGGTCCGCCAGGCCCTCGGCCGCGCCATCGTGCAGCGCGTGGGCGGCGACCAGGAAGAGCTCCCGGTCATCACGCTGGATCCCGACCTGGAGCAAATGCTTCAGCGTGCAGTGGAAGGCGACGGCGGCGGCATCGAGCCGACGCTCGCAGAGAAGGTACAGAGCGAACTCGCGGCGGCTACCCAGCGTCAGGAAATCGCCGGCGAACCGGCGGTGTTGCTGGTCTCGCCAGGCTTGCGTGCGTGGCTGGCGCGCCTGCTGCGCTTCGCGGTTCCCAGCCTGCGGGTACTGGCCTACAGCGAAGTGCCGGACAGCAAACGCATTCGGCTCGTGGCAGCGGTCGGTGCGTAACGATTGCATTGATGAGGATGTAAACCATGAAGATCAAGCGTTTTACGGGTCCGGATATGCGCACGGTGATGCGCGATATTCGCGAAGTCTTCGGCCCCGACGCAGTAATTCTGGAATCGGGCCGCGGCGCGGACGGGCTGGAGGTCACGGCCGCGATGGACTTCGACCCGGCCGCGTACCAGGCCACGACGAGCAATCTGTCGCGCACGCCGACTGCCGCAACGGTGAACTGCACCGACGAGGACATTGGCGACGACGCAGTGACGCTCCCGGGCGAATCACCGACGGCGGCGCTCGAGGACGTCGCGGTGATGCGGGAGGAAATGCAGAACATCCGCTCGCTGCTGGAAGCCCAGTTATCGCAACTGGCCTGGAAAGACCGGGACCGACGGCAGCCGGAGACCACCGCCATCATTCGCAATCTGACGCGACTCGGCCTGACCCCGGACATCGTGCAACAAATGCTCGGGAGCACGACGCCGGCAACCGGACACAGTGCCTGGACCGCGAGCCTGAAGCAGCTGGTGCAGAGCATTGGCGTGTGCGATGGAGATCTCGTCTGCGCCGGCGGCGTGTTTGCGATCGTTGGCCCGACCGGTGTTGGCAAGACCACGACAATTGCCAAGCTGGCGGCGCGTTTTCTGAGCCAGGGTAACGCCAACGATGTCGCGCTCGTCACGATGGACAACTACCGCATCGGCGCTGGTGCGCAACTCGCCACGTTCGGTGAACTCATGAGTATCCCGGTCTACCAGGCTGGCGACGCGGCGAGCCTCGGTGACCTGTTAACCGAACTGAGCGCCAAACGGCTGGTCCTGATCGACACGGCCGGCATGGGGCAGCGCGACCTGCGACTGGCCGGCCAGCTCAATGGCTTACGGGACGTCGAACAGGAGATCAGGGTGCTGCTGGCGCTGCCGGCCAACGCGCAGACCGATTCGATGCAGGAAATTGTGGACGTGTTCCGGATAGCACAACCGGTAGCTGCCATTCTCACCAAGATCGACGAGGCGACGTCGCTCGGGGGTGCGTTTTCAGTCCTGATCCGGTCCCGGATTCCGCTGGCTTATGTTGCAAACGGCCAGCGGGTTCCGGAAGACCTGCAAGTCGCCGGGGCCCGTCAGGCGTGGCTTGTAAAAGCGGCAGTAGAACTGATCCGCGGTAGCAGCGAGCCCGTGTCCGAGGACTACTTTGCCGAACACTTCGCGGAGGTGGCTACCGATGCATGCGCATGATGCCGACAATCAACGCACTGACCAGGCAGCAGGTCTGCGTCAACAACGCAATCAGCGCCCCGTCAAGGTCATTACCGTAACCGGCGGCAAGGGCGGCGTTGGCAAGACCAACATCAGCGCCAACCTGGCCGTCTCGCTATCGATGCTGGGCCGCCGGGTGATGCTGCTCGATGCCGATCTGGGTCTCGCAAACATCGACGTCATGTTCGGCCTGCAGCCGCATCACAACCTCGCCGACGTTGTAAACGGCGAACGCAGCCTGCAGGAAGTCATCGTCAATGGCCCGGCCGGCGTTATGATCGTCCCCGGCGCGTCAGGCATCAGCGACATGGCGAACCTGACCCCGGCCCATCACGCCGGCATCGTCAACGCCTTCAGTGAGCTGACGGTCGACCTCGATACGCTGCTGGTAGATACGGCGGCCGGCATTGGCGATGGCGTGCTGCGCTTCGCCGAGGCAGCCCATGAAGTGCTCGTCGTCGTTTGCGATGAGCCGACCTCGATTACCGACGCCTACGCCATTATCAAGGTGTTGAGCAGCGAGCGCGGCGTATCACGCTTTCGGGTCGTCACCAACATGACCCGCCAGGGCGGCGACGGCAGCGGGCTGTTCGAGAAGCTGCTACGCGTGACCGACAGATTCCTGGACGTGTCGCTGGACCATGCGGGCAGCATCCCGTTCGACGATCGCGTGTGGCGCGCCGTGCAGTTGCAAACGCCTTTCGTCACGGCGTTCCCGACCAGCCTCGCCGCCGGCGCGCTGAAAAAGCTGGCCCATCGGGCCGATAAATGGGAATTGCCGAAAACCGCCCGCGGCAATATCGAGTTCTTCGTGGAGCGCTTGCTGAGCGGCGCCGGGCAGGCTGAATCGGAGGTGGCATGACCGCCACCGTTGAATACGCCCGAGCCAGCCAGACCTCACCGGAGGAACTGGTCGATCAGCACGCGACGCTGGTGAAGCGAATTGCAGCGCACCTGCTGGGCCGGCTGCCGGATGGCATCGAACTGGACGATCTCGTCCAGGTCGGGCTGATCGCGCTGCTGGAAGCCGCCCGCCAGTACACCCCGTCGAAAGGTGCGAGTTTCGAGACCTACGCCAGTATCCGCGTTCGCGGCGCCATGCTGGACGAAGTGCGCAGCAATGACTGGGCCCCGCGGTCGGTCTACAAGAAACAGCGCGACGTGTCGGCAGCGATTCAGGCTGTCGAGAATCGCACGGGGAAACACGCCCGCGCGCAGGAAATTGCCGCGGAACTTGGCGTCGGGCTGGATGAGTATTACCGGATCGTCGCGGCCACGACGACGGCGCGAATGTTCAGCCTGGACCAGAGCGACGGGGAGCATGAGTCACTGGCGGAGCAGCAAATTGATCGCAGTGCGAACCCGGTAGCAGAACTGGAATCCGACGAATTCCGGCGCGAGATGGCAGCCGCCGTCAGCGGCCTGCCGGAACGCGAGGCGCTTGTCATGGCGCTCTATTACGACGAGGAACTGAATCTGAAGGAGATTGGAGCAGTGCTGGGCGTGAGTGAGTCCCGCGTGTGCCAGATTCACGGTCAGGCCCTGGCGCGCCTCAAGGCGCGGCTGGGCGGCTGGGCCGGAACCGGCCGTGACCGGAGCTGAGCCGCAAGGCAACACAGCACACCGACCGGTAAAGGAAAGTGAATGGATCCATTGACCGCCACAGGTGTCGCGCTGGCCCTGATCGCCCTGATCGGCGGCAGCGTGCTGAAAGGTGCCGGGATCGCATCATTGGCGAACCCGGCTGCTTTCGTCATTGTGGTTGTCGGCACTCTGGCGTCGAGCCTGATTCAAACGCCCAAGGCGACCTTCATGCGCGCCTGGAAAATTTTTCCGTGGATCTTCAAACCGCCGATGCAGGATAACGAGGAGCTAATCAGCAAGATGGTGAACTGGAGCGAAATCGCCAGGAAGGAGGGATTACTCGGGCTCGAACCAGCCGCCGAAAGCGAACCTGATGAATTCTCCCAGAAGGCTCTGCAGATGCTCGTGGACGGCACGGAGCCGGACAAGATCCGCGACACGCTGGAAGTCGAGCTCGATGCAAAAGAACAGGCTTACCTGCAAAGTGCCAAGGTCTTCGAAGGCCTGGGCATTTACGCGCCCACGCTCGGCATTATCGGCGCGGTCCTCGGACTGATCGCCGTCATGAAAAATCTGGCCGATCCGAGCAAGCTCGGCAGCGGCATCGCCGCCGCGTTCACGGCGACCATCTACGGTATCGGACTGGCAAACCTCTTGTTCCTGCCGACCGCGAACAAACTGAAGGACATAATCAAGGCGCAGACGCATGCGAAGGAGATGGTGCTGGAGGGTGTGATCGCGATTGCGGAAGGCGAGAACCCGCGCAACCTGGAAGTCAGGCTGAAAGGATTTATCGGCTGAGGTCAGGCGGATGGCACGCAAACAGCATCACGAGGAACACGCCAACCATGAAGCGTGGGCGATTCCCTATGGGGACCTGATTACGCTACTGCTGGCGTTTTTTGTCGTCATGTACGCCGTGTCGTCAGTGAATGAGGGCAAATACCGTGTGCTGGCCGAGTCGTTGCAGTCGGCGTTTCACGGTGGCCCGCGATCGATGAGCCCGGTACAAATCGGCACCCAGGTACGCTCCACGACCAGCGGTTCGCGCTCCGGCCAGGACCCGGTGCGTTCTGCGCCGGCGGCCGATGAGGACGATTTCGGCAAGGGCGGCGAGGCAGGCGGCGAGGACAAGACCGAGGAGTCGCCGCAAACGCGCGCCATGGCGGAGCAGCTGGAATCGGCGCTGGACGATCTGATCGAGGCGAAGGCCATGACCGTGCAACGCAGTGGTCAATTCGTCGAAATCGAAATCAAGAATGAGATCCTGTTCCCCACCGGCAGCGCGAGCATCGGCCAGGACGCGCAGGCCGTGCTGGGCCGACTGGCGGAAGTGCTCGGCCCGCTGCCGAATATCATTCGCGTCGAGGGGCATACGGATAATCGCCCCATTGCCAATGAAATTTTCCCCTCGAACTGGGAACTCTCGGCCGCACGGGCCGCCCGCATCGTGCGCTCGTTTGAGGCGGCCGGCGTCGATCCGCGCCGCCTGATCGTGGCCGGCATGGGAGAGCATCATCCGGTTGCCGACAATGCCACACCGGACGGTCAGCAGCGCAATCGCCGGGTCGCCCTGGTCATCCTGGATCCCCTGCCCCAGACCCAGCCCGACGTCGCCGAGCCCGAGCAGGCCGCGACCGCGGGCGTCGAAGCAGCGCCGGTACCCGGTGCGGAGAGTGCGACATGAAGCCTGTAGACCACTCCAAGGGCGTGTTGCCCAGCCACCTGGTTCGCCGACCCGAGGCGAAAAAGAAAAGACGTGAAACAGTTCCGGGCGAGAAACCGAAGCGCAAGAATAAAATCCCGACAGAACATAAGTCGGGCGACTCGGGTCAGATCGTGGACGAACTGGCCTGATCGTCAGACTGCGGTCACCGGACTCAAGCCGGCACCGGGCGCGGCCGATATAGGAGACGAGGAGTACCTCGCCCGAGTCGGGCCGTCGCCGCAGTGCCGGCAGGCCCGCGGGTCCGGGCCGGCTTTGCAGGTTAGTTTGGGAGTATTGAGGATGGTTCAGGTTCCGGAGCAGATCGCCGCCAGGCTGAAAACCTGCACGAGTTTCCCGTCGCCGCCACCGGTCGCGATGAAAGTGATCGAGCTGGCGCAGAACCCGGAAATCGACCTCGCCACGGTTGCCGATACCATCAGCGGCGATCCGGCGATCGCGGCCAAAGTCATGCGCATCGCCAATTCGGCCCTGTACGCGCGCCGTCGCCAGAGTTCCAACCTGCGCCAGGCGCTGATCGTGCTCGGCTTGAATGCCACGCTGACGCTGGCCCTGAGCTTTACGCTGGTGGCAACCCTGCGCAACGGCCCATCAAGCGGCTTCGATTTCGACGCCTACTGGCGCCGCGCGATACTCGCCGGTACCTGGGGAAAGTTGCTGGCGACGGAATTCGGCCGGCGGGATGCCGAAGAGGTTTTCCTGGCGGCGCTGCTGCAGGACATCGGCATGCTCGCAATCGACAAGATTGCGCCGGAAGTCTACGACGGCATCAGCCCGTTCCAGCTCGAGCACCACCGCGTCGCGCAGCACGAACAGACCCAGCTGGAAACCGACCATCGCGTGATCGGCGGATGGTTACTCAGTGAATGGAACATGCCGGCTCACCTGGTGCAGGCCATCCAGCACAGTCACGACACGTCGGCGCAGGGTGTGGATGCGGAGCACAAGGGCTTCATCCGCGCTGTCGCGATGGCCGGCGAGCTCAGCGACATCTGGTTGTCGGACAAGAGCGAAATGAGTATTCGTCGCGCCGGCCTGGAAGCCCATCGCCATCTGGGCATCCTGCCGAATCGTCTCGCGGAAATGTTCGAGATCATCGGCGAACAGCTGCCGGTCGCCGAAGACATCTTCGAAATGGATTTGTTTGACGGCGAGTATCTGCAGGACATGACGGACACAGCTCGCGAAATCCTGATGATTCGCAATCTTCACACGCTGTCCGAGAACGAGAACCTGAAAGACGAAAAAGAGGAACTCAGGGAAGAAGCGAGTCGCGACGGGCTCACGGGCGTGTTCAATCGCCGTCACTTCGAGGATTCGGTCGAACACGAATTCGAGACTTCGCGTAAACACAGCTGGCCGCTGAGCGTCATTTTCGTTGACCTCGACCGCTTCAAGCAGATCAACGACACGCATGGCCATCAAGCGGGTGACGCCATGCTGAAGGCGGTATCGGAGCTGCTGACCGCCAATACGCGCGATAGCGACATCGTGGCGCGTTACGGCGGTGACGAATTTGTGCTGTTGCTGCCGGGGCTGGACGCACAGACCGCGGCCCAGGTAGCCGGCCGCCTGATCGCGCAGGCGCGCGGCAAACAGGTTGACGATGGCAACGGCGGGACGGTCAGCATTACCCTGTCACTGGGCGTCGCGACGCAAGATTCCAATGCGAGCTTTGGCGAATCGAAAGATCTGCTCGCCGCGGCCGACGAGGCGTTGTATCACTCCAAGCGCAACGGCCGCGACCAGATGACCTGCTATGACCAGATCGAGGCCGCCTAGGCCCGCGAGGAAATCCGGTAGCGTTTCATTTTTTCTGCCAGCGTGGTCCGCCGGATCATCAGGCGCTGCGCCGCATGCGCAACGACACCATCACTGTCATGTAACGCCCGCTTGATTAGCGCGATTTCGATCTTTTCCAGGTACTCCTTCAGCGGGACGCCGTCGGACGGCAGCTCGAAATCCTGCGGTGCCGGACCCGACGCGCGGGTCGCCGCGACTTCGACGCGATCGGAATCACGCAACGGCGCGTTCGCCGTGTAGCGCGTGGGCAGCTGGGCAATATCGACCGTGTCGCCCGGATAGAGCACGCAAAGACGCTCGATCAGGTTCGATAGCTCACGGATATTCCCGGGCCAGTCGAAGTGTTTCAGGATGCGAATCGCGCCGGGCGTGACGTCGACGACAGCAAGCCCTGACTCCCGGTTGCGTTCGATAATGTTGGTGATCAACTCCGGCAGATCGTCCTTGCGGTCCCGCAGTGGTGGCAATTCGATCGGGAAAACATTCAGCCGGTAGAACAGGTCTTCACGAAACTTGCCGGCACGAATCGCCGATTCGAGATCGCGGTGCGTGGCCGCAATGATCCGGACGTCGCAGCTGCGGCTCTTGTTGCTGCCGACGCGTTCGTAAACCCGCTCCTGCAGGACGCGCAACAGTTTCACTTGCATCGGCAGGCTCATGTCGCCGATTTCATCCAGGAACAGCGTGCCGCCCTCCGCAGCTTCGAAGCGACCCACGCGCGCCGAGATCGCGCCCGTAAAGGCACCTTTCTCATGCCCGAACAGTTCGCTCTCCAGCAGGTCCGCCGGAATAGCGCCGCAGTTGACTGGCACGAATGGCTCGTCGCAGCGTGGCGACAACGCGTGTACGTACCGCGCGACCCACTCCTTGCCCGTCCCGGATTCCCCGGTGATGAGCACATTGGTGTTGAAGCCGGCGACCTGTTCGATCATCTGGCGCACCTGGACCATCCGCTGGCTCGACCCCGTGGGGTAATAAGCGGCTTTTGCATCGCGGACGTCGGCGGCGACAATTTCCGGCGGCGGCGCCAGCGTGGCGGCCGCGGACTGACTGCTCTGACTCATAGCCCTCCCTCAGGGCTGCTGGATGGGCCGCCGGGCACCAGATGCCAATAAACCGGCACCGGCACCGTTCCCCGGCGGTTTGACGCGCACAAACCCGTTCAACAGCCCGGCCATGATTGGACAAAATATTATGTAAGTCAATCGGCTGGCAGGAGAACATTAGCGGCCGTCGAGCCTGAACGGCGAGCTGGCAGGGAATTGACGCCGGGATCAGACGTGGTGAATCAGGACCGGCAGACCGGACTTGCGCAGCATGTGGTCCGTCACGCCCCCGAAAATGCGCTCCCTGAGCCGATGCCGACTGTAGGCGCCCATCAGTAAGAGATCAGCGCCGGTTTGGCGATAGACCTGCTCGAGCTCGCGCGCGGCATCGCGCCCCCGGGTACTGACGACATCGGCCTGGATACCGCGGTGCTTGAGATAGCGGCGCAGATGCGACGATTTCGGCCCGGGCTCGTTTTCCGGACCGGCCACGGCGATGGTCACCGCGTCCGCCGCTTCCAGCATTGGCATACCCGCCGCAATGGCCCGACTCGCCTCCGCACTCTGATTCCATGCAATCACGATATTGCGACCGGGTTCGCGGATCTGCCGCTGGGGCAGCAACAGCACCGGTCGACAGGAGTTCAGTAACGCCTCCATCATGAAGATGGTTGCGAGTCGACCGCCCTTCGCCGCCGGGCGCGAGATTACCAGCATGTCGGACATTGGACCGACGATAGGCATCACGCGATCCGGCGAGCCCACGCGTTCGTACCAGATAGCCACGTTCGTGCGGTCCGCGCGCGGCCGGTTCGCAACCCGATATCCGGCCTCGGCCGCCAGCTGTTCGAACAATACGCGCGCGTTACGAGAGAGTTTCTCTGTGTTCTTGCCCTTGTGAGCGGCATGCCATTCCAGTTCGACGCTGGCGGACAGCAACGGCATTCGCACGCTGCTGTCCCGGTGCGGCCGGATATGGCAGCCAACGATATCGGCAGCGAATCGATTGCCCAGGCGAAAGGCTGTCTTCAGGGCCCGGGCAGATTCGGGGCGATCTGCCACCGGAACGAGAATTACACGCATCGCTGCTCCCCTCTGCGGCGCGTTGAGCGGGAAGACCTAATCACAGACGCGCGGATCCGCGGTCGGCGTGCCGCAGGTCGGCACCTTCACCCTGCCGGTTAGCGCGGCCCGGATGTATTCAGGCGACGGCAGGTGACAGTAGCGCACACCCCATTTGCGCGGTTCGCAGGCACTGCCGAGGAAGCCCTGGTCCCCGCCGGTAAAGTTACAGAAGTCAATGAAAGTCTGTGAGGGGCCAACCAGGATATTGTCCGGGTGCGGCGCCACGTACAGGGCGCTGGACTTGATGTGCAGCGGGCCGCCCGGGTACTCGCGATAGATCACTGGATACGGATTGTCCGGAAATTCGGCGGTCCAATCCGAGCCTCGATCGAAGGTAACGTCGTCGTCCAGAACAACGGAGCGCACGAACCACAGCTGCCATCTGGGCAGGTTGGCCATGACCTCTGCAATGTTCTGCGCGTTGACGGCCTTGCAGGGTTGATCGATCGCGGCCAGATCCGGGTCGCGCGCGTTCAGATATTCCGCGTTCTTCATCTTGCAGGAAACGACCGTCGGGTAGCTGCCGGGACCGAACCGGTAGCTGTCATAGAACAGGTGCTGTGTACTGCGCAGTGGCAGGTCCGGCTCCTCGGGCGGCGAGTAAGTCAATGGCACGTTGCCGCCGATGACCGAGTAAGGCGCCGCGTCCGACTGCACGAAGCCGTCCCATTTCGCGTACACCACGTTGCTGGGATCGAGATCACTGGACGTGACAATGCGCTGCGCTTCCCCGCAGATGTTGTTCACCGCCTCGGTCGAGTAGATGTCTGCCCGGCCCTGCCATCCCGTCGCCTGAGCGGCAGGCGCGACAACGCCGGTCAGGATCGCCACGACCACGGCAGCAATCACTGATTGCGAACTAAACATGTTGGACCCCCTTTTCTTGTTCTTCTGGCAATCGCTACTGATGTTCAGATACTGCGTATACTACCCGAGACCAATAGGTAATTGCCGCAGGCGATATGCTCCCACCGAGTAAGCTACCCGACGTCGGCACGACAATTTTCACCGTGATGTCGCAGCTCGCCGCAGACTGCGGTGCAATCAACCTGTCACAGGGGTACCCGAATTTCAACGGACCCGCCGGGTTACTCGACCGTGTCAGCTATCACCTGCGGGCCGGTCATAATCAATATGCGCCAATGGCCGGCCTGCCGGCATTGCGCGACGCGATCGCTGTGAAACTGCGCGCCGTCTACGAGCGCGCGACCGATCCCGACACGGAAATCACGGTGACGTCCGGCGCAACCGAAGCGTTGTATGCGGCGATCTGCGCCTTCGTTCATCCGGGCGACGAAGTCATCCTGTTCGACCCGGCCTTCGACTCCTACGACCCGGCAGTTCGCCTGGCCGGCGGTGAGCCTGTGCATCTGCCACTGCACGCCCCGGATTTTTCACTGGACCTGGATGCCGTGGCAGCCGCGATCAGTCCTCGAACCCGCATGGTGGTTCTGAATACGCCACACAACCCGACTGGCGCGGCGATCGCTGCCGATGACATGCAGCGGCTCGCCGCGCTGGTGCGTGATACGAATATCCTGCTGCTCGGCGATGAGGTCTACGAGCACATGATTTTCGACGGCCGCCGCCACGAGAGCCTGCTCCGCTACCCGGAGCTCGCCGACCGCAGCATCGCCGTGTTCTCGTTCGGCAAGAATTATCATGTCACCGGCTGGAAGATCGGCTACGTCGTCGCGCAGCCGGAACTGACCGCGGAATTCAGGCGTGTGCACCAGTTCGTGCAGTTCTGCGTCGCGACGCCGCTGCAATACGCGCTGGCGGACTTCCTGGAATCCGATCCGCAACATTATGCCGAACTGCCGATGTTCTACGAAAAGAAGCGCAACCTGTTCTGCGAACTATTACAGGGTTCGCGGTTCCGGCTGACGCCGTCGGCCGGCACCTATTTCCAGCTGCTCGACTACGCGGCGATCACGGACGAGCCGGACCTCGACTATGCCCGCCGCCTGACGCGTGAGTCCGGCGTCGCCTGCATCCCGGTGTCCGTTTTCTATGAGCGCCCGCCTGCCGGGCAAACGCTGTTGCGCTTTTGCTTTGCCAAGGATGACGAGACACTGCGCGCGGCCACGGCTATCCTTGACCAACTGTGAACCCGCTGACTGTGACCCTGATTCAGGCCGATCTGTGCTGGCAGGATCCGGTCGCCAATCGCGAGCTGATCCACGACTCGATCCGCAGCGTCGGCACGCCCGGTCACCTGATCGTGCTGCCGGAGATGTTCACGACCGGTTTCACGATGGATGCGACGACGGTGGCCGAGACCATGGCGGGCGAAACCGTGCAGTGGTTACAGCGCATGGCTGCCGATCTCGGTGCGGTAATCACAGGCAGCCTGGTGATCCGTGACGGCGAGCGGTATTTCAACCGCTTGCTGTGGGTTCCGCCGGACGGGTCCGTCGGGCACTACGACAAGCGCCACCTGTTCCGCATGGCCAATGAACAGGATCACTATGCGGCCGGACAAAAGCGGGAGGTGTTCCGGCTCGGCGAGTGGCGGATTTGCCCGCTGATCTGCTACGACCTGCGCTTTCCGGTCTGGAGTCGTGGCGTCGACGAGTTCGAACTCCTGCTGTACGTCGCGAACTGGCCCGCGGCGCGCCGTTCAGCCTGGACGACTTTGCTGCCGGCGCGCGCTGTGGAGAATCTCTGCTACGTTGCCGGTGTCAACCGGGTCGGCACCGACGGCAACGGCCGTGACTATGCTGGTGACAGCGGCGCCTGGGATCATCTCGGCCGTCCGGTCGCGCAAGCTGGAGATCAAGAGTGCGTGATTTCTGCGGAGCTGGACGGCGACGCGCTGCTCCGCTACCGACAGAAATTTCCGGCCCAGCTTGACGCTGATACGTTCGAGTTGCGGGTCTGACGACGATGCGACGGCTGCTGGTATTTCAACATGTCGCTTACGAGATTCTCGGCGTGCTGGACCCGCTGCTGCGTGATGCCGGGTTCCGGATCCGGTACGTCAATTTCGGGCGCCAACCGGACGCGCAACCCGACATCGATCGCTACAACGGTCTGATCGTTCTGGGCGGGCCAATGAATTGCGACCAGGCCGAACGCTACCCCCATTTACAAACCGAGATCGACGTCATTCAGCGCGCCATTGATTCCGGCAAGCCGGTGCTCGGTATCTGCCTCGGGTCGCAATTGATTGCCCGAGCCCTGGGGGCGCGGGTGCGCAAGAACCCGATCAAGGAAATCGGCTGGTACGAATTGAACCCGACCGCCGACGGTAACAAGGATCCTCTCTTCAGTACGCTGCAGCCCAGCCAGATGATCTTCCAGTGGCATGGCGATACGTTCGATATTCCCGAGCACGCGGTGCATCTCGCCAGTTCGCCCGACTGCGCCAACCAGGCCTTTCGTTACGGTGAAAATGTGTACGGGCTGCAGTTTCACCTGGAAGTCGATGAAGCCATGATCCACCGCTGGTTGCATGCGTCCATCAACGTGCGCGAGCTCGAGAGCCTCGGCGACATGCCGGCCCGGGTCGAGCGAATCCAGACCGAAACACGGCAATTCATCGACGGCTCGCTGCAGCACGGTCGCGACCTCTTCAGCCGTTACATCCAGCTGTTCCACCAGCGCCGGCGCCGTATCGCGCTGCCGTCGCGCTGAGCATCTTGAAACGGCGCTGCGCCGCCCCGATCTCAACAGTTTGGGTCGGTTGGACCGGGCGATCGCATTCACCAAAAGTTTGCGACACCGTGTCGACAAAACTAGTATCCTCAGGCCTCCCCGGACGACAAGACCTTGAGCACACGAGCCTTCGAAGCTGCGCCCACGCCTGAAGCTGCACTGCAACAGGTGGAACTGCCGATCACCGGCATGACCTGCGGTGCCTGCGCGGCGCGCCTCGAAAAAGCCCTGGGCCGGGCCACGGGCATCGAATCGGCGCACGTCAATTTCGCGCTGGAACGGGCGGCGGTCAGCTTCGCGCCCGGCGCGACGACCGTGGCACGTATCACGGAGGTGATCGACAACGCCGGGTTCGGCGTCGAGCACGAGACTTTCTCCTTTCCGGTCGAAGGCATGACCTGCAGCGCCTGTGCCGGCCGTATAGAAAAAGCGTTGTCGCGACTGCCCGGCGTCGCGGAAGCCAACGTGAATCTGGCGCTGGAACGCGCCGACGTCGATGTCGTCGCCGGCGCCGTCTCGCTGGAAAGCCTCGCCGCTGCGGTCGAGCGCGCCGGGTACCAGGCGCGCATCGGCAGCGCCGCTGAGGATCAGGCCAAAGCCGAGGCCGAGCATCGCGCGCGCGAGCAGGCGCAGCTCGACCGGGAGCGTCGCATCCTGACGCTGTCGATCCTGCTTACTGCGCCGCTCGTGCTCCAGATGATTGCCCAGTTCCTTGGTTTCAAGGAATTCCATTTGATGCCCTATGTCGAGCTGCTGCTGGCCACGCCCGTGCAGTTCGTCATCGGTGCACGTTTTTATAAAGGCGCGTGGAACGCGCTGCGTAACCGTTCCGGCAACATGGACGTGCTGGTTGTCATGGGGACGACGGCCGCGTACTTCTATAGCTGGTACCTGATGGCAACGCTCGGGACAGAGGCCCAGGGCGCGCTTTATTTCGAGGCATCGGCGGTGATTATCACGCTGGTGCTGCTGGGCAAGTTCATGGAAGCGCGGGCGAAGCGCGGCACCACCGCGGCAATCAGGCAACTGATGGATCTGCGGCCGCAAACCGCACGCGTGCGACGGGAAGACGGCGGCGAGGTGGAATTACCGATCGCCGAGGTTCGCAGCGGTGCGCTGGTTATCGTGCGGCCGGGCGAGCGTATCCCCGTCGACGGTGAAGTCGTGGCTGGGCGCAGTGAGCTCGACGAATCGCTGATCACGGGCGAGAGCCTGCCGGTGGACAAGCAAACCGGCGACCGTGTAACCGGCGGTGCCATCAACGGCACGGGACTGCTCGAAATCCGGGCGACAACGGTCGGCGAGGATTCCACCCTGTCACGAATCATTCGCCTGGTGGAAAACGCACAGGCCGGCAAGGCGCCGGTGCAGCGCCTCGTGGATCGGATCAGCGAGATTTTCGTCCCGACCGTCGTAATCATTGCGACCATCACCTGCGGCGTGTGGTTTTTCTCGACCGGCAACTTCGATCAAGCGCTGATCGCGGCCGTGTCGGTGCTGGTCATCGCCTGTCCCTGCGCGCTCGGGCTGGCAACGCCGACCGCGATCATGACGGGCACAGGGGCCGCAGCGCGCTCCGGCATCCTGATCAAGGACGTGGAATCACTGGAACGGGCGCATCGGTTGAGCGCCATTATTTTCGACAAGACCGGCACGCTGACAGCCGGCCGGCCCCAGGTGGTGGACCAGCATGTCATCCGCGACGACGCCGAAAATATGCTGCGCCTGGCAGCGTCCGTGCAACAGGGCAGTGAGCATCCGCTGGCGCATGCCCTGCTCGAACGCGCCGCCGCGGCAGACATCAGCCTGCATCCGGTGAGCGAGTTCCAGAGCCATACCGGTCGCGGCGTGAGCGGCACGGTCGATGGGCGGCAAGTGCTGATCGGGAACGAACAACTGCTTGCCGAGCACCAGCTCGACCCCAGCGGTGAGGTCGAGCGCGCCCGGCAGTGGGAACGGCAAGGACGCACCGTCGTCTGGGTCGCCGATGCGGATGGCCTGCTCGGTATCTTCGCTATCCAGGATCCGTTGCGGGACGAGGCGCGCCCGGCGGTCGATGCGCTGCATCGACTCGGCATCAGGACGGTCATGCTGTCCGGTGATGCACCGCTGGTAGCCGCCGAAATCGGCCGGCAGGCGCAGATAGATGACGCCCGTGGCGGCATGCAGCCCGATGAAAAGGCGCAGGTCGTCGAGGAACTGTCGACCGAGGGTTTCGCCGTCGGCATGATCGGTGACGGCATCAACGACGCCCCCGCCCTCGCCGCCGCGGACGTCGGCATTGCCATGGGCAGCGGCACGGATATTGCCATGGAGACTGCCGGCATCACCTTGATGCGGTCGGATCCCCGCCTGGTCGGCGCGGCGATCTCCGCCAGCCGCGCGACTTTCAGCAAGATCAAGCAGAATCTGTTCTGGGCCTTCATCTACAACGTCATAGGCATTCCGCTGGCCGCCATGGGCATGCTCAGTCCGGCGATTGCCGGTGCCGCCATGGCCCTGAGCAGTGTCAGCGTCGTGAGCAATTCTCTGCTGCTGCGGCGCTGGCGGCCAAACCTGACTGAATAAAACATACGGCTGGGGCCGACGAGGAGCAAACAATGGAACGCATCGAATTAACGGTCGAAGGCATGACCTGTGGCGGCTGCGTGAACAGCATTCAAAATGCGTTGAATGGTCGGGCTGGTATTTCGAATGCGGCTGCAGACCTGGAATCCAAGGTCGTGACGATCGAGTTTGATCCGGCCGTCATCCAGCGTGCCGGGCTGGTTCAGGCTATCGAAGAAGCGGGTTTCGACGTCGCCGCGTAGGGAAGCCGGGACCGCGTCAGGCGGATTCCGCAGCCGGTTCTGATTCGCCCGGCATGTCACCGGGCGACTTGATGCGCACAATAATGGCGAGCAGCGTCACGACGCCGTTCAGGATGCCAATCATGATGAAGGGCGCTGCCGGTGAAATCGCATCGAACAGCCTGCCACCAAGCCCCGAGGCAACGAAAATACCGATCGCCCCACACATGTTGAACGCGCCGACCACTGCGCCGCGGCTAAGTTTGGGCGCTTCGTGACTGATCAACGTGGTGGCGCCGAAAAAGGCGCTGATTTGCCCGACACCAAGCAATACGAATAGCGGCACGGATTCGCTGGAAAGCGGGTCGCCCACGAACCACATCGAACTGTAGCCGATGGCTGCCAGCCCCATACAGAAGATCGTCCCCGTGACACGATTGAAGCGATCCATCACGAGCCCGAGAATGGTCAGCCAGATCAGCGCCGCGCCGGATGCAATGCCGAATAAGCCCGAGCCGCGCGCGGCGGCGACCGCCGGGTCCATCCCCTGCGAGACGCCGACGACCGTCCCCCACAACACCGTGAAGGTACCGAGCACGACCAGGTCGCTGCGCGCGACAAACGCCGCCGCATAGGACAACGCCACGCGCGGGTTCTTGCGGGCCTCGGTGAAGCCGCTGACGACCAGCTGCTGGAACGGCAATCGTTCTTCCTTTTTGCCCGGCGTGCCCTTCTTCAGGCCAAACAGATACAGCACCGCCGACACAGTGCAGGCCGCGAAGACGATGACGTGCACGATCTTGGTCGTCGTCACCGCATCGTAGCCCGCTTCGACCAGCGCGGGCGGCGCCAGTCTGCCGAAGACCACGGTGACAAAGATGACGCCGAGCCCATTGAACACGCCGGTGGTCGCTACCAGCTTCCCACGGGACCGGTCCTGCGGATAATCCGCGAGAATCGTGCCGAGCATACCGGTGGATGCGCCGAGGCCCAGCGCATAAATGCCGCGGTAGACGATGAGTTCCGGTATGGACGTCGCGAACGGATACAGCAGGTAGCCAAGTCCCATCACGAACATGCCCAGCGAGAACAGCTCCCGTCGCCCAATGCGGTCAGCGAGCACGCCGACAACCCCGAAGATCAATAACTGCACGATTTCTGTGACGATCACCAGGTCGCCGGTAATCGTGCCCTGCTGGTCGATCGGCACGCCGAAGTTGGCGTTCAGAACCAGTGCCGTGCCCGGGGACACGAAGGTCAACAAGCCGATCGTGGCGAACGCGGCGTAGAAAAACACCGCCATGTTCGCATTCGAAATGTCGGGCTGCAGCTGCAGGAACAAGAATTTCCTGCCTGCGGTGTCCGGTGCGTTGGACGTCGATCTATCGCTCAACCCTTGATCTCCTGTCAGTTAGCACCGGAAGTCGCCTGGTCCGGGCTCACAAAATGATATGGACGGCTTTGCTGCGCGTATAGCTCAGCAATTCGTCCAGGCACTCCTCGCGGCCCAGGCCGCTGTTCTTCTGGCCGCTGAAACCGGTTCCCATGAAATGACGCCCGCCACCATTGATCCAGACCAGGCCGCTTTCGAGACGGCGTGCGGCAGCCATCGCCGTGTTGATGTTTTCAGTCCACACACCCGCCGTCAATCCATACTCGGTGTCATTGGCGATAGCGATCGCTTCCTCAGGCGATCGCCATTTCAGCACCGCCAGCACCGGGCCGAAAACTTCTTCGCGCGCGATGCGCATGTTGGGCTTCACATCGCCGATTACCGTCGGCTCCACCCAGTAGCCCTTCCGGAACTCGCTCCCGTCCGGCCGCTGCCCGCCGCACAGAACACGCGCGCCGTCGGCCGGCGCGGATTCGATCATCGCCATCACAGGGCGGTAATGCCCCGCGGAATTCACCGGGCCCATCTCGGACGCGGGATCGCGTGGATCACCGAGCCGGATGCTCCGTACCTGGTCCACCACGCGTTCCACGACGTCGTCGTGCAGTGATTCGTGTAGCAGCAGTCGGCTGGTCGAGCCACAGGACTGGCCGGACCAGTTGAAATTCATCCCGGCAACGGCGGCTTTTGCGATCACCGCCGGATCAGCGTCGGGGAATGCAATGAGCGGATTCTTGCCGCCGAGTTCCAGGCTCAAATGCTTGACGCCGGTCTCCGCCGCGGCCCGCTGAATCGCCATACCCGTCGGCACGGAACCGGTGAAGCCGATGCGGCGCACGTCCGGGTGCCGCACGATTGCATCTCCGACCACATTGCCGATTCCGGACACGATGTTGACCACGCCGGGCGGCAGCACGTCGCGGCAGATCTCGCTCATCAGGCTTGCCGACAGCGGGCTTTGATCCGGTGATTTCAGGACGACGGTGTTGCCAGCCATCAGCGGCGCGCCCAGGTGTGCGCCGGCAAACAAAAACGGGTGATTGAACGGCACGATTCGCCCGACGACACCATAAGGTTCGCGCAGGGTGAAATGAATGTTCCCGGGCGTGGCCGGCACAGTTTCACCCTTGATCTCCATGCCAAGCCCGGACATGAGGTCGAGGTAATTCGCGGCCAGTTGAATATCGCCGCCGAGGCTGGCGATGGTATTGCCGGTATCGGCCGCTTCCAGAGGGAGCACGTCGTCCTTGCGCCGATGCATCTCGGCACCGAGCTCCCGCAGGCGCGCACCACGCTCGAGCACAGGTATTGCCGCCCAGTCGGGCTGCGCCTCGGTGGCGGCGGCCACGGCCCTGGCGACATCCGCCACAGTGCCAGCCGGTACGCGTCCGTGCACTTCTTCCGTGGCCGGATTTACGGATTCCATCCACGCATCGCTGTCACTGGTGACGAATTCGCCACCAATGAACATCGGTCGATCGCCGAATTCGAGGCTCACCGGGTTTCCTGCACTCCAGTCGAACGGGAGGCTAATGTAGGCAAGCGCGAATCAGGTCGAAAGGCCGCCTCCCGTCACGTTCACCTGTCGGCGGATGAACCGTGGATCAATCATTGACCGGGGCGGGCTGCTGCTCCAGCGCATAGCGCTCGATGCTCGACAGACTCGGATCGACCCATTCCGTGGGCGCATCGAAATAGGTCGGATAGTTCTTTTCGATGTAATCCAGCACGGCACGGGAGTGCACGCGCTCCAGGTCATCACCCTTGCCCATAAAGCAGAAGTACTGGCAGTGCCCGGGCTGCTGACCCATCAACATCCACGGCAGCCAGGGCGTCACACGATTCCAGACGCCATGGTAGTTCAGGCTGGTGAGGTCCGGGTTCTGCATGTCCGCGGCGGGTAGATGGTGGGCGAAAAACTCCGACACGCGAGCCATCGGACCCGCAGATTCGCGCGGCCACTTGTCCGGCTGCAGCGCGTTTGGATACAACAGGTGAATGTGGATCTCCATATCGAGCCAGTCGCCCCGTTGGCGCCACGGCAACACGAACGGAATGCGGGGTGGTTTTTCCTGGTTCAGGCCACCGTAGGTCGGCGGTTCCGGAAAGTACTCTTCGATGACGAAATTGAACGGGTCGTTGGCGACCGGCACCACGCGGACGGTTTCGTTCAGGAACGGATTCCGCCATTCTTCCAGCACCTCACCGCTGCGCAGATCGGTGTAGACGCCGACTTCGCGCAGGAGCCGCGCAATGCTGCCATCAGGTCGCTGCTCCAGGCGCGCGACACCAAAACCTTCGAACCCGAACAGGTCCTCTATTTTTGCGTTCGGGCGCACCGCGGTAACGTAACCGCGAAACCAGCCGTGTCGCTGCACCCCGAATTCCAGGTCGCCCTGCATGCGGGCATACGCCAGCTTGTTGCCCTTACCGGTGGTCAGGTCCAGAAACGGGCCCCGCAGCATGTCGTCGCTCGCCTTGGCCGCCGCGTTACTGGCGGCTCCCAGACTCATGGCCGCGGCACCGAAGGCGCCGACACTCGCAAAAGATTTCAGCAGTTCCCGACGTTGCATGGCTTCACTCTCCTATCAGGTAATCGACAAATTCGACATCGTCATTCGATACTCAACGGCGCGGTAAAAAACCGCTCGGCCAGCCGCTGCTCCAGGACTTTCGGACTGGCGCGAATATCGTCGCGGAGCGCGGCCGCGCCGTCCCCGGCAAAGATGTCTTCGTCACCCTTGGCCAGCGCATCTAGCACTTCGCGGGCGTGGTCGACCGGCATTGTTTTCGGATCCAGGCCTTTCGCCGACATGCGAGTTTTGACGCCGGCCGTAAAGACCCCGGCCACCAGCACCGGGTCGCGTGAGAGTTCCGCGCGAATTCCCGACGTGGCCGTTGCCAGAGCGGCCTTGGCCATGCTGTAGCTGGAGAATTCCGGCAGGCAAAACAGCGCGCCGATGGAAATAATGTTGCAGATGGCACCACCGCCATTCGCAACGATGAGTGGCGCAAAGAGTCGGCACATTTCAACCTGCGCCCAACAGTCGGTCTCCATGACAAGGCGCGCATCTTCCAGGGATGACGCCGCCAGCATGCAGCGCTCGGCCTGGATCGGGCTACCGGGGATACCGGCATTGTTGATCAGCAGCACCGTGTCGGCTGCCGCGGCGGCGGCCGCACGCCGTTGCGCATCGTGCGTGACGTCCAGCTGCAGGGTAACGACACGTTCGGGATCGAGCGCCGCGAGTTCGGGCAGCGTCTCCGCACGACGGGCCGTGGCATAGACACGCTCAGCGCCACGCTCCAGCAAGACCTCGACGAAGCCGCGACCAATACCCTGGTTGGCACCGGTCACGAGCGCCGTGCACCCGGCGGCATCGATTGGGGGGCCGCAGCCCATCGGCAATCCCTACTTCGCCGGCGCCGGTGTCTGCTCCAGCGCGTAACGCTCCAGGCTCGACAGGCTTTCTCCGTCCATGTTGGTCGGTGCCTCGAAATACTTCGCGTAGTTCTGCTCCGCGAAGTCGGTGGCCGAGCGCGACAGCACGTCGCCCGGATGGTCGCAAGTGCCCATGAAGCACTGGTACTGGCAGTGCCCCGGTTTCTGACCCATCAGCATCCATGGCAGCCACGGCGTGACGCGATTCCAGGTGCCGCGATAGTCCAGGCTGGTGATGTCCGGGTTTTGCATATCCTCGGCGCGCACGTGGTGCGCGAACATCTCCGACACCTGCGCAATGGGTCCGGCCGACTCGCGCGGCCATTTGTCCGGCTGCAACGCGGCCGGATAGGCCAGGTGGATATGCAGCTCCATTTCCAGCCAGTCACCGTGCTGGTACCAGGGCAGGATGAACGGGATCTTGGGCGGTGCCTTCTCCTTGTTCAGACCGCCAAACTCCGGCGGCGGCGGGAAATGATCCGCGATCGTGTAGTTGTAGGGATCGTTGGCAACCTGCACGACTCGCACAGTTTCGTTGGTATAGGGATTATCCCATTCCTCGATGACTTCGCCGCTGCGCAGGTCGGTATACAGAATGATTTCCCGGCACATGCGCTCGATCACACCGTCGTCACGCTCGTTCAGACGAATTACGCCGAAACCCTGCGCACCGAACAAGTCGTCGATCTTCTTCATCGGCCGGTTGCCGGCGACATAGCCCTTGAACCAGAAGTATTTCTGCTTGCCGAAATCGATATCACTCTGCAGCCGCGCATAGGCCAGCTGATTGCCACGACCCGTGCGCAGATTCAGGTACGGCCCGTCGATCGCGGGGCCGGACCCATGTTTGGCAGCGGCGGCCGCATAGGCCTGGGACTGGCGGCCCATCGCGCCCATTGCCATGGTCATGGCGCCAATGGCGCCGACACTCGCGAAACCCTTCAGAAAATCCCTGCGCTCGTTCTGCATGTTCTTGGCCTCTTGTAAAACAGAACCGGCCGTCGATCATCGCCGCTGGCAATGACCGGTGCAAGCCGCCGGTATCTCAATCCGATAGTGCGGGCGCCGGAGTCTTGTTACGCCGCATGAGCAGGATGAGCGCCCAGACCATCAGCGCGAAATTGGCTGCCGCGACAAACATGAAGGGTCCGATCTGGCTCACGTTGTCGAACAGGTAACCACCCACCAGCGCGACGGTCAGAATGCCGAGCGCGCCGAACCAGGTCCAGGTGCCCAGGACTGCACCGCGCCCACGTTCCGGCGCTTCTTTGCCGATCAGTGACGTCGCCGACAGGTTGGCGGTCATCTCCGCCATACCGATCAGCAGCGCACACAGGTACATCCAGTTGCCGATCGGGTTATCGATAAAGAACAGCGAGCCGTAGCCGACCGCGCCGAAGAACATCGCCAGCGCCAGCCCGGCGACCCGGTCGATGCGATCCAGGATGTAGCCCGCGATCGGCGCCCACGGCAGGGCGAACCCCTGCACGATGACGTAGAAGGTCAACGCGACTTTGGCGGCCTCGGCCGTATCCAGACCCTGCTTGATCCCAACCTGGGTCAACCACAGCGTGAAAAACGTGCTCATCACCGACAGATCGCCGCGGGACACGCTGGCGGCTGCGTAGGCCAGCAGGATGCGAATATTCTTGGCGGCTTTCAGACCCACCTTGAAGGTCGCCAGCAACGGTTCGCGCTTGCCGAGTTGCTCCGGCGCGCCCGGCTTCAGACCAATCGCCAACACCGCCGCCACGACCAGGCAGATGCCGGTGATGACCCACAACCAGTAGCGGCCTGCCGTTACCGGGTCGATACCCATCTCCTGGAACCGCACCGGCAGACCGCGCAATAGCGCAATGATCACGACCAGCCCGAGGCCATTGAAGATGAAGCAGGACGCAATCATCTTGGCGCGACAGTGTTCCTGCGTGTAGTCGTTTGCGACGGCTGGCAGCATCACGGAGTTCGCGGACACGCCCATCGCGAAAACGATCCGGAACATGAACAGCATCGCAAGCGAGCTGGCCAGCGGATACAGAAAATACGCCAGCGCCAGCAGCAGAAAGGCCGTGATGTAGATCGGCTTGCGGCCAAACTTGTCCGACAGTGCGCCGACCGGTCCCAGCAGTAATAGCAGGGTGATTTCCTGGATCACGGTCAGCCGTCCCGACAGCGTGCCCTGCTCGCCCAGTGGGATATTCATGATCTCGGTCAACACGTAGGGCTGGCTCGTGTTGATGAAACTCATCGTCGCAATGCCGAAGAACGACGCGAAATAGAGGGCCGCGAGATTTTTAGCCGTGACGCCGGGCTGCATCCACAGCGGCCCGAACTTCAGCCCGCTCGTGTCGAAGGTCTTGTCTGTGGAAGTTTCGGCCATGAAATATCCCTGTGGAGTTCCGCCCGCCAGAGCGGAAGCTTAACCTGCGGCACGTGCCACGACGGCCGGCATGGTGAGCGAAGCCCGACAGGCTGACAACCGGCCCGACCGAACTGACCGAACAGTGATTCCCGAACCGGGCTAGAATAGCGCTGCTTATCGGCCGCGCGATCACCACGGAGAACCACAAATGAGCCGAGTCCTGAAGCTCCTGATCGAGGCGGTGGTCCTGATTGTCGTGATCGTGGTGATCTTCGTCGGCATCCTTGCCTGGCGCGGCTCGTGGTTCCGGGACGTCGAGCCCAGCTTCGCGGGAAACTGTGAGTCCCTGGAACTCGAGGGCAGCGCCGAAGACATCCAGCTCGATCGCCGGCGGGGGATTGCCTATCTGTCGGTGCTCGATCGCCTGGCGCTGGTTGGCGGCAGCGACGACGTGCAGGGCACGATCCTGAAGGTGAATCTCAACCGCAGGCCACTGCGCGCGGAGCCGGCGCTGGCAAGCAAACCCGCCCATTTCCGTCCGCACGGCCTCAGCCTGCACGTGGACCCGCGTGGTCGGCGTTATCTGTTCGCGCTGAACCACCCGGTCAATCGCGGCAGCGAAGCAGAAATGGTCGAGTTGTTCCGGCAGGACTGGTTCGGCCGCTTCGAGCATGTCGATACCTTCACCGATCCATTGTTCATTTCGCCGAATGACCTGGTCGCGGTAGGACCACGCCAGTTCTATGTCGCCAACGACAAGGTCGATGGCGGCGTCATGGCGACGATATTGCAGCAGTTATCAATCGGTGGTTCGCCACTGGTGTATTTCGACGACGGCGAGGTGCAGGTGGTTCTGAGCGATATTGCGTCCGGCGGCGGTATCAACGCGTCCGCGGACGGGAACACACTGTATGTCGCGGAAACGGCCGCGCAGCGCGTCCGGGTGCTGGAACGCGAACCGATCACCGGCGATGTCACCGAAGTGCAGCGGGTAGAGATCGGTACATCGCCTGACAATATCGACGTGGCGCCGGACGGCAGCCTGTGGATCGGGGCGCACGCCAATACGCTGAAGCTGATTCAGCATTTCGCGGCCGGCCAACCGGCGCCGTCGCAGGTGCTGCAGGTCCGTCTACGCGGCGAATCGAACGAACAAGAAGACATCTTCCTGGACGACGGTCGCCGAATTTCCGCCAGCAGCGTCGGCGTGAACTACGACAACCTGGTGCTGATCGGTTCCATCACCGAACGCAAACTGCTCGTCTGCACGCTGGCGAGCTGAACGGAACGCCGAAAGAAAAAGGCCGCGCAATGCGCGGCCTTTTTTACGCTGGCTTGCCAGCTATCAGTTCGCACCGAAATTGTACGCGATTCGCACGCCGTAGGAACGCTCATCGGGTTTGATCGGTATCTGGTTCGTCAGCAGCAGGAGTGTAAACGGCGGACCGAAATCGAACCCCAGGTTCGCGTTGTCCGTGTTGTTGAGAGTTGACTGGACCGTATCGTCTTCAAACGCGTTGTTCATGTAGGCCAGCACCTCCCACTGATCGTTCGCGAAGCCGAAGCGGAAATCCACGATTTCGTAGCTGTCGATCCGGACCGTATTGGCATTATCTTGCCAGCGCTCATCCTGGAAAATGAAGTCGGTTTCAAAGAACCAGTCCGTGTCGCCCACGAGCGGACGTCGGTATGAGAGTCCAGCGATTAAGGAATTCTCCGGCGCGTACTCCAGCTCTCTGCCCGACAAATCGAGTTCGCATAACGTACTGCCACCGACGGTAACGACGGTGCAATTGCCAGCGTCGACGATACGAGAGATACCGCTCTGGTTGGTCTTGAAATCCTTATATTCGGTGTCCAGGTAGGTATAGGACATATAGAGGTTCAGGTGATCGGTTGCCTGCCACGCGGCATCCAGTTCGATCCCCGATACTTCGGCGGCCGATGCATTGACCGGCACGGCGGCCAGCAAGCCGCTCGCCGTTACCTGCTGCGACGACGTCTGCTTGTCCGTGAAGTCCTGGTAGAACACCGTGCCATTCACTACCAAGCGATTGTCGAGCCAGCTGGTTTTCGCGCCGAACTCGTACACATCCAGCTCCTCCTGCTCGAACCGACTGACGTCACGGTTGTAACCGCTGAGCACCGCGACGATGGAAATACCGGCCGGTTTGAAGGCCTTGGCGAAAGACAAATACAGGAGCGAATCTTCCGTCGCATTCCATTGCAACGTGGCCTTCGGTGCAAAGAAATCATCGCTGACCTTGTCCGAAATCTGGCCATAGGCCGGCAGGATCGTCGGCGGGAACTGGGGATTCATGCCACGCGAGTCGAACGCGCGCGGGCGAGGCGGCGCGCCGCCGGCGGCAGCGCCATTGGGATCGTTACCACGATCCGGACCCGTCGTTGTCAACTCTTCGTCGGTGTACCGCCCTTCGAAACTGAGCAGCCAGTCGTCGACGAATTCCCATTCGATAAGTCCATAGACCGACCAGTGCTCGGTATCGCGTTCCCAGAGATCGGCAAGCCGTGACGCATCGGTCGGGAATAGAGATGCGATTGGTGCTGCGCAGTCCAGCGGCGGGCCGAAAGCAGCAACTTGGATGCAGTTGACACCACCGTCGAAGTAGTCGGTGTTCTCTTCCCAGTACAACAGGCCGGCGGTCCAGCTGACCGCCTTGTCGGTTTCAGACTGGATTCGAAGCTCCTGGCTCAGCAACTCGTTCTTGTCGAGGCCCCAGAACTCACCGCGGGCAGTGCCTTCCACTGAGGTTGGATCGAGCGTGCCGGTGCGTCGCGCATCTTCGTAGCTGAACACTTCGCTGTCCGCATAGTGTGTCAGTGATTTCAGGCTAACCGCGCCGAGATCCCAGTCCAATGTCAGCGTGCCGCGAGTGCTTTCGCGATCGACCCCAGGATAATCGGCGCCGGTGCGTGGATCGGGCCACAGGGTTACCGGCGAACTGCTGCCCTTCGGAATATCACCTGCCGTCAGGATAGAGGTCACGTTCGGCGAGATAACCGTGCCGAGTGCGGATGGCGGCACCGGCTTGGGCACCGTCGGAGCATCCGCGAAATATGGCGCCTGGTCGAATTCGTCATCGGTATATTCCAGACGCACCCTGGCCGAAAAATTATCGGTTGCATTCCAGATCAGCGTGCCGGACAGCCCGTAGCCCTCCGTGCCGCCGACGTCCCCGCCGGTTATCGAATTGGAATAAAAACCGTCGTTTTGCCAACCGGCGACATTGACGCCACCGTACAACACGCCGTCCACCAGCGGTCCGCTGATACCTGCGCGCACGTCGACGTTGCCCTGTGACCCAAAGTCTGTGGCGACCCGGCCTTCCAGTTCGTTGCTCGGCTTGCGCGTGATGTAATTGACCGCACCGGCGAACGCGGTCCGACCATACAGCGCATTCTGCGGCCCTTTAACAACCTCGACCCGCTCCGTGTCGAACAGCCGCGGGTTTAGCAGCAAGCCGCTGCCATTGGTCAGGAACGGCTGATTGGAAATGTCGATATCATCCACCAGCACGGCCACATTTTGGCGACCACGGGTGGGCGCGAGGCCGCGAATCGTGATGCGCGTGTCTTGAGCCGCGAAGCCCTGGGTAAAAATCAGGCTGGACTCATACTTCGTGATATCAGCGACGTCGCGAATATTTAGTTTTTGCAGATCTGCGGCGGTGAATGCCGACACCGCTACCGGCACTTCCTGCAGGTTTTCTTCGCGTTTGCGCGCGGTAACGATGATCTCTTCGATCTGTGCCCAGGCTTCGATCCCAAACGACAAACCGACAACAAGTGTCAATGCGGCAGCAAACGGATGCGGCACGCGACTGCGTAATCCCCTCATGACCATACCCCCTGGTCTCTGGTTTCTTCTGGTGGCGCTGGTGGAGTTCACACCACACGCAAGGACGCGCGGAGTGTAGCCACATTAATAACTTGAGGATAGCTGTGGAAAACCCGTAGCGCCGAAGCAACAATTGTTGGGCGATCAACGTTGGGCGATCAACGTGACATGAACGAGAATCAGCTGCGGTTCAGGTTTTCGTCCAGAAAGTCCCGAAACATGCCGGCCCAGCGCTTTGCCTGTACTTCGGTTTCGACCCAGACCCGGTCCTCGGACATTCCGAGCGGCTCGGCGGGTGCCTTTTCCTGGTCAGCCGCGCGGGCCAGCACCTCACCGGTCTCCGTGTCGGTCAGCTCCATGAAAAAGGTCAGTTGCCCGTTCGCGACCAGGCGCGCGGCGCGCCCTTTCACCGGCAGGCTGCCGAGCGCCTGTGTGTGTTTCAGATCGACCAGCGATGCCCGCACGCCCAGCACGTCGGGACCAGCCGCATCGACAATTGGATAGTCGTCGCCGATCTCCGCCAGGAAGGCTTCGCGAAAAATCCGGCGAATCCGCGCGACGGTTTCCGGACCGGGCTGGCCCTGCCCCTCATAGAAATAGATTTCCAGCGCGACGGGTTTGAGTTTGCTGAAACGGCCGAAATCGACGCCGGACTTGAAGTACGCGTCGTCGGCGCGGCTCTCGGCCGGCTTGCGGAACGTTTCCACCGTGGTTTGCGTACAACTGGTGATCGCGACAATGACAACCGACAGCAATAGATAACGTGACCGCGACATTGCGCCGGACATGGCCCGCCGCCGTCAGCCCAGCAACAGGGAATCGAAGATGGCGCCGGTGAGCAGCAGGCCGAGCTGCACGATGGACGCCGCAAAGGTCTTCCAGGCCTGCCCGACACTGGGCTT